>Ga0255753_1006848_pt1 | contig 10450 bp, 8 predicted proteins | sample 041ome_10_FD_179953 | JGI IMG/M metagenome (GOLD analysis project Ga0255753, IMG submission 179953) | Coastal salt marsh microbial communities from the Groves Creek Marsh, Skidaway Island, Georgia - 041412US metaG (version 2) | ecosystem: Environmental > Aquatic > Marine > Intertidal zone > Salt...
TACACTCTTTCACTAAACTCTTTTTCTACGTACAGGAACTACTATTATTACAAAGTTATTATTAAACGTTCGTATCTGGTGGCGTCCATTGGGTCTTCCCTAACTTTGCGTTATGATAATACGGGCGTCCTAAGTTATCGTAATACACCAACCACCCGTCTTTCTTTTTAGTCGTATTTTTGTTCTTCCCTTCTTCTTCTTCTTCTTTCGTTTGTTTCGCTCGCATTTTCTCGTCCAACTTTTTCGCCTCTACTTCCTCCTCTTCGCTCTCGCTCACGTCCTCGCCTCGATTTCTCTTCTCTCTTTTATCGATTTTCTTTCGCATCTTCGCTGCGTACGCTTTTGCCTCTCTCGCGATCTGGTTGTAATCCGGTTCTTCTCTTCTCTTCGCGTACTCAAACTGTTCGAATTGAAACATTTCTTTCGGCCATTTTCTGGACCAATCGACGTTGCCGTTCACGCAGTTCATGGCTTGGTGGCCTTCGATGCCGCATATGTTGCACGCGTGGATGCTCGATCCCGCTGGTCGTCGTAATTTGTGGTGTTTTTCCATCTTTCTATGCCACTTGAAACAGAGAGAAGAAAACAGACGCGTTTCTGCTCTTTCTTGTTTTGACGATTTTGAGGGGAGTTTCTGGGTGGGAGGAAGACAGACGAACGAAATTTTCGTTCGAAAAAAGACCAAAGGAGAAGAAGACCCACCAAAAACAAAACTCAGCACATCCTCACACATTTAGCTAGTCTTTACACACACACACATCATGGTCAACGTGCGTCCACTTTAAACGATATTGTTTTTCTTCTCAAACGCGACGCAACTTTACGACGATTCTGCGTTCGCGTCTGGGCGTATCCTTTCTTTTTTTAATACGCGCGCGCACAAATTTTTCCACCTCCGCGAAACGACTTTGAATCATCAGTGGTAGTTTAGCGAGAAATTTCCGGAAACTAACCCCACGCGGTCTCTTCCGAACATCATACACAGATTCCAAAAACTCGACGAACGTATTGCAAGGGATGCAAGAAGCACGCGATCCAAAAAGTGACGCAGTACAAAACCGGGAAGGCGTCTTTGTACGCGCAAGGTACGCAAAATTTCTCCCATTTTTTTGCGTCGTTGTGTAAAACGCGCGCGCGCGAGTGAAATTCGACCGGGAATAGACGGTGACGCGAAGGTCTAGAGTTTGAAAAAGTCGACGAATGGCAAAGTGCAGACTTTTGTGCGTGCAATGAAATGAAAAGAGTGCACGCCTTAGCGGTTTGGGTGCTTTCCTAGCGCGTACGCGTTGGTGAGATTTTTCACCGAAGAGGGTCAAAAACGCAGAAACTCTCCCTTTCGAGGAGGAAACAAAGTCTCGCTCGCGCGATTGGAACGAAGCGCACGCACGCGTTTAATATTCTTTTTTACTCACACGACTTCTCTATTTTATCATCTGCAGGTAAACGCCGTTACGACAGAAAACAATCTGGTTACGGGGGTCAAACCAAACCAGTGTTTCACAAAAAAGCAAAGACCACGAAGAAGATCGTCTTGAAACTTACCTGCAACACGTGCAAGCGCTCGTGCATGCACAAAATCAAACGTTGCAAGACGTTTGAAATCGGTGGGGACTCAAAGAGTAAGGGTGGTGTCCACGGTTAATTGACGCGTGTTTGTGTAAGATTTATTCTTATCATCAATCACGTTGTCGTGTATATCGGGGGCGCGTTGTGCTCCGCTCGCGATTCGTATTCCTAAACTTTTCTCTCGCTACATCCGTTTCTCGTCTACCTTTATTCGAGAGCGCTTAGAGAGAAAAAACTCTTTCACGAATCGCGCGGTGCGGGCCATCGACTCCTCACATCACAGCAGTTATAGTCGTTTTTAGCTTTATCTAGTAGCCTGGTTGTCAGTGTGTTTTATATTGAGATATATTACAACAAATAAGTATTTTACTCCTCCGTCTTCCTCTCTCTCTTTGCTTTTCTTTGCTCCCTTTTTTGTTTCTCGAGCTCCCAAAAAACGAGACCAAAACAACACCAAAAATTTTCATCCAGCCTTTTCCCCATTCTCTCCTCCTCTCGTTTCCGCGCGAGCGTGTGTGTTTGTACATCAATCATCACACAAAATGGCGGAACCAGGGAAGAAATACGTCGATGGTGCCGATTACTACGGCGATACCACGTATCTGTGGCGAAACATGAAGGTTTTGGGTATCATCACTTGCTGTAAGTATGCGTCGTGTGCGCACCGCACGTCCCTTGGATTTGCCGCGGGAAGATTTTAGAGGAGGATTTTGAGAGGGATCTCTTTTTCTCTCCTCTTCTCTCTCTCGTTCGTTTGTAAAACATCGTCGCGTTTACGCATCGTTCGTTCGCACCTTCAACGCGATGTTGTTTCTTACGCTAAATTACAACTTTGATCTCTCTCTCTCTCTCTCTCTTTCTCTCTCGTGTGTATTAAAACAACAGATTGCATCATCGGGTCGCAACTTTCCGTGGTGAATAAAATTGCCGTCACCGATATCCCTGTCCCTAATGTTATTTTGGTCATTCAATTCGCGACGGCGTCGTTTTTGCTCGGCTTAGCGCACATGTTTGGAATGATTAAGTTGGAGAATATCAACATGAGAACGTGTATTGGATTTTTACCGTTCGTGGCGTGTTTCTTTGCTCTTTTGAGCTCGGGTATGTGGGTGATGAAAGTCGCTCCTTTAGAGACGTTTATCGCGTTCAAGTCGACGACACCCATTGTCTTGTCAATGTTAGATTATATGTTCATGGGGAGAACATTTCCAAGCTTGAAGTCACTCTGTGCGATGGCTGGTATCACCGGCGGGGCGGTTTGGTACGTATCTGGCGATGTTAAATCGGAAAAAATTGCATACCTGTACTGCGCAGTTTTTGTTTTCATGGCGTGCATCGAAGGGGGGGTTGCAAAAGATACGATTAATAGATATCAAATGAACTCGTGGTCGAGAACATTTTTGGTGAACACTTTGTCGATACCGGTCGGTATCGTTTTGTCTCTCCTTACCGGTGAAGCTGAAAACGTGAAAAATGGCATGGACGCGAACGGAAACGCGTTGAAATTTGGAAACCGAGGACTTATTGCGTTGGTGTGCTCGTGTTTTTTTGGCGTTGGGATGGGTCTTTTTACCATGCTCATCAGAGATGCGTTGAGTGCAACTTCGTGTGCGGTTGTTGCGACGTGCAACAAGTTTCTCGCCGAGGTTGTGAACTTTTTCATCTGGAAAAACCATGCCTCACTGGAAGGCGCGGGGGCGGTGTGCTTGATCATGGCGAGTGGTATTTTTTACGAGCAGGCGCAGTTACGACCGGGGGAGACCGGCTTCAACCCAAAAACAATATTGCCTTGCATACCTCGAAGGGTTTTAGGTATCGTTCCTGACGAAGAAGGAGTCAGAGAAGGCCTCTTAGGAAAGTAAAAGCGCTGTTTTATTCACGGTGGTTATTTTTGCGTGCTGTATTAAATTTAGAGTTAATTCAGGCAGTGAGTGAGAGTTGCGCGCAAGCTCGTTTGTAATGTCAATCTATATATACTGTATATATGTAGTTTCAACTTCAACAAAAACTGATTTAAAGTATGCTATCCATTTGCGTGAACACGGCATCGACGTCTTCAATTTCCAAAATTTTATCCAACAGGACTTCGTTGGCTTCCGCATCTTCCTCAGAAACTTCTACGTTTGCTAATGGTAACAACTTTAATCCAGAGTTCTCGGCGTCTACATCAAATCCACCATCAATCAACGAATCTCTCACGCTCGCAAATGACTGGTATTCCGCGATAACAACGTAACCATCCTCGGAAAATTCGTCGTTCTCCTTCACATCGTCTGCGCCAGCCTCAATGGCTGCTTCAAAAATCGCATCTTCGTCCCCGGATTTCAAATACACGAGACCTTTTCGTTCGAAGTTAAACAACACCGAACCGGACTCGGCCATTTTCCCGCCACCTTTCTTAACCGCCGCTGGGATGTCTCCGGCGCATCGATTCACGTTATCTGATAACACTTCCATGACGATGCCGACGCCGCCGTGTCCGTAACACTCGTACGTCAACTCCATGAAATCGCCGCCTTTTGCCTCGCCCGCCTTCTTCAAGTTTCTCTCGATTAAATCCGCTGGCACAGACATTCTTTTCGCATCTTTTAAAATGCCTTGCAAACGCACGTTATCCGTCCCCGTCCCGCCTTCTTTCGCCGCCCGCGCGATTTCTTTCCCAAACTTCCCATACAACTTTGTTCGAATGGCATCGTTTTTGTTCTTCGTTTGTGCAACCTTCGCGGCTTTTCTGCCCATGTATACCCTCGTATCTCTTTTCGGAGTATTTCCTGCTCTGTTGTGCTGTTGTTGTGTTCTCGTCGTCGTTCTCGTCGTCGTCGTCATCGTCGACGAACGCTTCATGCTTAAAGTAGAAGACGACGTTGCCGATGGTGTTGTTGGTAATGCCGTCAAACAAGTCGCCGACATCATTTTTTATTTGTTGTGCTCTCTCTGCGTCCTTTATGAAGATGACTCTTCGTTCGTTCTCGAAGAGAAAAAGGATCGTGCGCGCGTGTGTGGTGTCTGTGCGTGTATTATAGAGACAGAAGAACGCAGTGCGAAGGAGTGCGTGCGTGCTTCTCCTCTTTTGATTTGAGGTAAACTTTTTTTAAGCAGAACACTTTATCCAGAGGTGATATAATAAGAGAGAGAGACTATGAGTAGACAGGTAGAGAGAGGAGCAGGGAGAACTCATCCCTCGAGACTCGAGACTCTCATCGTTAAGAAGGACTTTTGTCAAGAAGACAGAATTTAGAGATAAATTTTTCCACAAGAATAATAATCGGGATACACACGCGCGCGTTGAGTGAAAGAGAGTAAGAAGAGTCTTCGTAATCATCATCATCATCATCATGCGGAGGTGCGCGCACACCGCGTTGTTCACGAAGATGGTCGCCTCGACGACGGAGATGTCTTCTTCTCAAAAGATGACGACGATAATTCGGCAGTCTTTTTCTTCTTTTGGCGGCAAGCTGGTGGAAGAAGAACAATCATCTTCTTTGCCTGACTTTCGCGACGGAAAGACGAGGAGTTGGAGCGCTGCGAGTAATAACAGCAGCAGTAGTCGACGAAGATACCATCACCAAAGCCAACGCTGCTACTCTGGAAGAGGTGGAGTATTATTGAACGACACACACGACGTATCGAGAGGAAGAAGAGAAAAAAATTCTTTTGGAAGAAGAAGAGGAGGAGGAAGAACCTTCGTTTCGTCCTCTACGTCTCTGTTCGCGAAGACGTATTACGATACTCTAGATGTTCCAAAAAGCGCCTCTCAAGGCGAGATTAAGAAGGCGTATTATAAATTAGCGAAGAAATACCACCCAGACTCTTCCGGAAAAGCGAAAGATGATGCCACGGAGAAGAAGTTTCAAGAAGTGCAGAAGGCGTACGAGTGTTTGAAAGACCAAAACCAGCGACAGACGTACGACGCGGTGGGGCACGACACGTACGAACAAATGCAAAATGGAGGAGGTGGTGGTGGTGGAGGAGGAGGGGGACAAAGTGCATACGGTCAAGGCGGTGGTTTCCAAGGATTTCAAGGTTTTGGAGGACCTGGGGGAGGATTTAGAGTGCATTACGAGGGTGATATGGGCGACGGAGATCCTTTCGAGTCTCTCTTTGGGCAGATGTTTGGCGGCGGGCAAGGACAGTCTCCGTTTGGGCGTCAATCGTTCGATGTGCAAGGTCAAACGACGATTACTCTAAAAGAAGTCTATTTTGGAGCGAAAAAGACTTTGAGAGTGCCAGATACTATCGTTCAAGATAAGGATGGAAAGAGGAAAACAGTGAAAGGCAGGGACGTTGTGGTTGATATCCCACCCGGGATTGAAGACGGACAGAGATTGAGATTGCACGGACAAGGTATCGATCCGGAAGTGCAAGGACGACAACCAGGAAGTTTATACGTTACCGTTCGAGTATTAGAGGATCCGAAGTTTGATCGAGTAGGTGCTGATATCGTCACTTCGGTTTCGTTAAATCTCACGGAGGCTATTTTTGGTGGCGAAGTGAAAACTACAACCCCAGGCGAGGATATTTTGAGAGTGAAAGTAAAGCCCGGAACTCAACACAACGATCGCGTCCGGTTGAGAGGGAGAGGTTTACCTACAGTACTCGATGGTTTAGGCATGTATAAGGGAGACATGTACGTCAGGTTTAAAGTCAAAGTGCCGAAAACGGTCGATATGAATGAAGAACAAGAACAGTTGTTGAGACGATACGCTGAGATTGAAGCGGAAAAGAACGCTAGCAAGGATACAACAAGTACTTCGTCTTCGTCATCATCGAAAAATAGTAATAGCGCGGATACTTCGGACACCGCAAACAATAGTAATAGCAGTAGCAGTAGCAAATTTACTGCGAGAGGATCGACGAGTGAAACAGGAGAGGAGGAGGAGGGGGAGGAGGAGCAGCAACGGCAGCAGCAGCAACACAAAGACAAAGAAACGACGGCTTAAAAAAGCAAGCCAAGCTTTTGTCTGGAAAGTATAAAACAACGGCACGTATAAGAATAAAAAGAAAAGAGAACGAAGGTGATCGCGACAACAGTTTTTAATAATTATTATTATATATAAGATGAAGTATTTTCGATTATAGTTTACATAAGGTGCTTTCGGCGGTCTCTCCTTTTTTTTGCCGCGAAAGCCTTCTATTATAAGAATACAAGTACTTGTCGTCGCGAGAAGTTACTACCGCGGTCCTGCTCCCTTCAAACGATCGAGCGTCTGGAGCGCTTTGTCCATCTTTTCAGCGGCGTCTTCAAAAGCGTGGAATTTGTTCTTTGCGGATGAAACGCGTTCAATTTTAATCCCAGATAGCCGTAAAAACGCGTTCTTCAAATCCGCCTTGTTCTCTAAATTCTTCTCGATATCGCTCACAGACATGGTCTGAATCGCTTGCTGATACTTCTTTGCCGTTTCAATAGCGTTTGCTGCACCTTCCACCGTCAAGGGTGGTTCTTTTAACATCAGTCTGTTCTTTCTGCACTCGTTTAATACGATTGGTATGCCTAAAACCGTAGCCGGTCGAATATCTTTGTTCACTTCCTTGGCGATTTCCGGCGAAAAGTGCTCGGCCATTTTCCCGACATCCTCGTACGAAATGCCCGCTTTCCTGGCCATTTCCACGATTTGAACCCCATCTACGCTCAAATCTATTATTCTTTGGTCCACCTCCAACCAAACGTGCGCATCACATCGGACGCCTCCGTCGTTTTTTTTCGTAGATTTCACGTAGCCAACTTTCACTTCAACTGTGCTCTCGTCGATGCCGTTTTCAACCAAAGCGTGCTTTAAAGCCATGGATATCACCAATGACGCGTTCTCTAATCCACACTCTGGGATAATTGACATAGCTTCAGCGCACAAACTCACCATAACTCGGTCTCTCAACGTTACCGATGGTTCGTTCAGCGCGAGCTTTATCACGCAGTCGGAAAGCGATAACGATTTCCCGTCCGAAGTTCGAATTTCTCGCTCGAGCTTTTCGTATAAGCTCACGGACTGGTCGAGCTTTTTCACGTTGTTCACTTCGTTATTCGCGGCGCTGAAGAACCCAGAAGCGCTGGCTGAAAACGACGTTTTGATTCCGTCTTCTCTCTTCTTACTTTTGCTACTACCCATCGAAGTGTCGAAGCTCTTTCGAGAAGAAGAAGAAAGAGAAGAAGAAGAAGAAGAGGTGAAAGAAGTTTTTTGTGTTCCCCTCATCTTTGCCGATGATGATTTTGAACTCGCTGATGAAGCTTTTATTCCTTCTCGGCCCCTGCTCTTTCTCAACGAAGAAGAAAAAGAAGAATAAACATTATTATTGCCCCGAGACAACGATAATACGTTTGGTCTGCCGCTGGTTGATGGTAAGCACAGCATCGCGTATATGTTATAAATAATTTTGTGTGGAGACAAGTGTTTTGAATCTTTTTTCTCCCTTTGGGCTTTGGGCAGTTTCAGCTGAATCCGCTCCCCCCTCTTTTTCGCTTTTCCTCACTTCTTTCTCTTTTTGGTCGGTCGTCCCGAAAATATTCCAGCACCCCTTTTTTGTCACAAACTGATGACACACTTTGTTCCCCGCCGCGAAACGAACAACACAACAACGACAAAAAGAGAGAAGGAAGAAGTAATAACGGCGAGAGTTTCCTTTCCTTCTGTACCTCTCGAGCGTAAGTGGTGGTGCGAATATTCTTCTCTCTCTCTGGACGAAAACGCGCGCTTCTTTCGAGAGATATATTTTTTCTCTTCTTTTTCTCACCCCCAGAAAAGAGAGTTTCTCGAGAAAGAAGAAGAAAGAAAAGAAGAAGAAAGAGAAGAAAAGAGGAACAATTTTTTCTCGAGAGAAAAAGACACGAGAAAAAACACAAAAAGAAAAAAAAACCGCTCATAAACTTTGCTCCCACTCCCGGAACGTGTACAAGAAAACAGATGAAAGAAGGCACGGAACGCGAAAACGGTGTTAACGCGGGCGATGCGTGCGTAAGGTTTTGATTTTCAAGCGCGCGTGATTGATTCTTTCTTCGATGGAAAACTCGGAGTTTTTTTTTTCTTTTTGGAGGAAAAGGTTGTTTTACAATCAAGGAAAAGAGAAGAAGAAGAAGAAATTTCTTCTCGTGTTTGAACAGGCTGTTTTTGGCTGAGTGAGTGACGAGGACAGAGAGAAAAAAAAAAAAAACTCGATCAGGAAGAACAATTTTTTTTTTCTTTCGATTGAATCGCGTTCGATTTCAAATTGAATTGTCGGGTTTTCAACCGAAAAATAGACATCCTTAGACCGCTTAACAATGTCCGGACTAAGAACAAAAAAGCGAGCGCTAAGTTAGATTTTTCGAATGTGCTTTCGTTTGTGCGATATGATCATCAATAGGATGAGCATTGTTGTGTAAAGTTGGCGATTCTGAGTGAAATTCTTATCGCTTCTTCTTCTTTTGAGTGTTGCTGGATCGATTTTAGAACGAGGAAGACGAGAAAAGTCGCGCTTGAAAAAAAATTGAAGTGCGATTCTGCGGTTGATTTTCGGTGAAAGAACGCGCATAAAAGCAGAAAACGAGTCGCATATTTGTCACTCGAGGACATCTCCGTCGTTCTGCGCGAGTAAACGACGAAAATTTGATATGAACGCGCGGTTTCGTCGCAACGATAAAACCCGCGTCGTTCGAACGAGCGCGGAAACTCCGGACCGATAGTTTCGGAAAGGAAACCTCTAAAACGCCAAAAAAGAGCGCAGGATATCGATCCTAGTTTGTTTTTTGTCACCAGAACGTGGATTTCGCTTCATAAAGATTGTTCCAACTTGGTGATTTTTGGGGACAAATAAGCGAGCTCCGAGCGAGCCGTCTCGCTCGGTTTCTCGCGTTTGACCCGCGTAAAGAACTCTGCGTCGCTTTTAAGAACTAATTTTGATTTAAATGACTTGAAACTTCTAGAGATGATAGAAAGTATATCCTTACGTCGTTTGAGATGATGCGAATACGTCAGAGCATCTTTCCATACGCGTTCACGCTCGTTATGTAATATTTTTGTTTTTCTCGATTGTGTCTTTTTCATCGCGGCGAGTTTTCGAAGAGAAGGCATTTCAAATTCGAACAAATTTTTAGTCAAAGCGCGAAATTTTTAGAAGGCCCATAGAATTCAATAAAAGAGAACAAAAACGTGATAGATCGATAGTGTATGTTGTGGTGGTTCATTAGATATCCTGACATGTATATATTTTTCTGGTTTAGATTGTTATTACAAAAGAAAAACATCGCGGTTCAAATTCGAGAATTTGAATCTTGTTATTTTTCCAACGATCTAATTTTGATTTTTTAAAAACATCCTGTCGCCGGGTGAGATACACGACCGGATTCCATCCATCCTTCCATTTGTAAAGTGTCCGTATTGAAGTGCATTTTGTAGTTTACGACGCTTACTTCTTCTTCGGGGCAGCCTTCTTGGCAGCCTTCTTCTTCGGCGCCTTCTTCTTGGCAGCCTTCTTCTTGGCCGGGGCCTTCTTCTTCGCTGCCTTCTTTTTCGGCGCAGCCTTCTTCGCTACCTTCTTGGTGGCTTTCTTCGCAACTTTCTTCGCGCCGGCCTTCTTGGCGGCTGGCTTCTTCTTCGGGGCGGCTTTCTTGGCGGCTTTAGCTGGCATATTTATATATAAGGTATGTGTACGTGTGTTTAAATTTATGACGCCAATTGGAATTTGAATTGCCCAATTATAATTGAGCGATAAAAGTTTTCGACACGATCCAGAATTTATTTTGTAACCCCCTTCGTTCTTTGGCGGCTCGCGTTTTTGGAACAGAAAAAAGAAGAAGAAGAAGAGGAACCCGAATTTTTTGGACCGACGAGAGAATTTTTTCTTTCCTTTTTTGGGCTTTTTTGGTGGTTCCCTTTTCTCTCTCTCCTCTCGAAACGAAACAACATCCTGATCA
>Ga0255753_1006869_pt1 | contig 10429 bp, 10 predicted proteins | sample 041ome_10_FD_179953 | JGI IMG/M metagenome (GOLD analysis project Ga0255753, IMG submission 179953) | Coastal salt marsh microbial communities from the Groves Creek Marsh, Skidaway Island, Georgia - 041412US metaG (version 2) | ecosystem: Environmental > Aquatic > Marine > Intertidal zone > Salt...
TGGTCAAAGCAGGCTGGGTGGTCCTTGAAATCGTGGTCTACGCCGTGTTCGAGAACGAATAAACCATCCTCTGGCAAGCGGTCCAGGGCCAGGGCAATCAAGGCCGTATAGTCGGGGTAGTCATAGGGGGGGTCCGCAAAAATGAAGTCCCACCTGTACATCGTTTTTTTGAGGAAGCGCTCTGCATCGCTGAGCGACGTTTTAATGGCAGAGTAGTGTAGCATGTCCGCCGTCTTATCGATGTAGCGCAAACACTCCCGAAAGCTGTCCACCGCTGTAATGTCTTCACATCCTCGGCTTGCCATTTCAAAGCTGATGTTTCCTGTCCCGGCATAGAGGTCCAAGGCTCGAACTTCCGTCCAGTCCAGGTAGTTTTCCACCACGTTGAAGAGCCCCTCTTTGGCCATGTCGGTGGTCGGGCGGACGGGGAGGTTTTTGGGAGCAGCAAGGATTTTGCCGCGGTTTTTTCCGCGAATAATGCGCATCAGGTACGGGGGAATAATACGGTCAAAGCAGACCAAGGGTGGGAAGCGGTGGTGTCCAGTTTTTCGATAAAGGGGCGCAAGCTCTCCCAGCATCCTTCATCGGCATCCCCTTCCCAAATCAACGGAACATGCTGAGCGGGGAGGCCACATTGGTCATACAAGACCATGCATGCGTAGGCCGCGTCTTGTGAGGTTTCTACATGGAAGACGGTGTGGCTGAGTAGACGGCCTTGTTGGATGGCGGCCAGTTCAAGGCGATGGCCTTGGCGGTGCACCCGGACGGCATCGCGCTTCGACAGCGGACTCAGCCATCGTTGTGCATTGGCCCCCATGGTGGGGACGCAGTGGTTTGGCACACCCGTGGGGAATCGGTAGTACAAGTCCATGCCGCGCTCCAAGGGGAAGCACTCCCAGGCGTGGCCCTGAGGGTCGAGGGGTTTGAGCCAGGTCTCCACATCTTGGACCCAATCTTTCGGATACCAAGCGCCAAAGTCTTCTTGGCCGAAAGCATGCCACGCCGCAAAGTCTGCTGCATGGCGATCAATCCAGGATTGAGTTTCGGTATGGGAGAGGGCTATGATGGGGCCAAGCGGCCGACCACTTTCCCCGCGGACGATGCAGACCAGCACGCCCGAAGAGTTGTAACTCAATAAAACGACAGAATCCTCCGGAGAGGATTCTGTATTTGGGAAAAATGCCCAAGTTGCGGGCCACATATTACTTCCAGTTGCCACTCAAGGTGGGTTCTGTCAAGGAGCCCACGATCAAGGCATCGATACGCAAGTTCTTGATGTAAGACTTGTAATCCTCGTAGATGTCAGCAAAGAAGCGCGTGTTCGGTGCGGCGATTTCAAAGACCTGAACTCGAACGCCATTGCGGTCAACAAATCCGGTGGCCATCCTAAACTCGGCCGTGTCCGTCGTGAAGGGGATGTAGCGCAAGACCGTGGCGTCGAAATTCTCTTCAAACAACTCGGGATTCTTGCGAACCAATTTCTCTTTGGCACTGGTTTGGCCAATGATGCGGTAGATAATGGTATCCTTCAACATGTCCGTCTGGTAGACCTTGTTGTAGGCCATGAACGACGAATCTTTTCGCTCAATAATGTTGACCTGGGCATATTCCAAGAAGGGAATCAACTCATCAAAGGTCGCAGCGTACTTGCCATACTCCGTTTTAAATGTCAACTGGGCTTCGCGCAATTGCTCCAAACGGTGGGTTACCTCCTCATAGCGCTTTTCCTTGATGGCGCTGAATTCGATAGGTTCCATGATGATGCGGTAAATGCGGTAGGAGAGCACCAACGTGATCACACCCAAGGCAATGCGCAAATAAAGAATAGTACGTGCAGTCATGATAAAAAGTTTGCGTGCCAAAACTATGAAATTTTACCTTGTGCCCTTGCAAGCAGCTCAGTGAATTCTCCATCCCTTTTTGAAACCTTCCGCGATCGATTTCCGGGGACCCCTACAGCGGACCAGGAAGCGGCGATGCACGCCTTGGTCCGCTACCTCCTAGAGCCCGCGGAAGAGCGACTCTTTATTCTCAAGGGCTACGCCGGGACTGGCAAAACCACGTTGATGCGAACCTTGGCTCATACGTTGCGCCACATCCAGATGCGCCCTGTTTTGGCTGCTCCGACGGGCCGAGCGGCCAAGGTGCTTCAAGGCCAGATGAAACGCAGGGCCTACACCCTTCACCGATTGCTCTACCTCACAGTTCGTGATCCCTCCGGTGGTTTTTCGCGCATTCGGCGGCCCAATAAAGGCACATTCCAAGTCTTCATCGTCGACGAAGCCTCCATGCTGGGGGACCTCGGAGAGGCCCGAGAACTCTTTCAAGACTTGTTGCGCTTTGTCGCCCAAGGGGAGGAATGCCGCCTGATACTCGTTGGAGACGAAGCCCAGTTGCCCCCGGTGGGCCAATCCTTTTCGCCGGCTCTCATCCCACGGCATGTTCGCGACCACTATGCATGGCGAATAGGCGGGGCCGCCCTGTTTGAAGTGATGCGTCAAGCTGCGGACTCCCAAATCTTAGCGAACGCCACAGCCATGCGTCAAGGCCTTTTGGCATCCGAAGTGCGGTTTCCTGCCTTGCACGTCGGGGCCGAGGTTCGACGGCTTCGTGATGCCCACGAAGTGTTGGAGGCCCTCGAAACGGCGTACACCTGCGCGGAGCCGGACGCGGTGGTATTGACCCGATCGAACAAGCGGGCCGTCGCCTACAACCGCCAAATTCGATCGCGCCTGCTTTGGCGGGAGGATGTACTCAATGCGGGGGATGTGGTCATGGTAGTCCAGAATAATGAACGGTGGATGGATCCGGAGGACTCGGCGGGTTTTATTGCGAACGGGGATATGTTCGAGGTCCTGAGTTGGCGCAACGAGGAAGAACGCTTTGGCTTGCGCTTTGCGGATGCGAGCCTCCGATGGCTAGACCGGGAGGATGCGCCCAATATCGAGGCCAAAATCGTACTCGATGCGCTCGATTCCGAATCCGCTCGGTTGCCGGAAGCGAGCATGAAAGCGCTCATGCAGGGAGCTCGAGAGGAGGCCCAACATGTCCCCAAGGCGCAGCGTCCCGCTTTTTTGCGCGAGCACCCGTATTTGCAAGCGCTGCAGCTCAAATTTGGATATGCCTTGACGGCCCATAAAGCCCAAGGGGGGCAGTGGCGCGATGTGTTCATCGAATGGCCCTATGTGCCGGACGTCGATGAGGCTGAATTTATCCGTTGGATGTACACAGCCTTTACGCGTGGCCAGGACCGGGTGTATTTGATCGGATTCCCTGACTCTACCTTTGCCGACCCATGAGTTGGCAGCTATTTTTTGACCTGGATCGGACCCTCTGGCACCACGAGGCGAATTGTGCCGATGTGCTCGCTGAATTCTGTTCCGAATTCCCGGAGCTGAAGCACCTCGATCCTGCGCATGTGGCGCAGCGTTACCAAGTCATCAACGACGGGTTGTGGGAGATTATTCAGGAGGCAGGCTATGGGGTGGACTACGTGCGGAACCGCCGTTTTCCGTTCCTGTTGCAAGAACTGGTCCCCGAGCTCCCCACCAAGGAGCGCCGCGAACTCGCAGAGGTTCTAGAGCGGGCCTTCACCCAACGCACTCCCACCCGTGGGGCCACCTATCCAGCTGTGGCGGAAACCCTCCGATTGCTCAAGGAGGCAGGCTATGGCGTGCATGTGCTGACCAACGGCGTAACGAGTTCTCAAGAGCGCAAAATCGCGGCCATGGGCCTAACGGAAGTCGTAGATAGCGTCACCACCTCCGACGCCTCCGCTTCTTACAAACCCGACCGAGGAATTTTCACGTACGCGATGCGCCTGGCGGGTTGTGGGCCGGAAGAGGCTGTGATGATTGGCGATTCACGCCTCCGTGATGTAGGCGGAGGCAAGGCGGCGGGTATGCGGACGCTTTGGTTTGACGCTCCGGATGCGCTGCCTCCCGATGGCGATTCCGAGCCCGACGGCACCTTCCACCACTTCGCAGAACTTCCCGACGCCCTGCGCCGCATTGGGGCTTGAATTGCGCCTTGGTCGCGCCAAGGGCAGGCCTCGGCCTGTATCTTTGCGGGAAAGGCTCAATTTTATGGTGAACGCGACCCCTTACGTTCCTAAAAACAGCATTCGTATCGTCACCGCAGCTTCGCTGTTTGATGGCCACGATGCTAGCATCAACATCATGCGCCGTATCCTGCAATCGAGTGGGGCGGAAGTCATCCACCTCGGACACGACCGCAGTGTGGAGGAAGTGGTGAATACGGCCATTCAAGAGGATGCCAACGCCATTGCCATGACCTCCTACCAGGGCGGGCACATGGAATACTTCCGATACATGTACGACCTGCTCCAGGAAAAAGGAGCGGGCCACATCCGCATATTCGGCGGCGGCGGCGGAACCATCCTGCCCTCCGAAATCGCCGAACTCCAAGACTACGGCATCGCCCGAATCTACCACCCGGACGACGGCCGATCCATGGGCCTCCAAGGCATGATCAATGACTTGCTGGAAAAATGCGACTTCCCCGTGGGCGACCAGACGGAAGGCGCCGTGGAGGGAGCCTTGAAGGGCGAAGCGCGGCATTTGGCCCGTTTGATTTCCTGTGCGGAAAATTTCCCCGATCACTACGAAAACCTCCTTCCCAAGTTGGAAAAGGGTATGCCCAAGGGGGGCAAGACCCCAGTGCTCGGCATCACAGGCACAGGTGGCGCAGGCAAGAGCTCCTTGGTGGACGAATTGGTACGCCGATTCCTTTTGGCGCACCCCGGCAAGCGCCTGGGTATCATTTCGGTCGATCCATCCAAGCGTAAAACGGGCGGCGCGCTGCTCGGCGACCGCATTCGAATGAACGCCATCCAGCACGGAGACATCTACATGCGCTCCTTGGCGACCCGTCAAAGCAATTTGGCCCTCAGCAAGCATGTCGCAGAAGCCCTTCGCATTCTGCAAGCAGCCGCCTTTGACCTCATTATTTTGGAGACGTCAGGCATCGGGCAATCCGATACCGAAATTCTCGACCACAGCGACGTTTCGCTATACGTGATGACGCCGGAATACGGTGCAGCGACTCAGCTCGAAAAGATTGACATGTTGGACTTTGCGGACCTAATCGCCTTGAACAAGTTTGACAAGCGCGGGGCTTTGGATGCTCTCCGGGATGTGAAGAAGCAGGTGCAGCGCAACCACAACCGTTGGGACGATGCCGTGGAGGACATGCCGGTGTTTGGCACCATGGCCTCTCAATTCAATGATCCGGGTACCAACCGCCTCTTTGCCGCGGTGATGCAGGCTTTGGTGGAAAAAGCGGGTGCAAGCAAATTGGCGACCAACACTTCGGATGAAGGGGCGCAGAGTGAGAAGATTTACATCATTCCTCCGGCCCGAACGCGCTACCTCAGCGAAATCTCGGAAGGAATTCGGGGCTACAACGACTGGGTGCTTCAGCAATCCAACGTGGCCGAGGCACTCTACCAACTGCAAGGGTCCATGCACGCGCTTTCCGCCACCGATTTGGACGACAAAGACCGCCTGATCAAAGGCCTGCAGGAGGCCTTCGAGAAGAAGAAACGCGATTTGGACCCTTACAACTGGGATTTGATCCAAGGCTGGGATGCCCTGCGCGATCGCTACAAGGCGGACGAATACATCTACCAAGTGCGCGGCAAGGACATCAAAGTCCCCACGCATTCCCTGTCCCTAAGCGGCAAAAAGATTCCAAAGGTGTCCACGCCGCGCTACCGCAGCTGGGGCGACCAACTTCGTTGGCTCTTGCAGGAAAATGTTCCCGGAGACTTTCCCTACACGGCGGGGATTTATCCGTTCAAACGCACGGCAGAGGATCCCACCCGCATGTTTGCCGGAGAGGGAGGTCCCGAGCGCACCAACAAGCGCTTCCACTATGTTTCGTTAGGCATGCCAGCCAAGCGTTTGAGCACAGCCTTTGATTCGGTCACGCTGTACGGGCACGACCCCGGTCGTCGTCCGGACATCTACGGCAAGATTGGCAATGCGGGCGTCAGCATCTGCTGCTTGGACGATGCCAAAAAGCTCTACAGCGGGTTTGACCTCTGCGATCCCACGACTTCGGTTTCCATGACCATCAACGGTCCGGCGCCCATGCTGCTCGGCTTCTTTTTGAATGCCGCCGTGGATCAGCAATGCGAGAAATACATCACCGCAAACGGCCTAGAAGCGAAGGTGGAGGCCGTCAAAAAGGCCAAGTACGACGACCAAGGTTTGCCCCGCCCGGCCTACCAAGGCGGGCTTCCCGAAGGCAACAATGGCCTCGGTTTGATGCTTTTGGGCGTCACGGGCGATGAAGTCCTGCCTGCGGAGGTCTACGCGAAGATCAAGGCGGAGGCATTGAGTACGACGCGCGGAACGGTCCAAGCGGACATTCTCAAGGAAGACCAGGCGCAAAATACCTGCATTTTCTCGACGGAGTACGCCCTGCGCTTGATGGGTGACGTGCAGGCCTACTTCATCGATCAGAAGGTTCGAAACTTCTATTCTGTGTCCATTTCCGGTTACCACATTGCGGAGGCAGGGGCCAACCCCATCACGCAATTGGCCTTCACCTTAGCCAATGGCTTCACCTATGTGGAGTACTATTTGAGCCGAGGCATGGACATTAATGCATTCGGTCCCAACCTGAGCTTCTTCTTCTCAAATGGCATCGATCCGGAATATGCCGTGATCGGCCGTGTGGCCCGCCGCGTTTGGGCCAAGGCCCTGAAGACCAAGTACGGTGCGGATCCTCGTGCCCAAATGTTGAAGTACCACATCCAGACTTCGGGCCGATCCTTGCATGCCCAGGAGATTGACTTCAATGACATTCGGACCACCTTGCAGGCGCTGTATGCTATTTACGACAACTGCAACTCGCTGCATACCAATGCCTATGACGAAGCCATCACGACACCCACCGAGGAGTCGGTTCGCCGAGCTATGGCCATCCAGTTGATCATCAACAAGGAATTGGGTCTCGCGAAGAATGAAAACCCGCTCCAAGGCTCCTTCATTATTGAGGAGCTCACCGAGCTCGTCGAAGAAGCGGTGATGGTGGAATTTGACCGCATCACGGAGCGCGGCGGCGTCCTCGGCGCCATGGAAACGATGTACCAGCGCGGCAAGATTCAAGAGGAGTCCATGCATTATGAGATGCTCAAACACACGGGGGAATACCCCATTATCGGTGTGAATACCTTCTTGAGTTCCAAAGGATCGCCCACCCTGATTCCGGGCGAGGTCATTCGTGCGACAGAAGCGGAAAAAGAGGACCAAATCGCCACGGTAAATGCTTTGCAGCAGGCGTCGGGGGACAAGTCCTCGGCGGCCTTGGCGGCCATTCAGATTGCGGCCCTTTCCGGCGGCAACGTCTTCGAGGCGATTATGGACGCGGCCAAGGTTTGCTCTTTGGGTCAAATGACCGAAGCGATGTTTGCGGTGGGCGGTCAGTACCGCCGAAACATGTAAACGCTAAGGCTGCTCCATTCGCTCCCAGATATAGGGCACATCTTGGTTGAGAAGGTCCGCCTTTAGGAGGACCCAGCGACCCTGTTTTTTTTGATAGGTGAGGGTGCCTACGTTGCTATCATTCCGGTATAAATAGATGCGCTCTTTGGCCGTTTTTTGGGCCAAATAGTAGCTCGCAATACTGATATTGCCCTTAGGCGGCTGCACCATGGTGAGCAAGTGCTCTTGGCCCACTTTGAGCTTCCAAATGGCGTCCACCACCAAAGGGTACTGGGGGGCCATAACGGGGTGGTAGAGCGGGCCAGCAGGGAGCGAAAGGCGTTCATTGGGGTACAAACCCAACTCCCCTTCATAGACTTCCATGAGGCCGTCTGTAAAGTTGGCTGCATACGACGGGCTGGACGTGCTCACGAGCTGATAGCGTTGAATATGGCCTTCTTTTGGGGAGAAAAACACGATGTGTGTTAAAAGCGTCCCTCGATCTCCCAGGGTCAAGTTTTGTTGAAATTGCCCTGTGGAAATAGCCCCTGGATAGGAAAGGATTTGCAACGATTCGCGTTGCACCAATTGGGCATTGTTGGCAAACTGATAACTGCCCGAATTCACCCAGCGCGGTTGGCAACTGATGGCCAACACTGCGGCGGCTCCCAAAAGGCATTTGTGGATAACTCCCATGGTGGAAAGTTCGGCAATTCTGTGCGGGCTAGGTACCTTTAAGGCATGAAAATTATTTCCTGGAATGTGAATGGAATTCGGGCGGCTGCGACCAAGGGCCTCCTGGATCAATTGGCCGCATGGGATGCGGATGTCGTGTGTTTTCAAGAGACGAAGGCCACCGAAGAACAAGTGGCAGAAGTCCTTTTTGGCGCGGGCTACCACGTGTATGCGCACTCGGCTGAAAAGAAGGGCTACAGCGGTACCGCATTAATTTCGAAAGAAGCTCCACTGAGCGTTAAAGTGGGGGTGGGCCTGCCCGAACATGACGGAGAAGGTCGCCTTATTGTGGCCGAATTTCCCCATTTCTACGTGGCTACGGCGTATGTCCCCAATTCCAAGGGCGACTTGAGCCGAATTCCCAACCGCCAAGCGTGGGACCGCGATATCGCCAACTTGCTTGCCAACTACGATGAAAAGAAACCCATTGTCTATTGTGGCGATCTGAACGTAGCCCATCAGGAAATAGATCTTTCTAATCCCAAGTCCAACTACAACAAGACCCCCGGTTATACTCAAGCGGAAATTGACGGTATGGATTACCTGTTGAGCAAGGGATTTGTGGATTCATGGCGCGCCCAACACCCCGAGGAGGTGAAGTTTTCATGGTGGAGCATGCGCTCGGGAGCGCGGGCGAAGAACATCGGATGGCGATTGGACTACCATGTGGTATCGGAGCGCCTGATGCCTCGTGTGACCCGCACGGACATCTTGACGGAAGAGTATGGCAGCGACCACTGTCCGGTGCTGATTGAGCTAGAGGGCTAGAGGGCTAGCGAAAACAGGTTAAAAGGTGAAGCGTTGAGTCGTAAACGGCCGATCACGCTGCGCTCATATTGGGGTGAATTGGAGGTTTACCCCAGAACGAGGAAACCAACGAACGAGCACGGCGTGAAGTGTCCCTTGATTCTTTCACCCTAAAACACGAAAACCCTTTTCCTTTTTTCGGTATAACCAAAGGTGCTTTTTCCTATCTTTGCACCCCTAATTTCATTAACTATGAATCAGTACGAAACCGTTTTCATTCTAAATCCCGTCTTGTCTGAAGAGCAGACAAGGGAAGCGGTTGATAAGTACACCGGCTACCTACAATCGAATGGTGCCGAGCTTATCAACGTCGAAAAGTGGGGCCTCCGCAAGTTGGCATACCCCATCGACAAAAAGAAGAGTGGGTTCTATAACCTCCTCGAGTTCAAAGCTCCAGCTCCCGTCATTGCTACCCTCGAGGTAGAAATGAAGCGTGACGAGCGCATCTTGCGCTTCCTCACCGTGACCCTGGACAAACACGGCGTTGAGTATGCTGCCAAGCGTCGCGCCAAAGTCAAAAACGCTTAATCCTACACAGAAATGAGCACTTTGGAATCCAACGCTGGCAATCAATCAGAGATCCGCTATCTCCAGCCGATCGCTATTGACGCTACCAACACCAAGAAGTATTGCCGCTTCAAGAAATACGGCATTAAGCACATCGACCACAAGGATCCTGATTTCTTGTTGCGTTTTGTGAATGAGCAAGGCAAAATTTTGCCCCGCCGCCTCACCGGTACCTCTTTGAAGTACCAGCGCAAATTGGCGCAAGCCATCAAGCGCGCACGCCACTTGGGACTCATGCCTTACGTAGCCGACAACCTTAAATAATCAGCGCCATGGAAGTTATCTTGAAATCTGACGTTGAAAACCTTGGTTACAAGGACGATATGGTCACCGTTAAGAACGGTTATGGCCTCAACTATTTGATCCCAAAGGGTTTTGCCGTTTTGGCAACGCCTTCTGCAAAGAAAATGTTGGCGGAAGACCTCCGTCAGCGTGCCCACAAAGAGGCGAAGATGGTCGAAGCTGCCAACAAGACAGCGGAAGCCTTGCACCGCGTCGAGTTGAAGCTCACGGCCAAGTCTGGCAAGGGTGGTAAGCTTTTTGGAGCCGTCACCAACGCCAATGTGGCCGAGGAGTTGGCTGCTATGGGTCACGCCATCGACAAGAAGTTCATCCAAATCGCAGGTGGAACCATCAAAGCTGCTGGCAAGTACACAGCGAAGGTTCGTTTGCACCGCGATGTAGTGGTCGACTTCCACTTTGAAGTGATCGGCGACGAGAATTAATTTCTCCTTACAACGACAAAGAAAACCCCGTCCTTCCGACGGGGTTTTTTACTTTTAAGGAATGAAGGAAACGCATCCTCAAACAGTACACTCATACTTGGCGCTAGGGCTGGGTGCCCTCATGGCCATCTTGCCTTCTGTGGG
>Ga0255753_1006898_pt1 | contig 10389 bp, 14 predicted proteins | sample 041ome_10_FD_179953 | JGI IMG/M metagenome (GOLD analysis project Ga0255753, IMG submission 179953) | Coastal salt marsh microbial communities from the Groves Creek Marsh, Skidaway Island, Georgia - 041412US metaG (version 2) | ecosystem: Environmental > Aquatic > Marine > Intertidal zone > Salt...
GTAAAACTAAAAGAAATTCTAGCAGAAGAAGACAATCCTAAAATGAAAGTTCGCATGTTCGTCCAAGGTGGCGGATGCTCAGGCTTTCAATATGGATTTACTCTAGATGAGGAACAGAATGAGGATGACTTTGTCATTGAAAAAGATGGAGTAGAACTGTTAGTTGATGCTATGAGTTCACAATACGTTCAGAATTCAGAGGTTGATTGGCAAGAGTCAGTTCAAGGCGCTCAGTTTGCTATACGTAATCCAAATGCTCAAACAACCTGTGGTTGTGGTTCAAGTTTTTCAGTTTAAATACATCTAAGATTCACATAAAGCCTGCATACGCAGGTTTCTTTTTGATTTAATTCAAATAAATACACTAAAATAAAGAACTTTATTAAGGAACAACAAATGGCATTGTCAAATGTTAATGTAGGTACAGGCCCTTCCGCAGGTAACGGCGATTCGTTACGTTCAGCCTTTATTACTATCAATAATAACTTTACTGAATTAAATGCAAATGTAGAGGCTATTTCTCATCCTGTTAACTCAGTAGCAGGTAGAACTGGTGATGTTATTTTAACTAAAAACGATATTATTGGTCTTAGAGATGGTGATTCAGGAGCTTCACCAAACGCTTCAACAGTTAGTAGCTGGATAACATCAAATATTGCCGCTATAGTAGATTCAGCACCAGATGCACTAAACACCTTAAATGAAATTGCGGCCGCAATACAAGATGATGCTAATATAGCAACCACATTAACAAACAGTATCACAACTGCTAATGTCAACATGAAAGGGTATGTTGATGGGCAAGTTACTACAATTAACTCAACAATTACTACTGCTAATGTTAACGTAGTTGGATATACCGACGATGCAATATCAACTGCTAACGTTAATGTTGTTGGTTATGTTGATAACGCAGTAAGTACAGCAAATGTTAATTTGAAAGGCTATGCAGATGCTACTTTCTTAACATCATTTACAGAAACAAATGATTTAACTTCAGCAGTTACCTGGACAAATATACCAGACGCTAATGTACCAAGTTCAGCAGTTACACAACACCAAGCAAACTTGTCAATAACTGAAAGTCAAATCAGCGATTTACAATCATACCTAACAAGTTATACAGAAACAAATGATTTGACTGCCGCAGTTACTTGGGCAGACATACCAGATGCTAATGTTCCTCAATCAGCAGTTACACAGTATCAGGCAAACTTGTCGATAACAGAAAGTCAAATCTCAGATTTAGGCACTTATGTAGAAAGTGACACAACTGGTATTACAGGAGCAGATCAGGTAACTAATATGGTATCACTTACACAAGCAGAGTATGATGCTATTACTCCAAATGCTTCAACCGTATACATTATTGTAGGTTAATATGAAACTTGGATCAAGCAACGTTGACAGTATCAAACTAGGATCATCTACGGTAGACAAAATATATGTAGGTAGCACACAGGCATGGCCAACTGCCAGTGGTTATACTCCACCAGACTATGTCAGCAGTGGGTTAATTGCTTACTATGATCCGGCTAATTCTAGCAGTTATTCAGGTTCAGGTTCAACACTAACAGACTTATCAGGTAATGGAATCAACGGAACCATAGTGGGTGCTACATACACTGACAGCACATACTTCACACTAGATGGAGTCAATGACTACATCGTAACAGGCAACTGCTATTCAGCAATCAGTGCCAGCGATACACACACCGTAGAAATGTGGGTCTACCTTAACAATGTTGATGATTGCCTATGGAGTGACTTAGGCACTTCAAACGATCCTGCTACTTCAACATATCACTTTGCTGGTTCACAGATCCTACAGGTAGGACCATTCCAACAGATTATCACAGGCTTATGGAACGGCACAGCAATCACTCGTGACGTAGCAGGTTCGGGTTCTCTCACAGGAGCCTGGAAACACGTGGTCCGTACCTATGACGGAACAACACTGAGAGGATACCTCAACGGTACAAATGCTGGTGGCGGTGTCGCTATGACATTTGACAGTCCAGCAGACGATGCATATAGTAATTGGTATCTAGCATTTGGTGCCCAAGACCTTACAACATATTCAGGATCCACAGCAGGCTGGTTAAGTGGACGTGTGGGTATTATGCGTGTCTATGATCGTGCCCTAAGCGGTACCGAAGTCACATCAAACTACAACGATGCTAAAAGCATCTACGGTCTATAATAATCAAATTTTTAGCATAAATACTAGAAAGATAACATTTAATCTAGAGTAAAATTATGACTATATCCACCGAATCATTTGTGACCGTAAACGTTGGTACATCAGCTAATGATGGTACCGGTGATGATTTACGAGCCGCATTTACCAAAGTAAACGACAACTATTCTAATATTTCAACTAAAGGATTTAATTCAGGAAATATTGATGTAACTGGATCAATTGAAGCCAGTGGCAATATTACAGCCGCATTTTTCAGCGGTGATGGTTCAGGATTAACTGGCGTAGTTGGAACATACGATGATGCTGATGTAACTACATTTTTACCAACATACTCAGGTAATATTGGCAGTTTAACTTCTACAGGTAATGTAACTATAGAAGGTAGTACTACTAGAAAAGTTGAAAACAGAGGACAAACAAACGCACCTGTCACAACAACCATTGACATGAGTACTGGTGGTGATGAATTACTGTTAATCAAAGCAAACAGTAATATAGCATTACAGTTAGGTGGAACTATTACATCAGGTAGACAAGTTGATGTAACAGTTAATAATGAATCAGGAACAAATTACTTTGTTGTATTAGACAATGCTCAAAACAACACAGGTGATGCAAATGTTTCAATTCCAGATGGTACGTGGACAAGATTTGTATTTACAGCATTTGGCACAGATTCTGCCAATGTTGGTGTAGCAATAACAGGACAATAATAAATGGCTCAACCAAGATGGCTAACCGCAGGCGGAAACCTAGGTATAGTACCAGCACTAGACTATTATGACTTTGCTCTAGATGCTGTTGATGCTAGTGGTGGCACTTTGGTTTACAGTCTGGTTTCTGGGGTATTACCACCAGGATTACAAATAGTTGAAACAGGAAGAATACAAGGTATTCCTGTTAGTACAGCAGGCCCAGATCAAAATCAAACATATAGATTTACTGTTAGAGTTAGAAATCAGTCAGATGGAGGATTAAATGATAGAACATTTGACCTAACTATCACTAATGTTGCTCCTCCAGTAATTACTCCAAAGGATGTTAACCTAGGAATATACTTTGATGGAAGTCAAATTTATCTACAACTGATTGCTGTTGAATTTGTTAAAGAAGACAACTTAGTATGGAGAGTTAAAGATGGTATACTGCCTCCAGGACTAACGCTAACAGAAAGTGGACTATTATTTGGGTATCTACAACCTAATAGAAGTACTGATCCAAATAGTGATCCAGATTGGGATGATGCTCCGTGGGATCACTTACCATGGGACAGTCCATTAGGTACACAGGCAATCAACTTTACATTTACAGTTGAAGTCACTGATGGAGTTAACTTTGACGAATCAACTTATCAAATGTACGTTTATCCTAAAAGTGCATTTAAAGCAGATTCAACTTTAATAACAGCAGACCAAACAACAGCACAAGGTGAAGCACTAACTATTGATACTGGTGCAAGACATTTACCAATACTAATTACAACACAAGAAGATATACCAGTACAACGTGCAGATAATTATTTCCAATATAAATTTAATGCACTTGACTTAGACCGTGATACACTAAAATACAGCGTACCAACTGCATCTGAAGGCGGATTTGACGAACAAGTCAACGGTACCAGTATTCCATACATAAACACCATTCCTGAAGGTGATGCTTGGATATCAGATGGCATATATCCAAAAGTTTCTAACAGTGAAATTGGTCTAGAATTAAATTTATATAGTGGAAACCTATTAACGGCCACAGTAGGTGATTACATCACACAAAGTATAAGTGGCGCGAATGCTAGAGTTACTGCTAACGTAACTAACAGTCAATCAGTGACACTGACTTCGGTTAATGGAGTAGGCTTCTTTACTGGCAAAGGTAATTTAGCGTTAAATGGAACCACAATCACTAGTGGTGCATATGAACCAGTTCCGTCAACGGTTGATACTGAGCAACCTATTACGATCTATGATTACAGTGAACAAAATGTAATGACAGGTGATGTGGTGCAAGTACAAAGACAAAATCCAAGCACACTAGAATACAATTGGTACAGAGCAACTATTACTTCAGATGCTAATGTGTCTGTTTATAGTAAAGGTGCTGTTACTGGATCAAGTGGTGATTATCTTACACAGGCAATAAGCAGTGCTAATCTAGAGATTAATACAGTATCTACTACTAGTGGTAATATTACATTTAGTGGTAACGCAATTACAGCCAATGTTGGTGACTTTATTGTACAAACTGCAACTGGAGCCAATGCTACTGTAACTGCTAATGTTGGATTAGAATATAAAGTACCAGTTGAATTTACATCGGGTCTATTTACAGAAGGTAGTGGCAACGTTACAATTAACGGTTCAGCAGTAGACAGTTATCCATACGAAGTTAATGCTGAAACAGAAATATCAGGTACTTACTTAAACACAAACGAATTTGAATATAGAACCATTGTGTCAACAGGATTCTTAAATATTAATGGAGCAAACACTTCAGCATACCCAACTAAACTAGCTAGTGCTGGTGTAACAATTGGCACATTGGTAACACAAAGTGACATTGGCTTTGATGAAATTAGATTTGACCAAGGCACATTAAACTTACCGCCAACACTAGTAATGAACGAAGAAAGTGGTTGGTTAACTGGACAATTACCAACACAGTCACAAAATGAAATCACTTATGAATTTACAGTAAAAGTTGAAAAACGTGATTATCCAGGCTACACTACAACTTTTATCTATAACTTAACTATACTAGGTGATATTAATAATCGAGTTAATTGGCTAACTCCAACAAATCTAGGAAGTATAAGAAATGGCGAGGTTGCAGATATCACACTAACTGCCATTTCAAGTAAAGGTAAAACACTCTACTACAAACTTGCTAGTGATAAAGGACAAGAACTTCCACAAGGATTACGATTAACGTCAAACGGAAATATTAGTGGTAGAGCAACATTCCAGGTTATGTGTTTTGATGGTGGTATAACACAGTTTGATAAACGAACAACTACCTATGACGAAACAAATACATTTACTGTAACTGCTAGTGATATTGGTGATAATGTTTCAGCAAACAGAACATTTACTCTAAGAGTGTTGGGTGTTAATCCTAAACCATATGAAAATTTATATGTAAAAGCATTTTTATCTCAGGAACAAAGAAGAAGTTTATACGACATATTAGAAAATCAATCAATATTTGATTATGATATTCTTTATAAAGTTGAAGATCCATATTATGGATTGCCTAAAGAAATTAAAATGCTGTTAATACCAGGTCTAAATCCTAAAAAATTAGCAGACTATGCATCAGCAGTAGAAAGAAACCACTATACTAAGAATTTGAGATTTAACAAAATAAAAACAGCAGTTGTGACAGATGACAGTTTTGATGTTGAATTAATTGCTAGTGGGGAAGTTATTGGCACATATAGTGATACAATCGGGTTTGTCCCAACAGATTTTGATGCAGGATATGTTCCAAGCACAACATTACCTAACGGTACTAGATTAACAGAAGAACATGTTAGGTACGAGGTTGTTTATGTTGAAGTGACAGACATGAATAGTACCGTTGACGGAACTGGTCCAGCAAATAGTATAGACATATCAGATGACATTGAAAATTATTTTGATGCTGATAGTTCATACACTACACTATATCCAAACGCATTTAATAACATGATTTCTAGAATAGGTAATCAACTAGGATATGCTAATAAAGGTGCATTACCTAAATGGATGACTAGTAGACAACCAGATGATACAGTATTAGGATTTACTAAAGGTGTAGTCTTAGCCTATACTAAACCGGGTTATAGTCATCAGGTAGCATACAGATTAGAAAGAAGTAAATTTAACTTTAATAGTTTAGACTTTAGTGTAGATAGATATGTGTTAGATAACAGATTGACACAGCACTATGATTATGATACTGAAACATATAACACAAGTACAGAAACAACCTTTGACTTATATCCAGTGTTACCAGCAATTTTTGCTAATGTTGGCACAGTAAACTACGCTGTTAGTATACCATTTGAAAATATACACCGTCGAAAAGTAGAGCAAATCAGGGCTGAAGGTGGCATGGATGGTGTTACTGCATTTAGAAATGGCGATCTCTTAGTGTTTGCTCAACAAGAATTCCAAACTGCATTAGACATCAGTGATTTGTATAATCAAGGGTGGGCTCAAGTTAACACTACTTGGGATGATGCTCCATGGGACAGTGATGCAGATACACCAAGTGATGCAAGTGATGATGCAGAATGGGATTCAAGTGAATATGTTACTGGATATAATGAAAACCTATTAGATTCAACTGTAATTAATAAACGTATAGGTATCTGGAAAATAAATATTGATAGCAACAATTTTGTAACATTAACGTTTGTTCAAGCAATTCTAAACAACAATTCACTGTATGTTAAAAATGGATTTACATATGGCGGAACAAACATTTATTACGATCCAGTTGTAAAAACTGGAAAAACAATACCGAATTATAGTATTATTCCACAAGAAATTAAAACAACATCAACCAGATTTGATGATGGTGGAACTAAGTTTTATAACTTTCGAGATGAGTATGGTATTCCTGGAGACGGGGATAAATACATTAAATTTACAAATACTGGAGTATTTAAATAATGAGTAGTATTAACCCAAATAACATTGACGGTACATATCCTATTGCTGGTCAAGACAATGACAGTCAAGGCTTTAGAGATAATTTTACCAATATTAAAAATAACTTAACGTTTGCTAAAACAGAAATTGAAGACTTAGCAGGTAAAGTTTTATTAAAAAGTGCATTATCAGGCACCACGTTAAGTAACGACATGAACAACGTACAGTTAGTTAATCCTCAACTGTTACAAGTTACACACACAGTTAACGACATTGGCTCAACTGGTATTAGTGGTGCTAAAACTGTTGATTGGGAAGATGGACATTTCCAATATTTTCAAACATCAGGTGATGTAACACTTACTCTTGATGGATGGCCAACAAGTGGATTTTGGACTAACATTATCCTTGAAGTGACTCCAGGCACAGCAGGCGATGAACTAGTTCTACCAAGTGAAGTTACTGTTGGCACTGGTGCATTAACTGACTATCATACCGGAAATACTACTATTACATTTAGTTCAACAGACGTAAAACAGTATGAGTTTTCAACATATGACAACGGCACTACTGTAGCAATTCGTCCATTAATTCAGGACTAATTAGTACCAAAATAGTTTGACATAAACTCCTAGATCTTGTATAATAATATATAGACTAGGAGTTTTTTATGACTGAACAAATTGATTTAAACAAGTACCAAGAATTCGTCAAAGAAGTAACCAGTGGCGAAAGTAACTCATCCATGCAGATGTATAACCGGATGCAAGATGCAGAAAGTGAAAGCAATCTTAACGTAAATTCAGCACTGCTGTTAACAGCCGCTATTGGATTGGCCGCTGAGACAGGTGAGTTTGCTGAAATACCCAAAAAGATAGTGTTTCAGGGTAAACCCTGTGACGATGATGCTGTATTTCATATGAAACGTGAACTAGGTGATATCATGTGGTATTGGATTAATGCCTGCAGGGCATTGAATTTAGATCCTAATGATGTTATACTAGAGAACATAAACAAGTTAAAAAACCGGTACCCAGGAGGCGAATTTGACGCTTTTTATAGCGAAAATCGTAAAGAAGGAGACCTATAATGCACCCTTTGACACCAGACTTATCACAGCTAACAGATGAAGAAGTACATAGTAAAAGAAGTGAATTAATGAACAGATTAAATTTTGCTTATCAATCAGGCAATACCGAACTAGTAGGACAAATACAATTAATGTTGAATGACTACATGATTGAAATTGAAAAGCGTGATAAAAAAATATTACAAGATGCACAAAAATCAGGTAGACTTGGTGGAACTGATCCACAGGATATTACAAGATAATGAAATATGATAATTATGGACAAGCATATACAGACACACAAGAATTGTGTCAGCTTCTCTATAAAAATCCAAAATTAGATTTAACATTATTTAAAGTAAATGATCCAACTCAGTACAATAAAAGCATTGATGAGTTACATGCTGAGTTAGAAAAAATTAGTAATTATAATAAAATTGATACTGACATTGATACATTTGATAGAGATCAACAGTCAAAATGGCGAATGCCAGAAGAATATAAACAGTTAGACATAGCAAAATATATACTAGGACTTTGTACAGACGATTACCAATTGCAACGTGTAGGTGAAGAACTGTTATTGTATCAAGAGCGTGGCTTATTTGATTTGCTAAAATACTTGAAGTATATGGTAGATACTCTACGTAAAAACAACGTAGTTTGGGGTGTGGGTCGAGGATCTAGTGTAGCAAGTTATGTATTATTTTTACTAGGCGTACACAAAATTGATAGTTTGTACTATAATTTATCAGTGGATGAATTCCTTAAATAAATAATAGTAGTACTTAATGGAGATTAATCAAAATGGCAAACATTCGAAGAACAGCAAGAGGTGACAAAGTTGATATGGACATGTTACGTCTAGCAAATGAAAAAACTATTGCTGTAGGAAATGCTAGAACAAATGCTCGTGGTGACCAATTAGGTCCAGGTGGAAAAGTTGTAAAGACCAGAGCACAATTAATGGCAGAATATCACAAACTAAATGCACCAGTTCCAGACAATACTCCGCCAGTGAGTTCAGCAAAAGCATTAAAGAAACAGTTACTCACACCAGAACACAACGTTGAACCTGCACCAGTAGCAAGTGCTGTGGACGATGCCGCTGAAGTAATGGCGACAACAGAACCAGTAGCAGAAGTGCCAACAGAAACTACAGAAACTAAACCTAGAGGAAGTTTTGCAGAAAGTGTTAAAGATGCAACAGATGTTAAACAGGAACTTATGGATCCACCATCTAAGAAAACTTCTGATGGAATATCAAGAATTTAAAGGAGTAGCATGAGCGTTTTTGATCCTAAAAAAGTAAAATCGTTAAGAGCAATAAGAAATCATGTTCTAGTAACAGACATGAATTTTGACGAAAAAATAACCAATGGTGGTATTATTATCCCAAATAGTGATGGTAAACTTGAAGGTGTACATCCTAGATGGGGACGAGTATATGCTATTGGCAACGAACAACAGGATGTTCAAATAGGACAATACATTTTAGTTAAGCATGGTCGTTGGACTCGTGGTGTTGACATTGAAGACGCTAATGGTGAAACTAAAACTTTAAGACGAATCGATGCTAATGATATTTTACTAATCAGTGACGAGCCAATGACAGATGAAAACATTGGGGAAGGCATATAGTTGGTTACCAAATATAGAAGAAGCCAAACAAGAGTAGTAGAACCACAAGAACAACACATCAATGATTCTAAGATAGATAATAACTACGACGAATATCTAGAATCAATCAAAGATGATCTTAAAATTATTCCCCCAGAAAAGTGGGACGCTGTAGGCGTTGCACGATACATTAACGAACTAGCAAATCATGCCAAAAGCGGATATTCAGATGGATTTACTGCTTGTGGTTGTAAGAAAGAACTATATCTGCTAAAATGTCTAATAGAAGATCTATTAGATGGATGTCCAAGTTTTCCTGAAGATGAAAAAGAATGGGAACAGGAAAGACTAATGGATTTATTAAAAAGGAAATCAAAATGAAACATCCAGATCCAAAATTACATTTACAATTAAGTCTGGTTAAGTCAGGCATTAGAATACTAGCAGGAGGTGCACTACTGTTTGGCAGTCTATGGTATTGTGGCATTTGTTTAATTGTAGCAGAAGCGATAGGCATAGCAGAGGAACTAGTATGACCGAGGTACTTAAACTAACAGGATGGGCTATTGCTCTATATATTGGCTATAGACTAGCACTAGAACTTTGGTGCATACTATATGGTTTGGTTTATTAATGATTGTGTTTTATCAAAAAATCATGTATAATTTATATTATTGAAAGGATATTATGGATCAATCTTCTTTTAGAACATATTGTTATGACAAATGGTATGAGTATAAAGATGAAGTCTTAGCCTGGGAGAGAAAACCAGTAGAAGGTCGTCCAGAAGAATATTTCAAAAAATACAAATGGTTTTTAAAAACAAAATACAAGGCAGAGAATAGATGAAACAATTATGGGTT
>Ga0255753_1006903_pt1 | contig 10383 bp, 11 predicted proteins | sample 041ome_10_FD_179953 | JGI IMG/M metagenome (GOLD analysis project Ga0255753, IMG submission 179953) | Coastal salt marsh microbial communities from the Groves Creek Marsh, Skidaway Island, Georgia - 041412US metaG (version 2) | ecosystem: Environmental > Aquatic > Marine > Intertidal zone > Salt...
TCGAGCGATTTCCATTGCCCTGTTCCATTTTTCTCCAACATAAACCGTCATAGCGCCAGCTAAAACTGAAGGATCGTTAGCAAAGATTACACATTCAGTACCAGCAACAATTCCAATTCCAGCCACACATCCGCCTCCCACAGTAAAGTCTGTTCCATAGCCAGCAAATGGAGCAATCTCGAGGAAAGGTGTATCAGGATCAAGCAAATTAAAGACCCTTTCCCTTACAGGCATTTTGCCTCGCTTTGCTAATCTTTCGTGATGATAGGCACCGCCTCCCAATTCAGCCTTGTCTAAAAGTTCATCAAGAAAATTTATTTTCTTTAACATTACATTTTTGTTATGAATAAATTCATCAGAATTTATGTCAATATTTGTTTTAATTTCGGGAGCTATATTTTTCTTAAGCATTTCTATTTAATAAAATTGAGTGGTAATATAATATACAAATAATTACCATTTTTGAAATTAATTCTAAAAATTGTGGTTTTTCTTTCTGAGAGGAAAATAATGAGTATCAAAATTTATAGTTGCAATGATTCTAGAGGCGTTAGGCCGATATGGACTGCAGAGGAAATGGGATTAAGTTATGTGACCGAAATGATGCCATTTCCACCAAGGTTTTTGCACAAGGAATACATGGATGTAAATATTCTTGGAACCATTCCTTACCTTATTGATGGCGAGGTAGAAATGACAGAATCAGTGGCTATGTGCCAATATCTAGTTGATAAATATGGCCCTACAGACTTGCGAGTAAAAAGTGACGAGATTGATTATCACCATTATTTAAATTGGCTTGCTCACTCTGATGCAACTTTAACCTTTCCCCAAACTGTGGTTCTTAGATACACCCTTCAAGAGATAGGTGTTGCTGATAAAGCAGCAGAAGGATATCGAAGATGGTTTGTAGCTAGATTAAAGTTGCTTGAAAAAACCTTGGAATCAAGAGAATATTTGTGCTCAAAAAGATTTACCATTGCTGATATATGTGTGAGTTATGCAATATATTTGGCTAAATCACTTCAAATAGAAGAAGCATTTAAGCCCAATATCAAACGTTGGACTGATATGCTTTTTGATAGGCCCTCTTTTAAGAAAGCGATTTCACAAAGATACTCATCTTAGAAGTTTCAAATCATCTATTTTTTTAAGAATTCTTTTCTTACAGTGTATTGTGGTTTTTTATTTTGAGATAAAAACATCCTTCCTAGATACTCTCCCACCATTCCTATTGATATAAGCTGGATACCTGAAAATATTGCAAACGTTGTTATCAATAATGCATAGCCAGCAGGGAGGTCTGGATTGTTTAGTTTTTCAATTATAGTTTGCAACCCAAGTAAAATCCCTAGAAACGAAAAAATAAAACCAGTAATTATTGCAACCCTTAATGGTAATATCGAAAAATTTGTAAACATATTTAACCATAGCGAAATTAGTTTTCTGACTGTATAACCTGACTCAGACTCCGTCCTTGGGTGGTGGTCAACTTTTAAAGTACCAATATTTTCTGTGGTGCGAAGAATTAACCCATCTATATATGAATATGGTAAGTCATACTTTATTATTTCTTTTGCAAGAAAACTATTCATAATCTTAAAACTGGAGAGATACAGATTTCTTGGTTTTTTTAACATTATAGAAGCCACAAAATTATTAAATTTACTTCCAATATTTCTAAATAATGTGTGAAATTTTTTACCATAAAAAGTATAAATAACGTCATAATCACTTTTTTCAGCATAAGCTATTAATTTTTTTACTTCACCAACGGGATTTTGTAAGTCATCATCCATAATCAATGCGTAATCACCGCTCATATAATTCAAGCCCGCCATTACAGCATTATGCTCGCCAACATTTTTAGCTAAAGATAAGGCAATAATTAGATTTGGGTATTTCTCATATAAATCAATACATTTTTTTTCTGAATCATCTGCTGAACAATCATTAATCAAAATAATTTCAATAGGGTTATTTTCTGAAATGTGATTTATGAGCTCCTCTACAAGATTTTCTATAGAATTTTCAGAATTGAAAACAGGAATAATGATTGAAATTTTCTTACTCATTTAAAAATTATTAATAGTTTTAATTATAAACTCCACCTCATCATCTTTTAGCCATGGATTGATAGGCAAGCTAATAATTTCTTTTGAAGCTCGAGATGCGTTATTTAGATTTTTTGATTTATATTCTTTAAAAGCAACTTGCTTGTCAATTAATATAGAATAAAGAACTAGTGTTTGCACACCATTTTCTTTTAAATATTTAGACAATTTTTCTGTATCATTTGATCGCCCAACAAATAGATGATGGTAGTGAGTACTTTTTGGATCTTTTGGAAGCAGTGTCAAGTTTTTAATGTCTTTGATGTACTTTTGAGCTATATCATTTCTTCGATTATTCCAAGTATTTAAGCGCTTTAGTTTTTTTGATAGAACAGCTTCTTGTAGTTCAATAAATTTACAGTTATTTTCAGTGATTTTCATAATTCTTAATTCTACCCCCCGACACCCGTAAGCATGCTCACTCTGACGCATGTAATTAGAATTCCGGCTGTCACGGGAGCAATAAAAGCTAATTTGATAACTTCTGACTTAATAGAGTTAAATGATATTAAAAAAACTGCTGTTAAACCCAATGAAAATATTGGAGAAAAAATATATGAGTATCCCATAAGATGCGCTGATAGAGATTGTTGAAAAATACATATCATAGTGATCAAGGCAAACAATAGCGGAACTAAAATTTTCCTAGATGTTTTAACTCGCTTAACTAACTGGATAGTCCCTATGATTGAAATTATAGAAATAATTAACATGGAACCAATTGATAGAAAGCAATTAAACATTGTAATTTTCATTTCAAGGTCTGAGGAGAGCATGTTTAAATTGAGGCCCTCAACGCATGTTGTAATTCTATTTCCTCCAAGAAATTGAAGTGAGCCAATTAAACCTCCATTATGAATATCTTGACCTGATATTCCCATTCTGAAGAGGAGTGCCGAGCCATCAGAATTTGATAATGATAATTGTGTGATTATCCGAGTAAAAATTATTCCAAATATTGGAACCAATAAACTCAGAACAACTTTAATATTTAGCCTAAAATTTAATCCTGGGAGATAGTTTATTAAGTGCATCTGACTGCTTGAAAGAAACTGTATTGAGATTATTAGTAGATAGAATATAGAAAACAAAAAAGCCCATTGGTAATTAAATATAGCTGCACAAAAGAAGAGAAATAAACCTGTACGGATGTATTTAGCTGAAAAAGCAATGAATCCATATAAGATAAATGTTAAGAAATAAACTTCAGTCCAGGTCGCTAAATACATCTTATAGGTCCATGGATTCAATGCAAAAAAGCTAAAACAGACTGAAGATATTAAAATATTAGGTAGTGACGTTTGATCTTTTAAAAATCTAATTGCTAGCTCAGCTACTGCACATCCCGTCATGAAAATCATGAATTTATCCATAATTGGAGCCAAAACCAACAAACCTTCATTGCCAAATAAATAATTTAAGATCAAGTATGGAAAATATGATATGGAGTGGTGTGTTAAATAGATTTTTTCGATCCAATTTTTAGAGTACAAGTCACAATCAATGCATGATGACCATACTCCAAAGCCATTGAATGAAAAGATGCCATTTAGCTCTAGAAACTCTATGAAGTTTGAAATTCTTTGTTCATGCCAATCCAACCAACTCGTTCCAAGCGGCGCATACATATTCATGAACAAAATGTAAAAATACCAAATAATTAAATAACTTGTTCCTCTGAGAAATACAGAATTAAATAAAATTGAATTCTTGCTAATTTTGATATCTTCAATAGTCATTTGAAAATGTTCTCAATTTATAAGTTATGCGCACTTCTAATTATCTGCTAGATAAATTGAACCTTAACAATTTAAGGCTCAAAAACCCAATATTTAAGAACAAAGAAGTTTATAAATGGAATGACTAATGTAATTGATAGGATTACTAAAAATGCGGAAAAAGAAAAAAATTGTGTATTTAAGATAATAATTAAATTACTTAATATTAATCCAGCAAGTGACAGCACTACAAATTTCTGAAATTGATTTATCTCAATGTTTTTAACTCTGAAAGTAAAGTTAGAATGTGCAAAAAATGAAATTATGATTAAAAAAATGTATGAAACATTGGATGCAACAATTGTTTGAGTTAATTCAAAGAATAGAATTACATTAGTTAAAATAAAATATAAACCGGTGTTAATGGCGCCGACAAATGAGAATCTGCCAAAGTATTTGAATGAGTAAAAGAATTTCTTAATATTCATTAAGCAGATTGAGGATAATCTTTATTTTATAAATTCAGCTAACCTTTCATGAGCTTCTATAAAATCTTCTTTAAACTCTTGAACAACATCACTGGCAGAAATGGTTTGATTCATTAATCCTACCCCCTGACCAACCCAATAAGTAGAAAGCTCTTTCGCTCCCTCATGTCCACTCTCTGCTAATTTATTAACTTTAGCTAGCGCAGGTTCAGCCACCATTGGCTGCAAAGGCAGCGGTAAAGGATCAGGAGCTCCCTCTGTCTCCCATGCCTTTGTCCATTCGGAGACTAACTGTCTTGAGTGCTTTCCAGTTCTACTTCTTGATCTAGTTGTTTGGCTTGAAGTTGCAGCCAGCATTTTTTCTTTAATGACAGGTGGAACTTCAGACTCAGCAGTTGTTAACCATACAGAACCACACCAGGCACCTGATGCGCCCATACTCATTGCAGCAGCCATTTGTCTTCCAGTTGCAATGCCTCCAGCAGCCAGAATTGGAACATCGCCATATGGCTGGATGGCTTTATGTACTTCTGGGATTAATACCATGGTTGAAACACTGCCACAATGACCGCCGGCTTCTGTTCCTGAAACAACTAAAATATCAACACCTGCTTTTACTTGATTGATAGCATGTTGTGCTGTACCCAGCAGTGCTGCAACTTTTACATTGTTTTCTTTTCCCATTTTCACCATCCAGTCTGGGGGAACGCCTAATGCATTAGCTATTATTTTTATTGGATGACTAAATGCAACATCCAACAAAGCCCTAGCTCCGTCTGCTTTAGTATTTTCAGCCATATAAGTTGCTGCTGTTGTAATAGTGCGTAATTCATCAGCTTTTATATCATGCTTTTCTAAAATATCTGCTCGAAAATCAGCATATTCTTGAGGAATCATTGATGTTAATTTTTCCGCATTAAATTTTTGGTTTTGATCGACCATTTTATTTGGGATCAAGACATCTACACCGTATGGAAGGCCATCGATATGATCATCAATCCATTTGAGTTCTTCTTCAAGTTGCTCTGGAGTCATTCCCACTGCTCCCAAGACACCACATCCACCAGCTTTTGAAACCGCAACAACGACATCCCTACAGTGAGTAAATGCTAGAAGCGGGAATTCTATTTTAAGAAGTTCGCATATTTTCGAGTTCATTATTTTTTCTAATGAGTAATAAATGTAAACCATATTATCACTTGGGATACACAAAATGAAATACATCTAGCATAATCATCAAATACTTAAAAAAAATTATTCAACGTGAAAAATATTAAAATTGATTGTTCAATGATTACTAGAGATCCAGCTGAGGCAGCGAAAGTCAGCAAAAATCTTGAGGATCTGGGATATGATGGGGCATATACTTTTGAGGGTCCGCATGAGCCATTTCTTCCTCTTGCAGCTGCTGCTCTATCAACAGAAAAATTGGAGCTTTCGACGTCAATAGCTGTAGCATTTTCAAGAAATCCCATGACTTTGGCTAATATTGGATATGACTTGCAGTTGATGTCCAAAGGAAGATTCACTCTTGGTTTAGGATCTCAAATTCAACCTCATATCGAAAAGAGGTACTCTATGCCATGGACTTCGCCTGCAAAACGCATGAAAGAAATGGTTAATGCTATTAAGGCTATCTGGAAATGCTGGCATGAAGGGAAAGATTTAGATTTCAGAGGTGAATTTTATCAACATACACTAATGACCCCTTTTTTTAATCCAGGAGAAAACCCATTTGGCCTTCCTAAAATTTATGTTGCTGGGGTTGGCCCACTGATGACTCAAGCAGCAGCGGAAGCAGGAGATGGATTTATTGTGCATCCATTTCATACATCAATTTTTCTAGAATCTATAACCCTTCCATCAATAGAAAAGGGTTTAAAGCAGGCCAACAAAAAAGAATTTGATGTTTCAGTAGGTGTTATGGTGGCCACTGGCATGAATGATCAAGAAATTGAAGACGCTCGAAATGCATGCAAGTCCCAAATAGGATTCTATGGCTCAACTCCAGCATATAAAACTGTATTGGAACAACATGGTTGGGAAAGTATTCAGCCTGAGTTAAATAAAATGACAAAAAAAGGCTTATGGGAAGATATTCCCTCTCTAATAAGCGATGAAATGTTAGAAGCGATCTCTGTTTCTGGAACACCAAATCAGGTAGCTAAAAAAATTTATGATCGGTATAAAGATTTTTCTACAAGAATAGCACCATCAATTTTTTCAGGAGATCCAGAGGTTACTTCAGAGTTAATACGCCTTCTAAAAAAAATTAAATAAGAATAGCAAAACTACATTTATTATTAAGGTTTTTAATGATGAAAACAATTGTTACTGAATACAAGTTCCCGCAAAAGATTTATTTTGAAAAAATTCTAAAAAGAATATGTATTCATATTTTAGAAAGCTCTTTCACCAAACTAAAAGTTATAGACTTTGGATGTGGCAACAGTACATTAGAATCATTTCTAATTAAGCAGGATCCATCAATTTCAATTACAGGATATGACATAGACCCTGACTTATCTAAGATATCTAATCCCTTTTTAGTTTCTTATGATATCTGGGTGTTCAATCATGTTCTTATGTATATGAATCAGAGCGAAATAGAAAATCTATTTCGAAAAATAAAAAGACTGAATCAGGATGCATTATTAATAATTGGATTGAGCAGACAAAATTTTATCAGTAAGTTTGGAGCTTTTTTCCTCAATCCAGAGGCTCATGATGGAACAATTTCCTCTTATAAGACCCTCAGAAAATTTATAGATTTAGAGTTGGAAATTTGCTCCCTTGAGAGGATCTTCTTTATGACAGATTTATTTGTGTGTAAATTTAAGGATGCAAAATTAAGCTAATATTTTTGAAATGTTAGAATTAAATGTGCAAATAAAAATATATTCTGGAGAATGATTTGCTGGGAAGATTGATAATAGACATCGAAGGAATAACCCTTTCAGATAAAGATAAAATTATATTGAGCAGCCCTCATGTAGGAGGAGTAGTCTTATTTGCGAGAAACATCTCTTCAAGGGGTCAAGTTCAAGAGTTATGCAGAGAAATAAGAAAGATAAATCCAAAGCTTCTTATTGCAGTAGATCAAGAGGGAGGAAGGGTTCAGCGCTTAAAAGAAGGTTATACAATTTTGCCGACTATGCAAAAATTAGCTGCATTTTTAAATTCAGATAGCGATAAAAATTTTCTCTTTGCAACTGATTTAGGCTGGCTAATGGCTTCAGAGGTGCTTGCATCTGGATTAGATATAAGTTTTGCACCTGTTTTAGATCTAGATCATTCCAGAAGCTCTGTTATTGGGGATAGATCAATAGGCGATAATCCAGAGCAGGTTATTGCTATTGCAAGCGCCTTTATTGAAGGCATGAATCAAGCGGGCATGCAGGCCACTGGCAAGCATTTCCCGGGGCATGGTGGTATCTTTGCTGACAGCCATCTCACTTTTTCTCAGGATACCAGATCTTTATTAGAACTAGAAAGTCATGACTTGCTTCCTTTTGATGCTTTAAAGTTTCAATTGGGCGGGATAATGACGGCTCATATATCCTTTACAAATATCGATAAAGAGATAGCAACTTTTTCAAAATTTTGGCTGCAAGATATTTTAAGAAATAAAATGGGATTTACCGGAATAATCTTTAGTGATGACCTCTCAATGAAGGGCTCAGATTATGTTGGAGGCATTGAAGCTAAAGTGGGCAAAGCATTAGCGAGTGGTTGTAATATGGTTTTGGTTTGCAATGATAGACCTGCGGCTTTAGAGGCTATAAATTTTTTAGAGAAAGAAAAAATTTCTCAGTCATACAAAATCACTAAATTAAAAGCTTCACAATCAATTTCTTGGACAGACTTAGAAAAAGATGCTAGAAGAAAAGATATAATAGGTAAACTCAACACTATATAAAAATTTAAATTATGATCTCTTTGCCAGACCTTTCCGATCAATATACTAAGCAAATACAAATTGGCAAACTTCCTTTGCACTCCTATGGGAGCGTGCATTCAATCGCAGGAGAGATATATACAATTTCCTGCTCAGACGATAATTCTGTTGTGAAAGAGGTTCTTTCGTGCGAAGGAAAAAATAAAGTTTTGGTTATTGATGCCTCTGGCGTTACTCATGCCTCCATGATTGGAGATCAAATTGCAGCATCTGCAGTAAAAAATAATTGGGCAGGTATAGTTGTTAATGGTTGCGTGAGGGATGTAGAAGAGTTGAAGAATCTATCTATTGGCATCTTTGCTAAAGGGGCTGTCGCTCAAAAAACAAATAAAAAAAATCATGGTTTTGAAGATGTTTTAATTTCATTTGGGAGCGTGGTTATGACTTCTGGTAAATGGATTTACATTGACCAAAACGGCTGGTTAGTTGCAGACAATAAGCTATAACTTTAAATCTTTAATCGTTTGTTGTTTTTCTAACCAAATTGCATCAACAAATGTTTGGAAGTCTCTTCTGTAATCTTCTTCTTCTTCAAAAGACCTATTTTTAAGGTTTTGGGGAACCGAATATGTTTTTGCTACAACCTTTGCTTTGCTTAATTCGCCACAAAGGAAGCTCCATGTCGATCTTTTTTCAGTTGCGTACACCACTGTAAAATCGATCAATGTATTAACTTGAGGCATTCCTGATAATGCAATTGCAAGAGCTCCTATTTTTGGCTTTAATAAATTAAAATAAGGGGATTCCTGCGTAGAATGCTTTTCGGAAGTAAATCTAGTTCCTTCAGCAAAGCTAAATGCTGAAGAGGGATTTCTAGAAAATCTTTTTGCAGCTTTCTTTGCATTCTCATAATCAACCCTTTTTAATTCTGGATTTGCTTGAATTTGAGCTCGCGAATGCCTATTTAAAAATGGCATATCTACTGTTTTATGAACTAAATAAATAATTGGTATCCATTGCAATTCCTTTTTCATAAAGAATTTTAGAAGGGGTATTTTTTTATGACCTGCAGCCAATAAAATAAATATATCAGCCCATGATTGGTGGTTACTCATAGCAATGTACCAAGTCTCAGTATTTACATCCTTAGGTATTTGGAAGTCCCATTCAAGCTTATGCAATATTCTTAAAGCCGAGGTAATGCTAGCGACAGTCGCGCTACCCATTTTATTTGAAATGGAGCCTAAATAAATCTTCAAATTTTTATTAGGAATAATTCTAGGAATATTTGTGATTGAAAGAGGGATTAACCACAAACTGAGAATAATTAAAATTGCAAAGAAGGTCAGAATACCAATAAAAAATCTTTTTAATTTACCCATATGACTTTATTTTAACCCAAAATTCTTCAAGCTCGTCTGAGGTTAGATTGCCTATTTCCTGATTATCTTTAGCAATCTTTTCTTCCATCAATCTAAAGCGCTTTACAAATTTGTGATTAGCTTGATTAATAGCTTCACTTGCATCGATTTCTAAATGTCGACTTAAATTAATGATGGAAAATAGTAAATCTCCTAATTCTTCTTGGCTATTTTCTTTATTATTTTGCTGGATCTCATGTTTGAGCTCTTTTAACTCTTCCTCAACTTTTTCGATAACATCAATGCTTTCTTTCCAATCAAAACCTTTTTTGCTGGCTTTTTTTTGTATTTTTTTTGCTTTTAAAATTGGGGGTAATGACGCAGGTATATCAGCAAAAGTATTGCATGAATCCGTTGATTTTTTTTCTTGTGATTTTATTGCATCCCATGCTTGGGTTTGCTCTTTAGCTGAAAGAGGTTTTGAGGCTCCAGCAAAGACATGAGGATGTCTTCTAATCAATTTGTTATTCAATGAATCAACTATCTCATCAAAGTCAAATAACTCTGTCTCATTGGCTATCTCTGCCTGAAATATAACTTGAAGTAAAACATCTCCAAGCTCCTCTTTAAGATTTTCATAATCTTTGTTAGCGATGGCATCTGAGACCTCATACGCTTCTTCGACAACGCAAGGAGAGAGCGATTCAAAAGTCTGCTCAATATCCCATGGGCATCCATTATCCTTATCTCGAAGCATGCGCATTGTCTCGAGTAAGGTTTTAATTGAGGACATTAGAAACCGCT
>Ga0255753_1006905_pt1 | contig 10382 bp, 1 predicted proteins | sample 041ome_10_FD_179953 | JGI IMG/M metagenome (GOLD analysis project Ga0255753, IMG submission 179953) | Coastal salt marsh microbial communities from the Groves Creek Marsh, Skidaway Island, Georgia - 041412US metaG (version 2) | ecosystem: Environmental > Aquatic > Marine > Intertidal zone > Salt...
CTAAGTCGCCTGTGATGTCCATAGCGGCTGTCAATGCCAATGTTGTACCATTAAATGTAAAGTTAGCATCGTCCTCAAGAGCACCACTTGTGCCAGCAATAACAACTCTATTGTCTGTCAAGTCAGAAATAATAGCAGAGCCTGCTGTTAAATCTGTGCCGTCCCATGTTAGAGAAGCACTATCTTCAAGAGCACCACTTGTACCAGCAGTAACAATTCTACCACTTGTCAAGTCACTAACTGTAGCACTTGCGGCAACAACTTCACCTGTTCCATCAGGAGTTAGGTTAATTGCTCCGTTTGTGTCTGTTGAGCTAATTGTGTTACCATTAATTGCAATGTTATCAACTGCTAAGTCACCAGTAACATTTAAGCCACCAGTAACGCCCATATCTGAGCCATCCCAAGTCAAGTTAGCATCATCTTCTAATGCGCCACTTGAGCCTGCAACAACGATACGGTTGTCAGTTAAATCGCTTACAATTGCACTAGCAACTGTTAAGTCAGTACCATCGAATGTCATGTTAGCACTGTCAACTAATGCGCCACTTGTACCTGCATAAGTTACACGAGTTGCTGTTAAGTCACTAACTTCAATTGTGCTAACAACAACGTCACCTGTACCATTTGGTGTTAAGTTAATGTCGCCATTTGTATCAGTTGAGATAATTGTATTACCGTTAATGTTAATGTTATCTACATCTAAATCACCAGTAATATCCATACCTGCTGTCAAAGCAAGTGTTGTACCATCAAAAGTGAAGTTTGAATCATCTTCAACTGCACCGCCTGTGCCTGCAATAACAACTCTATTATTTGTAAGATCACTTACAACTAAACTGTTAGTAGATAGGTCAGTACCATCATAAGTGAGGTTACCATCATCTTCCAATGCACCTGATGTACCAGCGATAACAACTCTATTGTCTGTTAAATCGCTAACAACTGCTGTTGAAAGAACAACTTCACCTGTACCTGCTGGGTCGATTTCAATGTCTTCGTTTGATCTAGCACTTGTAATTTTAAAGCCATTTGTATCTAAGTCGCCACCTAACTGAGGTGTTGTATCAAATATAATGTCTGTAAGTACGGCAACCCAACTCAACTGTCCTGAACCATCTGTTTGTAGAACGTATCCTGCCGTACCGTCTGCTTGTGGCCAATTTAAGCCATCAAGTACTAGGTCACCTGTTCCATCTGGTGTAATATTAACGTCGCCATTTGTATCAGTACTACTGATCGTGTTACCGTTAATGTTGATGTTATCTACATCTAAGTCGCCTGTGATGTCCATAGCGGCTGTCAATGCCAATGTTGTGCCATTGAATGTAAAGTTAGCGTCATCTTCTAAAACGCCGTTTGTTCCAGCAATAACAACTCTATTGTCTGTTAAGTTAGCGTTTAAAATACTTCCAACATCTAGTGTACCTTTAGAACCTGAAACAACCTCACCAGAGATTGTAGCATCAGGAACAAATGTCCAGTTACCTGTTGAATCATCGAAACCCCAGAAAGCAGTCTTTTCTTCACTACCTGTGTGATACTTAGCAGACATACCTCTGTCTTTATCGTCGTCTGCTGAAAGTGCCGCACCACCTGCACCACCACCAATCTGGAAGATCGGATCAACAACTTGTGTTGTAACTGAGTCAACTGTAGTTGTAGTACCTTCAACTGTTAAGTTACCAGCAACAACAATGTTACCGCCAACGTTTAAGTTTTCAGCAATACCAACACCACCGTCAACAACTAAAGCACCAAGTCCAGTACCTGATGAACCTGTTGTACCGTTAATGTTAACTACTGTACTTGTACCACCAAGTTCGACAGTACCTGTACCGTTAGGTGCTACGGTTACTGCACCGTTTGTGTCTGTTGAGCTAATTGTATTACCGTTTAAGTTTAAGTTGTCAACGTCTAAGTCACCTGTAACGTCCACAGCCGCTGTCATAGTGATTGTTGTGCCATCAAAAGTGAAGTTTCCATCATCTTCTAATGCGCCACTTGTTCCAGCAATAACAACTCTGTTATCTGTTAGGTCAGAAATAATAGCAGAGCCTGCCGTTAAGTCAGTTCCGTCCCAGAGTAGTGTAGCACTGTCTTCTAACGCACCTGATGTACCAGCAGTTACAATTCTGCCACTTGTCAAGTCACTAACTTCAATTGTGCTAACAACAACATCACCAGTTCCGTTAGGTGTTAAGTTAATGTCGCCATTTGTGTCAGTACTAACGATTGTGTTACCATTAATGTTGATATTATCGACGTCTAAATCGCCTGTAATATCCATAGCACCTGTTAATGCTAATATTGAGCCATTAAATGTAAAGTTAGCGTCATCTTCTAACGCACCACTTGAACCAGCAATAACAACACGATTGTCGGTTAAGTCACTAACAATAGCACTATTAACTGTTAAGTCTGTACCATCGTATGTGAAATTAGCATCGTCTTCTAGTGCACCTGAAGTGCCAGCAATAACAACACGATTGTCTGTTAAGTCACCAACAATTGCTGAGTTTACTGTTAAGTCAGTACCATCATATGTAAAGTTTGAATCATCTTCCAACTCACCGTTTGTACCAACAATAACAACTCTATTATTTGTAAGATCACTTACAACTGCTGTTGCTAATACAACTTCACCAGTACCATTTGGTTCGATTTCAATGTCTTCGTTTGATCTTGCACTTGTAATTTTAAAGCCATTAACATCTAAGTCGCCACCTAACTGAGGTGTTGTGTCATCAACTACGCTTGTACTTGAGTTAGACCAACTTAATTGTCCTGATCCGTCTGTAGTTAAAACATAACCTGCTGTTCCATCTGCTTGTGGCCAATTTAAGCCATCAAGTACTAGGTCACCAGTTCCGTCTGGAGTAATGTTAATGTCGCCATTTGTATCAGTACTAACGATTGTGTTACCATTAATGTTGATATTATCGACGTCTAGATCACCAGTAATGTCCATGCCTGCTGTTAAAGCAAGTGTTGTACCATTAAATGTAAAGTTTGCGTCATCTTCGACAGCACCACTTGTTCCAGCAATTAGCACACGGTTGTCAGTTAAATCACCAACAATTAAACTATTTGTTGATAGGTCTGTTCCGTCGTATGTTAAATTTGCATCATCTTCTAACGCACCTGATGTACCACCAATAACAACTCTGTTATCAGTAATGTCACTAACGGTTAAAGTTGCGGCAACAACTTCGCCTGTTCCGTCTGGAGTTAGGTTAATTGCGCCATTTGTGTCTGTTGAGCTGACTGTGTTTCCGTTAATTGCGATATTGTCAACTGCTAAATCGCCAGTAACGTTTAATCCACCAGTAACACCCATGTCACTGCCGTCCCAGGTAAGATTTGCGTCATCTTCTAATGCACCTGAAGTTCCTGCAACGACAATTCTGTTGTCTGTTAAGTCACTAACAACTGCACTAGCAACGGTTAAATCTGTGCCATCAAAAGTTAAACTTGCGCTATCTTCTAATGCACCTGAAGTACCTGCTAATACAACTCGACCACTTGTTAAGTCACTAACTGCGGCTGTTGCAATAACTGTTTCGCCTGTTCCATCTGGTGTAATATTAATATCGCCATTTGTATCAGTACTAATAATAGTATTGCCATTAATGTTGATGTTATCTACGTCTAAGTCACCAGTAATGTCCATGCCTGCTGTTAATGCTAAAGTTGTGCCATCAAAAGTGAAGTTAGCATCATCTTCTAATGCGCCACTTGTTCCAGCAATAACAACACGATTGTCAGTTAAATCGCTTACAGTTAATGTTGAAGCAACAACTTCACCTGTTCCATTTGGTGTTAAGTTAATTGCTCCGTTTGTATCAGTACTACTAATAGTGTTGCCATTAATGTTGATGTTATCTACGTCTAGATCACCTGTAATGTCAACACCGCTTGTTGTTTCAATTGATCCTACTTTTAGGTTTGCATAACTATCGATAGTTATGTTACCTGCTGTAGTTCCGTCTTCTGCAGATGTTATGGCTGCAACCCATTTATCTTCTGACTCGTCCCATACGAATGCTACGTTATCATCATCGCCTCGCTCCACGATCAAACCAGAATCAACGCTGGCTGCTCCTGTTGCTCCTCTAGATAACAGCATTAGCGGATCTGCGATAACTGTATTTGTTGTATCAACGGTAGTAGTTGTACCGTTAACAGTTAAGTTTCCGCTAATCGTAAGGTTTGAGCCATATGTTAAGTCATTTGCCAGTTTACCACCAGTAATTGTGGTGTTGGCTATCTTACCGGCTTCGATTGTTCCGTCGGTAATTTGGTTATTTTTAATTCTTGTAACCGCCATGGTGTTATACCCCTATATTGTTAACACATGTATTTACCAAAATTGAGCCAAACCGGTTCGATGTAGCCAATTTACAAATACTACAATATTATAGGGAAATGTGCGTTCTAGGCGGGATAAAAGAGCATTGCACTCTTTTTAATATTTATCATTATTACAAAATTACTGCTTCTATTAGGCTTATTTTATCACTGTCTGTAGACTCTAATGCTACTGCAAAAACACGCCCTTGTGTACCTTCCTGTGCAACACCATCATTGCCAGCAACAAGAGTTTGTCCCTTGGTAATAGGACCTTGCACTTTAACAGGAACACGCCCTTTAAGTGCTATGTAAGTGCCACCTTCAAGTTCGCTGTTCATCATTAACGCTGGGTTGTGACTAACTACACCTATAGCGTAGGCATATTCTGTACACGCTGTAACTTCTGCTGAACCACCTACCATTACAACTGTGCCTTCGTCATAGTCTTGGTCACACAAATACTTCTCTGCCAAGTCAGCGTACCGTGCTGTGGTTGCTGTTCCGTCAAACAATGTCGCTGTTACTGTTCCAACTACTTCTAATTCAGTAGCAGGATTAGTCGTACCAATACCAACGTTGCCACTGGAGTCAATCCGCATCTGTTCAGTAGAACTGGTATAGAAACGCATAAAGTCGCCATTATGCTCATACATAATACGACCAATACCATTAGTATCAGTGTCTCCAAAATAAACAGCACTGGTTCCTGTTGTATTACCTATGTCTGCTCTTAATACAGCGTCATTGCCAGCAGTAGAGCCACCAGTAATTCTTAGTGTTGTATTACCAGCCGAAGGTCTTGAGACATCTATTGCGTAAGTGCTATCTGAAGCTACCGTTAAGCCATCAGAAACTACAGTACCCGTAACGTCAATACCATCTGTGGTGGTTGCAAATTTTAAATTGTTATTATAATATAATTGAACATAGCTATTTTCATTAAAACGAGCCATGTAATTATTTGTTGAATATCCACGAATATAAACGTCATCTGTACCAAAAATTTGTAAATCGCCATCACCAACATCACGAATATAAGAAGTTGTGCCTGAATGGAATATTTCTAAATCATTTCCATCACCAAACCGCATCTTGTCATTGTCGGCAAGATCGATCGTTTGCGCTGTTGCAGAATCTATAGTAGTAGTCGTACCATTAACAGTTAAGTTACCACTTATAACTAAGTTGTCATCGACGGTAACTGTACCACCTGCTGAATCGATGGTAAGGTTGCCAGAGCTTGTGTCTATTTCATTTGCGCCAGTAACCCCGACTTGTATGTTTTGTGCAACCACTTTTGCAGTAGCCTGTGTGGTTGTCAATATACCTGTGCTAGGGTTATAACTTAAACCAGTATCTGTTTCTATTCCTTGGGTACCAGTTGCACCGTCAACAAACGTTAAGTATACCGTTTCGTCTGTTGAATTGTTTGCAGTTACTGTAATGTTGGTTGCTTCTACAGATAACGGAACATTTCCGTTGACGCCATCAACCAATAGTGTTGAGTCATCTGCAAATACACTACCAGTAACATCGCCATCAAAAATGCCAGATGATTCAATTGAGCCAGAAAATATAATTTTACCAGTACTAGAACTAATTGTTTCTGTGCCCAATGTTATTGTAGTACCGCTTAGATAAAGATCACGAAATTTATTACCTGAACTGCCTAAATCATAAGTTTCGTTGGCATCAGGAATAATATGTCCTTTTACTGTGCCATTTAGATTAATTGATCCTGTTGTGCCATCTACTAATAATGTAGAGTCGTCTGCAAAAATACTTCCTGTAAAGTCTGCATCAATACTGTTGGCTGTAATTATTCCTGCTACATGCAATGCTGTGCTTGGAGACTCAACGCCTATACCAACATTACCTGTATTGGTAATAATCATACGTTGAGTACCAGCAGTATCAAAACGTATCGTATCTTCGTCTGTGCTTTCCTCTACCCGTATAAAAGTATCGCCATCACTGTCTTCAACTTTATCACCTAAGGTGTATGTAGTAGAAACTACCCTGGCTTCAATCTGTTCATTTAGTAGCGGTGCTTCTGAGAATGTAAGTGTAGTACCAGATACAGTATATGTAGTAGATGCCTTCTGCACCACACCTTGAATGGTAACAATAACTGAATCTGTAGAAGATTCTGCACTAAGTGTAAATGTTGTTGTACTACCGTCTCCTACAAAAGAGTCAAGTGCTGTGGCTGTGCCTGAGCTGGGGTCTAAAACATTCCATTGACCACTAGCATAATATTCCAAGTTACCGGTTGCAGAGTTAACTCTAAGGTCACCAACTGCGCCGCTAGGTCTTGACGCTGTGCTACCACTTGGTATGGTAACAGCGTTTTCTCCTGTGATAACAACTTGTCCTGTGCCTGAAGGATCTAGACCTATATCAGCATTAGTTACGATTGGTGTTAATGTAGTTTGAGGAGAACCTATTGTAGTTAAGTCTCCCATTGTGGATGCTGAGAAATTACCACCAATACTTCCTGTATACCTACCACCACTTATATAAACACTCTTACCTGTAAAACTTACACCGTTAGGTAAGTTGTCACCAATAAAGTGTAATACGCCTGCCTGATAGTCAAAGAACCATTCGTCGTCATTTCCCGAACCAGTTGCAAATACTTGGTCACCACCACTTGCGCCTGCGGCGTCACTAGCAGTATGTATATAGACTTTTACCTGATATGTTGACCCAAACTCTGGGCTAATCCAGTTGGCTTCACCTGTTTTCCAAGTCCTGTTGGCTGTTGCAGAAGTATCTTCTGTACATTCTATAGGATTGCTTGTTGGATAAACCGTAACTACACCTGTTGAGCTGCCTGGTAATACGCCTGGTATAGTTCCAGACTGCGACCATAACGTATCAATACGCATTAACAACGGACTTGAGATAGCCTCGTTAGGAGCCTTTTTAATAGCGTTAGTATCTGTCTTTGCGGCAGAGTAACCTAGTTTTTTCCATAAGTAGTCAACTTTTTGGGTATCTGATATAGCCATTACGCCGCTACTCCTATGCTAAGTGCAGTAACACTCTGACCACTTGTTAATGCTATTCTCACCAACACAACATTGCCTGTTGCGTTTGTCATATTTTCACTACCCAGTGTCATTGTGTAACCACCACTTAGTGATGTACTAGCGGCAATTCTATCACCTGATGTAAACGCACACCCGTTAGAACCATTACCACCACTGCCTGTATTAGCACCTGGTACACCTGAACCACCGTATGTTGTACTTGCATCTAACCAACCGTTAAGTGATGATGCTGAATCAATAGCAGTACCTGGTGCCGCAATCCATAAACCTGCAATGCCTGAACTTGTAATGTTAATATCAAAGTTAGCAACAACTTGTCTACGGAAAGCAAATGTAAAGTATTGTGTGCCTGTATCACCTGATCTATCTGGTCCAACAGGAAGATACCCTGAACTATAATCTGTTACATCATACTTCAAGACACCTAATCTAATAGTTGCTTCTTTTGTTCCTGACACACCCGGATCACTTGCTTCTGTATAAGGATCGTTAGTATAGAAGTTTGTAGCACCAGTATAACTTGGGGTGTCTGTTGTGTCTGCATTAAAGTCAAATACACGCACGCCGTCATCTGTATATGTGCCATTACCTAAACTATCACTAACTGCAATAGCAATTTCACTGATACCACTTTGTGCCGCTGAATGTACTTGTACATTAGTTGTGTTTTCTGTGTAAGAACTTATACCGTTTGCATTTCTAGCTCTAATTTTAACTCTATCAATAGTTCTTACTGAACTTGATGTAATAGGAACACTTAAGTCTCCTATTGCATAAGCACTAGCAACACCAGTGTCTACATTAGGTACACCTAGTGTAAGCATCGTACTTGCACCGTCTATGTCGCTGTAAGTGTAATCTGTGTTTGTTGTACCTGCAGAACTCGTACCTTCTTGGTTAGTACCGTTGTCCACTTCAACAATATTACTTTGGTCTGTGTATGCCTGACCAGTTAAGTTACTGATTTCAACACCTGACCAAGTTAGCGTAGGTGATCCTGAATTATAATATGGGATACCTGATATGTAACGTTTTGTTCCGCCAGTGCCTTCTGCCAGTGTTCCTGCACTTGAAATGCTAGGACTTGATGTTATGTCATCATATACAACTGCAACATAGTTTGTATTGCCTGTTGCATCGTGCTCTAGTCTTTCATCGTTTACACCTACGGTATAACTTGCGAGTGCTTGTGTAATTTTAGCATCGAATGTTTGATAAAAATCACTAGGATATGTACTTGCACTAATAGTATTGTGTGCATCATCCTGTTGACTAATTACCAAACTAGTAAATGTACCCGTCTCTCCTGTTGCAGTTGTAAATGTTTTACTACCTGCTGTAGAACCATTGATATTAGCACTGAGCGTTCCTGATGCACCGTTGTATGCATTGTTCACAGTACTTGTATCGATAGTACCACTTGTGTATCGTCTTGCTGTTGTAGTCGTTAGTGAGGCGCCGGCACTTAATGGATTACTTGACGAATTGTCGTCAAATCCTGAGCACAGTCGAGGACTTGTGCCTTGGAAAGCATCTGCCAGTGTAATACTAAATGCACTCAAGTTACTTGGAGCACTTGGTGTAGCATTCATAGTAAACGTAATGCTAGTATCTGTATCTGTTTGTGCAGTTATGTCCGGAGTGCCGTTTGCTGTGAATGTGAGATTGTAATCGCCTGTTGATTCTCCAGCATAGTCATGGTCAATAGTTGCACCTATTGTTCCTGCTGTAGAACCATCTTCAACAGGAGTATCGTTAGTACTACCATCTGCCCAATCGTATTCGTAATCATCAGCATTTTGTGATGTATTAGTTGCTCGTACTAATGCACGATTGTTGCCACTTAAATCTGTGAAGTCGTATAAGTCGTATTGATTATCACCACTTCTGTCGCTTGTTGTTACTGCCGTAGCCGCAATGTTTGCTCTAACGTCTGGTTCGACGTGAACTGTAAAGTCACTGCTGATGAACGGTGAACTTGTGTGGTTACTAATTACTCTAATGTTACCTGTAAAGTCTTGTGCAATACCATTTGCTTGGTCACTAGCACTAAGAGCAAACGTATGACTAATTGTGCCTCCTGTATCACCACTTGCACCAGATCCAACATTTACTGTGTTATTACTTGTACCGTCGCCCCACTGGTATTGATATTGTATTCCATAAGTAGCGTAACTACCAATAGTACTTTCTGTTGTATTAGTAAAGGTAACAACGTGTCCCGATGTCCCTTCTTCGTTAACACCACTGTTATCATCTAATGTAACAGTCGGTGTATGTGTATCATAAATCTTATGGTCAGTATTGTCACTTGTAGGTATAGACGCTGGTAATGCTGTACTATGACTGTCTAGTGTAAGTGTAACTGTTCTTGTTTGTTCTTGTTCTGTGCTGGCTGTAAATGTGTGTGCTAGTCTGCCACCACCTACGCCACCTGCTGATGCATCACTAGATACTACATCATCACTACTACCATCGCCCCAGTCCCATGTGTACTGAACTGTTGCGCCACTAGTATTAGTTGTTGTATTCTCAAAATAAATTGTGTCCCCATCGTCCCACTGTGTAATAGGACTTCCGCCTGAACTTGCCGCATAAGCCGCAAAACTTACAACAGGATCTGCTGTGTAGATAATGATATAACTTGTTCTAGTTTTACTTGTCTCACTGCACGTACCGCTACCACCGTTATTGTACGCTCTAACAGTTACATCGAAAGGAGACCCTGAGTTAGTAGCGTATGTGTGCGTTGGTGTGCTGTCTGTTGTATTAGTAGTAGTATCGCCATCGCCCCAGGTAATATCGTATCTGTTTGGGTTACCGTCTGCTGTGATAGTTAATGTTACGACTGTACCTGCACCACCTGATGTTGTGTCAGCAGTGAAGTCCATGTTTGCAACGGCAGTGTTGTTAATAATATTAAGCATACACTCGTTAGTGTCGTCCATTGCATTAGACAGTAGTGTAGACTCA
>Ga0255753_1006915_pt1 | contig 10374 bp, 12 predicted proteins | sample 041ome_10_FD_179953 | JGI IMG/M metagenome (GOLD analysis project Ga0255753, IMG submission 179953) | Coastal salt marsh microbial communities from the Groves Creek Marsh, Skidaway Island, Georgia - 041412US metaG (version 2) | ecosystem: Environmental > Aquatic > Marine > Intertidal zone > Salt...
GATCAAGCCAATTTGGGCGACCAAAAACCGAACGTGCGAGAAGCTTCTATCGGACATCACCTACGTCTGGAACTACGCCATATCCAATGGGTTTCGTGAACCAGCAATGAGTCCAGCCCAATGGAAAGGCAATCTGGAATTTGACTTGCCCAAATCAAGCGTAGTCCACGAGGTGCGACACTTCCCTTCCATGCCCTACGAAGAGGTTCCACGGCTATGTGCGAGCCTATGGGAGACGTCGAGCAATACGTCTATGTTTTTGCTGTTTACCATTTTGTGCGGCATCCGTAACGGAACAGTGCGGCAAGCTGAATGGAGCGAAGTTGATCTTACACAGCGGATTTGGAGCATACCTAAGACCAAGAACGGACAACCTTGGTCAGTTCCGCTCACTGAACAGATGATCAAGGTGCTGAAACGAATGACCGGCAAACGCACTGGCTTCGTCTTCACACAAGAGCGTGATGATAGAAAGCCGGTATCGGAGAATGCAGGGAATGTACACCTAAGGAAAGTATGCGGCATCGACCCATCTTATGCAGTGACACACGGTTTCCGCGCCAGTCTGTCGAGCTATTTGAACAACGAGACCCGCTTTTCGACAGCACGAATTGAGCAGACTATTGAACATAAAATGAAAGATAAGATCGAAGCGGCGTACAACCGATCAGAGAACATCAGTCGGCGGCTTGAGACTTTGCAAGTTTGGAATGATTTCTGTTGGAGCAAGATTGACGGAGTGAAATGATGGCCGACAAGAAAATCAAATACTCTGAAGAATTAAGACGTTTTCTTTTTGAACTTGAAACTCACACTGACAAAGAACTCTGGAATAGATTTGAGAAAGAGTATGCCGATGTGCTGGATTGGCTTTGGGATCAAGCTTACGACGCAAGAAAACAACCCGAACATGATTGGCAAGCACTCAGAATTCAGTTTCTGACAAAAACTTTGAGGGAACGTGGCTTTGATTACGCTGAACAGCGGGCAATTGTCTATTACAGTCGAGAGACAAACACCGACCCTGGTATTCTGATGGGTCGCCTTTATCGCCGAAAAATAAAGGAAGTTGAAATGCCAAAAGAAACTTTTGAAGCGTGGACCACTCATTTCAATCAGCTCGTTGATCAGCACGAAGATGAGATTTGGGACTATTCCCCAGCAGAACTAAACTTCAGGAACACATCCGACTAATTTAACCTTACGCTTTATTTGATAAAGCGTACCTAACGAGGTTATCGCATCCACTACTTTGTTCACATCTGACATAGGAGATGTGTTGTGGACAAAGAATATTACTCATCAAAGACAATCTGTACTCGCCTAGATATTGGCAGATCAACCATCAATAAATGGCAAAAGACTCGCGGTTTCCCTCAGCCAATCCGACTCGGCGATTTCTGTAATCGCTGGAAAGCTGCTGATGTCGATCTGTGGATCGATCAGAACCTCACTGCCAGCAATCAAGAATGAAAAAGGTCCAATCACCCCCCAGCGGGCAACGACTGATCGTCACTGACTTTCACGAGGCTATCCGCTTTTTTCAATGGAAAAAGCAGGGCTCCTATCTGGTTGGACCTTGCCCAATCTGTGGAGGACACGATCGATTCAGCCTGAAAGAAACCGATAACGGTGCTTGGCCTTATTGCCGAAAGGGATGCAAGCAAGGTGAATTGATTCGATCTTTGCGTCATCAGGGACTGTTGGCCGACTCAAAGAGTCAATCGTTCTCAACAGTTCGTTTGAAAAACAAGGATACCAATTCCATCACACTGACGGCTGTTCAACGAATTCAGCGTGCTCAGGCTATCTGGGCAAATGGAACCCCTTTCAATGGTTACCATGGTTACCTCCAACGCAAGCGGCTTACACTTCAGCATCCTGAAAACTTTCGCCTGGTACAAAGTCACCAAATCAGCAGGGATGTAAAAGGCTTAGATGGAAGCTGTATTGTTTTTCCACTCTCATGTGACGGGGAGATCCGCGCTGTTCAATTGATTGATGAAAATGGAAAAAAACGCACCCTCGGCAAACCGAAAGGTGCTGCCTTTCGTTACGGGATTCCAATTCCAGATAACCCCATTCTCATTGGTGAGGGGCTCGCCACCGTTGCATCAGTCGCAAATGGATTGTTCGGTTGTGGATACGTCACCGTCGGCGACTGGAATATCGATCCCGTCATTCGCAAAATCAAGTGCTTACACCGAGGAGAGAATGATGGGGAGCCAGAATTCATTATTCTCGGAGACATCGATAAAAATGAATGCATAAACCAAAAAGCTCTCAAAGCAGCGGCAACTCACGGAATCAAAATTACGGAGGCGAGTCATGTCTAAAGATTGGGACGATGTTCGCCAAGAGTGCGGCGAAATTCAGACTGCTAAGCTTGCGATTGAAAGCGCATATATTCCTGAATTGCTCGACGAATCCACTTCTGAGTTATCTGCTCCGAGGAATATTGACTTTGACCTCAGCAGTCGTAATAGGCCAAAACAGACAAAACGTAATCTCAAGGCGTTGCTCAACGCTTACAACATTACAGTGCGCTATAACCTAATCAAAAAGATGGTTGAAGTGGTTGGCCCCGGAATGCATTTTACTCCAGATAATTACGAGGAAGCCTCACGAACAGAAGTCATCTCACTGTGTCACGATCACGAAATGCCGGTCAGCCACGTGCATGACTATCTCACGGTGATTGCAGATGAGAATCAGTTCAATCCGATGAAAGAGTTTCTCGAATCACGGCCCTGGGATGGTATTTCGCGGATTGACGAACTGATGCAAACGATTAATACCAAATCGAATGATATTCGAGACTCAATGCTTCGCAAGTGGATGATCGGATGTGTGCGCAGCTGGCTGAGTGTGGATGGGATGGCTACGCCGATAATTTTAGTCCTGCAGGGCGCTCAAGGGATCGGGAAAGATAGATGGTGTAAGGCTCTGTTTCCGAAATCGATGTCAGACTACATCCTTGAGGGCCATAGTGTTCATCCGCACAATAAAGATTCGCTCATTAATGCGGTAAGGCACGCGATTACGATCCTATCCGAGCTTGGAGCATCCAATCAACGCAGAACCCAGGACGACTTCAAGGCTTGGATTACTACGGACAAAGACAAGATTCGATTGCCATACGGGCATGCGGAACGAGTCATGCCGAGACGGGTTGCTATGATCGCAACAGTCAACGAGCTTGATTTCCTGAAAGATGATACGGGCAACCGCCGCTTTGCACCGCTTGAACTCGTCGACATCAACGCAGATCACGGCATCGATATGCAACAACTGTGGGCTGAAGTTTATGAGCTGAGCAAAGGTCCTGACCAGATACATTGGCTAACGCAAGAAGAGATCATACATCTCCAAAAGCACAACGAGCAATTTGAAGAAACCAGTTCTGTGGAGGAGCGAATCTTCCGAATGTATGACTGGGAGGCTCCGAGAAAGAGATTCGTTACCGCCACGGAAATCTGTCAAGAAATCGGGATTCAGAATCCGAGCCGAACTGAGATGAATCAAGCCTCGAAGGGGGCGAGACGCTGCCTCGAGCTTGAGAGAAACGCCTACAGTAAGAGAGGTCGTAACGGAGAGAGATTCTTTCTTTTTCCTGACAGACCAAATGTTAGTTGGTCAGACGTCGGTCAGACACTTGGCCGGCCCTCTCAGCCCAGTGTTTACGGGGATCACAGAGAATAACTGACCAACTGACTAACTTTTTAGTAAAAGATAGAAAACTAATACAGCACGGGTACAACTTTTTAAAAGTTTGAAAATAGTTGGTCAGTCAGTCAGCTCAATGGGTCCTTTCAACGAAATCCAACCCGAGGTGGTTCGAGCCACCATCTTTTTCTAGCGACAGAATTTCGGAAGGTCAGCTATCGGCACGAGAAATGCTAGAGCTATCACGTGTCAGACACGGATGTCAGAGTTACGACACAAACATGGAAACTACCACTCCTATGCCCCCAACCCTCGGGGGCTTTTTCCATCGCTGTCAAAGGTACTTTCTGGCTAATCAGGCCGTGGGTGATTCCGGAGCGCGGCGCTTCCGGCGTGCGACCGGCACAGAGTGCGGGTGTTTAATTAGGTTAAAAATCTTCGCAAGAGGCTAAATATAGGAGTACTGACTCTGCACTTTGGGACACATGACTAAGATAACCATTAAGAAATCTAAACCTAATTACAGGTTCGTGACCTGCATACCAGTCTTCAAGACTATCGAAGCCAATCATTGGAAAACTCATATTAGGCGCGAAACCACCATCTCCAAACTGAATGTTTGCTGTTGTCACTTTCATCGTAAAGCGATCCAACCCTAGCCCAGCGATACCATGCTCCACACCAACACCATAATTTTGCTTTATTTCACAAAACCAAATCTTCTCCTCAGCCTTTACAGGCAAGGCAAGCACACTGAGTGCAACCACGGTCAAAACTGCTTTTGTGTACTTGTCCATCTGTTGTTTCCTCACCTGCAAATACTGCCCCATCGATCCATGTGGCTATCTATTGCACGTCGCAGTTCGTCCATCACCTGATCGGTTTTGATGTTGATTCCAAGCTCGCGCAGTACTTCGACTTTCTGCTTCAAGTTCACTTCTGCCTCCCAAAGCTTTGCTTCATCAAACGATTTAAATGGACAGTCCAAAGTACCCCACTCTGGGTCACACGTTTTCTTATACTGAAGAGCTTGGAAGAGCGTAATTCGAGCATCATCAAGAAATAATACTGATGCCTCTAGATCGCGGCAGTATTCATCAGCAAAATTATCAAAAGTCTGAGCCTGAACTATTGAACTAAGCATCGCGCACGATGCTGCCAAAACTCCCTTAGTTAAACTATTCACTAAACACCTCAGTCCTCAGGTCTGAACTTCACAGTTAACGACCTAAACTTCTCCTCGAACATCGCTTCATCGAATTGTGTGACCTCATCAAAGGGAGCAGCTCGTTTAACCGCCGTTACTGCAGAGCGATCAAACAATACATCACCACTGGTCTTAACAATACGAACATCGACTAGTTCACCATTAGATGCGAGAGACATACGAAGATAAACTTGAAGACCACCTTTAAAGCCAACAGGACGTCGCCACGCTGTTGTAATCCGAGTTGTCATGTCATCTAAAGTTCTCGCGACAACTTTTCGCTCGGCTATTGCGTTTAAGACGGAAAGTTCTGCTTCTTGCACTTCTTGATACTGATCTTCGAGCGCACGCGCCTCGGCTTCAGCTTTCTCAAATGCTTCCGTCAGAGCTTTTTTTTCTGATCGCTCTGATTTGGCAGTTTCGGCATCATTGCTCATAACATTAGCCCACATACCAAACGCTTTTCTCGTTGGCTCATCCCACATAATTTTTGAAAAGCTATCTTCCTCACCTTTGAGGCATTTCAAAGCGTAAAAATTTCCGAATTCTTCTGCTATCGAGGGGCCACCAAATATCACTACCTCCCGCTGATAGGCATCAATAATCAAATTACGCAAAACAGGTTCTATGACACCGGCTTGCTTCTCAGGTAACGCGGCTGTAAGTGCATTCGTATTCTTAATGACTTCGGGGATAAGCGTACCCATCTGTCTGGCTAGCATGATGGTCGCTGCCACGCTATAGGCGCGGGTACAGGGATCGGTCTCAGCTTTCAAAGGGAGGCTAATTGCCAGAACAATGAATGTCGCTATTAGGTGTTTAGAGAGCCATTGCATAATCAACTCTGTGTTTTGATATAATACAAACAACGCTACTACTTCTGACCTGGTCTTGCCAGAGGACTACAAGCAAGCTTTACAAGCTACACCACACAACGGACTATGGGGCAAGTAGGAGGTGAATCTTACTGTTAACCTCTGACATCCATTGAATTGTGTTGGTATAGCCGATGAACGTCAGTAGGCCCGAAAAAACAGGTCGGAGATGGTGGTATGACAAATAAATTAAATATAGCAACAATCACCCTTGCCGCATTATGCGCTATCGGCAGTCAGCCAGCAATGGCAGCGAAGTGGGTTGCGGAAGACCTAGATGGCTTCGTCGAGATTAATGACCAAGAAATCCAGATACACACAGCCGGTAATCATGAAAGTGGCAATCACGACTGGTTAAATGCACTGTTCGACAACACAGAATGGCAAAAGATCGGACGTGTTTGTTTGTCAGTCGGGAGACAAGGTTATCCGTTTAATGATGACGATTGCTTTACACCCTCGGTTATAAAGACTTTTTCATCAGCCAATAATGCATATCGGATCATTTCATTTGGAACTGAAAAATACGGTTTATCAGAAAAAATTGCTGAATTTGAAGCGCAGTTATCCAGTGGTCAGGTCATGACCGTTGGTTGGGAGAGTCCTGTCTGGTTTGGATATTACGTGAGTCCTGATTACGTGTTGACTGACGAAGCATCTGCTTTGTTGGCAAAAAATCAACCGGAGTTAGTTAACGAGATAATCCCCGAAGACCCCGTGATGAACGCAATTATTTCAGAAATCATCCAGTACTATGGTCCTCAAAATACAGCTTTGTATGCGGATGAATCAGTTGAATATCCTCTGTCTGCCAAAGAGCGATGGCTTGATCCAGAATCAAAACCTCATTGGCATAAGGCTGATAGGAGCAATATTACTTTTGAGAACTTTGTGGTCAGCAATTACTTTGCCGATGCTGATCCCGTTTTCCAAAAATCGAATCTATCGTGCAAATGGCGAAGCTCGTCTCCCCCTAACGGGGTTACCCATGAAATGTTGTTTTCTATAGATGGGACGAAGTGGCTCGACCTGAATGCTCACAGAGATGGTTCCTACTCAGTAACCCTTTGGGATTGGTACAACACGGTAGCTATCAAGTCTGGGAATGAGACATTCATTTCTCATGGAAAACCTAAAACCGGGAGATGGAACGAAATAATTCCTGGCTCCCTAATTAAACAAATATTTGAAACAGAGCGTTTCGACATTTATGTTGAAACAAATCCCTATCGGGTGGGCGGAATGATGTGGGATCGCGATTACAAGATATCTAAGATCGAGAACGGGATGCGGCCAATTCCTAATCTACGCACCAGTGTGGAGTTCTCGACGCCAAAAGATTCGGTAGGGTGTCTACGTAATTTTCTAGCACGCCTAAAATAATCTGGGGAGCCGAGGCGATTGTGGAATGCGTAATCTAATTTTCTCATTATTACTTTTCGCAGGGACGGCGCAGGCTTCAATTTGCGATAGCAAGCTAGTCGATTTTGCAGGTGGTGCCGCTGCAGGGACGGCTGCAACGGGTCTCATTGCTGGCGATTCAATGCTGATCATTGCTACTAGTGCGGGCAGTGCTGCCGCAGTCATGCCCGCTGTAGCTCCAATCATCGTGATCGGTGCAGGGCTCACCACTGCGGCCTATGCTGGAGTCAAAGGCACTTGCGCATTTACTCATGAGGATGATAGGGGTAAGACCGATGCTGACTACGCTTGGGAAAAGATTAAAGGCGTGTATAAATCTGCCGTGGACCACGTTTTTAACTAAGCTCTTGGACCTTAACGACAATGGCAGAGTCGAACCATGGGAGAGAATAGTCGCTTTCTTGGTTGTTTATGGTGCGGTTTCTTTTGCAATGGATGTCATGAGTTATATGTAGTTTTATAGGCTATGCAATTTTTTGTTTTGAAGAGTGAGTAAAATCCCATGGTTCTTAATGTACTAAAGTTAGCCGGCGTGGCTATGTCTGGGGTAGCATCCGCTGTAGCCGCTGCAAATGACGCAGTAGACGGCATGATTGATACCCTTAAGACAAACGAGAATCCGACTATCAATAGGATTGGAAGAGTTCTAGAGGGTACCAAATTCGGCTTTATGCTCGGATATCTCACTCCATCGATTCTAACCGCTGTTGGTGTTGCATTGACCACAGGAGACTTGATGGCAGCCGTCGGAGGAGGTGTGGCAGTTTTAGGGAACCCTGTTGCAGGTGTCTGTGCCGCTGTAGGGGCCGTCTATTTTGGTTGGAAGGCACTCAACGACCAAGAGCGTTCAGCCATCCTCGAATCAGTCGGACAGTTTCTTAAAGTAGGCTACGAGATGATCAAGGCAGTTGTGCAATTTGCGCTCAACTTAATGAAAGATTTACTAAGTGCCGACAACCTTGAGGAGCTTAAGCAGACCGTATCTGAGGCCGCTGAGGTCGTGGGAAGGCACCTCGCGGATATTACCCACTCAGTTAAAGATAAAGCTGCTAAAACAGCGGATAGCCTAAAAAAGACTGCATCTAACGTATCCGACGCAATGAGTTCAGCCTTCAAGAAAAAAGGCAAAGGAACTGATAGTGCAGACTGACGAGGCGTCAGCTAAAGCCAATCAGCAACTGGACCTTTCGGAACAAATAACAATAACGGGACAGAAAATATTTAAAGCCCCGGAATCTCTATCTGATGTAATTGTCACTGGCTCAGCCGTTATTGCTTTAGCTATCGGGATTACTCTAATTTTTAGAGCGATTGAAAAGTTATTCCTATCTAAAGGAAACAACGAGGATTAGAAAGACGATCCGGAATTCTCTTTCTCCTACTCCTTCATTAATCGGTGAATCAAAATCTGACCCTTCATCCTCAATGTACTACCATCGAACATAACACAGTTGACTGCATTTGAAGGTTAGATCATGAAATGGATTTATAGAGGTGTCGTACTGGTTCTTCTCACTGGCTCGATGCTACTCAATGGGCTTCAGTACGTCGGTAGTGCGATGCTAGACGGAGTGTATAGCTTGGCTGAGGGAGTCACAGGAGTGACCTCTGCCAGCACGATTCAGAAGAAAGAGGCCGCGTTAGCCAAACAGAAACGGGCAGCCCAGGGCGCTAAGCTCAAAGGTCTTCAGTCTCGGGTAACTAATAATCTAAAAAGAGTTGTTGGACGTGGAGCGACCAGAGTCGGTATCGAAGCTGTACCAATCCCTGGCGAGATGTTTCTGATCCCCGCACTTATTGCCGTGGAAGCTGGTCTTGTTTACGCAGATGTAATGGATCAATGTGACTTACTGGATGATTTGAACGGCTGGGTGACTGAGCTGGAATTTGAGGCTCAAGCGAAACCAGATTATTGCAACTACTCGCCAAGCGAATTGGCCAAGCAGTTACCAAAGGAAGCTGAGTTTAGGGAAGCTACCGAGCAGACATCCGTGGGTAATATGATGGATGAAGCAGGTCAACGGATTTACAGCAAAATTGGGGGTTGGGGTCAGATTTACCGTGACGCCGTCAAAATCGAAGAAGACAGTCCGTTATTTGTTATAGGTGCTAGCATCAAAGGTCTCGAACAGAAAGCTGCCAATGGATGGGCATCAGTTACTAATTCAAGTGCGTCTAAAATTCAGGGTCTGAAAGATTGGTGGAAGAACCGGTGATAAACAGAAAATCCATAACGGGTGGAATGCTATGAAAATTTATTCTTTTGTCAGAGATGTAACTCTCTGCTTCCTACTTTCAATCGTTCTATCACCCTTGGGTTGGAGTGCTGATTTTCAGAAGGGTTTGACTGCCGCTCAAAATGGAGACTTCGCGACAGCATTGAGAGAATGGATGGCTTTGGCAGAACAAGGTGATGTATTAGCGCAATACAATCTCGGGTTACTGTATGACATGGGAAAAGGCGTTCCACAGGACTATAAGGTGGCAGCGAAATGGTTTACCGAAGCGGCAAAACAAGGCGATGCTGATGCGCAATACAATATTGGGCATATGTATGCCGAAGGACAGGGCGTGATACAGGACTACAAGATGGCAGTAATGTGGTTTACCCGGGCGGCAGAGCAAGGGTATGCGTCTGCACAAAGTAATCTTGCATATATGTATGACAAAGGATGGGGCGTTCTACAAGATCTTGTATACGCACATATGTGGTGGAACATCGCAGCATCTAACGGGATCGAAATTGCAATTGAGAATATAAACAAAGTCGCAGAGAGAATGACCACCGAACAGATTGCCGAGGCACAGAAACTCGCTCGTGAGTGTGTTGCGAAGAACTATAAAGGGTGCTGAGTAGTGAGGGGTCGCCAACCCAAAAGCACTCTCCGTGAAAAATATCCTGATATTGATACCCACTGGTGCTAGTACTTCAAGTGATAAGAAAGTAGCTGAACAAGGCGGCTATGGCTAAAGCGTCGCTAGCACGGGATTCATAGGTCGGGGGCAATCCCGGGGGTAATTCAGATATAGAAAATAAAATGTTCGTAAATTCAGCATTTTAAATCCAATTATGGAGGCGGTACGCGCCTCCACTTTTAAATATTTGCAGAAGAGAGCTTTAATTTTTTGGGCCGGGATTTTTCTTCTGAGGAAAATAATTCCGTTAGTGGATTCGATATTTATCAATGATATCTTGTTTAAATT
>Ga0255753_1006924_pt1 | contig 10363 bp, 6 predicted proteins | sample 041ome_10_FD_179953 | JGI IMG/M metagenome (GOLD analysis project Ga0255753, IMG submission 179953) | Coastal salt marsh microbial communities from the Groves Creek Marsh, Skidaway Island, Georgia - 041412US metaG (version 2) | ecosystem: Environmental > Aquatic > Marine > Intertidal zone > Salt...
AACACGTGCTGGCATGGTGGCAAGACGCCTACCACGCGCAACGCTTCGGTGCGGCGCATGGCTCGCCCTCCACACGCTAAGGCGTGCGGGGTCTTTGTCAACGTCAACCGCGGCTTTTCGCCGCCAACAACCGGCTGCCTCCCTCTGCTCACCAGATGCGCGACGCGCAGCCAAGGAAACTTTTTCATGTCTGAATCTTTTGCCGCCCTCTTTGAAGAGTCGCTTAAGCGCGCCGAAATGCGTACCGGCGAGGTCATCACCGCCGCGGTGGTGCGTATCGACCACAACCATGTGGTGGTCAACGCCGGTCTGAAATCGGAAGCCTTTGTGCCGATCGAGGAATTTAAAAACGATCAAGGCGAACTTGAAGTCAACGTGGGCGACTACGTATCGGTGGCGATCGACGCTGTTGAAAACGGCTACGGCGACACGCTGCTGTCGCGCGACAAAGCCAAGCGCTTGGCCTCGTGGATGACGCTGGAGCAGGCCCTGGAGTCGGGCGAATTTGTATCCGGCACCACCAGCGGCAAAGTCAAGGGTGGCATGACCGTCATGGTAAACGGCATTCGCGCGTTCTTGCCTGGCTCGTTGGTCGACACCCGGCCGGTTAAAGACCTGTCACCGTTTGAAAACAAAACCATGGAGTTCAAGGTCATTAAGCTTGACCGCAAACGCAACAACGTGGTGCTGTCACGCCGCGCCGTGGTTGAGGCCAGCATGGGCGAAGAGCGCGCCAAGCTGCTCGAGAACCTGCAAGAAGGCGCCGTGGTGCAAGGGGTGGTGAAAAACATCACCGAATACGGTGCGTTCGTGGATTTGGGCGGCATCGACGGGCTGCTGCACATCACCGACATGGCATGGCGCCGCGTGCGCCACCCCAGCGAGGTGGTGCAAGCGGGCCAAGAGATCACCGCCAAAGTGCTTAAGTTTGACACCGAAAAGCAACGCGTCTCACTCGGTCTCAAGCAGTTGGGTGACGACCCCTGGATGGGCGTGGGCCGCCGCTACCCGCAAAGCACGCGACTGTTCGGCAAGGTCACCAACATCGCCGACTACGGCGCGTTTGTTGAACTCGAGCCGGGCATTGAAGGCTTGGTGCACGTCTCCGAAATGGACTGGACGAACAAAAACGTGGCTCCCTCTAAGGTGGTGACGTTGGGCGACGAAGTCGAGGTGATGGTGCTTGATATCGATGAAGACAAGCGTCGTATCTCGCTGGGCATGAAGCAGTGCCGCGCCAATCCGTGGGAAGAATTTGCTCAAACCGTCAAGCGCGGCGACAAAATTTCTGGCCCCATCAAATCGATCACCGACTTCGGTGTGTTCATTGGCCTTACCGCCGGTATCGACGGTTTGGTGCACATGTCCGACCTGTCGTGGTCTGAGGCGGGCGAAGCCGCTGTGCGTAACTTCAAGAAGGGCCAAGAAGTTGAAGCCGTGGTGCTGGGCATCGACGTTGAGCGCGAGCGCATCAGCTTGGGCATTAAGCAACTCGACTCCGACCCCTTCACCACCTTTGCTTCGGTGCACGACAAAGGCGCCACGGTGTCGGGTACGGTGGCCACGGTGGACGCCAAGGGCGCAGAGATCAACTTGGGCGACGACGTCATGGGCTATTTGCGTGCCTCCGAAATCAGCACCGACCGTGTTGATGATGCGCGCGAAGTTCTAAAGGTTGGCGATGAGGTCTCCGCTGTAGTGGCCTACGTAGACCGCAAGGCGCGTAGCATCCAACTGTCGATTCGTGCCAAAGACGCCGCCGACCAGCAAGAGGCGCTGGCCAGCCTAAGCCAAGGTGAGGCCGGCTCCGCGGGTACCACCAGTTTGGGCGCGCTGTTGCGGGCCAAGCTGGACAACAACGACGACAACGGCTAAGCCAAGCGAAAACGGCTACAGGTGTGGGTAAGGCCGATGGCCCTACCCCGCTTGGGAGCCGAATCGATGTGCCATGACACGAAGCGAATTGGTTGAGGCGTTGGCCAAGCGGTTTCCGCAATTGGCGCACCGAGACGCCGAATTTGCGGTACACGCCATTCTTGAGGCGATGACGCAGGCCTTGGCGCGCGGTCATCGCATTGAAATTCGCGGCTTTGGTAGCTTTGGCATCAACCGCCGGCCGGCGCGTACCGCTCGCAACCCACGCACCGGTGGCTTGGTTGAGGTGCCCGAAAAGCGGGTGCCTCACTTTAAGCCGGGTAAAAACCTGCGCGAGGTGGTGAACCCACCGAGCGCTACAGACGACTGACCATGAAAACAGTGATGTGGGTGATACGCCTGGTGGTTTTCATGGTGGTGTTGTGGTTGGCGCTGGCCAACCAACACAACGTGCAGGTGTTTGCGCCCATGGGGCAGGTTTGGCAGGGCCCACTGGTGTGGGTGCTGCTGATCACCTTGCTCTTGGGTGTGGCGCTGGGCGTGTTTTTTATGGTGCCGGCTTGGTGGGCACAGCGCCGTGCCACCAAAAAGGCTTTGGCCGCAGCCGCCGGCCAAGCGGCTCCCCCACCCCCTGCCAAGCCCCTGGCCAGTCCTGTAACCGCCTCGGACGATAACGCGCTTGGCATCTGACCTGCTGTGGCTGTTGTGGACCTTGCCGCTGGCCTTTGCGCTGGGGTGGTGGTTGTCACGCTTTGATGTTCGGCAATGGCGACATACCGAACGGTTGGCACCCAAAGCGTACTTTCGTGGTTTGAATCACTTGCTCAATGAGCAACAAGACGAAGCCATTGACGCCTTTATCGAAGCGGTGCAACACGATGCCGATACGTTGGAGTTGCATTTTGCCTTGGGTAACTTGTTTCGCAAGCGCGGTGACTACGATCGGGCCATTCGCGTGCACCAACACCTGCTGGCGCGGGCCGACCTAAGCCCCGAACAACGTGAGCAAGCGCAGCATGGGTTGGCGTCTGACTTTTTTAAGGCGGGGCTTTTTGATCGTGCCGAAGACGCCTTGCTGGCGCTACAAAACAGCCGCTACGCCGAGCAGGCACGGCGGATGCTACTCACCATTTATGAACGCAGCCGCGACTGGAACAACGCGCTGCGTCTGACGCGCGAGGCGGCCACACCCAGGGCTGCGCACCATGCGGTGCGGGCAGCGCAATATTGCTGCGAACTGGGCGACGAGGCACGCCAGCACGGAAAGCTTGAAGAAGCGCAACGCGCCTATCAAGAAGCGCTAACCCTTTACCCCCAGTCGGTTCGCCCGGTCTTGGCACTGGCGCAAATGGCGCAGCAGCAGGGTGATTTTGAAACGGTTGGGCGGCGGCTGCTGGATTTGGTGCAGGCCCAGCCCAAGGCAGCGGCACTGGCCGCCTCAGCCATGGTGCAGTGGGTGCAGGCAGCGCCTGAAGGCCAAGCGGCGGCTGTGCAAGCGCTGCAGGCGGCGCAAGCGCAAAGCCCCAGTTTGGATGTCACCCTTGCCTTGGCCCAACTGCAAGCCAGCCAATCCGACGCCATTCTTGAACAGGCTTTGGCGCAAAGCCCGGCGCTGGCGGTGGCGCGCGAGCGCCTGCGCAGTGTGCCGCACACGCCACCCGGTGTGCTTGAGGCCATTGACCGTGCGTTGGACCCGGCACTGCGTTACCGCTGCACGCGTTGTGGCTTTGAAGCGCAGCAGTATTTTTGGCAATGCCCAGGCTGTCAATCTTGGGAGAGCTTTCCGTTTCGCCGATGCGGCGAGGGCTAAGCCTTTTCAGCCCATGGGCGTTGACGTGTTTGTTAGCGCTTGCTTGGTGGCAGCCAAACGCCGCCTGGGCGGGCCGCTCGAATATTAAGGTTGAGGTCAACACCGCTTCGGCGCCAGCCCTTGAAGACATAAAAGGTATTGGCCCAAGCATGGCACAGCGCTTGGTTCAAGCGCGCCACCAAGCCCGTTATGTGGATTGGCTTGACTTGATCACCCGCACCCCAGGACTAAGCGCCACCCGCGCGGCCAAGCTATCCGCGCATGGGCTGCGGGTCATCGGCTTGCCGTTTCCCACCTCCACGCCCGCCCCCACACGTTAGGGCGTTGATGCCCTGGGGCACCGCCGCCCTACCCGCCCTCAGGCTTGAGCAAGCCACAACCGCCGCCACCGGGGGTGTGCAGCTCGATCATGTCGCCGCTTTGCACTTCCACGCGGGCCTGCGCCGGTACGTCTTGGGTGGTACCGTCAACACGCAACACACGGTTGATACCCGGCGCACCCGGCTGCGCACCATGCAACGCATGCGCTGGATGAATACGCCCGTTGGACAGCACGCTGACGGTCATGTCTTCTAAAAAGCGAATCCGCCGAATGCCACCGTTGCCACCATGCCAGTGACCCTGGCCACCTGAGCCGTGGCGTATGCTGTAGCCCTCCAGGCGCACAGGGTAACGAAACTCCAACACTTCAGGGTCGGTTAAGCGGGAGTTGGTCATATGGGTTTGCACCACATCGGTTCCGTGGTGCCCTTGCACCGGCGCCCCAGGTTCACCCCATAGCAAGCCTGCGCCGCTGCCGCCGGATATGGTTTCGTAGTATTGGTGGCGGGCGTTGCCAAAGGTTAGGTTGTTCACCGTGGGCTGCGCCCCAGCCATTAAGCCCAAGGCGGCATACAGCGCGTTGGTGATGCAGGTGGAGGTTTCAACGTTCCCCGCCACCACCGCCGCCGGGTACTTGGGGTTCAACATGCAGCCTTCGGGCACATGGATGCGCAGCGGCTTAAGGCATCCGGCGTTCAGCGGAATATCATCGTCCACCAGAGTGCGAAACACATACAACACCGCCGCCGTGGTCACGGCTCGTGGGGCGTTGAAGTTGTTGGGCTGCTGCGCGCTGGTGCCGGTGAAGTCAATCTCTACCTCACCTTGCTCAGGGTGCACACGCAGGCTCACAGCAATTTGTGCCCCGTTATCCAGTGGCAGCACAAAGGCGCCGTCGCGCAGGCGCGGCACCACCGCGCGCACCGCGGCCTCGGCGTTGTCTTGTACGTGCCCCATGTAGGCCAGTACCGTGTCCAGCCCAACCTCTTGCACCAAACGCAACAGCTCCTGCGCCCCTTTGTGATTGGCTGCCACCTGCGCGCGCAAATCGGCCAGATTTTGCTCAACGTTACGACTCGGCCACGTGGTGGTGCCACCCCCGGTGGTGAGCTTGGCGCGCAGTTCTTCTTCTTGCCACACGCCTGCGCGCACCAACTGCACGTTGGCCAAGACCACGCCCTCTTCATCAATGGTGCGCGACTCCGCCGGCATAGACCCAGGTGTGATGCCACCAATGTCGGCATGGTGGCCACGTGAGCCAACATAAAACACCGGCTCGCTATGCCCCGGCACAAACACCGGGCTGATCACGGTAACGTCGGGCAAGTGGGTGCCGCCCTGATAGGGGTCGTTCAACACGTAGGCATCACCGGGCTGCATGCGGCCTTGGTTGAGCCGCATGATGGCCTGCACACTTTCGCCCATGCTGCCCAGGTGCACCGGTATGTGCGGGGCGTTGGCAATAAGCTGGCCTTGGGGATCAAACAATGCGCAAGAAAAATCCAAGCGTTCTTTGATATTGACTGAATGCGCTGTGTTTTGTAGCTGCAGCCCCATTTGTTCGGCGATGTTCATGAACAAGTGGTTAAACACCTCCAGCATGATGGGGTCCGCCTGGGTGCCCAACGCGGCGTGTCGGGTGGCCGCTTGCACACGCTGCAGCGTAAGGTAACCGTCGGCCCGGGCGGTGGCCTGCCAACCCGGCTCAATCACGGTGGTGGCATTGGCGTCTGTGATGATGGCCGGCCCATCCACCGTGCCGCCCGATGGCAGGTCGTGTGCTTGCCACAACGCCGCGTCGTGCCACTGGCTTTGCGCGTACATGCGCACCCGCGCCACCGGCTGACCGCTGCCGGCTGTGGTGCGCGAGGGGGTGTGCACGGCCTCGCCAGGTACCACCCCTTCAGCCGACATCGCCTCAACCACCAGCGGTTTATCGGGCATTAAAAACGAGTAGCGTTGTTGATAAGCCTGCTCAAAGGCGGCGCAGAGTGCGTTTTGGGACGGGCTGTACGGCACGATCAGCGCGGTGTCGCTGCCTTGGTAGCGTATGTGTACCCGAGCGTAGGTTTGAATACCGTCTGGGCTCCAGCCCTGCGCCGTGAGGTCGCTGGCCACAGCGGCTTGCAAGGCCTGGGCATGCTCGGCCAGGCTTGGCATGGCGGCCTCGCTGAGCGTGATTTCAAGCGCTTGTTCGCGGTTGGCGGCTTGATCGGCCAAGCCCATACCAAACGCGCTGAGCACGCCGGCAAAGGGATGAATCAGCACCTGCTTCATGCCAAGCGCGTCGGCCACCAAACACGCGTGCTGACCACCGGCGCCACCAAAGCATTGCAAGGTGTAACGGGTGACGTCGTAGCCGCGCGCAATGGAGATTTTTTTAATGGCTGCTGCCATTTGCTGCACCGCTATTTGTATGCAGCCCTGCGCAACCTCTTCGGGTGTGCGCTGCACCTGTTCGGCCCACCGCGCAAAACCTTGCGCCACCGCTTCGGCGTCTAGCGGCTCGTTGGCATGTGGCCCAAACACCTGCGGAAACCACGCCGGCTGCAGCTTGCCCACCATGACGTTGGCGTCTGTGACGGTGAGTGGGCCGCCACGGCGGTAGCAAGCCGGCCCGGGCTCGGCCCCCGCGCTGTGCGGCCCCACGCGAAAACGCGTGCCATCGAAGTCGATGATGGAGCCCCCACCCGCCGCCACGGTATGTATGCTCAACATGGGTGCCCGCATACGCACCCCCGCCACCAGCGTTTCAAATTCACGCTCCCACGCGCCGGCGTAATGCGACACATCGGTTGAGGTGCCGCCCATGTCAAAGCCAATCACCCGCACCGGCTCATTGGCCTTGCCGTGTAGCGCCTGCTCGGCGGTGCGCGCCATGCCCACGATGCCACCGGCTGGACCAGACAAAATCGCGTCTTTGCCGGCAAAGGTTTGCGCCGACGTAAGCCCCCCCGAGGACTGCATGAAATACAAAGGCACGCCAGGCATGTGGCGCGCCACACGCTCAACGTAGCGCCGCAGCAAGGGCGACAAATAGGCATCGACCACGGTGGTGTCGCCACGGCCCACCAGTTTCATGAGCGGACTCACCTCGTGCGACACACTGACTTGTGCAAACCCCATGGCCCGCACCACCGCTGCGGCTTGTTGCTCATGCTGCGGATAGCGGTAGCTGTGCATGAACACAATGGCCACCGCGCGTATGCCACTGCTGAGATAGGGTGCAAGCGCTTGCTGCAACGCATCGGCATCAAGCGGCTGCAGCACCTGGCCATGCGCGCCCATGCGTTCATCCACTTCAAGTACATGGGCATACAACGCCTCGGGCAGCACAATCGCCCGGTCGAACAGACGCGGCCGGTTTTGATAGGCAATGCGTAACGCGTCGCCGTAGCCACGGGTGGTCACCAACAGCACGGGCTCGCCCTTGCGCTCAAGCAGCGCGTTGGTGGCCACGGTGGTGCCCATCTTGACGCACGCCACTTGCTGCGGCGTAATGGGCGCGTCCGGCGCCAACTCAAGCATATGACGAATGCCGGCCAAGGCCGCGTCTTCGTACTGCTCGGGGTTTTCTGACAACAGTTTGTGCGTGAGCAGTTCACCACTGGGCTGTCTGGCCACGATGTCGGTGAAGGTGCCGCCCCGGTCAATCCAAAACTGCCACCGTTTGTCTTCTGGCGGCACGGCGTGCATCGCGTCCATGCCTACGCTCCCGGGGGCGGGACAATGCCGCAGATCACGGCGCCGGGGTCGTTGGCTTGAATGTCAAGCGCGTCTTTGGCACTGGCCACTTCCATGTCGCGTGGCAACTGCACGGCGTTTTTTACTGCCATCACCTCGGCCATGATGCTCACGGCAATCTCGGCTGGGGTTTTGCTGCCAATGTAAATACCAATGGGGCCACGCAGGCGCGCCATGCTGGCCTCGGTTTGATCAAAGTGTTGCATCATGCGTTGGCGTCTTGCGCCATGGTTGCGGCGCGAGCCAATCGCACCCACATAAAACGACTCGGTCTCCAGCGCCTCAAGCAAGGCCAAATCGTCAAGCTTGGGGTCGTGGGTGAGGGCAATCACTGCGGTGCGGCGGTCGGGCTTGGCTTCGCGCACCATGTCGTCTGGCATGGTGGCCACCACCTGCACCCCTGGCACCGACCACGCGCCTCGGTATTCCTCGCGTGGGTCGCAAACGGTGACGGCAAAACCACTGAAGCGCGCCATGGTGGCCAAATACTCACTTAGTTGCCCAGCGCCAATCAGCAGCATGCGGTATTCGGGGCCAAAGGTGTTGGTAAGCGCCTCGTCGTTGAGTTCAAGAGCCGCTGGATGGTCGGTGGTCTGCAAGCTGCACGCGCCGCTTTGCAAGCTGACCCGACGTTGCACCAATCGCCCAGCCTCCAATTGCTGAACCAAATCGGCCAGTTGATCGGCGTTGGGGTCGAATTCAAGCAGCAGCTCAAGCGTGCCGCCGCACGGCAGGCCAAAGCGATGCGCCTCATCGGCGCTGACGCCGTATGTCACACGTTGCGGCGCACCTGTGGGTATGGCGCGTGCAGGCCCCTGGCCCGCGTAGGCTTGGGTGTAACGGTCGATTAAATCGTCTTCAATGCAGCCACCCGAGACCGAGCCCACCACCGCCCCGCCTTCGGCCATGGCCATGATTGAGCCCACCGGCCTTGGCGACGAACCCCAGGTGCGCACCACCGTGGCCAGCAGCGCACGTTGACCGCGCTGACGCCAATCGCGCAGCGCGCGCAACACCATGACGTCGAGGTTTTCCATGGGCTACGACTGGGTTAACCGAAGTGCAAGAGCACCCAGGCACCAAAGCCCAGGGCAAAAGTGGCCACCCCCGCGGCCCAAGGCGGCACCCTCTGGGCGATGCCCTTGGCCTGCCCCGCTTGGCTGGTGCCCGCGGCTGACGCCGTGGCCGCACCCGGGTTTTGGCTTTGCATGTGCGCATCAAAGCGCTTAAAAAAATCCTCAGCCAATGACTTGGCCGCGCCGTCAATAAGGCGCTGGCCGAGCTGCGCAACTTTACCCCCGACCTGCGCTTTGGCGGTGTAATCGAGCTGGCAGCCGCCTTCAGCCGGCGTCAGCTGCACTTGGGCCGAGCCCTTACCAAACCCAGCCGGCCCCCCCTGGCCCTCGAACTCAAGGGTGTAACTGCTGGGTGGCTGAATATTTTGCAGCTTGATTTTGCCCGTGAAGCGCGCCGCCACCGGGCCAATGCGCAACGCCAAGCCAATTTCAAAGGCGTCGGCGGCGGTGGCGGTGATGCGCTCACAGCCAGGGATGCAAGCCTTGAGTACCTCGGGGTCGTTCAGCGCATCCCATGCCTGTTGTTGTGTTACCCCCAGTTGGCGCTGGCCTTGCATGTCCATGTGTTGTCCTCAATGATGGTTGTTACGCTGACTTTGCTGGAGCAAAGTGGCTATGCTAGCAGCCAACGCACGCAGATGCTGCAGATTGTGCACCGCCAGCATCGCATCGGCGTGCCGATGCAGCACCGCCGCGCCACCGGCCAACGGCTGATAGGCGTCGTAACGCAGCAAAGGGTTAAGCCACAGCAGGCTGCGGCTGTGCCGCTTAAGCCAGCGCAACTCGGTGTGCAAGGCCTCAGGCGAGCCGGTGTCTAAACCGTCGGAGACCAGCAGCACCACACTGCGCCGCCCCACCAAGCGCCGGGCATGGGCCGTGCGTAAGGTGGCCAGCGCATCGCCCAATCGCGTGCCGCCAGCAAAGTCGGGCACCACGCGTCCGACCGCGTCCAGCATGGCATCGGTGTCACGTTGGTCGAACGCGGGGGTTAAATCGGTTAGGCGGGTGCCAAAGGCAAACACATCGCGGCGCCTGAGTTGCTGCGCGCGGTTGGCGCGCCGCTGCGTGGCCGCATGAAGAAAAGACAACAGCATGCGCGCGTAGCGCTCCATGGAACCCGAGACATCAAGCAACACCACCAGCGGCAGGCTCTCGTGTTCGCGTCGGTGGCGCCACCACTGCAACACCTCGCCATCGTGCCGAATCAGGCCTTGCAGCAACTTGGGCCAATGCAAGCCACTGCCAGTACGTGCCACACGATGGCGTCGTGACGGCACCGTGGGCAGCGGCAGCGACACCTCTCGAGCCAAGCGCTCAACCACCTGATATTCGTCCGCCGATAAGGCGTTGAAATCGGCTTGTTGCAGCCGCTCCCGGGTGCTTGCCGTCATGGCGGCATCAAACTCCACCGTTTGCTCGGGTTGATCAGCCTGGGGCGTGGCCACCGCTTGGGCCGCCTTGGGCGACAACGCCTGCGCCACCCGCGGCCGCTTGGCCTGGCCTTCGGCCTTGCCCTCGGCGCTGGGCAACATTTGGG
>Ga0255753_1006942_pt1 | contig 10344 bp, 7 predicted proteins | sample 041ome_10_FD_179953 | JGI IMG/M metagenome (GOLD analysis project Ga0255753, IMG submission 179953) | Coastal salt marsh microbial communities from the Groves Creek Marsh, Skidaway Island, Georgia - 041412US metaG (version 2) | ecosystem: Environmental > Aquatic > Marine > Intertidal zone > Salt...
GATAGACCTGTCCCGCCTCGTGCGCGTGAGATGAATGGGTGCGAGGCGTCAGACGATGCCTATCGCCTGTCGCCTGTCGACGACGGAGGACGACGCGAGGGTGAGGTGAGCGTGGACGTCTATGGGGCCTCGAAGGACCAAACCCGACGCGGACGCCGCGCGCACGACGCCGCGCACGCGGGCGAAGCGGCGACGCGAGACGAGCGCGGGTGGTGTCGGGGCGACGCGGCGCGCCTTTGAGAGCGACGACGACGACGACGACGAGGACGACGATGAGGACGATGAGGACGATGATGAGGACGACGTCAGGCAGATCGCGAGGGATGTGATAGATGCGGAGGAGTGGTACGCGTCGTTGGCGCGAGGGGACGCCGATCATTACTCCTTTCACATTCTCGGGCTCGCAGGCCTCTCCGCGGCGCAAGGGCGCAAGTTTATAGGACACTCGAGCGCGTCCTTTTCAAGGACATGGATAGAGGACATGGATAGACCGGAAAAAGTAGCGGATTTAGATGAAGATGAAGATGACGGAATATGGAATACCATTATGAAGGGATTTCACGATGGTGATCCTGAGAGCATTTTGCGAGAGTGTCGGGACGAGGACAACGTCCCGTACGACGCGCAGACGATTTCTGGCATGATGGACGGTTTGATGGAGCACGGGAAGACCATTCATGCGCCGTTTTGCTTTACGCGAGGCGCCGTGGGGTTAAAGCACGCAATCCATAGGCATTTGTCTGAAGCTCGTACAGGCGCTCTTGAGTTAGACTTGTGGTGTAATCTACACGAGTCTTACAACACATCATCGGGCATGCTCGACGAGCGAGGCGACGACGTGACCGCCATGTATGCAGAATGCGAAATTGGCGTGTACATTTCGCGCGCCGGCGGCGATATCGCGGAATGGCACACAGATAGAAATGACAATTTCACGATCCAGCTCAAAGGTTCGAAGTTGTGGGAAGTGGAGCGCATCGGGAGAACGTACACTGGCTCGATGACTTCGAACGCGTCGCTCGCGGTTGAACCGAGCTGCGGGGTCGATTATCTCACCCGCGACCATGGAGACTTTGGTCCGTTTGCGCGCAACATCAACGCAAGTAAATCGACTAGTGCCTACAAAAACAAAGACGATCGCTCGGTGCCTGAACGATACATGATACGTGAGGGTGAGTGTTTTGGCACGCGCGCGGGGCAGTATCATCGCGTCACTCCCGTGGGCGGAGGCTTGAGCATATCGGTGAATATTCGATTAACTCCTTATCAAAGCAACGTGTGGAAGAGTGAAGTGTACTTTCTACGTCTATCGGCCACCGGTGCTCGTGCCAAGGGCGTCGCAAAATTCACGCCAGAGGACGAACTGGCTCTTCGCCCGAGATTTGGACCGTTTGATGCGAGGTACTCGGATGGACTCGTGCTCGGCTGCTGGGCGCAAAGTCCACTTTCTATCGGCGATATACGTGAATGGGATACAAGTGAGGGGTATACTGCGCTCTATATGAATCCCATGTGCGCGTGCTCGACATCGATAACTGCTGAAGGTTTTGTGTTAAACATCAAGTGTACTTCGCCGCTCACGAACAAAGAATACATGAACGAGTTCAACGTGTACGTTACAGGTTATGCCTACAAACTGGACGAGATCTTCAGTAGTCCAATGGCCTTCAATCGATGGGTATCGCGCGGAGCTCCCACAAATGAAACGAAATGGGGGACATGGTCGTCGGACGTACGGGAGCTCTTTAATCAGGTCATATCCCGATTAGTGCACATGCACGTCGTCATAAATACCAAGCGTGTTTCGAAAGGATGCGCTTTGTTTTTGAAGACGTTTTACGGCGATGACTAAGTTACTCTATGACGACGACGGCGACGCGTGAACGCGCAAATCTTAAATGTTGTAATGATGCTCACAGTTGTATTGTATTGTATTGTATTGTATCGTTTACATACTACTCGCTACCTAGTCCGCACGCGAGACGCGCATCACAACACGCCAATTTGCGGCGCGTTTGCTCGAGCCTTGGCGCGACGCGCGCGGCGCCGTTTCACTGTGCGCACAACGCAAATCAATCCCACGACGATTACCACGACGTACAACATCGTCGTCGAGGAGACAATGGGAAATACGCCCGCGTCCGCCTCGTCGCGCGTCGACGTGGCGAAGGTCTTGCGCCCGTCAAAGTTGACATCCGCACCGTCGTCGTCGTTGTCGTCGTCGTCGTCGTCGTCGTCGTTGTCGCCGTCGTCGTCGTCCCGAGGCACAACTGTTTGCGGCGACGAGGGACGATTGTGCTCGACTAGTTTTGGATCAAACTTAAGCCGCCCTGGTAAATCTGTGTACGACACGCGCGCGGTGTGGAACTCGAGTGGAGAGTTTGCGCCGCACGTCATCGATCCTTCGTTCCCCGGATGCCCGCCGAGTACGGTGCTGAATTCTGAAAAGTCCACATCGCTGCGACGTTGAGGAAGCTCACTGCCATCTGAATACGCGTCGTTAATCTGCTTGGCTGGATCACAGTACTTGGCCGAGCACTCGTTCTCAGCGGCAAAGGCGACGGCGCGCATGAAGAATTCAAAGCATTTAAACCGCATGTGCGAGCTGTCGACGCAATTTGAATCGACAAACGCGAACACGCGTCCCTCGCCGAATCGCGAGAGCGACGCAAACGCACGATTCGCTACGACTGGTTCCTTATTATTTCTGTCCTTGAGCGATGCAAAATGCAGAAACGTGCCTTGCGGCGCGCGCGCGATGGTTGTACCGCTGTTAATCATAATGAGGTCATCATCGATTTTTGGAAACGCCGAGCCCGCCTTCTCCGTCACGACATCTCCAAACTGAATCCCAAACGGCTGCAACAAATCATTAAGTGCTGGAATATTAGCCCCACCCGTCGCCGCGTTCCAATCGTAATGCGTATTATCGTCGTAGAATTTCATTGATTCCATCGTTTGCACGTTGTACCACTCGGCGAAAAGCACGACACCTAAACCTTCCTCGCGAACGTCCCGCTGAAGCTTTTGTACTTCGGCTTCAGAGTATTCTTCCTCCAGATCAACCATGAGGAGTGCGCCATAGTTTTTGGCATCAAAGCACGTAAACGGCGCGCCTAAGACTTCTACAAAGTACCCATCGCTTGTGAGCGTGTCGTATAATTCATGGAAGTTTGTGTGCGGATGATCGCCGTGCCAATCCAAAACGTCCGATTTCATGTCAATGTTATCGCGCGGTATGTATCCGGGAGGGTACCTGACGTTGTGAAACTGATCCCACAGCAGACGCTTGTTTCGCGGTGGCGTTGGAATAATGTTCACTTTGAGCGTCATTTCAACTTCGGAGACGCGAAGAGCGGTTTCACCACGCGCTCCTGGTGAAGCTACGGTGAGCGTAACGCGCCCGCTCGCGACGCCAGATTTCAACGCTCCCTCGTCTTTGACTCGAATGTACAACGCCAAGTATCCAGAATATGGCCAAAGCGTTTCTGAAAAGCTAAATCGTACGTCTAAAACGTCACCCAAGTCACTGTCGTTGGGAATAAACTTTGGCGCCACGACGACTTCGCCGTGTGCCCCGAGACCATTCGCAATCGTCGTATTCAAAATCAACGGCATCATCGTCGCGTATATCCCTTGCTTGCAATGGGGCCACGCGTATGGACACTGTGTCAAGTCGAAATCAGATGGAATGATCGACGCTCGCGGCTTATACGCCTTTAGAATCTCTGCAGATTGTAGCAAGTTCAATTTTCCCGCGCCTTGTTCGTAGCGATGCGGTCCTGGCAATTTCTCCGCGCCCTCGACTAAAATTTGCTTCATCACCGCTGGATTGAGGATGCTCCAGCGCGTGCTCTCGGGGAGGATACTACTGAGCAGCACCGCCGCGCCCGCAGCGACTGGAGACGCCACGGAAGTACCAGAAAGTGATCTACACCCGCCAGTGATTTTACTACCCCAAATGTTATCGCCGTACGTCACTATGTCGGGCTTGACCCGTCCGTATCCGCTCGGGAGCTCCCACGTGCTCATGCCTCGAGAACTAAACGCCGCAATCTGGTGCGCGCTCGTGATGCCGCCTATACCAATAATGTCCAAGTTATCCGCTGGATTATTCAGCGTGCCGTACAACGGTCCATCGTTACCGATTGCGCTAATCATAATGATTCCCGAGGCGGTGATTTCGTGCACCTTGTCGACGAATGGAATGTCTAAATAATCCGGTCCGCCGATGGACAAGTTTAAAACGTGCACGCCGCTCGCGATGGCGTAGTTGAACCCATCTAAAAACCACGACGTGTACGAGTTTTGCGCCGTGGTAAACACACGAAACGTGTGTATGTGCGCGTCTGGGGCAAAACCAGCGCAGTCTTTCGATGTACCGGCGATGACGCCGGCGACAAAGCTGCCGTGTCCCAAGCCGTCTTCGAGTTGGTTTTCATTCGTCCAGTTCGTGCGCTCGATGATATTGTTAAAGTGCGGGTGATTGGCGGCTATGCCCGTATCGAAAATCGCCATCTTCACCCCAGCCCCAGTGTACCCTTGCTTCCATAGCACGTTGGCGTTGAGCTTCATCGCGACGCTCGACTGCAGCAATTTTCTCCCTCGCCTACGACTCGGCGCGTCTTCCTCGTCCTCGTTTCCTGAGTCGTCCCCGGCGCCGTCTTGCAACAACGACTTGCGTGTGATGCGCTGTTCACGATGTACATCCTTGGCTACGTCACGCAAAACCTCACGAAGGCTAACGAGCGCGTCATCTTTCGCGCGAGACCGACGAGCGCGCTCAAACATCGACGTCCCGCTCGGCGTCGTCTCCACCACCACAAAGTCCGTGGGGTACGCCTTCACCGCCGCATTCTGTCGTGGCAACACCCGCCACGACGCACGACGTTGTCGACGCAACACCGCACCAACCGCGCGTTCGTGCGCCTCTATGTCTTCATACGAACGCATGCGTACTATAAATCTATCTTCGAGCGTCGAGCGCGTCGACGCTGTCGTCGTCGTTTCTGACGACGACATCGATGACGACGTCGGCGCCGCACACGACTGCGACCGTGCGTCGTCAACGCCATCACTCTTGCCTGCGTTGGCCCACACCGCGCCCGCACCGACGCTTAAGACCACGACGAGGGCGACAGCGATGATGCGAGACCAGAGGCGTGCCCGTGCGTGGTGACGCGACTCTCGGCGTCGCTGTGCCGCGCGCTCGACGTCGCGTGCGCGCATCGTGAATATCTATGCCGTCGTCGTCGCGCGTGGTGTCGGCGGCGACGGTGGCGTCTCGTCGCGTTGCGAGGCGTCGAGTGAGGATGTAATATAGTGGAGCGTTGCTTTTGTTTTTGGTTTCACGCGAGCTCTGCTGGACTACAAAAGAATAAAGGAATAATAATCAATCAAGACTTACGTTCGTGGCGCACGACGACGGCGAGTAGCGCGCCTCGATCATCTGCAATGTCGTAATACCGCCTGGTTACGATGCGGCGAACGCCAGCGGTGTTTACGCCGCCGTGCTCGACGCAGACGACGGCGGCTCGAGAATCGTCGGCGTCTCGTTTTGTCGAGGACACGCGAGCCCAAGCGCGATGGGGGAACGTGTACACCACATCCGTGGTGAATTCGCTGCGTCGACTTGGTTCGTCAAAATGCGACGAGGGTGGTGCGAAATCGACGCGACGTTCGTCCTCGATGACCCACGCGCGGGCGTCGTCCAAGACGTCCTCTGGCATTGACGCCGCGGGCTTGTGAGAAAAATCATTGACGCACGCATTCTCGCGTTCAACGCACATGGTGAATCCATGCGTGCGCAACTCGCGTACGTGTGCGTCGTACGTGACGTGATGTTCGATTCTCGCCCGAACGTCGCCATAGGCGAGACACGAATGAAAAGTAAACAGTTCGTCGATTTGAGGCGCAAACGACACGCCGCCGGCGTCGATGTCGTCCTGGCTCATCCTTTCATCGCCGTCTCGCAACGCCAACGTGCCCGCGCTGAACGATTCCGCCGACGACGTCGTCGTCATCGACGACGACGGCGCATCGACGGCGCCCACGGCGCACACCCCGCGCAACGTTTTAGGAAACTCGCGAATGAACGCCACGTCTTCGTTCCATTCCGAACCGCCGCACGACCCCATATTTGCCTCCTCGCCAATCACTGGCAACGCGCGCGACGCGCGCACGATCACGCCTTCGCCGCCGGCGGTATATTCAAACACCGCGCGCGTCTTCTGGTCGTATATTTTATCCCGAAACGGCATAGAACCGCTCGGAATGACACCCGTGCCGTGCACAAAGCGCAACGGCGCCTCGGCGCGCGCCAACACCACCGAGGACGATGTCGACGTCGACGACGACGACGACGCGTCGATGACGCCACCACGAACGATATCGTCGTCGTCGTATGCGACGTCCCACGCACCGCTCGCGTCGTCGCCAGCGGCGTCACGACGACGCGCGACAAAGTAATCCAACGCGCACCCCCCATACTCCTTCACCCCCATCACCGCCGACGACGACGCGAATGCCGCCGCCGCTGATGCCGCCGCCGCGCGCGTCGACGTCGCGCGCGTCGTCGCGGTCGCGCGTCGGCGCACGTCGACGACCACGCGCGGGTGCGCACCGCGTTGGGCCACAAAAGTCATCGACGATGGGACGTGCGATGCGGCACACAGTGACGCGAGAGATGTTGTCATCGGCGTCCACGTCGACGACGGGCGCGGCGCGCGGGTGCGCACGGCGATGTCGACGACGGCGCGCTGCGCGATGCGTCGCGCGGTTCACGCCGCGGGGCGCCGATGAGGACGTGGACCGCGTCGGGGTGTTGGATGTGATGTGTGGACGACGTCAAGGCGCGGCGATGTTGGCGACGCTGGCGACGACGATTGGGGGTGGATGCGCGCACGCGGCGACGACATCGTCGTCGTCATTATTCTGTGGGTATTTTGATGAATATTCGAATGGGTTGGTGCCGCAGTACGCGTTTAATACGCCATGGAACGAAGGCTACGTTGACGGCGCCGACGGCGCGAAGACGTTTGTGCGCGGCGTTGGGGATTATAAAAAGGCGAAAAAAGAAGCTAACGCGCCGGTGTTTGTCATTGCGAATGGGCCTGGAATTTCGCACGAGTATTTAAGCGGCGTGGAGACGCTGAGTGGTGAAGTTGGCGGTGCGAGAGAAGTATTTGAGTACGACCAACGCGGATGCGGGAAGAGCGACGCCGTCGGCGGCGAGCGCAATATAGATGTGTATTTGAACGAGGCGCGCGACGTAGTGAAGGCGTTGCGATTAGCAGATGAGGGTGGCGCGCACGTGCTCGCGCATGGGTATTGGGGTGCGCGCATTGCGTTGACGCTGGCGTTGGAAACGCCTGGATTGGTGCGTTCACTCACGCTCGTGTCGCCGGCGCCTTCGTACGCGCGACAAGTCGCGGATTGGCGCTTGGCGTTGGATGAGGTATCGCAATCGGCGCGCGATGCGATACTGACGTACGAACAAGATTTAGATGCGCGCGCGCGGCCGGCGTATGACGACGCCATGCGCGAATTTTCGTCCAAATTCGTCACCCGCCGAGGCGCTTCGGGCGGATGTTTCGACCGCGCGCTCGCTCCGGCGTCGTGCGACGCCCAGCGTCTCGCCATTACCGGTGGAAAGTATTTCACCTTGGACGGATCGTTAGCTCAAGACACATTACCACTCGCTGGTCTAGGCGCCAAGCTCGGCGCCAATGGCGTCAAGGCTGTTCGCGTCGTTCGCGGTGAATTCGACGCCGTGCGCGAGACATCCGCGCGCGAAATCGTCGACGCCGTCAACGCCGACGCCAATCAAGGCGCACCGTTCTGCGCCTACGACGACGTCCCGAACGCCGCCAGCTGTGTCTTTCTCGACCGCGGTGATTATTTCTTCGAAACGTTGAATGTATGCGTGGAAACGGCAGAATCATCCTAGGCGTATGTAGTACCACGCGCGACGTCATTCGACGCTTTGACATTGGTTGACTCTTCACATCGCGACTCTTCCCTGATTCCTTGTACTGCCACGACGACGACGACGATGACGACGGTATTCATGGCTGACGCAACATACGCGGCATCACCACACGCACGCACATCCCACGATCGATCTCCGACGACGACATCAACTATGGATGCCCGTCGCGCGCGCGTGGACGCCGCGCTCAAAATAGAAGCTCAGCGTCGCGCGGCGCTCAATGATGGAACGCACACGACGACGACGATGGCGATGGCGACGATGGAGACGCACACCGACGCATGTGACATTGCCGTTGACGACACCAGCGCATCCTCGCGGCGCATCGCCGCCATGGGCGCGCACGCGAGACGCGCGCTCGAACGCGCGCCATCCTACGCCGACGTCGTCGAAGACGTTCTGAACGCGGGAGGACGGTGTTCGGATGACGTTATGAATCTCGCTCAATGCGCTCGAGAGCGTGAACTCGAACGTGAAGACAGTGTGCGCGAGATGCGGTATGATGTACGACGGGCGATGATTGATGAGGCTGAAACGAGCGCGCCGGTGCACGACGCGTTAGCCGAGCGATGGAACGCGTTGATGACGACGCAGACAAAGATGACGCACAACCATGGCGACGGCGACGACATTGACGAGAATGACGACGACGACATTGGCGACGACAAGGACACCACGAACACTCACCTCGTGACAGAACACCGCGCGGATCCCATGCGGTTACACACAGAACTCCTCGCGCACGTCGCCGAATGCGCCGACGCTTTGAGACCCAAATCGTCCCTCGTCGCGCGCATGGAACATCGGTGCGTCGTCGACGACGCCGAACGCGCGCGAGCGTTCGATGCGCGCAGAGACGAATTACGCGATGCGCGCTCGAATGCGCGACAAGCACTGGATGACCAAACGACCGAGGCGCGCGAGACGGTCCACGAGGCGCGCGCGCGAATGGATGACGTCGGGCGCCGAATGCGAGACGGGACGCGAAGGCGCGCGTTGATGGACATGGATGACGCGATGGAGCACGATCGTCGACACCGCGTCGATGTGTTGAATCGCGACGCACGCGACGCGCGCGATACGCTCATCGAACTCGAGCTCGCCAACGTTGACGAAGGTTGGACAAAGCGATTAGAGTTTGAGTCGCGCGAAGACGACGCTCGGCTCGAGCTTCGACGGGCGACGGTTCGCGCGCCGATGCGAGAACGACGCGCGATGGATGCGTGCGAGGCGCGCGCGGAGACGAAAATCGAGCGCGAAAACACAATGCGTGCGATGCGCCGAAGGGTGAAGACGATGCGAATGGCGTTGTATGATGCGAAGCGACGGTACGCGGCGATGGAGGAGTTTCACGCGAGATTGGACGCGCGTTTACGCCTACGCCGCAACGAATCGCGCGAACGATTACGTCGCGAACGATTACGACGGGTGGCGACTCTAACACATGAAGGCGAAAAAACCGCCGCCATCTGTGCGATGAAACGCGCGCGCGTGATTGAACTCGCCAAGGCGCTCGAGGCGGTGGAACGAGACATTTGGAAAAAGGTGTTTCGAGCGCCAAACGTGCCTCAGCCAATTTCAACCGTCGTCGCGGAACTGTTGGTATCGAATAACGATGGCAACGACGATGGATGGAATCACGACGCGTTACGTCGCGTGTTGGACGAACGCACGCGCGCGTGGGTACGCGTCGAACGCGCACAACGGGAACAGCTCGAGCGCGCGTAGGCGTCGGCGACGAAAGAATGTCTTCTAGTACTGTATGATGATGAATGTGACTACTCGTACACAGCGCCCGCGAAATGACGCGGCGGCGGCGGCGGCGGCGGCGGCGGCGGCGGCGGCGGCGGCTAAATAATAATGAATGCGAAAGACAATGCCGCTACGCATCCTTCTTCTTCGAACTCGCGGCGATTGCAGCCTCGCGCGCGGCTACGGCGCTCGCCGACGACGCCGTCGACGGCGGCTTTGCCGCCGGAACCGCCGGAACCGCCGGCGCCGACGTCGTCCCCATCCCAGGCATCCCTCGCGAGCTAAACCCCGCTTGCGCCCACACTCTATCCATATACCTAAACGCCTTGTCCGCAAAAAACTTCTCCGTCTTCATCGCGGCGGAACACGTCGCGCGCAACGCCCACCGCGCCCGCGCCGCCGCCCGCTCGCCCACGCGCCCACTCGCGTTTGGCGCCCCCAACGCGTAATCGCTCAGCTTCAACCCGCGTCTATACAACCGTTTCACCCCGAACGCGCGCACCGCGAGCAACACCGCGAGCTTCTTCGCGATCCATAGTTTCACCAACAGCGCCGGCGCCGCCACGGGCATCGTCGTCGTGGAGGTCGTCGTCGTGGAGGTC
>Ga0255753_1006944_pt1 | contig 10339 bp, 19 predicted proteins | sample 041ome_10_FD_179953 | JGI IMG/M metagenome (GOLD analysis project Ga0255753, IMG submission 179953) | Coastal salt marsh microbial communities from the Groves Creek Marsh, Skidaway Island, Georgia - 041412US metaG (version 2) | ecosystem: Environmental > Aquatic > Marine > Intertidal zone > Salt...
AAAGTGTTTTATCTTATCATGCAGGTTCGAGTCCTGTCATCCACTCCAATAAATACTACTATAATTTAGAGGCTTTTATATGATAACTTGGGGTTGGACAGGAATGTCGCACGATGCTAGTTTGGCAGTTTTCAGTGACGATGGATTAGAGTTTGCTGCTCACAGTGAGCGTTATAGTAGAATTAAGAATGATCCAAACTTACATGATGATTTAATTACGGAAGCACTGGAATACGGACACCCAGATCGTATATACTTTTATGAACGTAGCTGGCTTAAAAAATTACGACAACTTAGCGCCGGACAATATCAATTACTAAAAAAGCCCAGTCCTACACAATATATGCGACAATACTTACCAACTGCACCACGTAGTAGAGGTGTTAGTCATCATTTAAGTCATGCGGCGGGCGGATACTTTACTGGTCCTTATACTGATGCAACCGTTGTATGTATTGACAGTATTGGTGAATTTGAAACACTTACTGTATGGACAGCAAAAGACAACAGCCTAACAAAGGTTTATAGCCAAAATTATCCACATAGTATTGGTTTGTGGTACAGTTCAATGACTCAGCGTATTGGACTTAAACCACAAGAGCATGAGTACATTCTTATGGGTATGGCTGCATTAGGAGATCCACACCGTTTCTTTAAAGAAATATTGGAAGAATTTGTAGATGTTACTGGCATAGGATATAGTCCACGCACACGGTTTAAACACAATCTACATCGTGGATGTAAATGGTGGAGGCCAGATTTAACAACTGAACAAGATTACTACGATATCGCCGCCGCCGTACAAAAAGTATATGAATATATTCTACAAAATATTTTATGTTGGGCTGGTAAAAATACACCAAGTAAAAACCTAGTATTAATGGGAGGTTGTGCTTTAAACTGCGCCGCTAATAGTCTTGCATATAGATTTTTTGACAATGTATGGATTATGCCTAATCCAGGTGATGCTGGAAGTGCTATAGGATGTGTTCTTGCCAAAAGACGTGAATTTATGTTTATGGAACACACCTATACTGGACACAATATAACAGGTAAATATCCAGTAGAGGAAATTATTCATGAACTTACGACAAATAGGATCACGGCTGTGGCGGCTGGTAGAGCAGAATTTGGTCCACGTGCTCTGGGCAACCGTAGTATTTTGGCTGATCCTAGAGGTCATGATGTTAAAGACAGAGTTAACAGTATTAAACAACGAGAACCTTTCCGTCCATTCGCACCTGCAATTCTTGCAGAACATGCAACCGATTATTTCGACGGAGTTACCGGCCCTTACATGCAATTTACGTCAAAGTGTAGACGACCTGATGAATTTCCTGCAATCATCCACTACGATGGAACTAGTCGAGTACAAGCAGTACCTGCAGGAGACACTAGCGGTTTTAGAGCATTGCTAGAACGTTGGTATGCTGAAACTGGTTGTCCTATGTTATTAAACACAAGTTTAAACATCAAAGGAGATCCTCTAGTAAACACCAGAGAAGATGCATTACACTGGACACAACAATATGGAGTAAAGGTATGTTTACCAAAATCTGGGGATGGTTGACTGAACCATATAAAAAATACAAAAGACGTAAAGAAATGAAGAAAAAACTTAAAAAACTTCAAGAACAAGATCCATTTATTTACGAATAAAACACTTGACAACCAAAACGTTTTACCTTATCATGTATAAGTAATCAGTTGACTTATGAGCTATTTGCATATATAGTAAGGCACAATTAACACAAGGACCATCATGGCAAAAGAAGATTTTAAAGTACTCAGCGCACGTGATCACGTGCGGATGCGTACAGGAATGTATTTAGGTTCAACTGCTCAGGAAGAAGTTGAACGTTTTGTACTGGGTAAGTGGCAAAAGATTCGCTATGTACCAGCACTAAACAAGATGATTGATGAAATTATCGATAACGCAATTGACGAAGCAATTCGTACCGAGTTTAAACATGCAAATGAAATTAGTGTCACTGTAAAAGGCAATACTATTACTATTACTGACAACGGCCGAGGTATTCCACAGGACGAGGTAATTGATACAAACACCAACAAAAAAGTATTACGCCCTGTTGCAGCTTGGACCAAAGTAAATGCTGGTACAAGTTTTGATGACGAGCGTGTTACTATTGGTGCTAACGGTGTTGGGTCGGCATGTACAAACTTTATGAGTAAACGTTTTGTTGGTACAACCTGGCAAAACGGTAAAAGTGTTAAAGTGACAAGTACTGATGGTGCAAATACCACACGTGTAGAAACAGGCGATAAATTGGGCAGTGGTACACAGGTTGTGTTTACACCTGATTTAAGTTTGCTTGCCGTGGAAAATATCGATGATGTCGCAACTGTAGAACTGATTGAAGATCGTTTAACTGCACTACAGATTGCATTTCCAGAAATACGTTTTAAGTTTAATGCCAGACGTATTAAAGAAAGCAATATCCGCAAATATGCAGCATTGTATACAGATGATGAGCATGCAAGTGTAGTACATGCTCAGAGTGATAATGTTGCCTACTTCTTTACTAGCAGTAATGATGGCTTCCGTACTACAAGCTATATTAACGGTGTTAACACTCGTCAGGGTGGTGCTTATGTAGACTATATTGTTAATGGTGTAGTTGAAGAACTAGGCACTATGATCAAACGCAAATATAAAATTGAAGTAGGTAAAAGCACAATTAAAAATGGCTTAACCTATGTGTTATTTGCCAGAAACTTCACTAATCCACAATATGACAGTCAGACAAAAGAGCGACTAACAAATAATGTCAGTGCCGTTAAAGCACATTATGATACAGCAATGATTCCAAACTTTAACAGCATTGCTAAAAAGATTATGAATTCGGCTGACATTATTGATCCAATTATTGAAGCACAGTTGGCTAAAAAGATCGCCGCTGATAAACGTGCGGCAACATTGGCACAGAAAAAACTTAAAAAAGTAAAAGTTGCAAAACACATTCAGGCAGGTGACGAAGATGGTACCCTGTTCCTGTGTGAGGGAGACAGTGCTATTGGCTTCCTGATTAAAGTGCGTGACCCAAAACGTGTTGGTGGGTTCCCACTGCGTGGTGTTGTGATGAACACCTGGGACATCAAACCTTCTGATGTTCTAAAAAACAAAGAGCTGAGTGAGCTAGTAGCCGTGCTGGGTTTAGACATCAACAATCCAGACAGCATTGATGACATGGCATACAAGAATATAGCTACTCTCGCTGATGCTGATATGGATGGCAACCACATTAGTGCATTGTTGTTGGCATTCTTTTACAAGTTTTGGCCACGTTTGTTTATTGAAAAACGTGTACACATGACACGTACTCCTATTATGATCAGCACTAAAGGTTCGGATGTTAAGTGGTTTTATCGTTACAGTGATGCAAAAGCATTTAAATCAGACGCCAAAAGCAAAGGCTACAGTCACAGATATATTAAAGGACTAGCCAGCTTGACAGAAGATGAATATCACAGTATTATTAATCAACCAGTGTTTAGTACTATTGAAATTGACAAGCCTGTTTGGTTTGAAGTTATGATGGGTACTGATAGTGGTCCACGTAAAGAATGGCTAAGTGGACAGGTTCCACAGAAAGTACAGGAGGCAGTATAATGCAAAGCTCAACATATTTAATCAGCGACATTGCCGCAAATGAGATGCATGACTATGCTATGTACACAATCAGTAATCGTGCTATCCCCAATATGTATGATGGGTTAAAGCCTGTACAGCGTTTTTACTTGTACAGCAGTATTGTAAACAGCAAAAACGAATTTAAAAAAGTATCCGCTGTCAGTGGTGTTGTTAGTGACTATGGTTACCAACATGGTGAAACAAGCGCCGCTGGTGCTGGTCAACTTATGGCGGCAACCTGGAACAACAATGTTTGTTTGGTTGAGGGTCGTGGTAGTTTTGGTACACGTCAGGTTCAAGAAGCAGGTGCGGCACGTTATGTGTACACTCGCTTGCACGAAAACTTTAAGAAGTATATTAAAGATTTGGATTTAGCACCAGAGCATGAAGATCCTGAGCATACTCCTCCACAGTTTTACATTCCTGTAATACCACTGGCACTAGCAAATGGCACCAAAGGCATTGCCACTGGATTTGCTACAAACATACTACCACGTGACATAGATGCGCTCCGTGACGCATGTCGAGAGTATCTGACTACAGGAAAAATTGCCAAACGACTAGGCATACATTTTCCTGACTTTGCAGGTACAACTGATTATGATGCCACTATTGATCGTTATGTATGCACAGGTGTGTATAATAAACCCAGCCCAACACGATTGGTAATTACTGAAATTCCCTACGGCTTTGACCGTGAAAGTTATGTTAAAATCCTGGATAAACTGGAAGATGAAAACGACATTGTAGGTTATGATGATCAGTGTGGTACACATGGGTTCCGTTTTGATGTTAAACTAAAACAACAAACAAGTGCCAAATGGAACCATGATAAAATCATTAAAAACTTTAAATTGGCAAAAAACCACAGTGAGAACCTGACAGTTATTGATGAGAACTTTAACTTGCGTGAGTATACAGATGAACGTGAGTTGATTGTAGACTTCTGCCGTTACCGGTTAGGCATCCTACAAAAACGTATTGATGCTCGTATCGCAGAATACACTGAACTTGATCGTTGGTTGCGAGTCAAAATGGAATTTATTTTGGCAGTATTGGATGAAAAGATCAAGTTTAAAGGCAACAAAAAAGATCAAGTTGCCCAACAAATATTGGCTAATACAAGTGCTATTCCAGAAGACACTGATCGCTTGTTGCGTCTCAATATTATGACTCTTACGAAAGAGCAAGTGGACGAACTTCAACAGCAACTAAAAGAAAATACAAAAACCTTAAAATACTGGAAAACAACTACACCTGACAACCAATTTATTGAGGACCTGGACGAACTATGATACAAATTGAAGGATTAACCGCTCACCAAACTATGTTGTTGGACACCATGTGGGAGAAAGATACACATGAAGAACTACAAGATTGGATGCAAAAAATAACCCCTAACAATCGACGTATGGTCGAGGTATTAATTCAAATGGTACAACTTGCTTATATTGACAGTGAAATCACTTGTACTAGTGATTTATCACTGGCAAATGAATTAATAGAAAAAGCAAGAAAAAGTGTTGACAAGTAAAGTGTTTTGCCATATACTAAGGATAATGAAACGCAACATTGGAGAAAATATGATGAAGAAGTTTCTAATTGCTGGCGTCCTTGCCACAACATTCGCGGCTACTGCTCAAGCAGAGTCAATTAGAGTAACTGTTCCTGTGATCGACAGTCAAGCAAACTACGTATCTAAAAACGTACGAACACCCAATCAAGAATGTAGTGTTGTTGATGTTCCAATTTATGGACGTACTGGTGGTGGTGCAAGTGCAGGTGATGTACTTGGTGGTATGATTATTGGTGGACTAATTGGTAAAGGTGCCACTGGTAAAGACAACGGTGCGGCCGCTGGTGCAGTTATTGGTGGTATGATTGCCGCAGATAAAAACCAAGGACAACAATCAATTGTTGGTTATCGTCAAGAGCAACGTTGTAAGACAACTTACACTTATGAACAAGTAGACGAAGTTCGTGGTTATACTGTAACATACGAACTGGATGGACGTAAGTATCAAACACAGAGTAATAAGTATATTGCTCCTGGTAGGACTCTTACCCTGCGTATGAATGTAACAAGTGTATTTGCTAACCCATAAGAGGTTGTTATGACTATGCATCTTGCGCCGGTGTACTACACCACAACAAACTACAAAAAGCGCAAAAATCGCAAATTAAGTGATAACCAACGTCAAAAACTGGAAACGGAGTGGCGGCAGTATAACAAGCGTATGCGACAAATGAACTGCCACTCCGCACAGTTTGGTGAATTGGAAGATTACATTGCTTATACACAGGGTCGTTATAAGTCTAAAGCAAAAGACAACAGTAATGATTACAAGCCTCTGGTACAAAAAAGCACAGAACCTTATCGTAGGCAAACACCAGATGTACCTAGTTTGAGTAAGACAGGTATTTGTGGTTTTGCTCCACGTAAAGAGTCTCCCAAATATACAGGTGACTTAATTGTGGGTATTGGTACCATGCACAAATCAAATGCTGTTCCTATTATGCGTGGAACAAAACAAGCAGAAGAACTTGCAAAGATGAGACGATGATAGAACACGGTTTATTTTTTATAGACGACGATAATGTTAGACTTATGAGTGTAGAGCGAGTTGTTGAGCTTGCTCTTACTACTAATCATAAGATATATGATTTACATAAAAGTCTAGATATGGATTACGAACTATATGAAGAAGAGGTAGATTTTAAATTTAACATTTAAAATTAGTAAGGAAACCATATGAAACTTGAAGAAGCAATTTTTGCAAAAATTGCACCTTGGACAGATGTGCTATTTGATCTTGATAATGTAGTAGTGTTCAAAGACAAATACCCTGTTACAGAGGGACATTGGTTATTTGTACCTAAAGAAGATAGTCAGGACAACATTAACAAAGCACTATTACTTGCTTATGATTTTGGCAAAAGAATGGTTGACGATCGGGAATGTGATGCGTATAATATAGGTATGAACTGTGGTATTAGTGCAGGGCAAACTGTTATGTATCCACATGTACATTTAATTCCACGCAGACGAGGTGACATGTCTGAACCTGCAGGTGGAGTAAGACACGTAATACCAGAAAAAGGCAAGTATTAATGGCACTACACGCAATGATAGATTTAGAAACACTGGGTACTAGACCAGATGGTGTAATATTAAGTGTAGGTGGCGTTAAGTTTGATCCCAATGGTACAAAGATTATTGATGAATTTTATTACAAACTGGATGTAGATGAGCAACAAAATAATGGACGTAGTGTAGATCCTGACACTGTTAATTGGTGGGGTACACAAAACAAAGATGTTGTAGAATCTGCATTTGGTTTAGAAGGACGCATCAGTGTAGAACAGTTTTTAGACCAGTTCAAGAGATGGTGCGTTGGTGCTGATTGTTATTGGGCACAGGGTCCAACATTTGATATGTGTATGTTGGAAAATCTTTACTTACAATATAATAAAAATTATCCCTGGGCGTTTTGGCGGGTACGTGATAGTCGTACATTATTCAGCATTATGCCCAAAGATCCACGTAAAGAATTAAATTTTGATGCACATGATGCATTAGAAGATTGTAAAGCACAAGCAAAGTGTGTACAATATAGTTTAAGGCAATTGGGTCTTACTATAAGATAAAGGAATGTTATGAATCGCAATTCAAAAAGTGAAAACACATCGCAAAAATATATCGACGAATTTTTAAAAAAAGGCGGTGAAATAACAATTTGCGAACCACATGCTCGAACAGAAAATATAGAATACACTGGCGGTATGTGGGGTCGACGTAAAAAGAAACCACAAACCCCGGAGGATCCAAAATGAATAGTAAACTAGAAGGACCATTTGTATCTGCATTTGAAAGTGATACAACTGGTGTAGTTAAACAACAACTTATTACATATCGTGTAGTAAACGGTATGCTACGCAAAGAAACAACAACACGTCAGTTTCAGGGATCAAATGATTGGCATGACACTAGTACTGTTGAACCACTAGTGGAGACTAAAAATGGCTGAACCAGTAGATCCGAGTGAAAAACATTTTTATATCAGTCTTGTTAAAAGTGTAGTAAGAATTGCCGCAGGTGCATTTCTTATTAGTGGTAATTTTGTTGCGGCAGGCGCACTATTAATTGGTGCAGAAATTTTAGGTATTGTAGAGGAACTTTAATGGCACTGGTACCAATTGTAATTGAAAAAACAAGTGCAGGTGAACGTAGTTATGATATCTACAGTCGCTTGCTTAAAGATCGTGTTATTATGCTCAATGGTCAAGTTGAAGAATACATGGCTAACCTTGTGGTAAGTCAGTTGTTGTTCCTGGAAAGTGAAGATCAAGATGCAGATATTACACTTTATATTAACAGTCCAGGTGGCAGTGTAACAGCAGGACTTGCAATTTACGACACTATGCAGTATATTAAACCTGACGTTGTAACAGTTGTTATGGGTCAAGCGGCCAGTATGGGATCATTTTTAGCACAAGCAGGTGCACCAGGTAAACGTTTTGTGTTGCCTGAAAGCCGTACAATGATCCATCGTGTTAGCAGTGGCACACGTGGTACTGGTGGTAGTGTACATGTACAGGAACTGGAGATGGAAGACAATATCAGACATTTGCAGGAAAGCAAACGACTTAATCAGCGTTTGACAGAACTTTATGTACGGCATAACACTGCTGGTAAAACATATGACGAACTATTTGACACAATGAAATTTGATACTTTCCTGTCAGCACAGGAAGCAGTAACAAATGGTTTTGCTGATCGTGTTATCGATAAGCGTGACTAAATATGTTAGAGGACTTTGACGCTCATCCCTCTTTAAATATTCTGCGTGTCATCAAACTTGCTACTTACAAAGGAGACTAGAGATGGCATATTATTCAACAAAAACTTACGGACACAACATTGGATTATCCAGTGTATTCCGTCAACCTAATGCAGATCATTCGCATTGTCATCTGCTACATGGTTATAGTTTGCAATTTAAATTTACATTTGGTTGCAACGAACTAGACAATAAAAACTGGGCTGTGGATTTTGGCGGTCTTAAAAAACTAAAAGCGTGGTTGGAAGACAATTTCGATCACAAAGTTGCAGTAGATAGAAATGATCCGTTTTTATATAAACTGCAAGAAATGGAAGAATTTGGACTCGCTGAGTTGCGTATTTTTGATGGTGTTGGTGCAGAGAAGTTTGCATATCATGCCTGGAAATTTGCGGATGATCTTGTTAAAGAAATGAGCAATGGACGCTGTTGGTGCGAAAGCGCAGAGTGTGCAGAGCATGGTGCTAACAGTGCAATCTATACACCATTCCAAGTTCAAAAAATGACCTTTAGTGATTGACAAAAACACTAAAGTTTACTATATTGATATTATATGATAACCAATGTAGAAAATGTTTGGAAGATTGATAGTGAGTGGACTCTTGAGTCCTCTCACTTTAAGTACCATTACGTTTTGAGCAAGGACTACGAAGGCAGACCCGGTAAACGGAAAATTAAAAAAGACTTTGTAGACTACATGACTGAAATGTATGGAACTCCTGACAGTCGTTGGGGATTCAGATTTGATAATAACTTTGACACAATTAGTGTCTACTTCAGCAATCAAGAGGATGCTGTAATTTTTAGGCTTACACATGGATGATTTAAAAACAAAAATAGTTGAAAATCTCCAACAAGTCTATGATCCTGAAATAAGTTTAAATGTTTATGACCTAGGACTGATATATAACATTGACGTCCAAGAGTCAATTGTAAACATTACAATGACACTTACCAGTGCATTTTGTCCAGCCGCTGACTACATTGTCGAAGATATACGGCAGGCAGTGCTAAGTAGTGGTGCACCAGACGTTAATATTGAAATTACGTTTGACCCACAGTGGGGACCTGAACACATAAGTGAAGATGGTCGACTTATTTTGGGAATATTTGATTAAAGGAAAGATTATGTTTAGTAAAATTGTAGAATTCTTTAGTGGCAATAAAACTGACAATTCACCAATTACAACTATTGGTGATACTATTAAAGGTAAACCAGTTGTAAAAACTGGTGAACTTACAGTTAAAGCTGCCCCTAAACAGGAAGAAAAAACTAAAAAACACACAAAAGCAACACTAGGTAAACTTACAAAGATTCAGTTAGAAGAAATTGGACGCAGTGAGTTTGGTGTTGAATTGGACCGCCGCAAGAAAAAAGAAGACCTTGTAGCAGAGTTACTTAAAGAACAACGTCAAGCTAACAAAAAAGGTTAAAAATATATGACATATTTTGTCAACGAAAGTTGCATTAGTTGCAAGTATACAGACTGTGTAGAAGTTTGTCCCGTGGATTGCTTTTATGAAGGTGAAAATTTTCTTGCAATTAATCCTGATGAGTGTATTGATTGTGGTGTATGTGAAGCAGAATGTCCAGCTAATGCCATTTTGCCAGATACAACCAAAGCACACGATCAGGAATATATAGATTATTGGGTAGATGCAAATCGTAAATGGAGCGAAAAGTGGCCTGTTATTACAAAGAAACGTGATCCTTTGCCCGAAGCTGATAAATTAAACCCCGAGTATGGTTATGATGGTCCAGACAAAAAAAGTAAGTTTAGTCCCAAGCCAGGACAAGGAGATTAATTATGACTGTGGAAAAATACGATCCAGAAAACCCTAAAAT
>Ga0255753_1006950_pt1 | contig 10330 bp, 7 predicted proteins | sample 041ome_10_FD_179953 | JGI IMG/M metagenome (GOLD analysis project Ga0255753, IMG submission 179953) | Coastal salt marsh microbial communities from the Groves Creek Marsh, Skidaway Island, Georgia - 041412US metaG (version 2) | ecosystem: Environmental > Aquatic > Marine > Intertidal zone > Salt...
TCCAAAAAGGGTACTTCTTAAGTTGTGCAAGGTCAGGAGTTCGACTCTTCTACGCTCCAACACTTTTTTTTTTCTCGTCGCGGTCAACACGCAGCGCTCGTGTTCTTTTTTGAGTCTCGAACGATGTGTTCGCTAAGTAATTTGACTCGTGAGATGTGAGCAAAAGACGAGCTTTTTTTCTGCTTTTTTTCAAAAAAAAAATTAAAATTTTCTTCTTCTTTTTTCCCCTCTCGGATATCTTCTTTTTAAGAACCGGACACGACGCTTTGAGATAGAGAGAGATATACACATACAAGCGCAAAGAAGGAGGAGATGCGTCGTCGTCGTTGAGAGCACCAGTACTGTTACCGTTACTGTTACCATGAGTGATGACAATACTCATCAAAAAGAAGTCATCTCGGCGGCGCTTTCCAAACACATCGAAAAACTCTCCTGTCCAATTTGCAAAGAACTGTTCGCGCTGCCGATGACTTTGGAGCGATGCAAACACACGTTTTGCGCGTCGTGTTTGAACGCGCACGTGAAAACGTTCGAGGACGACAAGAAGAGGAACTGTCCGAGATGCAAAGGGCCGGTGACGAGAGAATCGGATTGGGACGGGACCGGGGAAGTCGCGAAGAGCGCGAATAGGGAGATTGAAGAGATTGTGGAGACTTGGAAGAAATACGCGAAGGCGATGGCGGAGGCGACGACGACGTCTGCGGAAGAAGAAGACGCGATGATGATGAGAACAAGAACAACAAGAACAACAACAACAGACTCCGCAGAGCGACGAGAAGACGAAGAAGAAATAGAAAAAACAGAACCTATTCCACCGCCGACGAAGTACCACCTGCTGCCGAAAGCGAAGCAAGCGGAAAAGACGAGAAAGACGGCGGAGTTACGCGACGACTTGGAGAACAAATACGGATTCAACGGGAAGATTTTAAAGACGCAAACGTACGAGGAGTTGAAAGCAAAGTACGTGGCATTCAGAGACAGATACAACACGGAGTTGAGAGACTTTATGAGAGTGCCGGATATGAAGAGCATAGTGGAAAACATGGAATCGATCGAAACGGCTATTCGCGAGGAGAACGAAAAAGCGGCAAAGAGAGTGAACAAAGCGGCAGCCTTCTTCGACCGAAAGGCGAAGAAGACGAAACCGTCGTCGGATGAAGGAGAGATTGACCAAGAGTTGATGAAGAAGTTACTCGAGCAAGCCGACGCGAGCATGCAAGGGAAAGGCTTGCAAAAGAAACGAGAATTTGAGAGGAAGAAAAACGTCGTCGCGAGGACGACGACGACGACGGTCGAAGAAACGATTGAAATCTCGAGCGACGAGGAGGAGGAAATAGAACCACTTCCTCTGTCGCAACCGAATTTAAAATACGTCGAATCTTCAGATGAAGAAGAGGAGGACATTGTAAGAACACAAGAAGAGGTGCAATAACCGCGAATAGATTGATTTAGAGATAGTTGATTTTTACTAGTTGATAAGAAGTAGCATCAAAATATATACAAACGCACGAAAACCAAAATCAAGTCAACTCTCTCGCCGGCAAATTGTCCAACCACAACTGATGCGTGAACTGGTATAAATCGCCAGATACGCTCACTTTGTACGGCGTCGGGTTCGTGTACCTCAAATGATCCGCTCGCATCAGTTTCACTTGCTCTTTTACTCTCGACCTACTTTTTTCTAAACCTACGCTGTCCTCGTAAAATTTTCGAGGACATCCGCCTTTCGCGCCGTCCCAACACACCAACAATAACTTCTCCACTTTTGCCGGGGTGACGAACGCTCTCTTACCTTCTAAGAACGGGTGTCTGCACAGCACGCGTTCGCCTACTTTCGGTTCTTTTTCGTTCTCTCGAAGCATGACGTCTACGATCGGTTCGCCAATCTTCCCGTACAGCCTGTAACATTGCTTCTTTCCGGGAATGGTGACTTTCTCGACGTCTTCGGATAATTTAATCCGAGGCGTTTTGTCGATTTCTACGAGCTTATAAACGCATCCCAACGCCGGTTGCGCCATGCACGTCACCAAGTGCGTCCCAATGCCAAACGCATCGATCGAGTGACCGCTTTGTTTCAATTCTCTCAACACCGTTTCGCAGATATCGTTCGAGGCGGTAATTTTCGTCTTCTCCGCCAATCCCTTCGCCAACGCAGAGTACTGTTTTCCCCGACGCTCTAAGCATTTTTCCGCCTCAACCATAAATTTTCTAATCGTTAAACTCAAATAACTCAAATCCCCGGAATCTATTCTCACACCGATCGGTTGAAACCCACACTTTTTCAGCGTCAACGCCACGGCGACGTAATTCGGCGTCCCCGATTTCAACGTGTCGTACGTATCTATCAAAGCTAAAAACGAATTCGGAAACGCGATCGCGTACGCGCAGAACGAAATCAACTCGCTCTCGTTCGTCTCGCCAAAGTGATACAGCGCGCTATCGTTGCTATCGCTAAAACTCACCATCGCCTCTCTCAACTCTTTCAACATTTCTCTCGCCTCCGCGCAAAAATCCTCGCAATCGCCAACTTTCTTCCCGTCGATATCCTCCCACTTCGAGTGCGCCTGCACGAAACTGTGCGCGTGCGTTCCTCTCACGGGAATCCCAAACTGCCTCCCAGCCTCGCAATTCGACGTCGCGTCAAACCCCCCGACGTACGCGTACCTACTCGCGCTCACGCCCCCATCCACGCCTTGCGCTCTTCGCAAACCAAACTCCAACAACTGCGCGTCGTCCCCGGCCATTAACCGGTGCCGCGCCGCGTTCGTCGCGACTAAACTCGCGTAATTTATCAGCGTCAACAACGTCGTCTCCAACAGTTGCGCCACCCCTAACGGTCCCGTCACGTGCACCAGAGGTACCCGCGGGAAAACCATCGTCCCTTCCTTCACCGCTTCGATCGTAATCTTCGAACAATCCACCTCCTGCGATAAATACTCGTCGAAGAATCTCGCGTCCATCCCTTTCGCGAAATCGCACTTCCTCAGATACTCCACGTCTTCTCTCGTGAACTTAAAATTCGAGACAAACTTCAGCGCCTCCTCTAACCCGGCGAAAATGGTAAACTCCCCGCCGAACGGGTTTTTCCGAAAGAGTAAATCGAACGACGCTGAGCGTTCGTGTTTGTCGTTTTTCCAATACGCGTACGCCATGGTGATTTGGTACGCGTCCGTGAGCAACGCCGTGGCGAGATTGTTGGAGCACGAGGGAAGTTTCAGGTACTCCGCGTCGTCGGTGGCATCGTCCATCGTCGCGTTTTCTCTCTCTCTGTTCGTGTGCGTGTGATTGTGTATTCGTGCGCAACCGCAGAGTGCGCGCGCGGAACGAATGAAGAGATAATTGGAAAAAAAAACTCTTCAGTCTTCATTTTTTTTCCCGAAACACAGCCCACAGAGCGCTTTTGATGGATCCAAGAGTCCCATCCTTCTCTTCTTCCGGGAAAGAGGAGGCACCGAAAACCGGAACGACCATCGTCGCGTGCGAATACGACGGCGGGATCGTCATCGGCGCCGATACCAGAGTCTCCACGGGTACGCGCGAGTTTAATGATTGATCTCTCTCTCTTCTTTTCGATCTCGCACGCTTAACGGACTTTTCTCTCTCTCTCTCTCTCTTCTCTTTAACGATGAACGATGAACGCAGGAATATACGTTTCAAACAGAGCTTCGGATAAAATGTGCAACTTGACCGAAAACGTCGTCATGGCTCGGTCTGGATCCGCGGCGGACACGGAAGCCGTCGCCGGGTTTGTGCGACATCACTGCGAAGTACTCTCGATAGAATTAGATAAAGACAACACTTTGGAGGTGAAAACGGTCGCGCGGATCTTGAACAAAATCAACTACGAGAATAAAAACGCGAACAACGGGACCGGGTTAGGGTGCTACGCGATTTGCGCCGGGTGGGACGAGCGGGAAGGCGCGCAGGTGTACTCGTGCACGGCGGGCGGGAACATGATCAAGACGCCGTGGACGACGGACGGAAGCGGGTCGACGTATATTTGGGGGTTTTTAGATTCAGAGTTTAAAGAAGGGATGACGAGAGAGGAGTGCGAAAAGTACGTCTTGAAAGCGTTGACGCTGGCGATGGCGGTAGATTCCAGCTCCGGTGGGTGCGCGAGGTTGTGCACGGTGAACAAAGACGGGTGTTTTCGCCAGTTTATTAAAGGCGACGAGTTAGAGAGACAACTCGGCGAGATTCACTTCAAGAGCGGGGGCGGGTTAGGAAGAGGCGCGGTCTACGGAGAGAAGAGCGGTGGTTTAGCCATTTGAAAGATTTATTACTAAGGAATGTAATAATAGCAAAGAGTTGTACAATTATCATCGTCATCATCGTTACATTCGCATTTACTACATGCGATTTATTTACCCCGCGCGCGCGCGCATAAAAAGAAAAGTTCTCAACAAAAAACACGGCACAACTTTTTTCCCCAACAACACAAAACGCAAAAAGATGTCTTCTTCCACGCCGAAGAAGAAGCAGCGGATAGACATCGAAAACGAAGACGAGTTTAAGAAAGAAACGACGATTTTGATGAATCCATACACCAATCAACCGTACTCGCAAAACTACCTCAAAATCCTCGAAACGCGGAAAAAACTCCCCGTGCATAAACAAAAATCGGAATTCTTAACCGCGTTAGCCGCCAGTCAAACGCTCGTTCTCGTCGGGGAAACCGGGTCTGGGAAGACGACGCAGATCCCGCAATTCCTCGTCGACGACGGGTACTGCTCTAAAGATAATAAAATGGTCGTGTGCACGCAACCGAGGCGAGTGGCGGCGATGTCGGTCGCGAAGAGAGTCGCGGAGGAGATGGATGTGAAAATCGGAGAGGAGGTTGGCTATTCGATTCGTTTCGAGGAGTGCACGGGAGCGAAGACGATCATGAAGTACGCGACGGATGGCATGTTGCTGAGAGAAGCGATGACGGATCCTTTGCTGAGTAGATATTCGGTAATTGTTATCGACGAAGCGCACGAGCGGACCTTAGCGACGGACGTTTTGTTTGGATTATTGAAGGAGGTGTTGAAGAAGCGGCCGATGGATTTGAAGTGCGTGGTGATGTCGGCGACGCTCGAGGCGAAGAAGTTTCAGGGATATTTTGAAGGCGCGCCGTTGGTGATGGTTCCTGGAAGAACGCATCCAGTGGAGATTTTTTACACGCAAGAACCGGAGAGAGATTATTTAGAAGCGGCGATTCGGACGGTGGTGCAGATACACCGGTGCGAACCGCCAGGCGACGTGCTTTTGTTTTTAACCGGCGAGGAGGAAATCGAAGACGCGTGCGGGAAGATTAGAAACGAGATTAAAAATATCGGTGACAGCGTCGGGCCCGTGAATGTGGTGCCGTTGTATTCAACGTTACCACCGAGTCAGCAGCAGAGGATTTTTGAGAAAGCGCCGGACGCTTTAACCGTTGGCGGCATCGCCGGGAGAAAAGTGGTCGTGTCCACGAACATCGCCGAGACGTCTCTGACCATCGACGGGATCGTCTACGTCGTCGACCCTGGATTTTCGAAACAAAAGGTTTACAATCCTCGAAGTCGAGTTGAAAGTTTGTTAGTCTCGCCGATTTCTCGAGCGTCGGCGCAACAAAGAGCCGGGAGAGCCGGGAGAACCCAACCCGGGAAGTGCTTTCGATTATACACGGAACTTTCCTTTAAGAAAGATTTAATCGAACAGACGTACCCGGAGATTTTGCGATCGAATTTAGGCTCGGTCGTTATTCAGTTGAAGAAATTAGGCATCGATGATTTGGTTCATTTCGATTTCATGGATCCTCCGGCTCCGGAAACGTTAATGCGCGCGTTAGAATTGCTCAACTATTTAGGCGCTCTAGACGACGAAGGCGAGTTGACCCAAGCCGGTAAAATCATGTCCGATTTCCCGTTAGATCCTCAGTTGGCGAAGATGTTAGTCGGGAGCACAAAGTTCAAGTGTTCGAACGAGATAGTGACCATAGTCGCCATGCTTTCTGTTCCGCAGTGTTTCATTCGCCCGAGAGACGATCAACAGAGAGCGGACGCCGCGAAGGCGCACTTTGCGCATTTGGACGGCGACCATTTGACCATGTTGAACGCCTTCCACGCGTTCAAACAAAACGGCGAGAGCCAAAACTGGTGCTGGGAAAATTATTTAAATCACCGATCGTTGAAGTCCGCGGATAACGTCCGCAACCAGTTAGTCCGCTTGTGTCAACGCCACGGCGTCAATCTCGAATCCACCGACTTCCACTCCAAAGAGTATTACGTCAACATCCGCAAAGCCATCTTAAACGGCTTCTTCATGCAAGTCGCGCACAAAGAACGAAACGGCTCGTACTTGACCGTCAAAGACAACGAATCGGTTTTACTGCACCCGTCTACGAACTTAAGCGGTAAACCCGAGTGGGTAGTCTACAACGAGTTCGTCTTGACGTCCAAAAAATACGTCCGAACGGTCACGGAAATCAAAGGCGAGTGGTTGATCGATCTCGCCGAACACTATTACGATTTGAGCAACTTCCCGAGTTGCGCCGCCAAGAACGCGTTGCAGCAGCTGTACATGCAACGCGAGCGGATGAATAAAAGTAAGAGGTAGTAGCTTTTTCTCTCCCCTTTGTTTTAATATATAAAATACGAGTAATTGAAAACGTAGCAGTCGCACGCAACAACAATATCAACAGATGATTGTCGGATGTACGCGTTCGTCTCCATTCGAAAGTCTCCATTTCCTTTGCACACCAACACACAAAAAACATGCGCCGTTCAATAAAAGAAAGATAAAAAGACGAGGGACGCACAAAATGTATTCGTCGGCGAGTGCTAAGAGCACGGAAAACAACGAAGACGACGAAGACGAGAAGACGAATGATGAAAAGAAGAAGAAGGAGAAGAGCGCGTTTACTCTCGCCGAGAAAAGGTAATTACATTTCATTTCTTTCCCCGCGATTTATTTTGTAAATAACTACTTTTCTCTCTCTCAGATACCAACTGAAAGTCGTGGAGAAGATTCGACTGGACGCGAAAACCGGACGACGGAGAAAGAGCGGGAAAATCGTGGAGGAGATTGATATTTCCGACGCGATTGATTTTAGCGGTAGCGGCAAAGAAAGCGCTTCTTCTTCGAAGTGTTTGTCGAGAGTGGAAGAGGTGGCGGCTTTCCCTTGTTCGTCTTCGTCGGCGACGGAAGTAAAAGTGTGGAAATTATTGGAGCATCCGGGCGCGTTTTACGTCCAGAACGCGATAGATTATCGAGAGCAGAGAGATCTGATCGCGCGTTGCGTGATAAATTTGCCGAATAAACCGAATAAGACGAATCATTGGCAGAGATTGGGGAAGCCGTTGCCGGATGATTTGTTCGGCGCGGCGAAAAGAGATTTGTACTTGAGCGAAGAGGAAAACGGGTGGGTGGCGTTGGAAAAGCCTCCGAAACGAGGCGACGGGATGGAATCGAAAGCGGCTAGGCATTTGTTGAGGAAATTACGATGGGCTACGGTCGGGGCACCGTTCGATTGGACGAAGCGAGTGTACGAGGAAGAGCGAGCGCCGGAGGTGGACGAGAGCATCAAGCGAGCGTGCGTGAAGACGCTGGAAATTGTGTTCGGTAAAGAAGCCTTAGAAGGTGGGGCAGAGAATATTTTCGACGGTCAAGTCGGTTTGGCGAATTTCTACGCGCCCGGCGACACGTTGAATGGTCACGTGGACGACGCGGAGATGAACTTGAACAAACCGATCGCCTCGCTCTCGCTCGGCTTGCCGGCTATTTTTCTCCTCGGGCAACAATCGAAAGCCTTGGAGCCGGTGACTGCTTTAATCGTCCGCAGCGGAGATGCGATCGTGCTCAGCGGCGAATCACGAACGATGTTCCACGGCGTTCCGAGAGTCTTTAGCGACGGCGAAGCGGTGGGTTCTACATCCTTCCAATTTCCAGACGCGCTCGCGCGAGCCTTTTCGGAAGTTGACGACGACGCGTTCCTTTTAGACTTTGCCAAACAAACTCGAATCAATCTCTCGTTGCGCGACGTCAGATGATACCAAATGTTGTAACGATATATATAGCGCGCGCGAAAAGATTTAGTATCATTAGTGGCACGGTTTATTTATCATGTTTATAGAGAGAGAGAGATTTGTAGTAAAAAGGTATATATACGCGTATGATATTAAAACACGCGAGAAGGTTCCACAAAGGATAAACCTTCTTCTTCTTCTCTCTCTCTCTCTCCGAAGCAAAGAAAAAAGAGTTTACTCCTCGTTCTCTCGTTCCTTCTCTCGTCTCTTCTTCTCCCTCCTGGTAATTTTCTCCCCGTTCTCGTCTTCCTCCTCGTCTTCTCCCGGCTCTCCCGGGTTCTCCTTCCTCTCTTGTTCCTCTTCCTCTTCGTCCGGCATCTCCGGATCTCCCGGCAAAGGGTTCGGCATCGGCTGCTTGATTTCCTTCAAATCGGGAAAGATATCCGGCCGTCTCGACGGCACCGCGCGGACGTACTCCTCCGGTAAATCGAGAACCGAGCCTTCCTCGTCGACGTCGATCTTATCTGGACTCGGCGATCGTATCGTTTGTCTTTGTCTTCTGATTGGTTCGTATTGATGGTTGTTAGTATTGGAAAAGGCGTTCAGCGCCGTCGTCGACGAAAATGTCTTCTTCTTCCCGGGGAAGAAGAAAAATTGTCGACTACTACTACTACTACTACTGTTACAGCTGCTGCTCTTCCGCGAAGAGGACGTCGCTCGCGGCGCGGTGAAAACCAGCGAGGAGGAGGAAGTTATCATCGTCGCGGCGCTTTGCATTGGTTTTTTTTTCGCGCGTTTTGAAAGTGTCGCGTCGTCGCGTGCGTCCAATTCTATCTTCTCGCTGCTGCTGCTTTTCTCGTATTTAGGGTTTAGGGTTTAGGGTTGCACTCCATCGAAAGGCTTCGAAAGTGGTTTCTTCGTTAAAAACGAAACGACAGATAAACGTCCATCTGCACGCGCGAGAGAGAAGTCGATAACGCGCGCGAAAAAACTTGAAATGGCTAAAATAGGAGAGGGCGATTCGCGATGGATCGTCGAGGAGCGCGCCGACGGCGCAAACGTCCACGGGTGGCACTGGGTCGAGAAGGATTGCAAAGAATGGTCGACGGCGTTTTTCCAAAACGCGTTCGGCGCCGTGGAATCAGAAGGAAAAGAAATCCGATTCGCAAAGACGCCGGTACGGATCACGGGCGAGGCGTACTTGAACCAACGGAAAGGAAAAATCATCTGCGGGTACGAGCTGGAAATTTGCGCCGAGTTTGAGTTTGAAGGAGAAGTCGCGGGGACGATGGTGTTGCCGTACGTGAGCGAAGAAAACCGAGGCGAAGATTGCGAAATCAAATTCGCACAAAAAGACGAGAGCGAACGGGCGAGACGGGCGAAGCGAGCGGCGGAGAGCGACGCGGGGTTGAAAGAGAAAGTGAGAGAGGTGGTGAGGAAATGGGAGGAGGAAATGGCGAAAGGCACGCCGGCGATGAAAGGAGAAGATGGCGCGATTAGCAACGGCGATAAAAAAGCGGAGGGAGAAGAGACGGCGAAGACGAAGAAGAAGAAAGAGGAGGCGGCTGGACAACAACCGACGAGAGGAAAGACAGAACACGAATATAAAAGCGCACCGTTGTCGACGAAGTATCACACGATTAAGTTGAGAGAAACGTTCTTGTGTCGAGCAACGGACGTGTGTGAGGCGCTGTTAGATCCGAGACGCGTCATGCATTTCACGCGAACGAAATGTACGGGCCAGAAAGGGAAAGGAAAATTTGACATGTTCGATGGAAGCGTAGAAGGCGAAACGATTGATTTCGTCGACGGCGAACGCATAGTACAAAAGTGGCGGTTTAACTCGTGGGAGCCTGACCATTATTCGACTGTGACCATGGTTTTAAAAGAACCAGAGCCTGGCAACTGCATTTTAGATTTGGTTCAGACGGGCGTGCCAGAAGCCGACGCCCACGGAAACGAAAACGTCATGGAAGTCACCGAGAACGGTTGGAAGAATTTGATTTTCGCTCGCATCAGAAACGCGTTCGGGTACGGCGCTAACCTTTAGCTTTTAATTCAATATAAACAGATTTAATAAGTTGTGTTTTACAATCAAGTCTATTGTTTTCACTTAATGAATATTCATCTCTTTTTCTCTTGCGTAAAATCATCATCCTGCACCACTGTGATTTTTTATCTTTTTCGCTTTTTCTCTTTTCTTTCTTTCGCGTGCACGCTAGTTTTTCTCTCTTTTCTAATTCAAAAATTCCATTTCTCCCTCGGCTATAGCTTTCTATCGACGTTGACCATTTGCTGGGTCGTACGCTGGCTTGTCGTAATCCGTGCCCTTCTCAGGAGAT
>Ga0255753_1006952_pt1 | contig 10328 bp, 5 predicted proteins | sample 041ome_10_FD_179953 | JGI IMG/M metagenome (GOLD analysis project Ga0255753, IMG submission 179953) | Coastal salt marsh microbial communities from the Groves Creek Marsh, Skidaway Island, Georgia - 041412US metaG (version 2) | ecosystem: Environmental > Aquatic > Marine > Intertidal zone > Salt...
CCGAACTAATCCAGATCGCTGACGGCAAAAGCGGTCAGCTTGGCATCATCAAGGGCGGTGACCTTCAGATCCAGCAGGTCAACCCCGGCTACAAGACTGAGCAGGCGTTGGACAGGATTGAACGCCAGGAGCGTTTGGAAGGTGCGATCCCTGCCGAGTTCGGCGGCGAGTCAGGCACGAACATTCGTACTGGCCGGCGAGGTGAGAACGTCTTGTCTGCGACGGTTGATTTCCGCGTGCAGGAAGCACAAGAGATTTTGGCGTCGTCGCTGCTCGAGGAAGACAAGGTTGCGATCGCTGTTGACAAAGCGTATTTCGGGAACCAGCAGAAGTCGTTCTTCATCCCTGGTCGCGCCAATGTTGACAAAGCGGATTACACGCCGAACAAACTGTGGGAAACCGATTTCCACCATGTGTCGTACTCCGCTGCCGGTTCCGACGTGAACAACTTGATTATCGGGTTGGGTCAGCGGATGGGCACCGGCATGATGTCGAAAGAGTCGGCACGCGAAGCCGACCCGTTGATTGACGATCCAGAGATGGAACACGACAGGATCACCTCCGAAGGTGTCGAGGCTGCGCTGCTCGCATCTATCCAGCAGCAGGCGTCACAACCGGACGGCCCATACCAGCCTGCCGATCTTGCATCGCTTGTCCGCAAGGTGATGGTTGAAAACAAGTCGTTGTTTGACGCTGTCGCAGAGGTAGACCAAGAAGCACGCGAACGTCAAGCCACCGAAGCCGAAGCTATGGCACCGGAAACGATGCCTGGTTTGGCTATGCCCGGTATGGGCGCGGAACAGCCGATGATGGCACCTCCCCCCGGTGCTGGTGGCATCGAAGGTTTGCTTGCACAGTTGGGAGCGTAAATGTCTGACACAGGCTCATACCCGAACCGCAGCGATCTGCGTGATGCCGCTACCCGTCAGGTGCGGTTCACCGGACAAACCTATGGTGAAGGCGCAGCGCAGGCACGCTCGCAGCAGGCTGTCCCACCGGGGGCACCTCCTGCTGTCGTGCAGGGTCAGCAGATGGGCGCACAGGCTCGTCCTCGCCCTGGCGGCAACGGCGCGTTGGGACGCCCGACGGAACGCCCAGACGAACCGATCACCGCTGGCGCAGATTTCGGCCCCGGCCCTAACTCGATGCAGGCTGGTATCCGACCGCGTTTCATCCGTGAAGATGAGGTTCAGCAACGGTTGATCCAGTTGTACCGCAAACACCCGAATGAAGGGCTACGTCTTCTGTTGCGCCGATACACGGATATGCAGTTCTGATGGGTGTTGAGGACTCGCTGTACGACGACGAGCAGCAGTTACGTCGCGAACTCGTTGAAGAAGAATACGACGTTTTGCGGTATGTCCGCGAAGCGAACGAACAGCAAGCACAAATCATCGATGACATTGTCGCGTTCGCCCCGAACGCTCCCGGCGAACTGATTTACCCGTTAGCGATGGAGGTGCAGCAGGGCACCATGTCGTTGGAGGACGCAAGCCAGATGGCTGTGGACAGCGTCCAATTCATGGGGCAAACCGCGATCGAACGTCAGCCGGAACCTAAGAACTGGTGGGACAAGATCACCGAAACAGGTTTTGAAGCGTTGAAGACTGGCACTAAGTGGGGTCTTGCCGGCTTAGAGTTTGTGCCTCAGACGTTGACGAACTTGGCGTCTCGCCAATATCAAGGGTTGCAAACCGGTGTCAGCCAGATCCCCGGCCAAGACGGTTTCGGGTATGGCGACTACGAAGCACCAACTAAAGGTGTCTTTGACGGTTTGTTCGCTTCAACCGATCTGGGCGCGTTGTTGTCGGGTGCGGAGTCCGGCAACGGATATTTCATCGGTGAAGCAGCGAAAGAGTTCCAAGAGGAAAACGCCCGTGCATACCGTGGCACGATCAACGGTGAAGCATGGACGTTGGGTCGCGGGTTCGCCAACAACTTCTTCAACCCAGATTCGCAGGCGTACAACATCACATCTGGGCTACTTGATGCTGCCGCTGCTATCGCTGTCCCGTCAATCCCCGGTTCTAAAGCGGTAACTAAAACTGCTCGCGGTGCTGGCCGTACGGTCGGCAAAGCTGATGAGGCTGCTGCTGCGACGGAACGTGTGTTGCGTGCCGGTCGTGGCATAGTCGCAATCCCGGGTTCTCGACGTGCCCGTCTAGCTGGCGTCACTTATTCCAGCCGTCCGCACATTGATCGTTCTTCTGTTGGCCGTTGGCTGGGTTCACGCGAGGGCGAAGCTGTCAAAAAACGTCTTTCAGAAGTCAACAGCATCGAAGAAGCCAAAGACATGTTCCCCAACGCGGACGCAGATTTCTGGTTGCGTGTTGTCGAAGCGAAAACGTACAGCAAAGAACTCAGCGGCACCGACGAAGTCGGCGATCTGCTGCAAGATCGTCTTGGGCTGGAAGGTTTAGCCCGCACCGACGACATCCGTATCGGACGTATGGCCGACCGCAGCCGCGCACGCCTCGGCATCCAAGACTCCCGCAGCATCGCCGGCAAAATCTTGCCTTCCCGAGTCAAGCAGGGATACCAGTCATGGTGGGCGCGAAACTTCGCGCCGGTCGCAGGACGCGAAATGGTCGTCGTTTCGGACGACATCCGTGAACTGACCCGAACCATTGAGAACGCCAGCAACTATCTCCGCACGTTGCGTGTCGGCACCGCAGAACGCGACCAGATCCTTCGCACAATGACCCGCGCTTTGCTGTCACGCGGCGTTGACGGCAACATCCAAGACGCAATGAAAGCGTTAGACGATGCTGTGATCCGCGAACTCAGTTTGAAACGAGTTGGCCGTCAAGCCCGCAAACGTATCCAAGACGGCACAGCAACAGCAGACGACACAGCTGCTTTGGCAGCACAACAGAAGTTTCACCGTGACGCCTTTGAGAATTACCGTAGCGAAGTCGGCGAATACGATCTGTTCGGCACCATTGACGAATCCGGCAACACCGCTGTCATCAAAGGTTTGAACTTCACCGAAGACGGCGCAGTCATCATCGACGCCAAAGGCGACCTAGTGTCCGCTACCGCACACTTGCCGTCAGAGATGCGTAAGTTCGCTGGTTACATGCCTGACGCCCGCGCTGTTCGTCGCGCCAGCGCACGCTACCAATTCCTGTGGCAACGCTACACGAAGGATCCTGAGAAGTGGGGCGATCCGAAACTGTACACGGCGTTGATGGACAAAATTCAGCAGGACATCTGGCGTCCCGCAACGCTGATGACCGGCGGGTACATGTTCCGCAACATGATCGAGTCCGTCATCCGATCAATGGCAACACCTGGTATCAAGTCCGGCCCGCTGCACCCGCTGCAATGGATGCGCGCTGTATCCGGCAGAACATTCGCTGGCGATGTCAACGGTGCAGGATTTGCAGAAAACGCTGCTTTCGCAGGACGCCGAACCAACCTCGACTTCATCGAAGCGACAAACGCGAAACCCCGTGAAGCCGTTGACATTGTTGACGTTGAAAAAGCAGGGTTCCGCAGCGGCCATTACCGTCTGATCGCCCGCCCACGCGAAGTAGCACAAAACATGGATTATGTGCGTGGTGTCGCTAACGAACTTCGGTTGATGGCGAACACCCCGCTTGGTCGCATCGCAGCGGACATCATGGAAATGGATGGTAGCCGCGAAGAAGCCGTTGACGCGATGCGCCGCTGGCTGACCGGAGACGCCGCCACCGACTCCGATTTCGTGTTTCGTTACGGCACTCGACCCGGCCAAGGCAAAGAAGAACTGAAACGCATCAACTCGCTGTGGCAAAACAAACGCATACGTCGCCAAGACACAGACGAAGTGGTACGAGGCAGCATCAACTTTGTTGACGAAGCAGGCAACGTCGATCTAGAAAACCTGTCGGTGTACCTGAACGACGTGATCGTCACCCGTCTGGAGCAGGTGACTGGCGGCAACAACGCGCTCATGTCGATGATCGCTAACTCGTTGCGTACAGGGACATTCTTGGACGAGGCTGGCGAAGTCAAGCCAGGGTTCTTGGACAGCACCGGCATCGGCGCGCTAGATGTGGACTCGTTTGATTATTCCGACGAAATGCTTGCCGAGATCGGCCGGCTTGTCAACGATCCTGACCGTGTCCTGCCGGATCTGGTCAAAGCACCTGTACCTGTTGACCAGGTGCCGTTCGGCAAAACCGGCAACAACCGCGTCGGTGATGCATGGCGCAAAACGATTGACCATTTTTTTGGAAACGTGTTCGGCAAGAAAGAAGCGTTCCTCAATCGTTCCCCGGTGTTCCGCAAGTATTACTACCTGCGTATCAACGATCTGATCGGCGACAAGGGCGCATGGGGTATCAAGCAGGGCACCGCACGGGACATCATCGCTAACGCCCGTCAAGGAACCGTCGATCTTGCAGAACGCCGCGTCTACGCGCTCAAAGCAGCAAAGAAAAACAAAGAAGGTAAGCGTTTCTGGAACGGCGTAGAAATTGACGATGCCGAATACAAACGCCTAGTTGACGAAGCCAACGATGAGCTTGCCAAAGCAGAAAAAATCTTTGACGACGAATACGCCGCAAGGTACGTCGGGTCGCGTGACCTGTGGGAAAAAATCAAAGCCCGCGCCGAAGACAACAGCATCTTTGACGACGCCCTCGACAACGACCAGCTTGACATCGCAGCAAAAGCGTTCGCCCTAGAAGAAACCAAGAGCGTGTTCTTCAACGCTGCCGACAAAAACAACTTCGCGGACATTCTCCGCATCGCCGTACCGTTCGGCCCCGCATGGGCTGAGATGACGAAGTTGTACTACAAGCAGGTTCTGTTGAAACCGAACCGCATCAAGAACATGGGTGTGTCAGCGCAAGGGTTCCGCGACATGGATCCCGACGGCGACGGCAAAGGTTTCGTCTACCCAGATCCTGTGACCGGCGAACTTGTGTTCAACTATCCGTTCTCCGATTGGATGATCCCGTTTGTCGGCGCAGGTGCTGGCGCGGTTCTCGGCGAAACATTCTTAGGTCGTGCCAGCCCGGTGCGAGGCGCGTTGGCTGGCGCAGCGATAGTCGGCGGTGCCGGTTTGCTGGCACGAGAACGCATCTCCGAGAACCTTGGTGATATCAAACCGGAACTTGTCGCTCCTGTCCGGTCGCTGTCAATGTCGTTCAACGTGTTGCCAGGGTTCGGGCCTGCTGTGCAGATCCCCGCCAAAGAATGGTTGGGCAACAGACCCCAGTTTGACCAGTTGATGGAACTTATCTCGCCATTCGGGACGGAAGACCTCGGCATCGGCACTATCGCCCCCGCCTGGTTGGAGAAAGTGTACGAAGCGTTCTCAGCTGACCCTGACAACGACCGTTTGTACCTCGACTTGAAAATGGACGCATATCGCGCTTTGTTCACGTCCGGTGATTACGACAACACCAACGAAGAAGACATGGCACGCCTCGACGCTGACGCCGACTCAGTCGCTGCGTACCTGCTCGCGTACCGTGGTTTGGCCCAATACCTTGGCCCCGTGCGAGGCAGCATCCAGTTCAACATCCCCACCGAATTTGATGGCACCATCACCGTTGAAGATAAGCAGTACGAAATCGAAGCTGATTACATCCCGAACGCTTTGCTGTCTGCGACGTTCCGCGCCATGCAGGAATCCGACTACGAAAACGCGGTAGTTGACTTCCTGCGTACGTTCGGCCCCGACATGATGATGTACACCGTCGGCAAAACCCGCACCAAAACCCAAGGTCTGGACGCTTCTGCCCAGTTCGGCGACTGGGAACGACGCAACGGTGACATCATGCGGGCGCACAAAGACGTGTACGGATACTTCGCCCCTATCGGCACCGAGTTCGACCTGCAAACATATCTGCGCCAAATCGAAAACAAGACACGCGAGAAGATCACCGACCCTGCCGAAATCCGGCAAGATGCAGAAGCAGTCGTCGGCAAAGCCCTCTACATGGACGCCGTACGCAACCTGCCTCAAAACCTGTCCGACGCAGCAGAAATCGAACTCGGCTTGTACCGCGACATGCTGGAACGCAACCTTCCTGGTTTCGAGTTCGCCCCGATCAACATTCGGGAACGCGCACAAATCCTTGACCAAGTCATCAACGCAGCCCGAAGCCCTCTCCTTGACGGCAACGAAGTCGCAGAACCCGCCCGCCTATACATCAACTACCGTGAACAAGTCCTCGCAGAAGCAATTCTGCGTAATAATGGTGTAGAGACACAAGGCTTGCTCGGACGTAAAGCAAACGCAGACCTCCGACAAGTTCTTAGACAATACGGCGATCAACTCGCCGGAAAATACCCAGAGTTCCAGCGCGTATATACGCGAGTGTTCTACGACGAAGTGGATGTACTGCAATGAGTAACGACGACACCAACATCCCAGTAATCCAAACCGACGGCATGCAGCCAGAAGAAGACATTCTTGCGTCGCCGTCAGTCCCGTCCGCGTACATCCAAGAAGATCCGTACAACCCCGATCCGCGTCCCGCATACGTCAACGGTGTGTACAACGCCTCGTACTCCGGCCCTGGCATTGTTGACCGCAACGGTCAACTTGTGATCGGCCCCGGCAACCAGCCGTACTACTACAACTTGAACAACGACCCGACGAAGACGTTCTTCGGAATGAGCGAACAGCAACGCGCCACCATCCAAGACCGTATGGATGCACGCGGCATTTCGGTCAACACCCCCACCCAATACATCAACGCTCTCGGGTTCCTCATGGAACTCGGCAACAACATCGGTCGTGACTGGGAAACCGCGTTGACGAAACTGGAATCGATGACGCCGTTGCAGGAAGAAAAGGTGTACGCACCCCGTTATCGGGTCACGTCGCCGGACGATATCCGTGCGGTCGCGGACGAATCAGCTCGGCGTGTGCTGGGACGCAAATTCACCGCCGACGAACTGAACCAGTTTGTCCAGTCGTATCAGCAGCAAGAAGTCGCATATCAGCAGGCGATGGAAGGTTCTGGTGTGGTCACTTCCGCACCGAGTGTTGGCACGGCAGCGCAGACGTTCGCGGAACGTGTCGATCCGTCACAGGCGAACGCTTACCGTTTCCTTGGTTTCTTTGACCAGTTGGCCGGCAGTCTTAGGAGCAGAATCTAATGAACAATCAGATCATCAGTCAGATCCGCGATCTCCTGTCCCCTGCTGCTCTCGCCTATTTGAACGATCTTGTTGCCGGTCGCGCCCCGTTAGAAACCGGCACAGGTATCGGTGCGACCCCTTCGGGGTTGACCGCTGCACAAGCCCGTGTAGTCCGCAGCATCGTCCAAGCGCAAGACAACACGGATCTGAGCGCGTCGAGCATTATCAACAGCGGCATCCTTCGCACACGCGGAGGTTTGGAATCCGACAACATCCCGCAGTCGGAGCAAGAACTGTATGACCGTCTGTACAACATTACGACAGGCGAATCGTTGGGTGCGCTCGGCCCGAAGCCTGTCGCGGTCGGCACCGGAGCAGTTGGTGGCGGCTCAAGTTCCGCTAATGATATCCCGCCGCGTCCCGGCGATAACTACCCAGACATTCTTCCACCGGCTGACGGCTCCGCTATGCCAGTCGTCAGCCCCGCGATCGGCGCGACACTCAGCCTGTTCAACCAGCAATTCCAACGGTTTTACCGGACTGGCGGCGGTGGCCTCAATGAAGCCGACCGCAAAATCATCATGGACGCGCTCCGTGACCCGAACTCGCCAGATTTCACAGCGTTAGCAAAGTTTTCCGCAACCACCACAGACCCGAGCAGGTTCGCAGCTCGCGCAGAACAAATCATCCAGCAACAAGGTTTGCTACCAGCAGAAGATTTCGGTCTCGGCGAAGTCCGCGAAGATGTCCAGTTCGCAGAAGACATCTCTGTTTTCGAGGACTACAACTACAACCGGCGGTTGCGTCCTTACTACGACCCTGTCCAATCAACAATCATTTACATCTCAAAGGCTGAAGCGGAACGTCGCGGCCTCGCAGATGTGGAACTTGACGAAGACAAAGTTGACCAGTACGTCAAAAACTGGGATGTGGTTTCACAGCAGATCACGCCCGCACCAAAACCCGGCCAATATGCGGGTGCTGCCGGCGTAACAGGTGTTTCAGGTGCGACAGGCACGCGACCCAGTACCGACCCCGATTACAGCGCATACGCAGATGCAGCAGGAGTAGCCGGTGCAGCATCAGCCCCCGCTAGAGCGACTTCTCCGTTCTTCATGGCCGCTGGTGTCGCTGGTATTCCAGGCGACACGAACCTTCGCTACACCGCACCACAACAACCCCAGCAGGCTACACAAGCAGAACCTACAGCCATTCCTGTCGGCCTCAACGCCGTGTTCGCCTTGCTACGCGAAGGCATAACCGGCATCGTTGACGAAGAAGCCGTAATGGAATACTACGGCGACAACCCGCCAGACGACCCAACGGTGCAAACAGACGGGTCTGTGACAGGTGGCGGTGTCACCGGAGGTTCCGTGTCGGGTGGTTTGGGCAGCGGGGTGCAGGCACCAACCGCTCTCGACCAAGCAATCCCCGAAGACTGGCGAGACGCAGCCCGCGAGGCATATCCCGGCTACTACGCCATCGTCCGCAACATCCCCGAAATCGCCGAACTACTAGAAGACGCGATCGCCAACACATTCACCGAGCAAGAATTCCAAGCACGGCTAGAACAAACAAACTGGTGGAAACAAACCACCGCATCAGCACGCGAATGGGACATCAACGGTGAACGTGACCCCGCGTCACAACAAACCCAGATTGACAACCGTGTCGCCCTCATCCGACAAGTCGCCCTCGACTCGTTCGGGGTACGGCTCGGCGCAGACTCCCTCAACGAACTCGCCAACGACAGCCTCCGACTCGGATGGACACAACAGTTCCTACTCAACGCCATCGGCGACGTAGCAACGCAATCTTCCGCAGGCGTTTCCCAGCTCCGTGCCGGTTACGTCGGGCAACAACTACGTCAAACCGCGAACGACTACGGCATCGCCATATCTGACAACACGTTCAACAAGTTCGTCAACCAGATCGCTGTCGGCCAAGAAACACAAGATTCGTTCCAACAGTACGCACTCACCCAAGCAAAAAACCTGTTCCCGTCTGTGTCTGATCGTCTCGACGCCGGCGAAACCTTCCAACAGATCGTTGACCCGTACCGTGAACAGACAGCACGACTACTAGAAATCGACCCTGACGAAATCGATTTCACCCAGTCCGAGTACGTCAAAGCGTTGACCTACCAGGATGAACGCGGCGAGCAACGCCCGATGTCGTTCACAGAGTTCGGTGATTACATCCGGCAAACACGTTCGTTCGGTTACGAGTACACCGATCAAGCACGAAACAAGGCGTACCAGGTTGCTAACGATCTGGCGAACCTGTTCGGGAAGGCGTAACAATGAGCATGACAGAAACCCAACAGTCCGCGTACGACGTAATCAACGATCTTCTCCGCATGTACGGGCTGGAAGAACTCACGACGTTTGTTGGGAACATCATCACTCAAAGCGATGTTGTTGACACGAACGTGCTGCTCGGTGAGATCCGTCAACAACCCCAGTATCAGCAACGGTTCGCTGCGAACGAAGCACGTCGCCGTGCCGGACTCAACGTCCTATCGGAACAGCAGTACCTCGCGTTAGAAAATACCTACCGGCAGTACATGCGTGCATCCGGTCTGCCAGCGAACTTCTACGACAGCAACGAAGATTTTCAAAATCTGATCGCTAACGACGTGTCACCTGGCGAGTTCGCAGAACGGGTGAATCAAGGATACGAAGCTGTGCGTTTCGCTGATCCGACCGTCATCGCCCAAATGCAAGAACTGTACGGGGTCAGCGAAGGCGACCTCGCCGCATACTTCCTCGACCCAGAGAAGGCCACCCCTGTGCTGCTGCAACGCGCACAAGCCGCTCAGACAGCCGCAGGAGCCGCACAGGCCGGTATGCAACTCACCACGGAGGAAGCGGAGCGTCTCGCCCAAGAGGGCGTCACAGAGCAGCAGGCACGCGCAGGGGCAGCAGCAATCACCCAAGCCGAAGAACTGTTCCAACCCACCACAGGCGAACAAGACGGCGCGTTCACCCGCGAAGAACAATTAGGTGCCGTGTTCGGAACAGATCCAGCAGCAGCACAACGTCTCCGTCAACGCCAACGACGCCGGCAAGCAGCGTTTGAAGGTGGCGGCGGGTTCGCCCAAGGTGCCGGTGGACAAGTCACAGGGTTGCAATAACACACAACATCTTGTGCTACAATTTCTGACGATGCCAAGATATGGCAGGAACCCCGCACAGCGGGAGAAATATGCAGCACCGTCATCTGCCTCCGGGTGACGGTTG
>Ga0255753_1006959_pt1 | contig 10316 bp, 8 predicted proteins | sample 041ome_10_FD_179953 | JGI IMG/M metagenome (GOLD analysis project Ga0255753, IMG submission 179953) | Coastal salt marsh microbial communities from the Groves Creek Marsh, Skidaway Island, Georgia - 041412US metaG (version 2) | ecosystem: Environmental > Aquatic > Marine > Intertidal zone > Salt...
TGGCTGCGCTCCGCTTTAGCCAGGGTTTCCATCCAGTCAGCGATTTCGTCGAAACCTTCGTCGCGAGCGTCTTTCGCCATGCCTGGGTACATATCAGTGTACTCGTGAGTTTCGCCTGCGATAGCTGCTTTCAGGTTGTTCTCAGTGCTGCCGATGGGCAAGCCTGTCGCTGGATCGCCTACTGACTCGAGGTACTCCAAGTGACCGTGAGCGTGACCTGTTTCACCTTCCGCAGTTGAACGGAACACAGCTGCTACGTCGTTGTAGCCTTCTACGTCGGCTTTTGAGGCGAAGTAGAGGTAGCGACGGTTTGCTTGTGATTCACCTGCAAATGCGTCTTTCAGGTTTTGTTCGGTTTTTGAACCTTTCAATGACATTGTATTCACTCCTTGTTTACCACTAGTGTTTGGTCGTGCACGACCGGAATAAGTCCTACACTGAGTAGGAATACGCAGTGTAAAGCCGAAAGGATGATCTGTATAATGAAAAAATTATTAAATATCTTTCGGAAAAATCGATGAGTAGACAGCCCACCCTAAAGCAGTTGCGTTACTTACTTGCCGTGGCAGATGCAGGGCATTTTGGTCAGGCGGCGAAAGCGTGCTTTGTTTCCCAGTCCACTTTGAGTGCGGGTATTTCAGAGTTGGAAGACCTGCTCGGTGTTGTTTTGATTGAACGCACCAGCCGATCCGTGCTGCTGACTGATATTGGAACGGAAGTGGTTCGTCGTGCACGCTCAACCCTATTAGAAATTGAGGATATGATGGCGGTGTGCGATGCCTCACAGAAACCGTTTACGGGTCGAATGCGTTTGGGCGTGATCCCAACCGTAGCTCCTTTTTTATTGCCACCCCTGATGAAAAAGGTGCGAGACACCTACCCTGATTTCCAGCTCCTCATTCGTGAAGACTTAAGCGGACATTTGGTCGACGCTCTGCATAAAGGTGAGCTCGATCTGCTGTTGCTGGCCTTGCCTTTTGAGGCGGAGAATGTTGATTCAGCCGTACTATTTGAGGATCGGTTTTGGTTTGCCTGCTCGGACCAGCACCCTTTGAATCAGCGTGAAAGTCTGTTGCCTGATGATCTGAGGGGACAAGATTTGTTGCTGCTAGAGGATGGCCACTGTTTGCGGGACCACGTGCTTGAGGCCTGTAATCTAGCCTTGGACGACGTGTCCTTACCTTTTCAAGCCACGAGCTTGAATACCATCGTACAAATGGTAGCTAGCGGGATAGGCGTTACCCTGTTGCCGCAAATGGCGGTAAATTGTTCCTTGTTATCAGGTGTAGATGTCAGCTTGAAGCCTTTTGCAGCAGAATCGATTTCGCGCGATGTAGGTCTTATGTGGCGCAAGAAAAGCCCCCGCGTGCTTGAATATCGAGCTCTTGGAGAGCTCGTTAGTTTGGTGAATCCGGGTTAGCGAGTTTGCTCTGTCGTAAGCTGGTTGAATCAGGTTCGTTCGACCATGCGCTACTCTAAGCGTCCGCTCTAAGTCAATATCGCACGTGTAAGCCGCCTGTGCGATACTCCCGCTCCTCGTGAAGTTCTAGGAATTCTTATTTATGTTATCGATCTCTCGGCGCATTGCTGATGAATTGGGCGTTGCCGAAAAACAAGTTACTGCCACTGTGGCACTACTGGACGAGGGCGCAACTGTCCCGTTTATCGCGCGGTATCGGAAAGAAGTCACGGGCTCACTCGACGATATTCAGCTTCGGCAACTGAGTGAACGCTTGGTGTATCTGCGTGAACTGGAGGACAGAAGGCAGGTCATCCTCAACAGTATTGAGGAGCAGGGTAAGCTCACCCCAAGCCTTAAGAGCGATATTCTCGAAGCAGAGACCAAAACGCGCCTCGAGGATTTGTATTTACCGTACAAACCCAAACGGCGCACCAAAGGGCAAATGGCTGTAGAGGCTGGTATTGAACCTCTAGCGGACGCGCTTTTCGCCGATCCCACGCTAGCGCCGGAAATCGAAGCGCCGTCTTATATCAATGTGGATGCCGGTTACGCTGATATTAAAGCGGTACTCGATGGTGCCAAGTACATTTTGATGGAGCGGTTTGCGGAGAATGCTGACCTGCTCGCTAAAATGCGTGCCTACTTGAGCGATAACGGGCAGCTCAGCTCAACGGTTATGAGCGGTAAAGAGAAAGAAGGCGAGAAGTTTCGAGATTACTTCGAGCATACAGAAGCGTGGAGTAAAGTGCCGTCGCATCGAGCTTTGGCGATGTTTCGCGGTCGACGTGAAGGGTTTTTGAGCATGAAGGTGGACGTTCCTGTCGAAGAGGGCGAACGTCATCCCTGTGAGTCGATGATTGCACACCATTTTGGTCTGCAAGATCAGGGGCGTGCCGCGGATACCTGGTTGCAGGAAACCGTGCGCTGGACCTGGCGTGTGAAACTGCAGTTTCATATTGAATCAGAGCTGCTTGCCGATCTGAAGGAGCGTGCCGAAAAAGCGGCAATCGACGTATTTGCAGCCAATCTTAAGGACTTACTGCTAGCGGCACCGGCTGGCCAGAAGGCAACTATTGCGCTGGACCCCGGTTTGCGCACAGGGGTGAAGGTGGCGGTAATCGACAGCACAGGCAAGGTGCTGGATCACGGTGCGATATACCCGCATGCGCCGCAGCACCAATGGGATGCCTCAATCGCTCAATTGGGCCTGTGGGCCGAGCGCTATCAGGTGAAATTAATCGCGATTGGCAATGGCACCGCGTCTCGCGAAACCGATAAGCTGGCGGGCGATGTAATTAAACAATTCCCGAAGCTGGGTCTGCAGAAGGTCATGGTCAACGAGGCTGGAGCCTCTGTATATTCCGCTTCTGCCGAGGCCTCCGCTGAAATGCCGGATTTGGATGTGACTATCCGTGGCGCGGTCTCTATCGGCCGCAGGCTGCAAGACCCCTTGGCGGAGCTTGTGAAAATCGATCCCAAGTCGATCGGTGTGGGCCAGTATCAACACGATGTTAGTCAACTCCAACTTGCCAAGAGTTTGGATGTGGTAATCGAAGACTGTGTGAATAATGTGGGTGTTGAGCTCAACACCGCATCGGCCCCCTTGCTGCGTCGTGTTTCGGGATTGAATCAGAGTATTGCGGATAATATTGTGGCTTTCCGTGATCAAAATGGCGCGTTCAGAGATCGTAAAAGTCTCAAATCAGTGCCTCGATTGGGTGATAAAACCTTTGAGCAAGCAGCGGGCTTTTTGCGGATTCAAGGTGGAGTGAATCCCTTGGATGCTTCGGCGGTTCACCCAGAGGCTTATCCAGTTGTTGAGGCGATGGCAGCCGATTCCGGTTTAAGTGTGGCGGATCTCGTGGGTTCGCCCGCAACGATCAGAAAAATCGACGCGAAACGCTATGTTAATGAGCAATTTGGTTTGCCGACGATTATGGATATTCTGAAAGAGCTCGAAAAGCCGGGGCGTGACCCGCGGCCGGAATTCAAAACCGCTGAGTTTAAAGAGGGCGTTGAAAATCTGAGCGATTTGAAGCCGGGCATGGTGCTAGAAGGTACGGTAACCAACGTTACCCATTTTGGTGCTTTTGTTGATATTGGCGTTCACCAAGACGGCCTGGTGCACATTTCTGCCTTAGCCGAGAAGTTTGTGAAAGATCCTCGTGATGTCGTAAAAGCCGGTCAGATCGTTAAGGTTAAGGTCATGGAGGTTGACGTGCAGCGCAAGCGAGTGGGTTTGAGTATGCGCATGTCGGATGAGCCAGGCGAAGGGGAACCCAAAGGCAGAGAGCGAACGTCTGCTCCGCGCAAAGCCGATACTCGCAACGTTGGAGAACGATCCCCAGCACGTGAAGCAGCGCCGGCTGCAGGCAGCATGGGCGCGCTGTTACAGGCCGCGATGAAGAAGCGTTGATGGGTTCGAGTTAGCGCTGTTCTTATGAGGGCTTCGGCGTATTAAGGGCAGAGTGCCGACGATAACGATAACGATAACGGGAACGGCAAAGACAAAGACAATGGCTAAGCTGAAATTGTGCGAGTTTAACCGTTTGGCTGATTGTCTGAGTTAAGCACGTTGAATTCCCGTGTAAAAATCTCCCAAAACGTAAGGAACAGGGCCGCAATAAGTGGGCCCAACACAAAGCCGGTCATGCCGAATACACTAAAGCCCCCTAGGGTCGAAAGCAGAATGAGGTAATCCGGCATTTTGGTATCTCGGCCGACCAAAATCGGCCGTAGAATGTTATCCACTAAGCCGATCACGATCGCCCCAAAAGCGATCAAAATGATGCCGTCTGTGGTCGCCCCCGTAGCCAAAAGATACAGGCCCACGGGCAGCCAGATTAAACTCGCGCCAACGATCGGAATGAGCGAGAGTACCGTCATAACAACGCCCCACAAAACCGGGCCGGGTATGTCGAGCGCCCAAAAAATGAAGCCGCCCAATGCGCCCTGCACCATGGCAACGACCAAGCTTCCTTTTATGGTGGCGCGCGTCACTTCCACAAACTTCTGCATGAGCAGGCGTTCGCGCTCATCTCCAAGAGGAAGCGCTCGGATTAGGACTGGGATCAGCTTGGCGCCATCGCGTAGCATAAAAAAGGTCAGATAGAGCATGAGGCCCAAGCTTGCGAGCCACGCTAATGTGTTTTGACCGATCGATAAGGCGTTACCGGCCATGACTTTACCTGCCTCCACCGACAGCGCGCCCAGTTTTTGCTTGAGCGTGCTGATATCGAGGCCAATGATCTGCAGCAATTGATCGATCTGAGGAAAGGCGGTGCGAATCTGCTCAAGCCACAGACTGGGTTTGATTTGCCCTGATTCGAGCTGTTGGTAAACCGCGGTACCCTGTTTTATAAAAGAAGAGAACAAAAATAACGCTGGCGTGATGGCAATAACAATGCACAAGAGTAGCGTAATGAGGGCCGCGAGATTTTCGCGTTCTGATACGCGGGACAATATTTTTGCGTGCAGGGGGTAAAAGACCAGTGCGATGATACAAGCCCATAGGATTACCGCGAGGAAAGGTAGCATCAGGTAAGTGAAAGCGACGCTGACGGCAGCGAGCGCCAGAATGAATGAGCGTATTTCGATTACCTTTTGCATGACGATTATCCAGAGCTGTGTCTAGCGTGAGTGTAGCTTGCTTGAAGCAAGGGTAAAAGCGCTCATATGATAGGGCACATAGGTGTTGGCTTGTGGCAAGGCTTCAGGTTTGGGATGGACGAGGCTATGCCAGGCCCGTCTCCAGTGGCTAAGGGCTGACCGCCAACGTCTTTTCCTCCGGCGATAAGGTCAAACTGCTTTACCTCTCAGTCGTCAGTGATCGTGTAAATTCTCTGCGAAATCAACGAGATTTGTGTACACTTGCGCTCTTTCTTACGGAGGGTATCTTATGGACTGGTCATCGATTTTCCCCATGGGGATGGCGCACTACCTCATCGGCGGTTTACTGATTGGTGCGGGCGTAAGCTGGCTGTTTGTTAGCACCGGCTTAATGGGCGGCGCGAGTTCGTTCCTCACGACGGTTTGGACGTACGTGACCAAAGATGAGCGATTCAACACCAGCAGCAACGTGTCGTCTCGTACGTGGCGCAACGTTTATGCCTTGGGCTTGGCGTTGGGTGCACTGATCGGCGTTCGCATGCTTGGCTTGGAGATGAACGTCACCGAAGTCTCGCCCTGGCAACTCGCCATTGGCGGTTTGATCACGGGTTTCGGCGTGCGGTTAAGCAGCGGCTGTACTTCGGGTCACGGTATTTGTGGCATGGCTCTGCTTGATTTGGATTCCATATTGGCGGTACTGGTGTTTTTGAGTACAGCGATTGTTGTGGCTCACCTCGTTACCGCATTTGGAGGTGTCGCATGAAACCGATTGCTCTGCTGCAAGTATTAATCTCGGGGATGCTGTTTGGGCTTGGCCTGACCTACGCTACGATGGTCCAGCCTGAAGTCGTGTTGAGCTTCCTAAACTTTAATGACTTCGGTTTACTGCTGGTATTGGGTGGTGCGACAACGCTGACCTTTGTGGTGTATCAGTTAGTGCCTCGTATCGCCAAAGCACCTCTATTTGCCACTAAATTTAGCACTCGTCCTGCCAATGAGCGTTCGCGCACATTGCTAGGTGCGTTGATCTTTGGTGTGGGTTGGGGCCTGTCGGGCGTGTGTCCTGGGCCTGCGATTGCGAGTGTTGGTGCGGGCAACTGGCCTGTACTCTATGCCTTGGGTGGTATGTTTGTGGGTGCTTACATTCAGGGCCGTTTCTTCTCTGCGAAGTAGCTCTAGCACGTTTTGTTTTAGGCTTTTGCCGTGTAGGCGGGGTCGGAGTTGTACTCCGACCCCATGGTCCGGCACCCCGGTCCGTCGGTCCAGCGCGCCGATGTAGGGAGGAGCCGGTATCGCAGTGGGGCGATGTCCCAAAGTACGAAGGGGTCGGAGTAGAACTGCGACCCCAACTCCAGCGTTACGGTGCTTCGGTCAGCAGACCGCGACGCTTGAGCAGCGGCGTAATGTCGGGTTTGCGACCACGGAAGTTCTCGAACAGGCTCATCGCTTCGGCCGACCCACCGCGCGACAGCAAGGTGTTGCGGAAGTGGTCACCGTTCTCACGCAGCATGCCGCCGTTTTCTTTAAACCATTCGACCGTATCGGCATCCAGTACTTCACTCCAGATGTACGAGTAGTAGCCAGCTGAATAGCCACCCAAAATGTGCGAGAAGTAGGGCGTGCGATAACGCGGCGGCACTGGCGCGAAGTCAACACCGGCCTTGGCTAAGGCTTGTGCCTCGAACGCCATGACCTGATCGGCTGGCGGAACCTCTTCGGGTGACAGCTGATGCCAAGCCTGGTCTAGCAGCGACGCAGCCAGATACTCTGTTGTAGAAAAGCCTTGGTTGAACTGACTTGAACTCAGCAGTTTATCGAGCAACGCTGGATCCATGGGTTCACCCGTCTCATAGTGCACAGCGTAGTTCTTTAATACTTCTGGCCATACCGCCCACATTTCGTTCACCATTGAGGGGTATTCTACGAAGTCGCGGGGTACAGAGGTGCCTGCCAAAGAGCGATACTGCACGTTCGAAAACATACCGTGCAAAGCGTGGCCGAACTCGTGGAACATAGTCGTGACTTCATCCCAAGTTAGCAGAGTTGGCTCGCCGTCGGCGGGTTTAGGAATGTTGAGATGGTTAGCCACAACGGGTTTGGTGCCGTCGGCGTGAGACTGCGGCACGTAGGCGTTCATCCAAGCACCACCTCGTTTCGATTCGCGCGCGTAAAAATCTTGGATAAAGAGTGCCAGCGTTGAGCCATCTTCATTAAAGACCTCCCAAACTTGAACGTCCTCTTGATACACGGGTAAATCGGTGCGGCGTTTAAACGTAATGCCAAAGACTTGCTCAGCGGCGTAAAACACGCCTTTCTCTAGTACGTTATTAACTTCAAAGTAGGGTTTCAGTTGTGCGCCATCAAAGTTGTACTTAGCTGCGCTGACCTTCTCAGTGTAGAAATCCCAATCCCACGAAGCCAACTCAAAATCACCGCCCTCGGCATCAATCATTGCCTGTAAGTCGGCCGCTTCACGGCGTGCGTTAGCGACAGCGGGCGGCGCCAAACCAGCAAGACGTTCATTCACAGCAGCTACGGAACCGGCGGTCTGTGTTTGCAGTTGGTAATCAGCGTGGTTGGCAAAGCCCATGAGTTGTGCGGCCTCGGCTCGCAGTTTCATGACCTCTGAAATGATAGCTGTGTTGTCATACTCACCGCCATCGGATCCGCGACCCAGCGAGGTTTCGTGAATACGCTGACGCAAAGCGCGGTTGGTTAGGCTGGCAAGTGGAGGCTGACCGCTGGTATTCAGTAGCGGAAGAACCCACTTGTCGGGCATGTCTCGCGCCTCGGCGGCTTTTTTGGCCGCAGCAATTTGGTTTGTGCTCAAGCCGTCGAGTTCTTCTGCACTGTCAACGACAATGGCTTTCGCATTCACTTCATTGCGCACATTTTGGCTGAACTGCGTTCCTAAAACCGCCAGTCGCGCATTGATTTCTTTCATGCGCGTTTTTTGATCGGAACTTAGCGTCGCTCCAGACAATACGAACTGTTTGTAGTTTTCCTCGACCAGACGCAAAGACTCTGAGTCGAGCCCGAGCGAATCGCGGGCGTCATAAACGGCTTTGACTCGCGCGAAAAGGGCGTCGTTCAGCAGAATGGCATCGCTGTGTGCAGACAACTCGGGTGCGAGCTCTGCACGCACGGCCTCAATCGTGTCGTTAGTGTGCGCCGAGGCCAGGCTGTAAAATACGCGAGACGCTCTTGCTAAGGTGCCGCCTGCGTTCTCAAGCGCCAGAATCGTATTCTCGAAGGTAGGTTCTTCTGGGTTGCTCACGATGGAGTCGATTTCGGCAATGTGCTCCTGCATACCCTGCTCTAGAGCGGGCTTATAGTGCTCATCTTTAATCAAATCGAATGGTGGGTACTGCAGGTAGAGTTCACTCTCAGAGAGCAAAGGGTTATCTGTCATGGGGGTGGCGTCCGTTGCAGGATCGGGTGCTTTACTACACCCAGTCAATATGGCGCTCGATAGGGCGAGAGCCGCAAGAGTTTTCGTTCGCATGGTGGTCTCCGTTTGCGTTCAAACACGCGAAAGAATACGCCTCTGCGTGGCTTGAAGCAAAAGCTTGTGATGATTTTTGTGACAATTACCGTCACAAAAATGTCAGCAAAGCGTCAAATGTTTGCCATCCAAATTTAATCTTAAGAATCCATCTTGTGCGGACTACTCGAACTAAGATGGAGGTTTCATGAAACGTTTTAAAGTATTGGGTGCGGCGGTATTGGGCGCTTCCTTGTTACTGGCCGGTTGTCTTGCGACGACTGGCCTTTTTTATTCTCGAGTTTCATCGGATTCAAGAGTGGTGCAATACTGACCAGACCAGACCAGACCAGACCAGACCAGACCAGACCAGACCAGACCAGACCAGACCAGACCAGACCAGACCACAGGGGCAATAGTTTCTATGAGCTTAGATCTAGGGTCTGTTCGCTTGCGCGATTTCAGACCCTCAGCCGATTGCTTCGCTCGCGGCTATTGCTCAGGCCGCCGCACTTGTCCCCGTGAAGCTTTGACGCCACGGCGTGCAGGGTTTGCCCAGCGCTTCGGCTACGGCGGCATTGGTGATTACACCGGCGTTCACATTTAGCCCTGCAGCAAGATGCGGATTCTGGTCGAGTGCATCAAACCCGCCTTTATTAGCCAAGGCCAGCGCAAAGGGAAGTGTTGCATTGGTCAGCGCCAAGGTGGAGGTGCGCGCGACAGCGCCGGGCATGTTGGCAACACAATAATGCACCACGCCATCAATAACATAGGTAGGATCTTGATGGGTTGTGGGTCTGCTGGTCTCAAAGCAACCGCCTTGATCGATAGCAACGTCGACCATAACCGTACCTGTGGACAAGCGTCCAACCAGTTCTCGTGTGATCAATTTAGGCGCTGATGCGCCAGGTATTAAAACGGCTCCGATGATCAATTGCGATCGAAGCGCCTCGCGCTCAATCGTGTCTGCTGTGGAGAAGAGCGTTTTGACACGGCCAAGAAAGATATCATCCAGTTGACGCAGTCTATCGATTGAGCGATCTACGATAGTGACATCCGCACCGAGACCGATAGCCATTTTGGCTGCGTTGAGTCCGACAACGCCACCGCCGATGATCAGGACTTTGGCCGGCTCGACACCCGGTACACCGCCCAAAAGCATCCCGCTCCCACCGTGGAGCATTTGCATATGAGTAGCACCTGCTTGAATCGATAGGCGGCCTGCGACTTCGCTCATGGGTGCCAACAAAGGTAAGCCGCCGGAGCTTTGCGTGACGGTCTCGTAAGCAATACAGGTCGCGCCGGATTTCATCAGGGCTTCCGCTTGCTCTAGATCAGGCGCTAAATGTAGATAGGTAAACAAAACTTGGTTGGAGCGGAGCATCGCGCATTCGACGGGTTGCGGCTCTTTGACTTTGATTATCATGTCAGCGAACTCAAATACCGCTTCAGCCGTCTCAAGAATAATCGCGCCAGCGGCTGTGTAGTCTTCGTTGCTGAAACCGATCGCGGCCCCGGCGTTAGACTGCACTGCGATCTCATGTCCGTTGAGAGAGAGTTCTTTCACGCCTGCGGGAGTCATCCCCACGCGATATTCGCTTGATTTAATTTCTGTTGGGATACCGATCTTCATGGCGCGCACTCCGCGTGTTCAAAAACGATTATTCTAGATTTTGCGAGATATTTTTTTTCAATATTTTCACGGTACTAATAGCCGATTCGACTGTTTATGTGAGATATTTAAGTCGAATAGATATTTTT
>Ga0255753_1006961_pt1 | contig 10314 bp, 10 predicted proteins | sample 041ome_10_FD_179953 | JGI IMG/M metagenome (GOLD analysis project Ga0255753, IMG submission 179953) | Coastal salt marsh microbial communities from the Groves Creek Marsh, Skidaway Island, Georgia - 041412US metaG (version 2) | ecosystem: Environmental > Aquatic > Marine > Intertidal zone > Salt...
AGAGGGTTGGTGTTTTGGACACCACGGGAAGCAAAAAAAGCTTCAGAGAGAGAGAGAGAGAAAGAGCGCGAAGGAGAGAGCGCACCGCAAGAAAGACAGACACAGACGCAGAAAGACGGAGAAAGAAGACAGAGAGTAGAATTTTAGGACGAGAAGATGACATCGTTCGCGACGACGACGATTCAGACGACGAGAGGATTTCATCGTCACCCCCCGGGAAAATCAGCCGAGAAGAAGAAGAAGAGATGGAGCAAAAGGAACGTGCGAATGATGGCGGCGCCAGGCACGGACGGGAAAACCCCGTACGTGGCGAAAAACACGTTCACCATCCCGCGAGACGAAAGCGGTGTGAAACTGGAGGAAATTAAGCGACGTTTTTTGGACGAGATGCGTTTTCGCGAGGAGAAGATGAAAACGATGCCCGATTACGTCTCGTCGCAGTTGACGGAAATTGGGGCGAACGCGTACGAGTTTTCGCAAGAGTGGAAAACGAAAGAAGGGTTCGAGAGGTGGATGAACACGCCGGAGAGAAGACGATCGCACTTTCCAATCGGGGTGTATCAGTATTTGCCGAAGGATAAGTGGTCGGTGCCGGAGAATTTTGCGCCGGTGATTAAGGTGAAGGACCCGCCGAAACCGCCGAAGTAGTCATCAGTCGACTTTGTTTGGCGCGGAGAAAAACGACGCGGATGTGAGAGATTGGAAGCGAAAGTACTTTGTTGTAATCGAGAGAAAGTTATCATTATTATTATTATTATTATCGATAGTATTACAGTTGCTACTTTCGTTTTACGCTCCAACGCGTCCTCGGATGATATCGAGCCATACTTGCGTTCCCCACGCCGGGATATCATCATCGGTCGTCGCGCGTTGTTGTTGTTGTTGTTGTTGTTGTTGTTGTTGTTGTTCTCGTTGTATTTGCGGAGGTGGTGCGGCGAGAGAAGGTGAAGCAGACTGCGCCGCCGCGGATTCGCCCGCGACCGCACCCGCTTGCACTTTCTTTTGTTGGTTCAATTCCTTCTCTCTCATCGAGAGATACTCCGCTCGATCGTACGGGTCCATCTGGTCCAAAGCCGCTTGCGATAAGCCTCCGTCTTCTCCCATCATCCCGCCGCCGGTGAATATCTGCCACGTGGCATAGCAAATCAACAACGTCGGCACGAAAAAACCAAACGTGGCTACCGCTAAAACGTATTTGACGAATTCGTCTTTCGATAACATCCCCGTGCTTTCGTCGCCCATAGCTTTGGTGAACGATTGGTACTCCAACTCAACAACCGTGTCTAAAAACCACGACCATTCGCCAACATCTGGAGGCGATAATGCGTTATAAAACATTGTCGCCGCGATATCTTCCGCCATTCTTTTCGCCTCCAAATCGTCGTAAAAATCCGCCTCTTCGTCGCCCGCCCACGAGTTGTTATTATTGTTGTTGTTGTTGTCGTTGTCGTTGCCACTCGCGCCGTCTTCCGTTTTCGAGGAGGACGAAGACGACACCGCGTTGTACCCTAACTTTTGCAAAGACTCCGCGCGTTCCGGTGACATTTTGCTACTGCTGCTACTACTACTACTCTTCTGATTTCTATTGCTCCACCTATTATTTCTACTTTTCTTCGGCTTAAACTCCTCCGTTCCGTTATCGGCGAACCTCCAATCGACTTTGTCCTCCCTCCTCACAATCTCGCCTTTCCCGTTCACTTTATACGTCGTCACTCCGTAAATATACACCGACCCGAACGGATCGTCCTCTTTCTCCTTCTCCAATTCCTCTTCCGTCGCTAAGAAAACTGCCCTATCCATCTTCTTCTTCAAACTCACGATGCTATCCGACGGTTTCGCTTTTTCCAGAAGCGTGTTCGTAAACTTTCTCTTCTTCGCGCTTTCCGGTTTCCACGTCGCTTTCCACTGAAGCAGTAAACTCCCGGGTTCGACCGACGCGCTTCTCAACGTTTCGAACTGAAACTCAAATTTAGATTTCTTCTTCTTCTCGTCGTCGCTCGAAGACCAGTGTTTCATTAAACTCGCCACTTCCTTCTTCCCTCGCACCGCGTACACGTCGTTTTCGTACTCGCACTCTTTCGCCAAAGGAACAGAAACAACTCCTTCTTCCGACGAACAGTCCACGAATGGTAATCCCGATCGAAACCTTCTGTCGAGCTCGTTCGTCGCTCGTATCATTCTCTGTAACGAATCGTCCACGCCAACCGTGGTCCCTCCGGTCAGTTCGTCGATTGAATTCGCGCGGATGATTCTTTTTCTCGTCGCCGTTTTCCTCCTTCGTCTTCCATTAGTAATCGTTTTAGTCGCACTCGTAATAGGTTTCGAGAAAGATAAAAACGAAGACGAAGAGACAAAGGATTTCATCGTCATCTTTCGCGTTATTCTCTCTTTCTTCTTCTTCTTCTTCTTCTTCTTCGATCTCTCTCTCTCTCTGCACTCTCTCTCTTTGAGTCGTTTTTCTGTTGTTTGCGTTCGTTTTTGGATCTCTCGTTTTAAATGGCCTGAAAAACCCTAAATAGCTACAAAGCCCTCTTCCTCGGGTTTCAGGGCTTTCCCTCGTGGCTTCATCATCATCATCATCATCATCATCATCATCATATATAGAGCACACATATAAATAAATAACAATCATGGTGCAAATGTCACAAAAAGAACAAGACATCCAGATGATGTTGGCGGCTGGATGCCACTTGGGGACCAAGAACGTCAACTTTCAAATGGAAAGATACGGTAAGATTTATTCTTGATGCATTGCATCACACGCAAAGAGAGATTTGTTTTTTTTCCTCTCTCGGGCGTCTTTCGCGCGATTTTGAGGAAAAATAATATTGATAATAACAGCACGACGCGAAGGTGGAAAGCGAGTTTGAACGGTCGCGATGCGACCTGTTCGTATTCCTGCGCGCGGATAACGTTGCGATGATGACAGTTTTGTGTTGGTATCATCTCTCTTTTATCGTCATCATCATCATCATCATCGGTCTTTCTAGGCTTCGTGGTTTATTCACATCTCTCTCTCGTCTCTTTCTCTCTTCATTTTACAGTGTACAAGCGCAGAAACGACGGCATTCACGTGATCAACCTCGGGAAAACGTGGGACAAGCTCATGATGGCTGCACGCATCATCGTCGCCACGGAAAACCCAGCGGACGTCATCTGTCAATCTGCCAGACCGTACGGTCAAAGAGCGGTTTTGAAGTTTGCGCAATACACGGGCGCGAAAGCCATCGCGGGGAGACACATGCCGGGGACGTATACGAACCAGATTGACTCTGAATTTAGAGAGCCGAGAGTGGTGATCATGACGGACCCGAGAACGGATTCGCAGCCGATTTCTGAGACCGCGTACGTGAACTTACCGGTCATTGCGTTTTGCGACACGGACTCTCCGTTGCAATACGTGGACGTCGCGATTCCGGCGAACAACAAGGCGAAGCATTCCATCGGTTGCTTGTATTACTTGTTGGCGAGAATGGTTTTGCAAATGCGCGGTTCCGTGAGCTTACAAAACCCGTGGGACGTCATGGTGGATTTGTTCTTCTACAGAGACCCGGAGGAGTTGGAAGCGAAGGAAGAGGAGCAAGAAGCGGCGAAAGCGGCAGCCGCGGCGACTGGTACGGAAGGGGCTGGGTACGACGCCAGCGCCGGTTACGCGCAAGACTCGTGGGACGAGCAACAAGGCGGCCAAGGCGGGCAATACGCGCCGGTGAGTGGCAACTGGGACCAAGCGCCGGCCCCGACTGGATGGGATCAGCAACAAGGCGGCGACTTTGGCGCTGGGTATGCCCCGAGTGGCTATTAATAAATTCTTCTTCTTTTCTTGAGGAGGATATTCTACCGACTTTTAAGATGGGTCGATTACGCTGGAGACGTCTGTCTAATGGGAATAGATCACTTAGAATATAGAGACAGGGCACCATCTTTAATCATCAATATATAACTACTTTACACGTTGTATTGAATCTCTTTCATGAGTTAATATAAAATTACACGCAGCACTCTTTGTTCTAGTATTATCTATTTTAGCTACTGTATGCGTATCTATTTCTATTCTAATACAACGACGACGCGTATCCGCCGCCACCGCCGCCGCCGCTATAATGACCACTGTTCGCATTCCGACAACTCTTCACCGCAATCATCACCCTCTCCTCGAATAACTCCGCCTGTATTGGTTGTTCTAACTCGTAAAACGGATTCTTCATCGCGAAATCCGCGTACACGTCGTACACTCGTCTCAGCAGTCGTTCCACCCCAATCGCTTTCTTCATGCTGCAGACCATAAATTTAATCCCTGTTTTCGTTTCAAAGCAGTGCAAATCAAACGTGCTCGTTTCCAACAACTCGATTCCTGAACTTTTTTTCACCGGAGAGACGGAATTCGTTCGCGATATCGCGTGTAACGAGTGCCACACGGACGCCAAGCGCAACGTGTCGTTGATGTCCAACGTGTTTTTGTCGGAGGAGTAGTTTTTGTAAAAGATTAAACCGCCGGATTTGTTCACGATCCAGACCGAAAAGACCGGAGAGGAGGAGGAAGAAGAAGAAGAAGAAGAAACGAGGAACGAAGCGCGACCAGTGAAATCGACCCCGACGTCTTTCTCGCCTTGGCTTCCGTCGTCGAAGCGCGTGGATCCACTCATTTGTTTTCTGTGGAGGAAAAATGAATCAAGAGAGAGACTTTTCAACCACATGAAAATTTAGGGTGTTAAAACCTAGTATGGGCTCAAGCCGCCAAAAGGTCTCCTCCGTCCGCGCTTTCGTCTCTCTTCACTCTCGTATTCGTGCGAGATCTTCACGCGAAAACACTCGACGAGACGACACTCTTTTTACTCACCACTTTCAAATGATGATCAGCGCTTCAAAATGCGTTCAATGCACTCAGATCAGATCTTCTTTCTCTTCTGAAAGAAAGGATGATGTCCATCAAAATCGTTTGAAATCATCGTCGTTTTCGGGAAAGACGTTCCGTTTTTCCAACCGACATGTCTTTCTTGCGAAGAAGAAGAGAAACAACGGAAGAACTTCTTCGAACAACAACACCAAAACCGTGATAACTTCGGCATCATCGAGTAATAATAATAACAATAATAATCGCAAGTACAACTTCTCCGCGGGCCCGGCGATGTTACCGTTGGACGTTCTCGAAGAAGCGCAAAAAGATTTGGTCGATTACAAAGGCACCGGAATGTCCGTGTTGGAGATGTCCCATCGAGGGAAAGATTTCATGTCGATAGCGGCGAAAGCGGAACAGGATTTTCGCGAGTTGGTGAACGTGCCGGAGAACTATAAAGTTATTTTCGTGCAAGGCGGCGCGTCGACGATGTTTGCATCGAACGCGTTGAACTTATGTCCGACGGGGAAGGAGAAAGCGGACTTCGTGACGACGGGCGCGTGGTCGAAGAAGGCGTTGGGGGAGGCGAAGAAGTTTTGCGACGCCGGAGAAGCGGCGACGAGTAAGGAGAGTAATTTTTCAACCATTCCGGAGAGAAATACGTGGAATTTAAGAGACGGGGCGAAGTTTGTGCACATTTGCGAGAACGAAACCATCGGTGGGGTGGAGTTTAAGGAAACGCCGGTTGGCTTGCCGGACGGCGCCGTTTTGGTCGCGGATCACTCGTCGAACTATTTGAGCAAACCGATCGACGTGAATAAGTACGGGATTATTTACGGTGGAGTGCAAAAGAACATAGCGTGCGCGGGTATGGGGATTGCGATCATTCGCGAAGATTTGATTGGCAACGCGGCGCCGAACACGCCGACAATGTTGGACTTTTCGACGCACAGCGAAAACGAGAGCATGTACAACACGCCGCCGTGTTACACGTGGTACATTTCCGGTTTAGTGTTCGCCAAGTTATTGAGGGAAGGTGGTTTAAGCGCGATGGAAAAGAGAAACCAAGAGAAGGCGAAGGTTTTGTACGACACGATCGACGCGTCCGCTGGCTATTACAACTGCCCGACGGATTTGAAATACAGATCGATGATGAACGTTCCGTTTACGTTGGCGAAAGGCGGCGACGTGGAGAAGCAGTTTTTGAAAGAAGCCAGCGACGCCGGATTTGAAAGCTTGAAAGGTCACAGATCTGTAGGAGGTGCGCGAGCGTCTATTTATAACGCGATGCCGAAAGAAGGCGTGGAAGCGTTGGCCGCTTTCATGAAAGACTTCCAAAGCAGAAACGCTTAAAGAAGTATGTTGTAGAGGAAAAATGCGTCCGTGTTTTGTTTTTGGGCGCGCGAGCGTGAGTGTGTGTGTGTTTGTGTGTTTGTGTTTTGTTTGTGTGTGAGTAATAAAACTTACTAATTTCTTCTGTCACATCATCGTGCTGAAACTACTTCTACGCGCATCTATTACTACTACTACTACTACTACTCTATGGCTACCACCGGTAGTTACGACGACCGCCACCATATGTCGTTTTCGGCTCGGAACTCGACGCCTTTGGGACCTAAAGACGTCTCGGCGTTTATTTTTAAGCTCAAGGCGTGTAAACCAATCTTTTCCTCCGGTTCTGGAACTCTCGGAGGAGCTGTCTCACCATCGTTAGCGTTCAAGTACAAACAATCGTTTATCAGAGCTAAATTCTCTTTCGAAAATTGCGCTCGAATCTGGTGCGTCCGACCGGTGATAAGTTTAACCGTATTCTCGTAAAACGTCTTTCCATTCACCGCGACCGGTTCACTTTTTTCCACGCGCAATATCGCCACGTTAGAAGGAATTTGCGTCTTATTTTTCAAATACGACGCGGTATCGTCTTCTGACAATTTTAACGTCTTCATTTTTACCGTCCTCGCGCCTTTCCCAATCGTTCGTTCCGACGGTTCGTACTCGTGCGTCATCAATCCAATTTTCGCGGGATTTTCCGTCAACGCCAAATACTGCTTCTCCACGAAACCGTCTCGTAATATTTTCGAGAAGATACCGGCGGCTTTGCTATTTTTAGCGACAACCACCACACCACTCGTCGTCACGTCTAACCTGTGCGTCGGGAACAACTTCGTCGCTTCGTCATCGTTTTCATCTCCTACTCTCAGCGCCGACCAAACGCAACGGAGCACGTTCTCCTTCGCGTTGTCCACCGAAGGAGAAACGGGTAACCCGGATGGTTTCATCACGACCACAAAATCGTCCGTTTCCTTCAAAATGCAGTCCATCCATCGCGTTTCTCCCGCCGCAAGAAACCGTCTTGGATTCACGTGCGCCCGCACGTAATGTCTCGACCCCGCCGGTAATATGACATCCGAGCGTATTCGTTTCATTTTGTGCTTAACTGTATTCGGTTCCAACTGAAAATCCTCCTCGAGCTCGTCCGAGATGTACACCGCGCCAAACTCGATCAACGCTTGAAAATACCGTTCGGTGACGTCTGTGATTTCACCGTGCAACGCTTCGGAAAGCTTCTTGTTGTTCGAGAGCGATTTGAGGTCGCAGTGTTCCACTCGAGCTGGACGTTTCTCGCTCGGAATTTCTGTTGTTGTTGTTGTTGTTGTTGTTCCCGTATTCTTCAAAGGGACCGACGATGATGATGACGACGATGCTATTGGTGACGACGAAAGCACCGAAAAAGTCCTTCGCCTCTTCTGCGCTCTCTTTGTGACGAGTAAAGCGAGAGCGCGTTTCGCGGGGGACCCCGCCGCTCGGAGGCAAAACATGTCTCGTTGAAACGAAATTGTGGCGAATTTTTTTCTCCATTTTATCCAAAACAGTTACGCTCGCAAAACGGGATGTGGTCGTCGTCGTCATCATCTCTGCTATCCTCGGCGACGACGACGACGACGACACGAACGAAATCGAAAACGACCTCGGTTTTGGTCCCACAAAAAAGAGGAAGGAGGAGGAGGAGACCTTTCGTTCACGTCGTCGAAAATAAAAACCGAATCGCGTTCACGAAATTGGAGTTGTCGGAAAACGAATCTTCAACTGTTGTGGTGCGCTTGCGCCAATCGGACGAACGATTCGAACATCTTCGCCAGGTTTTGAAAAAAACGAACAAAGGCGACGAGTTTAAAGCGACGATTTTGAACGAACGCTTAGCGACGGGAAGAATTCTCTCTTACGACGACGACGACGACGACGAGAGAAGTGTTTTGATTGAAATTTTGAGCACCAAAGAGGAGGAGGCAAAGGAAGAGAAAATGGTAACTGTTTCGCTGATCCTCGCGATGCCGCGGCCGAAAGTATTGCGACGATTACTCTCCGTTTTCGCACAGTTCGGGGTAGAAAACGTGCACATGTTCAGCGCGGAGAAGACGGAGCGGTGTTATTTCCAGAGCGAGGTGTTGACGGAGGACGTTTTGGTTCGAGAGTTTACTCGCGGCGTAGAGCAAAACGCCTTGGATTTCAAATTTCCAAACGCGAGCAAGTGCAGGAATTTGAACGCGGTATTGGAGGCGCTTTTATCGTCGGGAGACGAGGAAGGTAGGAAGGGAAGAGAGGAAAATATCGCGAAAAGAGTGAACGGAAAGAAAGGTGCGAATTTTGAATGGTTGTTGCGGTCGATGAGAGATGAAGAAGAGGGAGAAGGAGGAGAGGAGAGAAGACGAATAAATTTGTTGGCGCATCCGTCGAGCGCGAGCGTGTCCGTTACCGAGGCACTTGCTCAAGAGAAGAGCGCGATTTCGACGAATAGAGTCGAAATACTCTTAGCCGTTGGTCCCGAAGGTGGGTGGAGCGAAGAAGAGGTGCGAACGTTTGAGACTTTCGATTTCGTAAACGTCGGACTGGGCAATCGCGTGTTCACCACCGACGTGGCGACGATCGCCTTACTCTCCTCCATCAACGAATACGTAGAATATAGTTTATAGTTTTTTTAATACAAAGTAAGCAGCGCGTACAAAGAATAGAGCAAAACCATCGGGTAAAACACCACCAACCGTTTGCCTTCGCCGCACTGACCCATCCCGTGTAAAAACAACCCGCTCGATTTACTCGACGCTTGCAAAATGCAAACACACGCAAACGCCAAAATACCAAACGAGTTTGTCGTTCCGGAAAAACTACCACCGCCACTACTACTTTTACTACCATTACTACTACCTTCACTATGTACGAACGCTTTCACCACGCTCAAAAATAAAATCGACGTCGCGTTATACCCAATCACCGACGCCGTTCGACTCAAACTCAAATTTTCCCCGGCGTCGTTGTTATTCTGCGCAGTTAACTGATTCAACAACCAACACGTCAAACCGCTCGCAATCGCCGACCACCCTAAAATATACCCGTAATGCCCCTTCCCTTGAAGCGCGTGCAAAGTAGCAATCAACCCAAACACCACCAAAGGCCCGGCTAAATCGTCATCCTTCGACGTCTCCCGCGTGTGTTTCTTTCGCATCGGCAGCGGATTCATCGCGCTCTTCGCTCGCCGCGCGATTTGCGCAAAGTCAACCCCCAACTCCTCCAAAAGCGGAGGTTCGTCCGGGAAACCGCCGGACCAGGACACTTTCCCTCGAAACCCGCGATTTCCAGAGGAGGCTGCCCCAGACGACGACGTCGTGTTTTGCACGTTCCCGAAACTCTTCGTCCGAGTGAACAACGCCGCCCATCCGCCGCCAAAACCGCCGCCCGCGCTCGAAGAAGGTTGATTTTGTTGAAACGATGATGATGTTGACGACGGTTGGTGGTGGTGTTGGAAATTCTGCGAGGGCGGAGGAGGCTGGTACCGGCCACTCCCACCGTCCAAAGACGATCTCTGATTATGATGGTGTTGTTGTTGAGACGATGATGATGGTTCAGCGTTGTACGGAACCTCCTCCGACGAAGGAGGCGGCGCAAACGTCGACGGCATGAATTGCATCTGTTGTTGGTGGTGTTGGTGCAATGGATTAGTATTATTTGGATTTGGAGGAATAAAAAGCGACGGTTGTTGTTGTTGTTGTTGTTGTTGTTGCATCATCTGTTGTCTTTCTCCTCCATCTCCAATGGTACTACTACCACCGTGAACACCACCACCGTGTGGTGCGAACGAAGGCGGTTGTTGTTGTTGTTGTTGTTGTTGCATGACTTTTGTGTAGAAGATATGCGCGCTTAAAAGAGGCAACGTTCGAAAAACACGTTTAGGGTATCAAATGAGACCCTAAATGCGTTGTCCTTTGAAAGAAAGAGAGGCCAAAACTCGTCAATTTTCACGCGCATTTATACACGTAGCAGAGACAAAATGGTACGTCCTAGTTTCTTTTTTCCCCGCCTTTCATCGACGATAACAACGTAACTCTTTTACGCGCGATTCTCTCGAGAGACGCGAGGAATGACGTTCGCGTTACAGAAAACAAAACTCATTGTTTAGAGAGATGATTTGAGCGATTTTGGTCGTG
>Ga0255753_1006971_pt1 | contig 10309 bp, 9 predicted proteins | sample 041ome_10_FD_179953 | JGI IMG/M metagenome (GOLD analysis project Ga0255753, IMG submission 179953) | Coastal salt marsh microbial communities from the Groves Creek Marsh, Skidaway Island, Georgia - 041412US metaG (version 2) | ecosystem: Environmental > Aquatic > Marine > Intertidal zone > Salt...
GACTGGGTTTTTGGGGGGCATGGGGCTGCCCATTGTGTGGTCTTGGGTGTTGGGTGGTTTGCTGGCCGCGGGTGCGGCGTGGGCCATAGGGCGCATCACCTTGGGGCTGCGCTCTGATTATTTGGCCATTGCCACACTGGGCATCTCAGAGATCATCATTGCGTTTTTAAAGTACGAAGAGTGGCTCACCCGTGGCGTAAAAAACGTCAATGGCTTGCCGCGGCCGGTTCCGTATGAATTGGACTTGCAGCAAAGCGCGTGGTTGTTGCAGTGGAGTGACAACCTGGGTGTGAGTGCGCAAGAGCTGTCTGGCATTGTGGTTAAGCTGGCGTACGCAGGCCTATCGGTGTCGGTGCTGGTGGTGTTGTACGTGCTGAGCCAAGCGGCTTTGAACGCACCCTGGGGCCGCATGATGCGTGCCATTCGCGACAACGAGGCCGCGGCCGAGGCCATGGGGAAAAACGTCAAGCGTCAACACCTGTTGGTGTTTGTGATTGGTTCGGCCATTATTGGCTTGGCCGGTGCCATGATGACCACGCTCGACGGTCAGTTCACCCCTACCTCGTACAACCCATTGCGCTTCACATTTTTAATTTGGGTCATGGTGATTGTGGGGGGCTCTGGCAACAACTTGGGGTCGGTGCTGGGTGGATTTTTAATTTGGTTTTTTTGGGTTGAGGCGGAGCCCTTGGGGCAAGCCTTGATTGACTTGCTTACGCACACCATGGCCGCAGACGATGCGCTGCGCATGCATTTGCTCGACAGTGCGGTGTACGCCCGGCCCATCATCATGGGCACGTTGTTGTTGCTGGTGTTGCGTTTTCGCCCGCGTGGCATGCTGCCGGAGCAACGCATCAGGCCGTTGGTGACCTCGGGCAAGCAAGTGGGCGCGTGACTTAAGCTTTGTTGTCGGCGATTTGCGTGAGCACCAAGCCGGCCAGCAGCAAGCCCGCACCAATCAGTTTGCTCAAGCTTACCGGCCGTTGCATGGCACCAAACAAGCCAAAGTGGTCAATGGCCAGCGAGCTAAAAATTTGCGCTGTAACGGCCAAAAAAATAAAGTTGGCCACGCCAATTTGGGGTGCCAGCAGGGTGGCGCTGGTTACATAAAAAACCACAATCAACCCGCCAATCAGTTCAACCGGTCGAATGCCGCGTAGGTCTTGAGCTTGCGGTAGGCGTTGGGTTAGCAGCCACGCGCCAACCAAGCAAGCGGTGAGCGCAACCACAAACAGAATCACGGGTGCGTGCAGCGGCGTGTGTAGCGAGCGTCCCATGCGGGCATTAAGCACTGCCATAACGGGAATCAACGCACCGGCGGCGAACGCCCAAAGCATAAGCCTGTATGAAGCCATGGTGTGATTAGGGAGTGATTTTTTTGACCTAAACAGGCCTCTGTATGATGGTGCCCAAGAGAGGACTCGAACCTCCACGCCTCTCGGCGCTAGTACCTGAAACTAGTGCGTCTACCAATTCCGCCACCTGGGCAAGCCAGCAAGTTTAGCATGACACCAACAAAAAAAGCAGTCTCACCCGCGCCCGAGGTGGGCGTGGTAAGCGGGCACCGGGATGGCCACGGGTTTGTGGTGTTCGAGTCGGACCACCCGGATGTGTATCTCCCCCCAGACGAAATGCGTGCGGTGATGCACGGCGATCACGTTGCCGTTCGGGTGGTGCGCACCGACCGCAGGGGGCGGGCGGAGGGGCGCGTCACGCACATTGTTGCGCGGCCCAACCAAACCCTTATTGGTCGCTTGGTGTTGGAGTCTGGCGTGGCGGTGGTGGCGCCCGAGGATCGCCGGTACGGCAAAGACGTGTTGTTGGCGCGTCGCGGCGAGGGCAGTGCCCGACCGGGGCAGGTGGTGGTGGTTGAGCTGGTGGAGCCGCCCGTGCTTTATGCGCAGCCCGTGGGGCGGGTGGTGGAGGTGCTGGGCGAGGTGGATGACCCAGGTATGGAGGTGGCCATTGCGGTGCGCAAATTTGGGGTGCCGCACGTGTTCACTGAGGCCTGCATGGGTGCTGCCCAAAAACTCCCCGCGCAGGTGCAGCCAGCCGATTGCCAGGGGCGCGTTGACTTAACCGATGTCCCACTGGTTACCATTGATGGCGAAGACGCGCGCGATTTTGACGATGCCGTTTACGCCGAGCCGGCCCGCGTGGGCAAGGGCAAAGGCTGGCGGCTGCTGGTGGCGATTGCCGACGTCAGTCACTACGTGCGCGAGGGCGGCCCCATCGACCAAGACGCGGCCGAGCGTGGCACGAGCGTGTACTTTCCGCGGCAAGTTATACCCATGTTGCCGGAGAAGTTGGCCAACGGTTTGTGCTCTTTGGTGCCCGAGGTGGCGCGGCTCACCTTGGTGTGCGACATGTTGGTTGACGCCAAAGGCAAGCTTCACGCCTACCAGTTTTATCCCGCCGTTATCAAAAGCCATGCGCGCCTCACCTACACCGAGGTGGCGCATGTGCTGCAAGACACGCGTCAAGCCAAGCAAGGGCCGCGCGCGGCGTTGCTGCCGCATTTGGTGCATCTGCAAGAGGTGTTTGAGGTGTTGTGGCGCGCGCGAGACGAGCGCGGCGCGATAGAGTTTGAGACCACCGAGACGGCGATGGTGTTGGATGACGATGGCCGCATTCTGCGCATTGAGCCGCGGGTGCGCAATCAAGCGCATCGCATCATTGAAGAGGCCATGTTGGCGGCCAACGTGTGCGCGGCCGATGCCTTAACCCGGGCCAAGGTGGCCTCGTTGTACCGTGTGCACGAAGGCCCTACACCCGATAAATTCGAGGTGGTAAGAAAGTATTTGCAGGCCTTGGGGGTGGGGGTGCAGCTGCCGCCCAATCCACAGCCCAAAAACTACCGCGACGTGCTGCGCGCGGTGGCCTCGCGCCCCGATGCCGGACAAATTCAAACGGCGTTGTTGCGCTCCATGCAGCAGGCGATTTATTCGCCGCACAACAGTGGGCACTTTGGCTTGGCTTATGAGGCTTACAGCCATTTCACCAGTCCCATTCGGCGTTACCCCGACTTGTTGGTTCACCGGTGCTTAAAGGCTTTGGCCGCTGGTCAGTCGGCCATGGTTTGGCCGCCGGCGCAGAGCCAAGACAACCAGCCCAAGCGTAAGCCAACGCGTAAGGCGCAAACGCAAGCGTGGGAGGCGGCGGGCTTGCGCTGCAGCATGCAAGAGCGGCGTGCCGATGAGGCCAGCCGCGACGTGCAGGCATGGCTTAAGTGCTGGTACATGCGTGGGCACTTGGGCGAGGAATACGATGGCCAAATCACGTCGGTTACGGGGTTTGGTTTGTTCGTGGTGTTGCAGTCGGTGTATGTGGAGGGCCTGGTTCACATCACCGAGTTGGGCGGTGAGTATTTTCACTTTGACGACGTACGCCAAGAATTGCGCGGTGAGCGCACGGGGGTGCGGTACCACGTAGGCGCCAAGGTGAGGGTGCAGGTCAGTCGGGTCGATTTGGACGGCCGCCGCATTGACTTTCGCTTGGTGCGCCCGGCAGCTGCCGTGTCCGGTGAGGCCAAAGGGCCAGGGCGAAAAGCGGGCAAGACCAGCGCGTCCGGCAAAGGGCGCGGTGAGTCCCGATCGGTTGGCTCTGGAAAAAAAACCGATGGGCGTGCGTCGGCCGCCAAAGGGCGCGGCAAACGCGGCAAAGCGGGCCCATCGGGTCGCTAAACTGGCAGCAAGTGTTAAGACTCTGAGACGGCAAGGAGAATCGGGTGCAGGCGTTGCTGATGGTGCTGGAGACAGCCGCTTTTTTTCTGATCGGTGCGGCGTTGCTGCGCATATGGCTGGTTTGGGTGGGACTGTCGTTGGCGGTCCAGCCTGGGCGCTTTGTTACGGCACTCACCGAGTGGTTGGTGCAGCCCTTGCGCCGGCTGTTGCCGGCTGGCATGGGACGTGGGCGGCTGGACACTGTGGTGTTGGTGGCCGCTATGGTGCTGGCGCTGGCTTATGCGGGTTTGTGGTATGCCCTGATCTTGCAAGCCGGGGCGGCAACCGCGGGTGCGGGTTGGGTGCTGGCCATTCCGGTTTTGGCAGCGCGGATGCTGCTGAAGGTGCTGTTGCAAGGGGTGTTTTATTTGGTTTTGGCTTACGCGGTGATGTCTTGGGTGCAACCGCAAAGCCCGGTGCTTTACACGCTGGCGCGCTTGCTTGAGCCACTGCTTAGCCCGATACGCCGTTGGGTGCCGCTGCTGGGCGGGGTGGATTTGTCGCCCTTGGTGCTGATTTTGGCAACGCAGGCTTTGCAAATACTCTTGCTGTAGCGGGGCTAAACGGGTTAAGGGGCCGCGGACTGCGTGACCGGCTGTAAAGCGGCCTCCAATTCGGCAGCCACCGAGAGCACTTGGGCATCCAACTGAGCGGCTTGCCACACCATCAGCCCCACTGGTAGTTCGCCCGGCGCCTGGCAGGGCAAAGACAGCGCGCAACCGTCGAGCAAATTGATCGCCGACGGGTTGCGCAGCAGTCGCATATTGGCGCGGTTAAACGCCTCGTCGCGGGCCTGACCGGGTGCAATGTCCGCCAATATCGGCGCCACCATGGGGGTGGTGGGCGCCAGCATGGCGTCAACCCCAGCAATGGCGGCGCTGGTGCGCTGCAGCCAATCGGTGCGGGCCCGAACCAAGTCGAGGTAGTCGGCGGCAAGCGTGTGTTCGCCGCCTAAGATGCGGGCCAGCACCCGCGGGTCGTAGGCGTCGCGGTGGGTTTGTAACCAAGGGCGGTGCAGGGCAAAGCTTTCGGCTGCAGAGAGTGTGCCGCGGGCGTTGAGCGCATGGATCTCGTCCAACTCGGGCAGGTCGAGCGTGACCAGCTCATGACCGGCGCTGGCCAAAGTGCGCAGCGCCCGCTCCCAAGCCAGGGAGACACCATCGTCCATGTCTTCTTGAAAATACCGCGCGGCAATACCCAAACGGCGTGGCCTGGGTGCCGCCAATGGGGTGGGTTGTTGCGCCATGACACGGTGCGCAGTGATGGCGTCGGCCACGGTGCGGGTAATGGCGCCGACCGTATCCAGGGTGGTGGACAGCGGAAAACACCCCTGCCGTGACACCACACCCGCGGTGCCCTTAAAGCCCACCAAGCCGCACAGCGCGGCGGGGATACGCAGCGAGCCGCCGGTGTCGGTGCCCAGCCCGATATCGGCAATGCCCAGAGCCACGGCCACCGCCGCACCGCTTGATGAGCCACCCGGCACCCGGTGCACCTGAGGGTCGGCAGGGTTGATTGGCGTGCCGTGGTGCGGGTTGATGCCTACCCCCGAGTAGGCGAACTCGCTCATGTTGCTGCGGCCAACCACCACCGCACCGGCTTGGCGCAAATGGGTCAGCACCGTCGCGTCGCGTGGCGCGGGCTTAACCGGTACCAAGCCTTGGCTAAGCAGCGCCGACCCCGCCGCCGTGACCTGGCCAGCCACATCAAACAGGTCTTTCACGGCCACCCGTTGGCCCCGCAAAGGCAGTGTGCCGCTGTCTGGGTGGGCAAGCACGTGTTCGAGTTGCAGCCGGGCATCGTCGGCGTCCACGCGCAGCATGGTGGCCTCGGCCGAGGGCTGTCGGGCGGCGGTTAACGCCTGCTCCAGTTGTTGGCGTAGGGGATGATCTCGCATGCAGCGGATGTTGGCACACTACGGGGCGCGCGTCCATGCCCTGCGGGTTTACGCTAGAATACCAGTTGCTGCCGAGGAGAGCCCCAAGCAGTAATCGCAGGCGCTTGCACACAGGTGCCGCACATGGTGCGGTTCGCAAGCAACCTAAGACCCAACCTCGTGAACAAGGAAGCAGTATGTCTGTCTCAATGCGTGAAATGCTAGAAGCGGGGGTCCACTTCGGCCACCAAACCCGTTTTTGGAACCCCAAGATGGCCCCGTACATCTACGGCCATCGCAACAAAATCCACATCATCAACCTTGAGGCCTCGTTGCCCAAGTTTGAAGAAGCCCTTAAGTTCGCGCGCCAACTTGCAGCCAACGGTGGCACCCTGTTGCTGGTTGGTACCAAGCGCCAGTCGCGTGACATCATTGCCCACGAGGCCATGCGCGGCGGCCTGCCGTACGTTACCCAGCGCTGGTTGGGCGGTATGCTAACCAACTTCAAAACCGTTAAAACGTCCATCAAGCGCCTGAAAGATCTCAAGGCACAACAAGAGGCTGGCCTGGATCACCTGAGCAAAAAAGAGCAGCTCACCTTGGGGCGTGAAATCGACAAACTCGAGCGCGACATTGGCGGCATTCAAGAAATGACCGCCATACCCGATGCGATTTTTGTGGTGGACGTGGGCTATCACAAAATTGCCGTGGCCGAGGCACAAAAGCTTGGCGTGCCGCTGGTGGGTGTGGTGGACACCAACCACTCACCCGACGGCATCGACTATGTCATTCCCGGTAACGACGACTCAGCCCGCGCGGTTGAACTGTACGTGCGCGCAGTGGTAGACGCGGTCATCGAAGGCCGTAACCAATCGGTTGACCAACTGGTGCGTAGCGTGGCCGGTGAAGACGAATACGTGGAGGTCGAAGAAGACGACACCAAGGCCTAAGCCTGCCTTAGGCACAGCGGGGCTTTGAGGCCCCTTTTTTACAACCAGGTGGCAGGCATGGTCTGCTGCCCAAGCACAAAGAGGACACCATGACAATCACCGCCAGCATGGTAGGCGAACTGCGAGCCAAGACCGATGCGCCCATGATGGAGTGCAAAAAAGCGCTAACCGAAGCCAACGGCGACATGGACAAAGCCGTTGAGATCTTGCGCGTTAAATTGGGCAACAAGGCCGGCAAAGCAGCTGGGCGTGTCACCGCCGAGGGCGTGGTGGCCTGTGCCATTGTGGGCCAGCAGGCGGCCATGGTTGAGGTGAACTGCGAAACCGATTTCGTTAGCAAAAACGACAGCTTCATTGCGTTTTGCCAAGGTGTGGCCGATTTGGCGGTTAAGCATGCCGATGCCGACATCGACGCCATGGCCGCCTTGCCGCTCACGGTGGACGGCTTTGGCCCAACCGTAGAAGACGCGCGCAAGGGCTTGATTGGCAAAATCGGCGAGAACATGACCATTCGGCGTGTGGCGCGCAGCCAAGGCCATGCCGTAACCAGTTACTTGCACGGCACACGCATCGGCGTGACGGTGCAATATGAGGGCAGCGAGCAGGCCGCGCGCGATGTTGCGATGCACGTGGCCGCCATGAAGCCTGTTGCCTTATCCAGCGCCGACGTGCCGGCGGCACTGGTGGAGCAGGAGCGCTCGGTGGCCAAAGCCAAAGCCGAAGAATCGGGCAAGCCGCCCGAGATCGCCACCAAGATGATCGAAGGGGCGGTGGCCAAATACCTCAAAGAAGTCAGCCTGCTGGATCAACCCTTTGTTAAAAACGACAAACAAACGGTGGCCCAAATGCTCAAGGCCGAAAACACCACGGTGCATGCGTTCACGCTTTACGTGGTGGGCGAGGGCATTGAGAAAAAAGCCGACGACTTCGCCGCCGAGGTAGCGGCCCAAGTGGCGGCCGCACGCCAAGGATAAACTTTCGCTTTCTTTATCACGCTCAACGGTTGCAACCATGGCCCGATACCAGCGCATCTTGCTCAAACTCTCCGGTGAGGCTTTGATGGGCAACGATGCCTTTGGCATCAACCCCGGCACGATTGGGCGCATGGTGAGCGAAATTGGTCACGTCGTTCAGGGTGGCACCCAAGTGGCGATTGTGATTGGTGGCGGCAATATTTTTCGCGGCGTGGCCGGTGGTTCGGTGGGTATGGACCGAGCCACGGCCGACTACATGGGCATGTTGGCCACGGTAATGAATGCGCTGGCGCTGTCGGATGCATTAGAGAAGCAAGGGGTCATGGCGCGGGTCATGTCGGCCATTAGCATCGAGCAGGTGGTGGAGCCCTACGTTCGCCCCAAAGCCTTGCAATACTTGGAAGAGGGCAAGGTGGTGGTATTTGCTGCGGGCACAGGCAACCCGTTCTTTACCACCGACACCGCGGCCGCGCTGCGCGGCGCTGAAATTGGCGCTCAAGTGGTGCTCAAGGCCACACGGGTTGAGGGTGTGTACTCCGCAGACCCAGAAAAAGACCCCAGCGCGGTTCGTTACGATCGCATCACCTTTGACGAGGCGATGCAACGGAACCTTCAGGTCATGGATGCCACGGCGTTCGCGTTGTGCCGCGACCGTGAATTGCCGATTCGTGTGTTCTCAATCAACAAGCCAGGTGCATTGCAGCGTGTGGTGGAAGGTGAGGACGAAGGCACCTTGGTGCATGTGTAACCGCAACCGCATGGGTGGTGTATGAGCGATATCGCAACCATTAGTCAAAACGCTTCATCCAAGATGGACAACACCTTGGCGTTGCTCAAGCAAAGCCTACAAAAGGTGCGTACCGGCCGCGCCAACCCAGGCCTGCTCGATACGGTGGAGGTGGAGTACTACGGCTCAATGCTGCCAGTGTCGCAGGTGGCCAATGTCAGCCTGCTGGATGCGCGCACCATTGGTGTGTCGCCATGGGAAAAAGACATGGCGCCCAAAATCGAAAAGGCCATTCGCGACTCTGACCTAGGGCTTAACCCCGCCTCACAAGGCGAACTGATACGCGTGCCCATGCCACCCATGACCGAAGAGCGACGGCGCGAACTCACCAAAGTGGTGCGGGGTGAGGGCGAGCATGCCAAGGTGGCGGTGCGCAACCTGCGCCGGGATGCGAATGAGGCTTTTAAGCGCTTGGTCAAAGACAAGGCGATCTCCGAGGACGAGGAACGTCGCGCCCAAGATGACATCCAAAAACTCACCGACCGCCACATTGCAGAAATCGATCAAATCATTGCCGGCAAAGAGCAAGACATCATGGCGGTGTAGCGGCCGCTGTTGGCATGCTTAAACTCCGTTTGATGACCGCGGGCGTGCTGTTGGCCGTTGCCTTGCCCGCCCTTTTTTACGCCCCGCCGTGGGTGTTTGCTGCGTTTTCGTTGCTGCTGATGGTGGGCGCCTTTTGGGAATGGGGTCGTCTCAATGGTTTGAGTCAGCGCGCTGCCCAGGTATCGGCGGCCTTGGTTGGGCTGGCTGGAGCCGTGTTGGTGGCGCCACTAAGCGCAACAGCGATGGGCGCTGGCGTGCTTGCCGCGGCTTGGTTGATTGTGTTGGTGGGGGGCTTGCGCTGGGGACCCAGCCATTGGCACCGGGTGCCCCAGGCGGGGCGTTTGGCCGGTGGTTGGTTGCTGTTGCTCGGCAGCTGGTGGAGTTTGTTGCAACTGCACCAGCGTGGCGCTTGGTTCTTGCTCTCGGTGTTGGCGATTGCATGGGTGGCCGACAGCCTAGCCTATGGCGGTGGACGTTTGTTCGGCAAGCGCCGCTTGGCGCCGCGGATCAGCCCCGGTAAAAGCTGGGAGGGCGTTGCGTGTGGCGCCCTAGGTGTGTTGGCATGGGTCGGGCTGTGGGTGGTGTGGATGGATCCGCAAGGCCTGTGGGGCCCCACGCTGTATGCCGATTTGGCTCGTCACGGACTGCTTGGCCTGGGTCTGATGTTGCTGGCACTTACCGCTGCAACCGTTATGGGCGACCTGTTCGAATCCATGGTTAAACGCAGCGCGGGCGTGAAAGACGCCAGCGGGTTGCTGCCCGGCCACGGGGGTGTGCTTGACCGGCTTGATGCCTTGTTGCCACTCATGCCCATGGCGTTGTGGCTGGTGCTATAAAGCCTGCATGCACGCCCTGCCCACGCCCGCCCGTCTGACCATTCTTGGTTCAACCGGTTCCATCGGCCAAAGCACGCTGGATGTGGTGGCGCGTCACCCGCAGCGCTTTTCGGTTTATGCGCTTACGGCGGCCACCCAAGTTGAGCGCATGGCGCAGCAGTGCGCGCAGTTTCGGCCGCAATGGGCGGTGATGGCCGATGCGTTGGCGGCTCAGGCATTAACCGATCGACTTCGGGCAGAAAATCTGCCCACGCAGGTGGCAAGCGGCCCCGAGGCCTTGGCAACGGTGGCCAGTGCTGAGCCGGTGGATGCCGTAATGGCGGCCATTGTGGGCTTTGCCGGTATGGCGCCGTGCTTGGCCGCTGCCCAAGCGGGTAAGCGGTTGATGCTGGCCAATAAAGAGGCGTTGGTGGTGGGCGGACGCTGGTTCATGGACGCCGTGGCGCAGGGGGGCGCCACGTTGTTGCCCATAGACAGCGAGCACTCGGCGGTGTTCCAGTCGCTGCCCGATGATCCAAGCACATGGGCCGAGCGGGTACAAAAAATCATTCTTACGGCTTCGGGCGGCCCGTTTCGCACTCGCGACCCTGACACGCTGACCAGCGTGACGCCGGCTGA
>Ga0255753_1006976_pt1 | contig 10305 bp, 9 predicted proteins | sample 041ome_10_FD_179953 | JGI IMG/M metagenome (GOLD analysis project Ga0255753, IMG submission 179953) | Coastal salt marsh microbial communities from the Groves Creek Marsh, Skidaway Island, Georgia - 041412US metaG (version 2) | ecosystem: Environmental > Aquatic > Marine > Intertidal zone > Salt...
CGCTGTAAGGCGTTGAGCTAACCAGTACTAATTGCTCGTGCGGCTTGACCATATAATCCAAGTTATTTGTAGCGGATCTCTTAGCTCTCCGGGGCGCAGAAGGAAGCTCGGAAGACTTTCGGCATCGCGCGAAAACGCGGTGGTTCGATCCCCGGCGAGAGTGGAAACACTCATTGTCGAGAAGCGAACATGTTGTGATCAAGTCATAGTGTGTGTTGGGGTAATCACCCGACGGATTCAGCTTCGATTTACCGCCCTATTTGAATGGTTCTTAGCATGCTATTTGCCATTCATACCGGTTTGTCTGGCGACAATAGAGTACTGGAACCACCTGATCCATTCCGAACTCAGCAGTGAAACGGTGCATCGCCGATGGTAGTGTGGGGTTTCCCCATGTGAGAGTAGGTCATCGTCAGGCTTCTAAATAAAAACCCCAGTCACTCAGTGGCTGGGGTTTTTTATGTGCGATTTACTGGCTCAACTGAGGAATTTTCTCATTGCGCGGCGTTTTGTCGCTTATTTGGTCCCATTGGTCGCATGCTTGGGCCCTCTAAGGAACAAAGGGCTGGCGCAGTCATGTGGTATTAGTTAGGCTCTCCCGAGCGATAATTCTGTGCAAGAAAAGCAAGAAGGAGATACTTTCAATGCAAGCAATCTTGAAGAGGGCCGCACTAGGCTTAGTGGCTATGGGGTTGAGTTCGTTCGCCGCCGCGACCACGATAGATCAGGCTTTTTGGGAAGTCTATTATTTCGGAGCCAATCCTCCTTCTCAGGGGGCGCCGGTAGAGTGGGCCAACGAGAGCGGCGTTGCGGGCGGCATCCTCCCGGACGATGCGTCACTTTCCCAGTTTTCCCAATCTGGTAGTCGAGTTACGTTAAAGCCGAACGTGCATTTCTGTTCCAACGCTCTAGGGCAAGCACAAAGTGACATAGACTACTGGTGTTACACCCCCACCACCCCGGACAAAGGCAAGTGGATGGTGGCGAGGTCCTACACCACAACAAGTGTGCCCGTGGGTCCCGCGTCTACTGTTGAATTCGACGGGTGCATCGTCAACAATACGCTTTCTGACCACTCCTTTAGTGCTTACGTAAGAGTATTCAGTGCCGACTACTCGCAGTTATGGTACGAGGAAACGGACAGCTCTGGATCGTTTAGCCTTCCAGCTACTCTGGCGGGTGATGCGGCAGCCAACGTTCAGGTTGGGTTCGTGGTGACCGGTCCTACGGTTAGTCCCGATCAGATCGATGATTACGGCTCGGTGGTTGTGGATATGGGCGGCCAATGTGCTGCGGCTCCCACGTCAGAGTTCGATCCGAACGCCATTCCGGCTTTACCATTTGGCGGATTGCTGGGTCTGATCGGTTTGGTAGGTTGGTTAGGCCTGCGTCGCCGCATCTAACTCGGCCTTCAGTAATTCAAAAAACCCGCTACACGGCGGGTTTTTTTTTGACTCTAAATTTTTGGCTTGATGCGGGAAACGACCCGCTAGCGCTGTTGCGCTGTTATTCCTCGCAAGTGGGAGGCGCTGGCGAAAAGTTTGGATCATTACAGTCAACGGGCTCGGGCGGCTCTTCGACATCGCAGCTATAGGTTTTGACGGTTTGTGAGCCGCTCGGCAGCGTCAGCAGGATCGAGACCTGATCCGGGTCTGCGGTAGGTTCCTCGCCGTCTGCTGTGCTCACAGCAAATGACACCGCAAATGCACCCGCGCGGCTGGTGTCACCGATGGTAGGTGCCGGGGTGAGTACATCACATCGGCCGCTGCCCTCATAAGTGATGGCGGATTCGGGAGGGGGCGGATTGTTGAAGTAGTCGGAGACGTAAAGGGTATAGGTTTGCCCCCCTTGCAGCGCGAGCGGTTCCCGCAACGACGAATTAATAGCCATTAGGGTGAAGTTCTCGGCGTTGCTGAAAGAATTAATCAGCACGAGAGTGTCACTGACACTCAGCAGATCTCGACTGCAAATGCCAGCTGCTGCATCATCTGGCTGACATAAAACACCGTTGAATAACCCATCGGGTAGTGAAGATCCGGCCGCAGCCGCCGGGGTGTTGTTGAGATCAAACACGCCATTGAAATTGTAGTCCGTGAAGGTCTCCTCGAAGCCTGCGAGACACACATCATCTGCCTCAGCGGGATCTATACAGTTACCGCGTTGCACCGGGGTGTATCGAGCATCCTCGTTGTGATCAATATAGACCTCAGTCAAATTGGTCCAGTACTCGCCTTGGTCGTAACGACCGTTGGCATTTTTGTCTATGAAACTCTCCTCCCCGATGGCGGTCACCAACAAGGTTGAGCGACCACCGCGAGGGGCGCCTGGAGGGTTCACAGACTCGGCACCGATATCGTCAGGGCATGGGCCAAATGGCTCGAGGTGAGAAGGGCAGCCATAGCGGCTCGGGGTGTCGCTGTCGTTATTCTCGAAAATCGTGATGGGGGCACTGTAGCGATCAACCGTGTCAGAGGCCCGCGGTGATTGACTGGTCCAGGCAACGGAGCAGGCGCCTGCTTCTGTGACACAACTGCCAACGATGGAGCCGAGCTCGGTAGTGAAAGTGGCAGGGGTCCCATCGGGCACGGGATTGTTGAATTTATCAGCCATCCGCACGGTAATCACCGTTTGCTTGCCATCCGCCTCATAGGCACCCTCAATATTGAGGACACTGGCTGATAAGCTGACAGAGTTTTGATCGGGCAACCCCGTGGTGATGACCAAGGATTTGGAGCTGGATGTAGGCTCCCCCTCGTCTTGTTGGGCGTTTTCATTGAGATCCACATAGGCAATGACGCGCACTGGGGTGGCGACGAAGCCCGATAAGACTCTGGCCGTTACTATTCCATCTAAGTCACTTCGGTCGCTGGCGCGTGCTGAGCGTCCTAAAGCGGCAGCTGCGTTACTGTCGTACTGGCAAAATGCATCGTTCTGACAGTACAAAGCGATACCACCGATATCCTGCGCGAGACTGAAGTTAACCCGTGAGTCGCTCACCGGGTTGCCGTCGATATCGGTGACCTGAAAAGTGACGGCAGCCGATTCAGATAGGTCGGATGCCGAGCCGGTGTCCCGTATGGCAATGATCCCTGGAGTGGCGGCTTCAAATCGAATAGTTTCGGCGATAACCTCGGACAACGTGATGACGCCCGATGCCTCTGCACCCGTGGACTCGAGCGTGGCGGTCAGCGTGTCGCTACCGCTGCAACCCGAAGCCGTATAGGTAAAAGTTGTTTGGCCAATAAACGTCACCGGAGAAACGGGATCTATTGAAGCTGCACCACTGAACAGGCAGTTACTCGATAGCGTAATGGTTTCCTCGTTGGTGACACGCTCACCCACATCATTGACTACTGCGAGCGTGATCGCTGCGCTGCCACCGGGTGACAATTCCTTTTCAGGGTTGATGAGCAATAGGCCGTCGACAAAGTCCCCAGCATTGTTAAAGTATCCGAGCGAGCGGTCGGCCTGAATGACGTCGACGCGCAGGTTTTCGGTAACGCTGCCCCCGGCGAAAGTTGCGGTAACACTTAGCTCGAAAGCCCCCGTCGTCTGGCCGACTGCGAGTTTAAATTGTGCAACCCCCGCTTCATTGGTAATCGTTGTCCCTGACGTCGGTGTGATGGCGCCAAGATCCCCGGCAGCAACGCTGACCAATTGGTTCGCAATGGGGTCACCGCTATCTTCGCTGGTCACCAGAATAGAGACGATTACTGTCTCACCGGTTTCTACCGCTGCAACCGGCTCATCCTCTTCATCGAGCAGCGCGATGTCAATGAGATAAGGCAGGCGGCTGGAAATCGAGAAGTTAAGCGACGCTTCAATCACCTGTTCGCCGAAGGTCAGCGAAGCTGTGGCCGTGCCTGCGCCATCCGAGCCGTCAGCTTCGATAATAAAATAGGTCTCGCCCGAGTCGTCTGTCAGCGCTGTGCCGCTCTCGGGGATCAATTTTCCGATGGTGGTTTCGGCAGTGACGACCTGCTTGGCCACTGCCGCTGTGTCGTCGCCCGACACAACCACCTCAAGCACGCCCTTTTCCGTAGGCGTAATCTCTGCCAGCGGTTGCCTAGCGAGATTTACCAGCTTCAAGCTGAGTTCTGGAGGAGTGCGACCCATCACATTGAAGCTAATGGATTGCTCGATCGTGCCGGCCGGGCCATTAACGCTCGCCGTCAAGGTCGCGGCGCCGCTGGTATCGCCCGCGGTCACTGTAAAGACAGCTTCACCGTTGGCGTCGCTGGTGAGATTCGACGGTTCTACTTGGGCTCCCGTTGCGGTCACGGAGATAACCTCGCCCGAAACGGCCGCACCGCCCTCTGTTACCCGAGCGGTCAGGGTCGTTTGCTCGCCGCTTTTTAGTTCAACTGTACCGTTGCCATCTCCGGCGAGCGTCAGCGATAAGGTGTAGGCAGTGGTCTGACCACCACCTACAAAGCCCCCGCCATCGGAGCCGCCACCACCGCAGCTGATCAGTGCGGCTGTGAGTAAGCTCGCTGCTGTCCAATGGATCGTCTTCCCTAACCATCCCTTGATCATATTGCTCTCCAAAATCCATTTTCGGATGGAGCCACTGGCTCCCTAGTTGAACTGAGACTGGCCAATCCCGACCAGACTGTAAAAGATATCACGCTATCGTTGGACCGCCTTGGTATTTCTGCCGCTACCGCATCCCATTGGCATTAAGCCCGCATATCCTGGACTCCGTGACGCTGGTATTCTCATCGAATGACCTCGGGTAACTTAAATCCTAAGCCAGAGCTGGCGATCAGCGTGGTGCTGTTTCATAGCGATTTAGATCAATTTGACCGTTTACTGGCTTCGTTGAGCGACGCTTTGTTGCCTACTCAATTGGCGGTCGTGCCTGTGATCTGCGTGGATAATAGTCTGAACCCCGACTATGCTCTTCGTGGTCGAGCCATCTGTGATCGGTGGCGGGGTGTCGGGGGTCTCGCTATCGATTGGGTCACTACTGCGGTGAATGGCGGATACGGAGCGGGCCATAATACCGCATTGTCGCGGCTCAACAGCCGATACCACCTGCTCTTGAATCCCGACGTCGAACTCGACAAAAGTGCGATTAGCGAGGCGTTGCGGCTCATGGATAGCGATCCCCGAGTTGCATTGCTAGCACCCGTTGGATTTGACTCTCATGGGGAGCCAGAATATTTAGCAAAGGACTATCCTTCTGTTTGGGTGCTGGCTTTGAGGGCTTTTGCGCCTCGTTGGTTTAAACGCCTCAATACGAAGCGTCTCGATCGTTACGAGATGAGGCGGCGCGCTGACGCTAATAACGTGCGGGGCATTGTGCTGGCGTCTGGCTGCTGTATGTGGGTCAGGCGTGGCGCACTGGATCAGGTCGGGGGCTTTGATGAGTCGTATTTTCTGTACTTTGAGGACTACGATTTGTCGATGAAACTGGCGCAACAAGGAAATCTCTTGGAGAGTCAGGCGGTCAGAATCGTCCACCACGGTGGAGATGCAGCGCGCAAGGGTTGGCAACACATTGGCTGGTTTATGGCCGGCGCCATTCGCTTTTTTCGGCGCTGGGGATGGCGTTGGTTCGGTTAAATAGACCGGCGTGAGATACTGAGGCAATGAGTACAGACGATGACAACGTGACGGGTACCCTCGAGACGGCTTCAGAAATGCTGTATCAGCAGGAGGTGGCGCGCCAAGAGTTGCTGACCCATCTTGGCTTGACCCCGCTGGTTAGTCGCTTTGACCCTGTCGGCGCGATGCCCGCCAGCCGCTATTCGTCACCCATATTGCATATGCGTAGCGGGGCTTCGGCAATTGGTGAGGGGATAGTCGCGGAGCGCAGCGGGCGAGCATCAGACGCCAATGAGTCTTCCGCGAGTGCCAAAGCGCTCAAACGAGAGAACGATCACTGGGCGGCCCAGCAGAGCAACGCGCGCATTACCGCCGAAGGCGAGATGCACGGTGATCAATTGCGTGCACTGCTTCGCGAGGGCAGCGGCGAGAATTCCACCCGGGAGAGGGGCACGATTGATTCAGAGCGCAACCTTCCCCTTGATGTGCCTCACAAAAGCATCGACGACCGCCTGTGTTTGCTATTTGTTATCACTGACGACGTACTGTGGGTAGAGCAGCTTGATGATTATCTACTGCGAACAGAACAGCTTCAGTTGATTGTCGCTATGGCGCGGGCAATTCGTGGGTCCACGGTAAATTGCGAGCACCAGCAGTTCGATTGGCCTCCGACGGGAGGCCTCAAGCTGTCCCAAGAGGATGACTTGGGGCATATGCTCTTGGGATTTCTTCAGCGTCTCGTTACGGACCATCAATCCCAGGCGCTGATTCAGTTGGGCTCGGTCGACGTACTACCCTCTTTGCCCATGACAGTGCATCGCATTCCCTCGAGCCTGACCATGCTGCAGGAGCCATCAACCAAGCGCGAGGCGTGGTCGGTGTTGAAGTCTTTGGTGGAGACCCGTTAACCGTTTATGACCCTCACCGAGCTGACGCCTGCTCTGGCAGCGAATACGTTGGGATCGCTTTATGAGGAAGATACCGGGCCCGCTCTGAACTTCCTTGTGGAGCTGCTCGCAAAGCCGTTTTGTCAGGCTTGGAGCATGGTGGATCAGGAGCAGGTCGTTGCCGCTATCTGGTACCAGTGCTTGGATCAGCACGGAGAGCTTCTTGATTTGCGCGTTGGTCGATCGGTAAGGCGATCAGGTTACGGTGGCACGTTACTCAGAGATACATTGTATGAGATCAGTCAGAGTGGTGTGCGCGCGGTAGATCTGGAGGTGAGAGAGTCCAACGCGCCTGCCAGATCACTCTATGCAAAAACGGGTTTTGAGATCACCGGTCGGCGTCGGGACTATTACTCGCTTCCCACGGGTGAGCGAGAGGATGCACTGCTGATGTCCCTGATATTGCAGGTGGCGGAGAAGAAGCTGGGATGAATATTGTTGAAACGGATTACTGGTGTCTGATGTTACCCCCTGAGTGGTCGGGCGAGCAGGAGGACGGAGTGATCAGAATTACCGACCAGGACGGTATTGGCGAACTTGCGCTGACGACGCTAGTGAGAGACGCGGATGAGGAAGGCACCAACACCGAGACTGCCTTGAGGGAGTTGGCGGCAAGTGAATCTCCCGAGGTAACGGATTGGACCTCTGCTCACTACGGTGCGTTTGTGGGGCTCGAGGGTTGTTTCGAGGAGGACGAAACCCAAGTCAGGGAATTCTACCTCGCTTATGGTGAGGCGCTCCTCTACATCACCTACATCTGTGATGTCGACGACGCAGGGATGGACGACGCGGCAATTGATGAGATTCTAGGGACGCTGGTAGTGGGAGATGCGCTCTCCCTTCATTGACGCGTGGCGTTACCTCGGCGTCAGCCAGGCGACGCCTCCGACACCGACCCCGTGACTCTGACGCGCTTACTGCCGACGCTTTCTAGCCCGGTACCTGCTCGAGTCCTGCGCTGCAGAGAGAGGTCGATCTGGTTCTTGAGGGCGATCAAGCAGCCGGTCACCAAAAATGCACCGGGGGGCAAAATGGCGACCAGGAATGGATAGTCAACAGAAAATATCTCCCATCGCCACTGGGCGGCGTCGGAACCAAAGAGCAGTTGCATGTCGGCAAACAGGGCGCCCGTGCCTAATAGCTCCCTGATCCCGCCCAGCAATACGAGCACCAGGCCAAACCCCATTCCCATGATGAATCCATCATAGATCGCAGCAGGTAGCGGGTTCTTTCGAGCAAAGGCGTCGGCTCGACCCAGAATAATGCAGTTGGTGGTGATCAATGGCAGGAAGATTCCGAGGATCTGATAGAGCTCGTAGCTGTAGGCCTGCATGAGTAGCTCGGTGATGGTGACGGCGGCGGCAATAATCATGACAAACACGGGGAGGCGGATGGTGTCCGAGACCACATTGCGGATCAGCGACACCGCCGTATTCGACACCATCAGCACGAACAAGGTCGCGGCGGCGAGGCCCAAGGCGTTCACGGTAGATGCGGTCACGGCAAGTAGGGGGCACAGACCGAGCAGTTGCACCAGAGCGGGGTTGTTCTTCCACAATCCGTTCACAGTAAGCTGGCTATACGAGGGTTGATTCATGGGTGATCAGCCGGCGTTTCAAACAGGGTTGCCCGATTCAACTCAGCGTACTCCAAAGCGCGTCGCGTTGCGAGAATGACAGCGCGTGGGGTTACGGTAGCCCCTGTGAATTGGTCAAAGGCGCCACCATCTTTGGAGACGCTCCACTGACTGAGGGCGGGGTTATTGAGACTGCGGTCATTGAAACCTAAAATCCAGGGTGACTTGCGCAGGTCTACCTTGTCTCCCAGCCCCGGCGTCTCCTTGTGTGCCACCACGCGCACACCCGCAACCGAGCCATCGCTGCGAACACCCACCAGCGTTCGGATATCCCCGCTGTAACCATCTCGTGCAGTGGCGGGCAAAATAACGCCCACAACGCGCTCTGCTTGGCGAACGCGATACCCTTGCCGCTCCTGCCGCAAGCCCAGCAGTGACGTTTCAGCTTCAAGTATAAAGGTATCGTCCACTAGCTCATTGTCGTGGGTATCCTCCGGGAAAATTTCCATCAGTTGCCGTGCCTCAGCACGACGCTCAGCCAACTCGATTTGCGATTGTGTGCTGAGGTAGGTCCAGCCGATCGCTAGCGAAGTGATTGCGGCAAAAAAGGCCAACACCAACCCGCCGAGACCTATGGAAGCAAGCCATTTCATGGCGTCTGTTTCCGCGTGCCGTACACCGGGGGCTGGGTGTAATGATCGATAAAAGGCGCACAAAAATTCAAAAGCAGTACGGCAAAAGCTACGGCGTCAGGGTAATTCCCCAGCACGCGGATGAGATACACCAGCAGGCCGATGAGCGCGCCAAAAATCAGTCGTCCTCGGTTCGAAACCGCTGAGCTCACCGGGTCGGTGATGATAAAAAAGGCGGCAAACATGGAAGCACCGCTGAATAAATGGAACAGGGCGCTACCACCGCTCTGTGAGCTACCACCATCAAAGCCCATCAGTGCACAAAGCGCCAAAGTTGCCAGCATGGCAATAGGCGCGTGCCAGGTGAATACCCGCCGGTACAAGAGCCACAGCCCCCCCGCAAGGAACGCAAGATTGACTTCAAACCAACCCACCCCTGCCCAACCCGAGAGTTCCGGCCGCGTCGTCATTAGGTCGTCAAACAGCAGACCGGTATTTTGGCGCAACAGATCCAGAGGCGTTGCCCCAGTCAGAGCATCCATACTGCCGGGTAGAAAGACCCGCTGCAGGGCTTCAGTGATGCCCGGAACCGCGCCCAATTCGCGGGGCACTGCCCAGCTACTCATTTGCACAGGAAACGAAATCAGCAGTACCACGTATCCGACCATGGCTGGGTTAAAGGGGTTGTAGCCCAGACCACCAAACACTTGTTTACCCAGTAGCACCGCCGTAAGCACCCCGATCACAATCAGCCACCATGGGGCATAGGGGGGGAGGGCAATGCACAGGAGTGTGGCGGTGACCAGCACGCTGAGGTCGGATATCGCTACTCGGGGGTCACGCCCACGCAGGGCCACCACACCGTACTCCACAGCCAGTGCCACAGCGCCGCCCAAAATGAGATTGATCAGGGTCCCTGGGCCGAAGAACCAGGTCATGACCAGAATGCCGGGTACCGTTGCCAGCAACACGTCCCGCATCACTTCGGAGACCTTTTTCAAGCCGGACGCGTGGGGTGATGTGACCCGTAGCAAGCTCACTGTGGGGCGTCCTGCTGTGCTTTTTTGGCTTTCGCGCGCGCGATGGCCGCCTGTACAGGGTCTACCCCGCCGTTATCAGCTTGCTGTTGCGCTGCGGCTTTGCGCGCGGCGCGCTTTTCTTCGCGGGCGGCGGCCTCTTCTGCGACGCGCTTCTCTCGTGCCTCGAAGCGGGCTCTCGAATTGTCAGACCGCGCTCGCTCCTGCTCACTGTCGCGAATTTGACCTTTGGCGGCGCGATAGTACTGCACCAGTGGAATCTGGCTCGGACACACATAAGCGCAGGCACCGCATTCAATGCAGTCGAACAGACGATGCTCAGCCAATTGCTCTTGATCTTTGGCGCGGGCATACCAATAGAGTTGTTGTGGCAGGAGCGATGCCGGACATGCCTCTGCACAGTGGCCGCATCGAATACAGGGCTTCGGTTCTTCTGGCAGCGGCAGTTCTGCCTCAGTGGGCGCCAGCAGGCAATTGGTGATTTTGGTTATCGGGGCGGCCAGATTGGATACCGCGAAGCCCATCATCGGGCCGCCATGGATGACGCGTTGCTGCGCCTCTGA
>Ga0255753_1006979_pt1 | contig 10303 bp, 10 predicted proteins | sample 041ome_10_FD_179953 | JGI IMG/M metagenome (GOLD analysis project Ga0255753, IMG submission 179953) | Coastal salt marsh microbial communities from the Groves Creek Marsh, Skidaway Island, Georgia - 041412US metaG (version 2) | ecosystem: Environmental > Aquatic > Marine > Intertidal zone > Salt...
TCTAAAACCGGAGATCGCGGGATATTAAACGCTGTTTCCATTGACGGACGTGTCAAGTTCCAGCTACCATCCTCGCAAGGTGATGTCAGGGAACCTTCATGGTCCCCATTTTTTGACTAAATTTGCAAATTGGTGGGCAATATCGACAATAAGGTATTGTTTTACAGACTAAAGTTTTAGAGAATTGAGGAGCTTTGACCAAGTACGCGCAAATTGCCCTTTTCGGCACGCAATCAGGCAGAAGAATCCAATCAGGTACGAAAAAACAAAAGTTAACTAACTGATTATTGGAACTGACTAGCAATTGGTTAGCCCAGGTTTGATATATAAATAGTTAGCTACATTTAATTAGTTAACGCATAGTGAACAAGAGGAGTAGGTATGCAAACTTTTAAAGCATTCAAATTAGGTATGGCGCTGATGATGGCTATAGCACTGGCTTCATGTGCATCAAGCGATACCGAAGACATGTCAGATTCTTCTGATATGGGTATGGAAAGCTCTAGCTCTACAGCCAGCTCCAGCTCGGCTACTTCCAATGCAGCAGATATGGGTGATGGATTAACTGCTCGAGAAAGGCAGCAGCGTGATGACGCTCTGGCCATGACAGTCTTTTATTTTGAATTTGATCGCTCCGATCTCAGTGCTGAAGCCCGGGCTGCTCTGGTTCATCATGCCAATTATCTGAAAAGTAATCCTTCTGCACGTTATCGTCTGGAAGGACATGCTGATGAACGTGGCACTCGTGAGTATAACCTTGCGCTAGGTGAGCGTCGTGCCCAGGCAGTTGAACGTTACCTGCAGGTACAGGGTGTTTCCTCCAATCAGCTTGAAACCATCAGCTATGGTGAAGAAAATCCTGTTGATACCCGAACCACTGAAGCAGCTTATGCCTTGAACCGTAGGGTAGAAGTTCACTAGAAATTAACCTGTATGAAAAACAAGCCGGGTTCGCCCGGCTTATTTTTTTCGGGGAAATTATTTATATGCAGATATTTGTCAGACTGATACTTATACCGGCATTTGCAGTGTGCAGTGTTGTTTATTCGCTTGGCGCCTTAGCGCAGGTGAGGGTAGTAGATGCCGGAAGTTCGCAGGAAAACCAGCCACAGGTACCTGCCAGTAATAATTCCCAGAATGACATAATGGTTAATATGTATCTGCAGCTTGAAGCTTTGCAATCGGAGATACAAAACCTTCGTGGCCTGGTGGAAGAGCAGTCCTATCAGATCAAGCGAATGCAGACCGAACAGCGTGACCGTTACCTGGATACTGACTCCCGCCTGAGTGAGATAAACAGCCAGGTCCAGTCTTACCATAGTGGTCAGCCGATAGCAGGTATAAGTCCGGCACCCTCCGTCATCAATCCCTTAACGAACAGTAGCGCTAATACCAATGGCTCATCCAACCTGACAGCAAATAATCAGCCGCTTACCAATCCTGTTGCTGGCGGCGCTGGTGTTGCTGTTGCCTCACCGCAGACAGAACAGCAACTTTATCGTGAAGCCCTTAATCTACTGTTGGAAGATGAGGCGTTTACTGAATCAATTAATCTGTTTCAGCAGTATATAGAACGTTATCCAAGAGGTCGTTATCTGACCAATACGCTTTACTGGCAAGGGGCTGCCATGGAATTGGCAGGGCTGCATGCGCAGGCAATTCTTGTGCTACAACGATTAATCAGCGAATTTCCGGCGGATGCCAAGGCCCCAACTGCCTTGCTTCGGCTTGGTACGGTTTATCGTAAAATGGGCGAAAACGCCCAGGCCGCATCACAATGGCGACGAATTGCACAAGACTATCCGGAGAGTGTTTCCGAGATTGAAATTGCCAATGAATACCTGAGTGAAATCAGTAACTGATCATTCTCCCTCTTTAAATACTTCAAGAAAACCATGAGCGCGACACTGCGTATTAGCGAAATCTTTTATTCCCTTCAGGGCGAAGCCAGAACAGTTGGGCGGCCAACAGTTTTTATTCGCCTTACCGGTTGCCCGCTGCGCTGTCAGTATTGTGATACTGCCTATGCCTTCAGTGGTGGAATTATTTATTCTCTCGATCAAATTCTCCAGGAGCTGAAACAATACCGGACAAAATACGTAACTGTGACTGGTGGTGAACCGCTTGCCCAGGAGAATTGTATTGAGTTGTTGGGCCAGCTTTGCGATCTGGGTTATGAAGTTTCATTGGAAACCAGCGGGGCAATGGATGTTTCCAGAGTTGATGCACGCGTAATCAAAGTGCTTGATCTGAAAACTCCGGGCTCCGGGGAAGTGAAGAGAAATCTTGAGGCTAATATTGCGTATCTGAACAGGTTGGACCAGGTTAAATTTGTCATCTGTGACAGGGAAGACTACGAGTGGGCCTGCGCAAAAGTAAACCAGTTCAAGCTTACAGATGCAGTTGATGACGTCCTGTTTTCACCAAGTAACGAGGAACTAGAAGCCCGTGAATTGGCCGAATGGATACTCGCTGATCAGCTTGATGTCAGACTACAGGTGCAATTGCATAAATATCTCTGGAACAACAAACCTGGACATTAGGGATGACCGCAAAGATTAATAAAAGAGCTGTCGTTTTACTTTCCGGCGGACTGGATTCAGCCACCTGCCTGGCCATTGCCCAGGAACAGGGCTACGATTGTTATGGGCTTAGTTTTGATTATGGGCAAAGACATCGTGTAGAGCTGGAAGCAGCAGAAAAACTGGCTAAATTAGCAGAAATTAGCGATTACAAAATTATACCTGTGGATATGCGGGGCATTGGTGGATCGGCGTTGACTGATTCCGCGATAGCTGTCCCGGAAGAAGAAAGTGAAGGCATTCCTGTTACCTATGTTCCGGCTCGCAATACCGTATTTCTGGCCTACGCGCTGGGATGGGCCGAGGTACTATCAGCCAGAGCTATTTTTATTGGTGTTAATGCTCTGGATTATTCCGGTTATCCGGATTGCCGTCCAGATTTTATCAAGGCCTTCCAGAAAATGGCTAATCTGGCTACCAAGATGGGGGTAGAGGGCGAGTCCATTGAGATCAAGACACCTTTAATTCATCTGACAAAAGCCGAGATAATCAGCAAGGGCATCAAGCTGGGGGTGGATTATAGTAAAACCACATCATGCTATCAGGCTGACGCCGCTGGCAGGGCTTGCGGCAAGTGTGACAGCTGTCGTTTACGAAGAAAAGGCTTTGCCGAAGCGGGTATTGATGATCCTACCCTTTATTGTGAAGCAAACCAGGTTAGCCGCGCTTAATATAAGGCTCGATTAGGGCTTGTTTTTTTTTACTTTTTGAGTAGTATGTGCGCCTTTGTTTTAGGGCGATGGATCTGTTCAGCCAATGCTGGCGTATACAGGTCAAAAGCTTTAAACCCAATACAATTTACGCTGTTTAAAGCTTGATTTTCAGCTATGTTTTAGACAAGAAAAGCAGTGAAAGTTTTGGGGCGTTAGCTCAGTCGGTAGAGCAGTTGGCTTTTAACCAATTGGTCGTGCGTTCGAGTCGCACACGCCCCACCACCATTAAAAGGTCTGGTATAAATTCCAGACCTTTTTTTTGCATTTTTTTTGAGTTAATTGGCAGCTATCCCAATTCATCTCTCAGACATTATTTTGCGGCTGCCCGCCTTAGCCGGTCATTGAGCGCACTACCAAGATCTTCTTCGGGGAATGTTTGGGCGATTATTTGTTTGAATCCCAGTTGATCAATTTCATGAAGAGCGGCATATAGTCTTGCGCCAGCCTCCTCGAGGGAACCATTGGCACTTAACCAGAAAACATTACCGGATATATTGCCAGCAGGCTTTTTCCAAAGCAGACAGGCTGAACTGTCAGTTTCATGATCTTCCAGGGGGTTGGTACTCAAAACAAGTGGTGTCATTGGGCTGTAATGTTTGAGGGCGCTGCCTGGAGCCACAGCGGGTCCCTGAGTGACTGATGAAGCAAGGTCGATGAGTTTGATCCCCGCGCGATTTTCAATTTCAGTTTTACCCAACGCACCATGTCTGAGTAAAACAGGGGCAGATTCATTCCTCGCATCAACAATAGTTGATTCTAGTCCAAGGGCGCTGGGTCCACCATCAAGAATATAGTCAATTTTATCGCCCAGGTTGTCAGCTACATGAGCGGCAGTCGTGGGGCTTATGTAGGCAAAAGGGTTGGCGCTTGGTGCGGCTAATGGAAACTCAAGGCTTTTTATCAACTGGCGAAAAACCGGATGTATCGGGCAGCGAACACCAACACTGTCCAGACCGGCAGTAACAATATCAGGAATAACCTTGGCTTTTGGCAGGATAAGGGTTAACGGGCCTGGCCAGAACAAATCAGCAAGATGTCTTGACAGCTGATTAAAACTGGCAATGCTTTGTGCAATGGAAACTGAAGCGACATGACAGATTAATGGGTCTGTTGCGGGACGCCCCTTGGCCTGGTAGATATTTTCACAGGCTGAGCTATTAAATGCATTCGCGGCCAGGCCATAAACAGTTTCTGTCGGGATAGCTACCAGACCGCCATCACGTAAAACATTGCGTAGCAGTTCCAGGTTTTCATCTGTTGGAAGTAGAACGGAAGCCATTATCGATTAATTATGAACGTAGAAAATTGGTGAGCAAAGAATAAACAGCTAACTGTGTCGCGTCCAGTTTAAACGGTTACAAAGCCGGGTGCTGAGAGTTTTCAGTGACAGGTATTCGGCGCTCTTTTTGCATAAGTCGGGAAATCTAATATGGTATATTAGGCGTCCTTATGAGGTCTTTAGAAAGTTTATGACATTACTGAACAAGAATACCGAATCTGAGTTCGCTGCAGAGCGAGCCTTTGTAAAATCCTATCTGGACAAGGTGCCTGGCAAGTGCGCAGTGTCTGACGATAAGACAGATGAATTAAAAAAGAAAATCAGCATGTTGTTACATGAGCGTAATGCTGTGCTGGTTGCCCACTATTATACCGATGCTTCACTGCAATCACTGGCCGAGGAAACAGGGGGTTTTGTGGCCGATTCACTTGAAATGGCTCGCTTTGGCAATCAGTCAGAGGCGAAAACGATAGTGGTAGCCGGGGTAAAGTTTATGGGCGAGACAGCGAAGATTCTCAATCCGGAAAAAACAATCCTTATGCCAACACTTGCAGCGACCTGTTCTCTTGACCTTGGTTGTCCGGCAGATACTTTTTCCAGCTTCTGTGATGCACATCCCGATCATGAAGTGGTGGTTTATGCGAACACTTCCGCTGAAGTAAAAGCCCGGGCAGACTGGGTGGTGACCTCTGCCATTGCTCTTGATGTGGTGGAACATCTGACTGCGCAGGGAAAGTCCGTGATCTGGGCACCGGATAAACATCTGGGAAATTATATTCAGAAAAAAACCGGCGCTGAAGACATGCTTATCTGGGATGGCGCCTGTATCGTCCATGAGGAATTCAAAACCCGCGCCTTGGATACCATGCGTCATTTACATCCTGATGCGGCAATACTCGCGCATCCAGAGTCGCCAATGGCAATTCTGGATCAAGCCGATGTGGTTGGTTCAACAACCCAGATTATCAAAGCGGCTTGTGAAAGGCCGGAAAAAACTTTTATCGTGGCAACAGATGCCGGAATATTCTACAAAATGCAGCAACTGGCGCCGGACAAGGAATTTATTCTGGCACCAACAGCCGGGGAAGGGGCGACATGTCGCAGTTGTGCCCAGTGTCCCTGGATGGGCATGAATACGCTGGAGTCGCTTTATAATTCGCTGTTGAACGGCAGTAATGAGATTCACGTCGACCCATCATTATGCGAGAAGGCGATGCTACCCTTGCAGCGTATGTTGGACTTTCGTCAATCACAGCTAGATGCCAAAATAGCAAAAGCCTAAAAGCGCGAAGGAACTAGCGCAAAGGGTTTTCGCAAGCGACTATCGCAAGGTACTACCGATAGTACCTGTTCTGAAGATTACGGATGTAATCCAGACGTTGCTGTATTCGGGCTTTGAGCAACCTGTCATTTTCCATATTGAGGGCAAGGTTAAACTGGTTGCGGGCACGGGTAAAATCACCAATGGTAATGTAAAACTCGCCTCGAGCCTGGTGAAGTTTACTGATATTTCCGGCTTTCCCCTGAATTTCTGCCAGTTGGTACCACAATTCCGGATCATTTGGTCTAACCAGAGATTGTTTTTCCAAAGCGGCAGCAGCATCGCCATAGCGACCATTGGCATTTAGCGTTTTCGCATAGGACATGGAGAGAGGGTGGTTGTCAGGGTTAATTCTCAGGTTTTTCTCGAGAATGCCGAGAGCCTTTGGAAAATTTCCAGCTTCACGAGCAATATCTGCTTCCAGCATGACATAGGTAATTCGGGTAGAGTCCTTCTTTAACAGACTGTCCAGAGTTTGCGAGGCCTGAACATGCTGGCCGTTATAAAGTTGTCCCAATGCAATGCCATAGATCGCAGCATCTTTCTCGACCCCATTGAGCTGCGGTAAATCTCTTTGCAAAGCCTGAATTACGGCATCCTTGTTATTGGCGTAATGCAGTGTGGCCCTTTGTTTCATAAGCAGGAACTCAATGCTCTGGGCATGCTGGACCGGGGGCAGTACATTGGAGCGGTTTTTGCTGTCAGCTATGCGATTCTCATCAAGAGGATGGGTCGACAGGAATTCCGGTAACCTGCGGGAAAAGCTTTGCATACGCATCATCTGTTCAAACATTCCGGCCATGTCGTTGGGATCGAAGCCGGCATTGTAGAGTGTACGAATGCCGATACGATCAGCTTCCTGTTCATTACTCCTGCTGTAACGTAACCTGTTTTCCTGGCCGACAGCCTGAGTGGTCATCAGTGCTGCCTGGCCGGCATCACCACCAACTGTTGAAGCAATAATAAGGCTGGCAAGCAGGCCAGCAACACTGGGCAGGGCACTTTTCTGCGCTTCCTGGACTGAACGCGCGTAGTGGCGCTGACTTATATGTGCCAGCTCATGGGCCAGTACAGAGGCAAACTGACCTTCGTTTTCTGCAAACAGGAAGAGTCCGGCATTGACGCCTACGATGCCGCCCGGGGCCGCAAAGGCATTGAGAATTTCATTGTCGATTAGAACGAATTCCAGGCGGTGGTCGCGAAGTTCGCTTTTCACTGCCAGCTTGTAGGTGAGACTGATGATGTACTCCATCATCAGAGGGTCATCCAGCATCGGGGTTTCCCTACGGATCTGCCGTAACAGCTCCCTGCCAAACTCGTATTCCTGCTGGGTAGAAATGGTGCCAGAGACGGAGTCACCTAATACCGGTAAATTCACCTGTCCATAGGCCTGGCTGCCCAAGCTCAAGAGGATGAGAATGAGTAGAGTGGCTTGCATGAAATGGCGTCGTATTGGCATTGCTATATTATTTTGGGGAAGTTTTAGGATAGAAACAGGTATTACACCTCTTTAGACCCTTAATAATACACATTATTACAAAGCTTAACTCGGTTTTTTACCGTGCACTTGCTAAAATTGCGGGATGCAAACCTTAATTGATATAGAGCTTGATTTGTGTGGCCTGACTTGCCCACTACCTCTGCTGAAAACCAAGCAATCCCTGAACAAGATGCAACCGGGGCAAGTCGTCAAGGTAGTGGCAACTGACCCCGGTTCAGAGCGGGATTTTCAGGTTTTTATGCAGCAAAGTGGCAATAAGTTAATTCAAATTGAAAAGTCAGACGGCAAGTTTTATTACTGGATTCAAAAGAGTTGATATTCAAACGAACCAGCCGTCACCAGATGAGAAAAGTGACTGTCTGGAATTACCGTTAATGTTGGTCGTGGATGCTAACGTGCGATGAAAACTAATAATAGGCAAAGCATGATTAAAGTATTTAGTGGACTGTATGAACGCTACTTTTCCGAAGAAGAAGCGCTAATCTTCACACTCCTACTTGTTGCAGGGACAGTTATCATGCTTACCATGGGCGGGGTGATAGCACCGCTTTTATGGGCCATGGTACTAACCTTCATGTTACAAGGGCTGGTGAATTCGCTGGTAAAAATCAACGTGCCCCGGCGAATTTCCGTTTATCTTGTCTATGTCCTCTTTCTTGGCGTTACCCTCATCATTTTCCTGTTTTTTCTCCCTTTCAGCTGGAGCAGGCTTTCCTTATTCATTGAAGAACTGCCTACTATGGTTAATCAGTTACGCTCCCTGTTTTTACTTTTACCAGAAAACTATCCTGAGCTTTTTTCACAAACCCAGGTGGAGCAGTGGTTGGATAATATGCAGGGTGAAATAGGGCAGTTAGGGCAAATTCTGTTGTCTTATTCGGTGGCCAGTATTACCAGGCTGGTGACGATTGTGGTCTACACGATTCTGGTCCCCATCATGGTATTTTTCATGTTGAAAGACTCTGAAAAGCTGCTCAATTTCCTCGAGAGCTGGCTACCTGAAAAACGTCCAATCATGGCCCAGGTGTGGCATGAAATGAACGACCAGCTGGCCAACTATATTCGCGGTAAAGCTCTGGAAATATTTATTGTTGGGACTTCCAGTTTTGTACTGTTTTCACTTTTTGACTTGAACTACCCCTTGCTTCTCGCGGTGTTGGTCGGCCTGTCGGTCATAGTGCCCTACGTGGGTGCTACTGTTGTCACGGTTCCGATATTGCTGGTTGCCTTTTTTCAATGGGGCTTTTCTGGTGAACTGGTACAGATTTTAGTGGCCTACACTGTTCTGCAGCTGATTGACGGAAACATCCTCGTTCCGCTGATTTTCTCCGAAACCGTCAATCTCCACCCCATTGCTATAATCACTGCTGTGCTGGTATTCGGTGGTCTGTGGGGGTTCTGGGGAGTGTTTTTCGCCATCCCGCTGGCCACTTTTCTGAAGGCCGTCATCAGGGCCTGGCCAATTAGCAATGCTGCAGATAACGCTGTGTGACCCTGAAAGTCCCCGTTGTTTTCCGGTGTTAAGTTGCCTTGGGTTAAGCTAAAATTAGCCCCTTTTATCGCGCATCCGGTCTGAACAGAGTCAATATTTATTTTGTCTCTTGGCCAGTTCAGCCGATATGAGATTTATTACCAGGCAGGAATTATTAAAAAGTGTCTTAACAAGATGATTTGCAAAGCATTTTGGCAGACAGTAGGTTAGAAATCAGAGATTATTTGTGAATATGATAAAGGGCAGTATTGTTGCAATTGTTACCCCGCTGCAAGCAGATGGAAGTCTTGATTTGCCTGCTATGTCACGTCTGCTGGAATGGCATGTTGAACAGGGGACTGACGCGATAGTGGCAGTAGGGACTACGGGTGAATCCGCCACTTTGGACATCGATGAACACTGCACGGTTATTACTCATGTAGTAAAAGAGATAGCCGGAAGAATTCCTGTTATTGCCGGTACCGGAGCCAACTCAACCACTGAAGCCATTGAGCTTACCCAAGCAGCAAAGAAAGCCGGTGCTGATGCCTGTCTTTTGGTGACGCCTTATTACAACAAGCCAACCCAGCGAGGGCTAGTAGAGCATTATCGGAAAATTGCTGAAACTGTTGATGTCCCACAGATTTTATACAATGTCCCGGGCCGAACTGCCTGCGATATGTTGCCGGAAACCATAAGAATTCTATCTGATGTACCCAATATCGTGGGTGTAAAAGAAGCCACTGGTGATGTGGCGCGAGGCAAAGAAGTGTTAGAGCTTTGTGGTAAAGATTTTGCAGTCTATTCCGGGGATGACGCTACCTCACTGGAGTTGATGTTGGCTGGCGCAGTTGGCTCCATTTCTGTAACCGCAAATGTGGTTCCCGCTGCTCTTCATGAAATGTGCTCGCTGGCAATAGCGGGCGAGGCCGATGCGGCGAATGTAGTTAATAACAAAATTGCCAGTTTGCATGAATTACTGTTTCTGGAATCAAACCCGATTCCAGTGAAATGGGCTTTAAAAGAGATGGGTATGATAGGGCCGGCAATCAGGTTACCACTGGTCGAATTTGATGAAAAGTTTCATGGAAAATTACGTGAAGCCCTTCAACAAGCCGGTGCCTTGTAATGTGCGACTAGAAAAGTACTAATTTTAAAGCGGAAGACTTGATACTTTATAAAATCGTAAGTCCTTGGCAAAACTAACAATTAATTCCAGAGATAAAAATAATCAAAACAAACCAGAAAATAACTGCTATGCAAGTAAGTAAGGCGTGCGCAAAATTACCCGCAGGGATTATTGCTGCTCCAGGGCTTAAAATAGTCGCGAGAGCAGGTTGTCTTGTGTCCCTGTTTACACTTTGCGCTTGCTCCATGCTTTCCTCGGTTCCCATCCCAGGTCTTGACTATATTGCCGGGGAGGAAGGCCTGTTGCG
>Ga0255753_1006983_pt1 | contig 10299 bp, 14 predicted proteins | sample 041ome_10_FD_179953 | JGI IMG/M metagenome (GOLD analysis project Ga0255753, IMG submission 179953) | Coastal salt marsh microbial communities from the Groves Creek Marsh, Skidaway Island, Georgia - 041412US metaG (version 2) | ecosystem: Environmental > Aquatic > Marine > Intertidal zone > Salt...
GCACACAGAAATTACGAGCCCAAGCCGGAATCCTTTAAATAACTGCATGATTGATCTAGTTACAGTCGTCTATCGACCTGAAATGCCGTTCCTTGAGTTACAAGCCAAATCTATCGAAACATACTTTGAGGACAGTTTCATAAACAGTATAACTGTTGTTGTAAACGATGACGACAGTGTTTGTGATCTAATAGACAAATCCTGGTGGGGCAAATACAAACATTTAGTAACAATAATTCCTTATTCGATATACAAGTATGAGTGTAGAATAAATGGTTGGGAAAACCAACAGTTGTGCAAACTATTGTCTGTCTCACGTTGCTTGATGCCGTGGGCTATGGTGTTGGATGCCAAGACCCTTTTTATTAAACACTGTACACCTCAGCTCATGTTCACCGGCGATAAATTCAACTCCCTACCTTTAGCAATAAGTTTATTCCCAGAGTTCACACCGGCAAAAGAATCTATACAGAAAATGTTTGGTATATCATTTGATGAAACAATCGGCCCAGGCGGTGTACCATTTATGATGCACACCGATACTGTTAGGGATATGATTCGACACATAGAGTCAACATTTGAAGCTGACTTTATAGATTTCTTTCAGACAAAATGTAGATACCCAGATTTGATTACTGAATTTTATCTTTATTCAGGATATGTGACATACAAGTACGGCAATATTCTTGAACTATACTCCGGAGATCAAAACTGGGACTGTGTAAATCTTGCTGATTGGCAAATTGACCAGTTCGACGATGTATACAAAAAAATGACATTGGCCAAGACACTTACTATTAGCATACAAGCACAGGCATGGAATTTGCTATCCTACGAGCAGAAACTATCCTACTGCCAACTCCTCAAGTTTAAAAAAGTAATAAACAACACCGAACACACCCTTGGTAAACTAAATACAGTTGTTATCAATTAAAGGGTGAGAAAATGCGATTATTAGTAACCATGTTGCTTACAGCAACATTGTTGGGTTGCTCTACAGTAGACAAAGCACAAACACAATTTTATACATGGATGCCCAAAGATCATGACGTAATGATGTTTGACCGTCTTGTGAGTATAGACTTGGCAATTGAGCGTGTTAACTGTGATGCACCAGACTGGGTTTATATAAAAGGCATGGTTGAACATTTAGAACGTTATGCACAATATCGTTATGACCAACAACTAGACAACTTGCAGGGATTAAGTGCGCACATAACTAAAATGTCCACAAACACAAATCCTACATTTTGTAAACTAGGTAAGAAAACAGCCAACAGCAGAATTGATGCTGTCGCAAAAGCATGGAGGAATAGATAATGGCCAAGCATGAACTAGAAGAAACAATAGAACAGATATCAGAAGAATACAAAGCAGGTAATCTCAGCAAAGACGAACGTGACTACTTACTAACAGAAATCAGAGACGTACAAGCCGCAGAAAGTTGTGCGGGTAACGAAAACTTATTGCGCAATATTGTAAAGAGTTGCAATGTTGCTATGTCAATTTTATAAAGGAGAATCAAATGAGTTGGTGGAGTTCAGTAACACACGCAGTATCAAGTACAGTAGACACCGTAGCAAAAACCACAACAGATGTGGCTAACACAGTGGCAAAAACCACAACAGATGCGGCTAACACAGTGGCAAAAACCACAACAGATGTGGCTAACACTGTGGCAAAAACCACAACAGATGCGGCTAACACCGTTGCTAAAGGCGCAACAGATGCCGCAAATGCAGTAGCAGACACAGCAACAGATGCATACAATGCTACAGCAGATTTTGCAGAAAGTTTGGTCAACGACACAACCAAGGCAGTGCAACACGCAGAACAAGTTTGTGAAAAGAATGCAAAAGAATATGCATCACAAGGTTGGGATGTTACAACTTCAGAATGGAACACTTGCCAAAACGCAGTTACTCACGCAGTAACAGATGGTGTTGAGTATGTTGAGTATGCGGCTAAAGAAGCATACAAATGGGCAGATGCAAATGCCTGTTATTTAGGTTTAAACTTTGCACTGACAACAGGTTGTGTAATGTATTTTACTCCTAAGCCAGATCCAGCAGATCCAGGCACAGTAAACTCTACAGCGATTTCAGCAACATACTGTGGATACGCCGCTACTATGGGCAGTGTTACTGCTATGGCAGTTGCTGTAGGTTCACTAATTACAGAAGGCATTTGGTTAATTCCTGGTGTTAAAGGTTCAATTGACAAGAAAATGCTACAGAATGTTATCACCAATGTGCTGGCAACATGTAATCCAGCAGTGCTAACTGTAAGTCTTGCTACTCCAGCATTGGTAGGAGTCTTTGTTGGTGCAACTATTTCACCTATCGTATCACAACTAATCTGTGAGAGAATTGCTCCTAAGGGCACAACTCAAGCATTAACAGCATAAGGGAAACACAATGAAAAAATTATTAGCAGTAGCAATTATAGCAATGTTTGCAACCACAGCACAAGCAGGATGGTGGGACGATCTATTTAATGGTGATGATATATCAACAACCGCAAAAGCACCACACTGTCCAGTACCAGCAAACAGTGCATGTGGCATGATTGATGGTAAATGTGTTGATGCACGTTGCAAGGACGCAAAAGGCAATGCAGTACCAGGATGTACACATACACAGGAAATGGTTGCTTGCCCTAAAATACCAGAGGAACTTACACAGGAATAACAAATGAAACTATCAAAGAACTTTTCACTTCAAGAATTTACAAAATCACAAACAGCACTACGCCAGGGTATTGACAATACACCAGATGGCGAACACATGGAAGCCGCTAAAAAACTATTTGAAAATGTAGTACAGAAAGTTAGAGATAACTTTGGTCCTACAATTATTAATAGTGGCTATCGTGGGCCAGCACTAAACGAAGCAGTGGGCGGAAGCAGTCGTTCACAGCACTGCAAAGGCGAAGCCGCTGACATTGAATGTCCAGGTGTTCCTAATGCAGATGTTGCACAGTGGATCGTGGACAACACAGACTTTGATCAAGTTATATTAGAGTTTTACACACCAGGCATTCCTGACTCCGGTTGGGTACACGTAAGTTACAATTCAGACGGTCCACAGCGTAAAAGTATCCTTACTGCCGTAAAGGAAAACGGTAAAACTGTGTATAAGCAAGGATTAATTAAGTGAATAGTGTTATAGTAGAGCCTAATGCATATACGGGTTCTTACCTAGTGCAAACCATTGCCTTAAACTTAACACAACCAGATTTGCCGATGAAGCCTGTTAGTACGGAACTTGAAGATATATTTAATAACACAGGGAGACATTTTGTTAACAATATGGTAAGTCCACACATAGAAGAAAAATGGTTGAATCGTATTCTTCTATCAGTTGATAATTTGTCTATTATATGCACAAGACTTATCGACAAATTAGTAGACAAGAATTATAAAGTTTTATATATCACGTATAACCAAGACAATATAGATATGCTTCGTAAAAAAAGGCATAAAGTAAGAAAATTAGATGACTTTGACCTAGAAGAACATCTATCAAGTATGACCGAGGAAACATATAATTTTTGTAGAGCAGATAGCCACCCAACTTGGGAGGAATTTAAAGCAGGAAATATTCATCCAGAGTTTTTGAGTAACCCCAATGATGTTAACTTAGAGGACGATCCGTTAAATGATTGGACTTACAATACTCCAGATGATAATAAATTATGTTGCGAGATTAAATTTAATAGTATTTTGCACGGCTATGATATTGTGGATAATATAGCAGATTTATTAGAAGTAAAAATAAGATCCGATCAAAAATCTCTATTAGACGAATATAGAGAAAAATTTTTCGAAGTAGACTATTAGGATAAAAAATGTTAGGAACAGCAAAGTCAGTAGGATTCATTATTAAGTTAATTCTTATTCTGCTTATCTTAGGTGGCATTGGTTATGGCTTGTGGTATGTTACAGGACTACGAGCCAATCTCGCTGTGAGTCAAGAGAATGAACGCAAAGTAACACAAGCTCTTGAAGCACAAAAAGAAGCAATAGCACAGATGCAACGTGAAGCAGAACAGATCAAAGAAATCAACAAGGATCTTGATGCTAAGATCAAAGCACAAGAAGCAGACTACAAAACACTAGAAAACAAATTCGAAACAACCAAAAGCGGCAAGAAACGTGACTTCGGTGGGACAGCAGTTAAGAAGCCAGGGCTCGTTGAAAAAGCCATCAACAAAGGATCACTGGATGCTATGAGATGTTTAGAAATAGCATCAGGTGGTGAACTAACGGAGGAAGAGAAGAATGCTACAAAGAAAAGCAAATCAAACAGTATTTGCCCGAGTTTGGCAAATCCCAACTATACTCCTCCTCGCTAGTAGTATATCAGGGTGTGCTACATTTAGTCTCTTTGGCGATAAAGAGCCTGATGTAAAGCCAGTTGAGGTAATAACCAAGCCGGCGGAAAAAACACCGTTGGATTTACCTATGCCTGACCCATTAAAATTAGAATCAACACACTGGCGTATAGTTACACCAGAAAATATTGACAAAGTATGGGAAGAGCTAGGTGCCGATGGAGGAAATGTTGTATTGTTTGCATTGTCAGAAAACGGTTACAAAACACTAAGTTTAAACTTTGCACAAATACGTAACTTTATCTTAACGCAAAACGAAATGCTAATCAAATACAAATTGTACTACGAACCACCAAAGAAAGCAGAAGAAGTAGAAAAATAAAAATATGAAAAGGAGCTCAACACAATGGCCACCAAACCATTACTACAGGAAACGGTTGCACAACGATCGTTAATATTTGCACAACTAGCACAAATCGCCTACGACGAGCCTGCAGAGGCCAAGAAAAAAGCCAAGAAAATGGGCTTTACTACAGTGGAGTTTTATGACCACGATGGCGCACAGGCTTATCGCTTTCAAAACAAAAACGATTTGGTAATTGCCTGTCGTGGAACACAGCCTACAGAATTCAACGACATCAAAGCAGATCTACGTGCTTTGCCTATTATGGCAGAGACCATTGGTCGTGTACACAAAGGCTTTAAGAAAGAAGTTGACGAGCTTTGGCCAATGATACTAGAAGACATCAGTCGCAAGGTTAACACAGACAATACACTATGGTTTTGTGGACATAGCCTAGGAGCCGCAATGGCAACTATCATGGCGTCAAGATGTTTTTATGAGCGTAACATACAAAACCCATACGAGTTATACACATATGGTTCACCACGTGTGGGATGGCGCAAGTATGTTAAAACCTTAGGAGTAAGACATATACGTTGGCAAAACAACAACGATATTGTTACTCGTGTGCCACTATGGTGCATGGGATATGTACACCACGGTGAAAAACACTACATGAACGCATACGGTCAAGTGCGCAATCCAACAGGATGGCAACTTGTGAAAGATCGTTTCCGTGGCATGTGGATGGGACTTAAAAAAGGCAAGATAGACAACTTTGGAGATCATTCAATGGTTCAGTATGTTGCCAACTTGGAAAACTATAACAAGAACATATAAAGGAGATAAGTAAGATGGCCGAAAGTAAAACTGAAAATAAAACAGTAACCGTAGACGAAACAGTTGCAAAACTAGACACCAACGGTGACGGACACATTAGTGCAGAAGAAATAGCAATGGACTTAGAGTTCAAGCGCAGACGTTTAGAAGACGCAGATGCTATGCGTGATGCACAACGTAACATGGCATGGTTTGCATTGTTTGGTATGTTGTTATATCCATTTGCTGTTGTTGTTAGTTCTTTGATAGGACTAGAAACAGCAAGCAAAGTGTTAGGCGATATGGCTCCAACGTACTTTGTGTCAGTTGCCGCTATTGTTGCTGCCTTTTATGGTAAGAGTGCTTTTGAGAGCAAAAACACAAAATAGTAAGGTAATATGATTGACCTAAAAGATTTTAACGAAACAGGTTATGCAGTTGTTAACAATTGGTTAAGTCAAGAAGAATGCAATCAGTTTCTTCTTGACTATGGTCAAGGACACACAATATATGATGCAAGAGTAGCATCAAACGATATACTTGAAAAATTCGAATCTAAAATTTTAGACGTATGCAAACTAGTAAACCATTCAACCAACACAGATATAAATTCAATTTCGCCACAGTGGGATGGTGCTTACTGGGATTCAGATTATACTAATTTTGATTGGCACCAGGATCATGAATCGACTTATGTTTTTCAAAATCTCACAGAATATATAAACTGTTATATTATTATCAAAAAAGAATATGCTAACTTTAGCGGATTATCGATACTCCCAGAAAATAAATTAAAACAAGAAATAAGCGACGAGCAAATTAATTTTATTTTCAATGGGCGTGGAGCAAAACATTTTATTACAAATCCGGACAATAAAACAACAGTGGCATTTGACGATTGTACCGGAAACGAAATAACACTTGATATTGATATCAACGATCTTGCTGTCACTCCTGCTACACAAACAGGAGATCTTTTAATCCTCAAAGGGACTTCGATCCATAAAAGTCAGTCACTGAAAAAAGGTCATCGAGTTGCATTATCAGTTAGGTGTCTAAACGAAAATGCTTTATTATCAGCATCTTGGTTCACTGATCCTAAGTTAACAAGTACCGACGCTTTTAATTACTATATTAGCACTCGCAAAGAATTTTATGACCAGTGGAGTAAAGCACTACATACTAAAGAAGTTCAAACAATTAAAGAAGTAATCAATAATTTAAAAGGATTAATAAATGGCAGGACGTAAAGACATTGTATATCTAATACCAGAAGGTGAGACTCGACAAAGTCACACATACCACTATACTTTACAAAAGACCAAGAACTTAAAAGGTGAAAAGGTAAAGTTTCGAAAATATAATCCTGTCAAGCGCAAGCATGAAATGTTTGTGGAAGTGAAGGCACCAGGACACAACTAGTAACAAATAGGCAGAGTCTTGATTGACTCTGCTTTACTTTTACATTATAATAGTATCTTTATGACCCAGAAACAAATAAGACTCCTATTATGGCTATTACTAGCCTTTATGTCACTAGGATTAAGTTTCGTACTATGGTTATTGTATAAGATACTTTCATGACCCATTATCAAACACTAGGCGTAGCAGAAAACGCCTCCCAGGATGATATCAAAAAAGCATATCGTAAACTTGCTATGCAACACCATCCTGACCGCAACAACGGGGATGATGCCAAATTTAAAGAAATACAGATTGCATACGATGCTGTAGGTGATGAACAAAAACGTCAGCAGTATGATATGCAAAGACAAAATCCTGGTGGTATACGATTCAATATGAACGACGGACAACATCCGGATATTGAAGAAATGTTGCGCAATTTTGGCTTTGGTTTCTCCCGCAGGGGACAGGATCCTTTTAGTGGATTTAGAAGACAAGCACGTAAAAACCAGGACCTAAAAGTTGAAGTAATGATACTAATGAGTTCAACCTTGGAAGCACAGAAAAGAACCATTAGCATACAAAACACAACAGGAACACGTAACAGTGTTGAAGTAAATATTCCTCGTGGTGTTACCCCTAACAGCACAATCAAGTATCCAGGGTTAGGCGACAATCATTATGAGGATCTACCTAGGGGTGATCTATATGTGCTAGTAAGAGTACAAAATGATACCGACTATCAGGTACACAACCTAGATCTGATCAAAGTACTTGACATTAATGCACTAGATGCTATAATAGGTACTAAGGTAAACGTTACAAGCATAACAGGTAAGCAATTTGAAATGGTGGTACCAGCTGGTACACAACACGGACGGAAATTTAAAATACCGTCACAAGGCTTGTATGCAATGAACCAAAGTTCAAGAGGTAATCTTATCGTTGTTGCAAATATTATTATACCAACAAATCTAACACACGAACAAATTCAAACTTTACAATCTATTAACAACAATCAATAAATATTTTTATGTTACAAACAAACCCAGAAATAGAACACATTGTTGCTGAAGCAACAGCAATAGCATCCAACCACAGTCACGAGTACGTGACACTGGAGCACATGTTGCTGGCAATAATCAGGTATCAACCTTTCAAGGATCTGTTGTTAAAGTTTGACACAGACTGCAATGCGTTCGAAAAAGACATTGAAGCATACCTAGCAAATCAAGAGTTTCTTGTAGTAAAGGATGCCGAGCCTAGACGCACAAACGCACTAGAAAGAGTTTTTAATCGAGCACTAACACAAGTTCTCTTTAGCGGACGTACACACATACAGTTAATGGATCTGTTTGTTAGTATGCAAGCCGAAACAACCAGTTATGCACACTACTTTATTATCAAATACGGACTGGGAAAGAGCAAACTGGTTGACCTATACAACTCCTCATTTTCAGAAGAAAAAAGCAAAAAATTAAGTATAGAAGCAAAAGCTGAAAAAGTATTAGAATATTATTGTACTAATTTAAACAAAATTGCGTCTGAAGGAAAAATTGATAGTGTAATTGGTCGAGATTACGAAATCAACGAAATTATCGAAGTACTTGCTCGTAAAAACAAAAACAATGTTTTAATGATTGGCGACCCTGGCGTAGGTAAAACTGCTATAGCAGAAGGACTGGCATTGTTAATTGAGTTAAAATCAGTTCCTGATTTCCTTAAAAACTATACTGTTTATAATCTTGACATATCCAGTTTGTTAGCAGGAAGTAAGTACAGAGGAGACTTTGAGGAAAAAGTACAAGAAGTAATCAAAGCCCTAAAAGTAAAGAATCACGCTATACTGTTTATTGATGAAGCACATCAAATGCGTGGAGCAGGTGCAGGCTCACAAGGTAGTGTTGATTTCAGCAACATGATCAAACCGGCATTAACCAAAGGCAATATTAAAGTTATTGCAAGTACAACCTGGGAAGAATATACTACCAGTTTCGAAAAGGATCGTGCATTGATGCGGCGTTTCCAACGTGTTACTGTAGATGAACCTACTACACAGGTTGCTAAAGATATCCTTAACGGATTAAAAACTTCGTTTGAAAAGTTCCATGCTGGTACTGTTACACCTGAAGCTATTGAAGCCGCAGTTGATTTGAGTGTTAGGTACCAAACTGATAAGAAGTTGCCCGATAAAGCAATTGATTTAATTGACAGCACATGCGCCAGGCTAAAACTTAGCACCGCTATTTGGACAGTTACAAGGGCTGATATCATTGATAGCATTGCTAAAATGACCAAGATACCAGCAGAACAAATTGGTAACACACGAGCAGTGGACAATTACGAAGGTAATATCAAAGAACAGTTATACGGACAAGATCAAGCAGTTGATGACGTACTCGAAAAAATATATGTTAGCAGGGCAGGATTAAAGTCTATCAACAAACCTATTGGCAGTTTTTTATTTACAGGGCCAACAGGAACAGGAAAAACAGAACTTGCCAAACTACTGTCTGAAAATTTGGGTATGAAACTGTTACGCTACGACATGAGCGAGTACCAAGAAAAACACACTGTAGCTAAACTTGTTGGTGCACCACCAGGATACGTAGGTTATGATGATGCTAACCTAGGAGGTGGTTTACTTATTAGCGATATTGAAAAAAATCCCAACAGTATCATACTAATGGACGAAGTAGAAAAAGCACACCCTGATGTTAATAATGTGTTGTTACAAATGATGGACGAGGGAATGATCACATCAAGCAATGGAAAGAAAGCAAACTGTCGTAACACAGTTATCATTCTCACTAGTAACTTAGGTGCCGCAGACAACGAACGTAACACCATTGGGTTTGGTGACGAGCTACAAAAATCAGGCGAAGACGACAAAGCACTTAAAAATTATTTTGCTCCTGAGTTTAGAAACAGACTGGATGCAGTTATTAAATTTAACAAACTAGACGAACTCAGCATGCGAAAGATTGTTAGCAAGTTTATTACTGAAGTTAACGATCTTTTATCTGAAAAACAAATGAAACTGCGTTTATCAGAATCAGCGGTTGATGAACTGGTTAGATCTGGATTTGACAGCAAGATGGGAGCAAGACCTTTACAGCGTAAGATTAACGAAGAAATCAAAGTGCCACTGAGTAAAAAAATATTGTTTGACGATATTCCTGCGGGTAGTCAAATTACTGCTGATTTTATTGATAGCGAATATGTATTCAGTATAACAGTACCAGACAACATAACACACAGAATAGACGATGATGGATTTATTATACTGGAAGAATAGAGCAAGCCAGACTGAGATATTGTCTACACACAAAAGGTTTTACAAAACATTTTTGTACAAAATGACTGTGTTTGCTCCTGGGTGTCGTAGTATCCTGTGT
>Ga0255753_1006989_pt1 | contig 10290 bp, 9 predicted proteins | sample 041ome_10_FD_179953 | JGI IMG/M metagenome (GOLD analysis project Ga0255753, IMG submission 179953) | Coastal salt marsh microbial communities from the Groves Creek Marsh, Skidaway Island, Georgia - 041412US metaG (version 2) | ecosystem: Environmental > Aquatic > Marine > Intertidal zone > Salt...
AAAATGAGTAGGCGGATCGCCCGCTTCGCCACCGGTTCCGAGTGTCATCAGCAATTCGCCGTTGGGGCTAAACTTGAGGACAGTGTGGCCTTTGCCAGCCGCTGCAGGGTTCTCTTCGAGTTCGCGAGCATTCGCGGCTCGGGCATCAACTACCCACACGTTGCCGTCGGGATCTACGTCCATGCCATGCGGCCAAATAATAAGATCGGCGCCGAAGCTCTGCACCACATTACCCTGTGGGTCGAGCTTAACGATAGGATCGACACTCGAGGTCGCACAGGAATTAGAGCCACAGCGGTCGCCGGCCCATACGTGTACGCCATCGATGTCGATATTCACAGCACTTACCGATCCCCAGTTGCGGCCGTCGGGCAAAGTGCCGAAGTCGCGCTGCGTCTCATAAGGATTAGGCAAATGATTCACGGGCTCTTGATTTGCATGCTCGGGCGGTTGCACTGCACCGCGCTGCGCTAACGCAACACCTGACAGCATACAAAGCGCAAGCGTTGCCAGTCCGGCCTGACGCGCGACATGCAGACCTGGCGTTGCTTTCAGCATAGCCCTCGTTGGCCGCATTAACAGTGTGTTCTCTTTCATCTCTCACCTCGTTGATTTTATAAAACGGCTACCCATTAAAACCGGCGCACGCAAACGTTTCTCATGCGCGCTTTCGATGTTGGCTTAGCTCACGAAAAATGACCTACAGGGATCTTATTGTCAAGACGCTGAGGATTTCTCAAAAGATATCTGACGTGAAAGCACGGAAGGGGCACTTCTCCTAGACTAAGACAGGAACCCGCTTTATGCTCGCAACTTTGCCGTCGATGCCCGCCGGAGGAAAAGAACACGCCTCGCTTTTATTCGGGTACAAAAACACACCAATTCTCACTTCCTTAGCCAGTGAGCCGGAGCCTCCTTAATGGGCCGACAACTTATTTACGTGATCGCTGCGATCTGCGCAGCAATGACTATTATTCTTTTTTTGATTTTGACCGCCGAGCCAGTCACTAATGCCGGTGGCAGTGCCCATCCGATTTTTGCAGGCATGCGCATCGGCGGAGATGGGCTCGCGAGACTCGAGCATATCGGATCGCTAGGCTATGCTTTTCAGGCGCTCCTGCTTTCGCTTATTGTCGCGTTCGCGACGCTCGGCGTGAGTGAGAAGCACCGCACGCCGAGGCTGCGCACCTACATGATTGCGACGCTTATTTTTAGCCTATTTATTCTATGGCAAATGGTGTCGAGCCATCTCAGCTTTATAGCCACGGGCGAGACGACCTATTTTATGGGATTCCCCGCACCGACAGCGTGGGCCATGTACGGCGTTTGGCTTGGCGGCATTCCGCTTGTGCTGATCTACACCTTGGGTTTTCGCCAGTTTATCTATACCGATGAAGACCAAGCAGAGTTCGAAAAACTTGTCGCCGAGTCTGCTGCCGAAGGGCAAGAGACTGACAATACCCCTGAGGAGGCGCGCTAGTGGAAGCCTATAGGCAGGAAATAATACTCGGCGCCGTTGCGCTCTACATGGTGTTCTGCGTGGTTACAGGGCTCTGGGCCATGCGCCGCACGAGCGACGCCAGCGATTTCTTTGTTGCCGGACGCGGTCTCGGTCCTATCGTCATCTCACTTGCCCTTTTCTCTTCGACACTCAGCGGGTTTGGCTTCGTCGGTGGGCCGGGACTGGTTTATTCTATCGGTGTCAGCTCTTTCTGGATGATCACCATTTCGACGGCTGGCTATGCGCTAGGGTTTTTCATGGTGTCTAAGCGCATCCGCATGATTGCCGAACTACGCAACTGCATTTCCCTGCCCGATGTTCTCGCCGCGCGCTATGGCAGCGAAGCCGTCCGCTTGCTCGTCGCCATAACCATTGTGCTCGGTGTGATGGGTTATCTCGCCACACAGATTCTTGCGATGGCCGTCGTCATGCAGGCCATTCTCTCGGGCACAGCCATGTTTGCCGACATCGGACTTGTCGCCTGTGTGGCGATTTCGTCGACCGTGTTGATTTTCTACTGCGTGACCGGTGGCATAATCGCCTCGGTTTACACCGACGTCGTGCAAGGCGGTATCATGATGGTCGCTGGTGTTCTGATCTTACTCACCGCCATGTCGGTGTTCGATGGCGGGATGACAGAGGCCACCTCAATTATTCTCAAAGACGACTCCGAGGCAATTATGCCGTGGGGCTCGGCGGGCATAATGGCATCGCTAGGATGGTTTTTCGTCTTTGGCCTCGGCCTCGCAGGACAGCCTCATCTGGTGACAAAGATGATGATGAATCGCAACATTTCAGACAATCGCCACATCTTCCCCTTATCTGTGATGGGCTATGTGCTGGCTGCGCTGCTGTGGGTGTCGATCGGGATTATTATGCGCGCTACGGTAATCGACGGCGTCATCCCTCCGCTGGGCTTGCCAGACGATGCGGCCTCGGTATTCCTCTCGGTTTTCACCAGTCCGCTTCTCGCAGGCATCGTCTTTGCCGGCCTCTTTGCCGCAATCATGTCGACCTCTGATGCCTTCCTTAATATTGGTACTGCGGCAATTATTCACGACATCCCGAAAGCTATTTGGGGTAAAAACATTGAAAACGAACTGATGTGGGCGCGGATTGTGACGGTCATTCTTGCGATCGTAGCCGCACTTTTTGCGCTTTATTCTTACTACGCCGACGCAACGCTGGTAGCACTTCTGGGCGCCTTCGGCTGGGCGACCTTCGCCGCCTCGCTATTCCCTGTCGTCGCATTAGGCCTAAACTGGAAGGGCGCGACAGTGCCGGGCGCTGTCGCCGCAATCGTCTCAGCATTGATAATCAATTTCGGCGTGCAACTTGCCGGTATTGCCCTTCCTTACGGCGTGAGTGGCGGCCTGCTCTCGTTTGTCGTGTCTTTGTTCCTCTTCCTCAGCGTGTCACTTATCACCAAACCACCGGTGCTAGACCGTGATATCGATCGAGTTATGGACATTTAGATCCAACAATCCTAGGAATCCGAAGAAAACGGTGCCTAAATAAGAAGATAAGGAAAAACAAAGGCATACAAAGGCACGCATTTCGCGTAAACTCCGCACTCAATTTTTTGGCCACGTCTGTGGCAGCAAGGATCATCATGTCGGAGTCAGAACAATTAACTTTTCAACAACTAGCCCTCTCAGAGCCCATCTTAAAGGCGCTGAATGACGTTGGTTACGAAACTCCGTCCCCCATTCAAGCGGAAACGATTCCCTTGCTGCTCAGCGGTCGCGATGTATTGGGTCAGGCACAAACGGGCACGGGTAAAACTGCCGCCTTCGCCCTACCGGCGCTATCGAATATCGATGTAAACCAGCGCGATCCGCAAATTCTTGTTCTCGCACCAACCCGCGAACTCGCGATTCAGGTCGCCGAAGCTTTTCATAAATACGCAAAGCACATCAAAGGCTTTAACGTATTACCCATTTACGGCGGCCAAGAATATGGCGGCCAAATTCGCTCGCTCAAGCGCGGCGTCCACGCAGTCGTGGGCACCCCTGGCCGGGTCATGGACCATATTCGCAAAGGCACCCTTAATCTAGACGGCCTCAAGACACTTGTCTTAGACGAAGCCGACGAGATGCTGCGGATGGGCTTCATCGACGATGTCGAATGGATTCTCGAACAGACGCCGAAGACACGGCAGATCGCGCTTTTCTCGGCCACGATGCCAACTCAGGTGCGACGCATCGCAACGGCCCACCTTACCAATCCTGCCGAGATCACGATTAAGATGAAGACGGCGACAGCCAATCTCATCCGCCAGCGTTTCTGGCCAGTCAGCGGCATGCATAAACTCGACGCGCTTACTCGCATTCTCGAAGCCGAGACATTCGACGGCATGATCATCTTCGTTCGCACGCGAATTGCTACAGTCGAGGTTGCCGAGAAATTGTCTGCGCGCGGCTTCGCAGCGAGTGCGCTCAATGGCGACATTCCGCAGGCGCAGCGCGAACGCACAGTCGACCAGCTCAAAAAAGGCAAGCTAGACATTCTCGTTGCTACCGATGTTGCCGCCCGCGGTCTCGATGTCGAGCGTATTAGCCATGTTGTCAACTACGACATACCACACGACACCGAGGCTTATATCCACCGCATTGGCCGTACAGGCCGCGCTGGACGCGAAGGCGATGCAATCTTATTCGTCGCCCCCCGTGAGCGCCGTATGCTTAACGCAATCGAACGCGCCACGAGTAAAAAAATCGAGTTGATGGAGCTGCCATCAACCGAACTTATTAACGATAAGCGAATTGCGCAGTTCAAACAGGCAATAGCCGACACCCTGGCGACAGAAGACCTCGGTCTGTTCAAACACCTAGTCGAGCAATATCAGAACGAGCACAATGTCCCAGCGATCGAAATTGCCTCTGCGCTCGCCAAACTCGTACAAGGCGACTCACCTCTTTTGCTTCAGCATAAGCCAGTCCCACGCGCCGACAAGGCGTGGGAATCGCGCGGCAATGATCAGCCTCGCACGCGCGATCGCGGCAAAGGTTCGGAGCGCTCAGAAAGACCACAGCGCCCACGCAAAGACGCACCGCCTGAAAAGGGTATGCAACGTTTCCGTATCGAGGTGGGCCATATCCACAAGGTCATGCCCGGCAACATCGTGGGCGCGATAGCTAATGAGGCGAATATCGATGCCCAAAACATTGGCCGAATCAATATTTTCGACGATCACAGCACGATCGACCTGCCTGCTGATATGCCCGAAGACATCTACGCTGGCCTAAAAAAAGTGTGGGTTGCTGGCCAGACGCTCAATATTAGCCGCGAAGGCGAAGCACCTAAGGCACCCTCGAAGCGCTCGCCCGCGCGACGTTCAGACGACGACCGAGGTCGCGTTTTTGAAGACAGCAAGCCTGGCAAAGGCTCGAAATCTAAACGCGATGTAGGCGACAAGCCCGTCAAGAAATCGAAGCCTGGCGTGAAAGCCCGCGAGCGTGAGCGCGAAAAAGCCGCGGCGAAAGCCAAGGCCAAAACGGCTACCTCAAAGGCTAAGAAAACCAAAGAGGCGGGCAAAGCCAAGAAAAAAGCCAACGGTAAGCCGTCGCTCTAAAGCTTTTCCGAAAGTCCGTTAGCGCGGCGCCATGAGGTCGTTTAAATACTCGATATTGCGCTGGGGAATAGCGCCGATATCGGGATGCGATTCGGCCGCGACCTCGATCGACTCCTCCCTCAGTAGATGTAACATCGGTGAGGGAGAACGATTCGTCAGATTCTCGGGGGCCGCGGGCAAAGTACCCGCGAAACGATAGCTTGGATGAAAGCTTGCCACCTGAACAACGCCCTCTAGAGCCATGCTTTCTATTAACCCATCCGCAAGGTCTAGAAAGTCATTATAGGCAGCGAAACTTTTGAGCACGTGGGGATGGACTAGCAGCGTCGTCTCGATACTCGAGTCGGCTACAAGCAACGCTAACTCCTCACTCAGGCTATGCAGAAGCGATTCGATGTCTGCGGCAGGCGTCTCAACAAATCTAACTCTCCCCGCTCGCAGTTCTTTACCCGCAAAAGGGCAAAGGTTGTGACCGACAACAAATTCGCTGACCCAGTCCTGCACAGCCTGTAAAACCGCGCTGCGTTGTTCTGCCATCAGTGTTTCCCGGTTGATTGTTCAAAAATCGCCAAACGAATCGAGCCCTAAAAGCTCGTCGTAACGCGAATCGGCGATAGCCGCTTTGTAGAGCTCTCGGCTTAGCAGGCGCCGAACGTCGCTAGCGACGAGATCAAATACTTCGAGGCGCTGATTGCCCGGCGTCGCCGACTGCAGCGTTGCACCCCAGAGCGCAAGGAGACGATTATCGATCGCGCGAGCGCTGTTCTCCTTCGCCCATTCTGCCGCAATGAGTCGCCCCATCTCTTCTATCCGTGGACCAAACGCGTCGACATTTTCTGGTGAGGAGGTCGACAGAACGCGCTCCTGCACATCAAACCATCCCGTTGGATAGAGCAGCGTTCCGGTATAGAAACTCTTAATCCACCCAAGATATTCTTCCCTCGTTTGCAACGTCTGATTAACGCTATCCTCCGAGTATGCCGCTTCGAAGAACGCGCGGTCAGGCAAATCAGGCAGCCACTCGACCTGCTGCCGAGACGCACAGGCAGACAACAACATGAATATCGCCACTGTCCACATCGCGCGTCTGGATGCCGCGCCGGCCTTAAGCGTGGGATTGCTGGTGCTAACGCGCATCGATTGATTGCACTGTATTTCTCTCTTCATTACTCTCGGCATTACTCTCGGCTTCACAAACCTTCCTTTCAATTTATCCAATCTGTTTAATTCATCCGCTCTGTCTACTTTATTTTAACCAGTCCTATACGGTTCGAGCTCGTTTGATGAATCAATAAATCGCCCGCCTCGGTTACCCAAACATTCCGCACAATCCCCACACCAGACGGTATTGCCCAACTCTGGAAGCGTTCGGCAGTAGGGTCAAAACGCACGAGTGCATCGGGCCTCATGCCTGACTCGTTATACCAAATAACATCATCGATAACCGCGAGTGCATAAGGGTGCGAACTTTCGCCGCTAGGCGAGTCCCATTGTGTAATCACCCCTGTCTCAGGATTGAGCCTGCCAATCTTGCCGAGGGTAGAATTGACGAACCACACATCGCCCTTACTGTCGATATCGAGACGGCGGATACGCGTGCGGGCATCTGGCACGTCGAAATAGGTAACCTCGAGCGAGTCTGGGTCAAGCCGCCCAAGCTTATTGATGCCGTTGTAAGCAACCCAGACCATGCCATCGGGAGCGACCTGAATACCGTAAGGTCTTGGTTCTGTATCGATTTCGGTCACCTCACCGCTCAGAGGGTTTACCCGCCCGAGCATGCCAGCGCCCTGCGCGGTGAAATAGAGATTGCCGTTGGGATGAAAGGTCGCAGAATGCGGATCGCGTGCTTGGGTCTTAAATTCAGTCACAAGCCCTGTTTCTGGGTCGAGCCGTCCGATAGTGGCATTGCTATTGCCGGTATACCAAATACTGCCATCATCATCGGGAACCACCGTATGAGGGCGCGCCGCCGGTGGGAGCAAAAACTCTTCCATTTCGCCAGTATTAGGATCGAGACGTCCTGCAAGGCTCGCCCACATGCCTGTCCACCAAATTGAACCATCTTTCGCCTCAACCGGATCACGTGAGCGCTGCCCGAGCGTTGGCACCATCCATTCGATTATGTCGATCTGCGTATCGCCTGCCACCAGTGTCGGACGCCTGCTCACGTCTTCAGGGAAATGCTCTGCCAAATACGCGGCAATCGTCTCTGACTGCGCTCGGGGCAATTTAATCATCGTCGAGAAAAGCCCCTGCCATTCGGCTGCGCTGCCGAATCCGGCCGAGCGCTCAATCTGTGCGGTGCCGTGGCAACTCGTGCAATGGGCCAAGACCAAATCGCGGCCTGCCCCTTCGGGTAAACCTGATTGTGCTGTCGCGAAGCAGGACAGAGTGAGCAATAAGAGTAATGCGGGGACAGTGCGGACCATCGTCGTAATTCCTCTATCATGATGAAATAGGGAGGCTGAGCGGCAGCTAATATGCACTCAGAGAGTTTGAAAACGTTAGATTAGCAGAATATTGCGCCAGCGAAAGTGTCCCTCACGCAAGTCTGATTAGACGCGCTTACTCTGCCATGACAGCGAGAAGTCGCTCTTCTTCACGCCAACGACCGCCCCATAGGCGCCAGGAGAACAGCAGTGCAATAGCAAACAGCAGAGCAACAAACGCAACCCATGAGGCGCGCGGCCCCCATTCGGCCACTTTGATAACGTAGTATTGCACCGCGAGCGCGACCCAATGGGTCGTCGTCGAGGCGTACATTAGCCACTTCGTGTCACCTGCACCGCGCAAGACCCCGCCAGCCACCTGAATAGTCGCGTCGGCCATCACATAGCTGGACAACCCAATCATCATATAGCCCGCGAGCGCAAGTATGTCTTCGAACTCGCCCTGCGGTGGTTCGAAGAAACCGACGAGTTGAAATCTAAAAACGCTGTAAATTATAGCGATGAGACCAGAGTAGCCAAGCCCCATGACAAAAGCAGCAAAGATAACCTCGTTAGTCCGATTCATGTCGCGCGCGCCAACGAAGCGACCGATTAAGCTAACCACGCCTATGTTCAATCCGATCATCGGCACGAAGCAGAGAATATCCCAATTAAACACGATGGCCGCCGACGCGGCTTCGGTAATGCCATAGCCCTGAAACATGAGCAGGAACAGGTTGAACGCAGCCACATTTAAAAACAGTTCTGTTCCCGCTGGCAGTCCAAGACGCATAAAGCGGCGCATGATGCCGAGATCGAGCACGAAAGATTCCATCACGCGAAACGTCTGCCTGTGTTCCTTCGCGAAGAAACAGCCAACGAAAAGCAGCAGCGCAAACAGCGTTGACAATATTGTCGACAGCGCCGCGCCGGCAATACCCATCTCAGGGAAGCCAGCAACTCCAAACACCATGGCGTAGCAAAGCGGAATATTCAGAACGAGTCCGCAGAGGTCACAGATCATCACGAGTTTGGTGCGCCCAATCCCCGCGAAATAAGACGAAAACACCACCTTCGCAAGCGAGATAGGCGAGCCGACCATCAGCCAGAGATAATAGGTGCGTTCGAGTTCGGCTAGCTGCGGCTCATGCCCCATGCTCACGAAAAGGTCGGCGACAAAATAGCCGATGAATGCGAGTGCTGGCAGGCAGCCGATGGTCATGATTAAACCCTGACTCACGACCTTCGGGCACTTAAACCATTCACGCGCGCCGAAGTACTGCGCGGAAAGCGCATTGGCATAGCCAAAAAGACCCGAAAAAAAACAGAAGGAGAAAAACAGCGCCACGCCTCCGCCCAGTGCGGCAGCCATATGAGTCGGGTCGATACGCGACATAAAGAGCCGATCGGTAAAAATCATCACCGCGAAAGTACCCTGTGAGACTACCATCGGAACGGCGAGCTTAAAGAGTTCGGAGAAAGTCTCGCGATTGTAGTGCCGAGTAACTGCGCGCATAAATTTTTGGTCAGGGTTTGGGGAGTAGGTAATTCGTAGGAGAGGCATGTTACGCGATAGAGTGAGGCGAAACAATCAAGGTCCGGATGACATAACCTGTCTCTGGTCACTGTTTCGCCGCCAAAAGCGGCCATCAACGCCGCTTCAAATAGTCTCGCGCACGCAGTAGACTAGCGTCAACATCAATTCGGAGCACCTAATGATGACTTCTTTTTTCGCACAGTGCCGTTCAATGCTCGCAGAATCGTCTTTCGCCACAGCGCTCGCGATTACTTTATCGCTTTTAGGAATGGGCTCGCTGACGGCGCAATCGATCGACGACATCACACTCAATGTCTATAAAGATGTTAACTGCGGCTGCTGCGTGGGATGGATAGACCATATGCACGACAAGGGTTTCGCGTCGAAAATCAATCATCCTCGCAATCTTAACGGGGTGAAACACGACCTTGGCGTATTACCCGAATGGCAGTCTTGTCATACAGCGGTGACCAAAGAGGGATTTGTCTTTGAGGGGCACGTGCCTGCGAAATTTATCGAGCAATTTTTAGCAGCTCCTCCCGAGGGCGCACTGGGGCTCGCCGTACCAGGTATGCCGCTGGGCAGCCCCGGCATGGAGATGGGTGAGCGCTTCACACCCTACGATATCGTGCAAATGAATAAAGACGGGAGTTCGCGCGTCTTCGCTCGTGTCGGCAGCGCCGCGGCGCAAAAATAGATTGCCTTAGGCTTTTTCTGGGAACACGAGCATAAAGGTCGCATTGCATTTTGCGACCAACTTGCGCGTCTCGCTCTCCCCTGCGGTCATACTAAAAACGCTCATCTCCACGCGGTAAAGGCGTTTACCTGCGTGTAACACCTCAGCCTCAGCTTCGAGTCGGTCACCCATCGGTGGCCTGATGAATGCGATATTCAGGTCGGTTGTAGCTGAGGCGACGCCTTCGGGCCGCAAACTGCGCACAGCGACCCCAGCGCACGAATCCGCAAGCGAGGTCAAAACGCCGCCGTGTACGCGCCCTCCCGCGTTAAAGTGTTGTGGCTTTACCGCAATACTGCACAGCGCCCTGCCTTCACCAAACGACTCGATTTCTATACCTAGAAAATCTCCGTAGGGGCTCATAACCAATTTATTCGACACGAGAAATCCTTTTGACACGCTACTGGCCGACAGCTATTTCGCTGTTTTTGCTCGCTCATACTCGCGCTGCTCTTCTTTAAATTTGAGCTTTTGCGCCTTACGCTGCTCGATTAGCTGTTCCATTGGCTG
>Ga0255753_1006990_pt1 | contig 10290 bp, 19 predicted proteins | sample 041ome_10_FD_179953 | JGI IMG/M metagenome (GOLD analysis project Ga0255753, IMG submission 179953) | Coastal salt marsh microbial communities from the Groves Creek Marsh, Skidaway Island, Georgia - 041412US metaG (version 2) | ecosystem: Environmental > Aquatic > Marine > Intertidal zone > Salt...
TGGCTTCCGGCGGCGCCCCCCGCCCCCCCCCCCCCCCCCCCCCCCCCCCCCCCGCTTGCTAATTTAAATCTCGCCTCGCTCGCTTCGCTCGCTCGGCTCGTTTCGATAGAGGTACCAAGTCGATTCTAAAAGTTGAACTTTCTTGTTGCTTAAATATCCTTGTAAAATTAAGGAGTCTCTATATATTGTCTAAAATATAAGGTTTTATAAATAAGTAAGGCTAAAATACTTTTGCTTTATTTAAAACATATCTGAAAAAATTTTTTAGAAATTTTTTTCGAATGCACTTTTATGGATATAGATAAATTAAAAAAGTTTGAGAAATTACCACCTGATGTAAAAAGACAACTAGCTATTTACATGTCTAAGTGGAAAGAAAAGAAAAAACAAAAAGATATTAGAAGTGATTTTATGGCTTTCGTTAAACACGTATGGCCAGATTTTATTGAAGGTAAACATCATAAAGAAGTTGCAGAAAAATTTAATCAGATAGCTGAAGGTAAAACAAAACGTGTAATCATTAACATGGCACCTAGACATACTAAATCTGAGTTTGCATCTTACTTACTACCTGCATGGATGGTTGGCAGAAATCCTAAATTAAAAATTATTCAATCTACTAACACCACAGAACTCTCTGTACGATTTGGTCGTAAAGCAAAACAACTTATGGATTCACCTGAATACAAAGAAGTCTTTGATACAAGACTCAAAGAAGATTCTCAAGCTGCTGGTAAATGGGAAACACAACAAGGTGGAGAATATTATGCTGCTGGTGTTGGCTCTGCAATCACTGGACGGGGTGCCGATCTATTAATCATTGACGACCCACACACTGAACAAGATGCAATGAATGCACAAGCATTAGACAGAACTTATGAATGGTATACATCAGGACCTAGACAACGTCTTCAACCTGGTGGAACAATTATTATTGTAATGACAAGATGGAATGAAAAAGATTTAGCAGGTAGATTAATTAAATCACAAAAAGAACCTAAAGCAGATCAATGGGAAGTAATTGAGTTCCCGGCAATACTACCATCAGGTAAACCCCTGTGGCCGGAATATTGGAATCTAAAAGACTTGGAAGCAGTTCGTGCATCTATTCCATTATCAAAATGGAATGCACAATACATGCAGAACCCAACTGGTGAAGAAGGAGCATTGATTAAAAGAGAATGGTGGCAACCCTGGGATGGAGAACTACCTGCATTACAACATGTTATACAATCTTATGATACTGCATTTATGAAAAAAGAAACTGCTGATTATTCTGCTATTACTACTTGGGGAGTATTTCATCCAACTGAAGATAGTGGTCCATGTTTAATGTTAGTAGATGCAATTAAAGGTCGGTATGAGTTTCCTGAGTTAAGGCGTATTGCTTTAGATCAATATGGCTACTGGCAACCGGAAACAGTTATCGTAGAGAGCAAAGCATCCGGGCTCCCTTTAACTTATGAATTAAGAAAAGCTGGAATTCCAGTAATTAGTTTTAGTCCGTCACGTGGTAATGATAAACATACTAGAGTTAATTCTGTATCCCCATTATTTGAATCTGGTAGAATCTATGCACCAACGGAAATGGAATTTGCACAAGAGGTTATTGAAGAATGTGCAGCATTTCCTTATGGAGATCATGACGATTTAGTCGATTCTATGACTCAAGCAGTAATGAGATTTAGACAAGGAGGCTTAATTGCTCACCCAGAAGATTATGAAGATGAGCCTTTACAGAGAACTCAAAAAGTGTATTATTAAAATATTATGGCAAAAGAAGACGATATAAAATTACGAGATATGCTTAGAGCTATCGAATCTGGCGAGACTTTAGAAGATTTAGAATTACCTGATCCAGAGGAATATGATGATATGGGTGGCATTAAATCTTTAGATAGAGGTGCACCTTCTATTAAACTTGCATCAGAAACTAAATTAGAAGAATTAGATTTAGAAGGAATGTCAGTTATTAGACAGTTCCAAGATTTAAAAGAAAAAGGCATACTGGGTCCAGATGTAACTTTCGATGATTTCCTTAATGATTATCTTTCTAAAAAGAAAATGGAACAAGATAGACAGATGGCTATGAATGGTGGCCGAATGCAATATGCTAACGCTGGTAGTGTTATGGATGTTGTAGATAAAAAAGGTGAAGAAGAATATTACAATATTAAAGCTGAACAGTTAGATAGAAAATATAATCCACAAAATTATCCACCATCTCAAAGAAATATATCTATGGAAGAACTTAAGAAGTTGCTTAAAAAAGCAGAACAAGATAAAGCAAAAAGAGCTAAAGGCGGTATTGCAGGAGTACTGTAATGACTCCAAAACCTAAGCCAAAAAACTATTCTAAAATTTTAGATGTTTTAAATACTCCACAAGCTGCAAAAACATTTTCCCCAAAAACATATGTTGATCTAGTAGGTCAGTATTCTAGAAAAGCTTTTGACAATGGAGAGATTTCAAAAGAAGAATATATGAGTATTGTTAAACCATTATTCGGTGACGCCGGAATCATGGCTACTAAGAAGATTGATGAGTATAGAGAAAAATTTAGTGGCGGTGGTACAGATTACTGGTCTATGGTTACACGTAAGTTCATTGAAGCCGGAGGCGAGAAGAAAACAGGTATGAGCATTAATGAATTTGCACAACAGTACTTTCCTAAAATGGCAAAAGGTGGCAGAATAGGATATAGTGAAGGTTCACCAGATACAGTGGAGCTTAGAAAAAGAGTTGAAGAGTTAATGGACGACGGAGAAACTTTTGGAGATGCAGTTAAAATAGCAGTGAAAGAATTAGAAAATGGTTAGAAGATTAACCACTACTGTGCCCCCGGAATCCGGGCCCCAGAGTCAAGGCTTGAATATTTCTTATAATACTGTTAATACTATCGAACATACGGAGAAAATAAATGGCAGAAGACAATATAGACAAGGCTCTTCCAAACGAGCCAAGAAAAGAATTTGAAATACCTGGTGAAGAACAGATTCAAGAAATTTTAGAAGAAAAAGTTTCTAGAGAACAAGAGTCGCCAGATGATGTAGAAGTCGTTGAGAATGAAGATGGCTCCGTTGATATTAATTTAGATCCAGCTGCTGCTTCACCTGAAGGTGGAGATGAGCATTATGCAAACTTAGCAGAATTTTTACCTGATGATGTACTTGGAAGATTAGCATCAGATTTAAGTTCGAAGTATATGGATTATACTTCTTCAAGAAAAGAATGGGAAAAAACTTATACTCAAGGTTTAGATTTATTAGGTTTCAAATACGATCAAAGAACAGAACCGTTTCAAGGTGCATCTGGTGCAACACATCCAGTTTTAGCAGAAGCAGTTACTCAGTTTCAAGCATTAGCGTATAAAGAATTATTACCGGCAGATGGTCCCGTTAGAACTCAAACAATAGGTATCTCTACTCCAGAAAAAACTCAACAAGCTGAAAGAGTAAAAGATTTCATGAACTATGAAATTATGGAAAAGATGAAAGAGTATGAACCTGAGTTTGATCAGATGTTATTTAATTTACCATTAGCAGGTTCTGCTTTTAAAAAAGTTTACTATGACGAAATGGAACAAAGAGCAGTTTCTAAATTTGTTCCAGCAGATGATTTAATTGTTCCGTACACAGCTACCTCATTAGATGATGCGGAAGCAATTATTCATCGAATAAAAATTTCAGAAAATGATTTAAGAAAACAACAGGTCGCAGGTTTTTATAGAGATATTGAATTAACTGGTAGCGAAGATAATGAAACTGATGTTGAGAAAAAAGAGAGAGAATTAGAAGGCACACAGAAAACTGGAAATGAAGATGTCTATACACTATTAGAATGTCATATTGATTTAGACCTAGAAGGTTTTGAAGATAAAAATGAAGAGACAGGTGAACCATCAGAAATTAAGATTCCTTACATTGTAACTTTAGAAGAAGGATCACGTGAGATTTTATCTATTAAAAGAAACTATGAAATAGGAGATACAAAGAAAAGTAAAATACAATACTTTGTTCACTTTAAATTTTTACCAGGTTTAGGTTTTTATGGTTTTGGTTTAATCCATATGATTGGTGGATTATCAAGAACTGCAACTTCTGCATTAAGACAATTATTGGATGCTGGAACTTTATCTAATTTACCTGCTGGATTTAAAATGCGTGGTATTAGAATTAGAGATGATGCACAGTCTATTCAACCTGGAGAGTTTAGAGATGTAGATGCTCCTGGTGGAAATTTAAGAGATTCATTTATGATGTTACCATTTAAAGAACCTTCTCAAACGTTATTAAGTTTGATGGGTATTGTAGTTCAAGCAGGTCAAAGATTTGCATCGATTGCAGATTTACAAGTTGGTGATGGCAATCAACAAGCAGCAGTTGGAACAACAGTTGCATTATTAGAACGTGGTTCAAGAACTATGTCTGCTATACACAAAAGAATTTACTCAGCTCTTAAAAATGAATTTAGAATTATGGCTAGAGTATTCAAATTATATCTACCACAAGAATATCCGTATGATGTCGTTGGGGGTCAAAGAATGATTAAACAAGCAGACTTTGATGATAGAGTAGATATATTGCCAGTTGCCGACCCTAACATATTTTCTCAAACACAGCGTATCTCACTTGCGCAAACGGAATTGCAGCTGGCACAATCTAATCCACAGATGCACAACATGTATGCTGCATATAGAAATATGTATGAAGCATTAGGTATAAAAAACATTGATCAAGTTTTAGTTAAACCACAACAACCAATGCCTAAAGATCCAGCGTTAGAACATATTGATGCTTTAGGTGGTCAGTCTTTTCAAGCGTTCCCTGGTCAAGATCATAGAGCACATATGACTGCACATTTAAATTTTATGGCAACTAACATTGCTAGAAACAATCCAATGGTAATGGCATCATTAGAAAAAAATATTTTTGAACACATTTCTTTAATGGCTCAAGAACAAGTTGAAGTAGAATTTAGAGATGAGTTAGTGCAATTACAACAAATGCAAATGATGATGCAACAGAATCCACAAATGGCTCAACAGATGCAGATGCAAGTAAAAATGTTAACAGAAAAAATTGAATCTAGAAAAGCTGTTTTAATCGCTGAGATGATGGAAGAGTTTATGAACGAAGAAAAGAAAATTACTTCACAATTTGACAATGATCCAATTGCTAAATTAAGAGCAAGAGAATTAGATCTTAAAGCAATGGAGAATGAACGTAAAAAAGAAGAAGCTGAAGAGAGAATTAATCTAGATAAGATGAAAGCTATGATGAATCAATCAAATCAAGACGAAAAACTTGAACAGAATGAACAATTAGCAAATTTAAGAGCAGATACTTCTATTCAAAAAACAATTTTAAGCAAAACTATCCCAAATGCTAAGGATATGATGCCAAATATAAAAATAATGCGTGGAGGCAATTATTAATATGAGAAAAAAAATGACAAAATCAGAAAAAAAGGTTAAAAAGGTGATGAGGGAATTCAAAAAAGGTGAATTACCTATAGGTAAGTCAAAGAAAAAAGTTAAATCGCGTAAACAAGCTATTGCGATTGCTTTATCCGAGGCTGGAAAATCAAAAACAAGGAGATAAGATGAAAAAGTATAATGATATTTGTGGAAAAATTGTAGATATTCCATCAGAAGACAAAATGAATATTGAAATTGACCCAAGATCAAAAACAACTGCTGATAGATCATATAATGCAATCGCAGTTCCTGAAGAAGTTGAAGTAAGAGGAACTAAAAGAATGCTAAAAGAGAAATCTAAAAAAGCTAAGTGGATCTAACACCATGTTTCCGTGGAGTCTCATAGGCACTGCGCTTAAAACAGGTGCTGAAATTTATCAGAACAAGAAAAAATCTGAGATCATAATGTCAGAGGCACAAATCGTGCATGCTGAAAAGATGAAACGCGGAGAGATCGAGTACAGTGGACAGATTGCTCAAAATCAAAAAGGCGACTGGAAGGACGAATTCGTACTTTTAGTATTGACATCCCCTCTGGCTATTTTATTTTATTCCGTATTTGCTGAAGACGAAGAGATACAAGCTAAACTAGATTTATATTTTCAAAAGCTTCAGGAAATGCCCTGGTGGATAGTTTCACTTTGGGTAAGTGTTGTTGCGGCGATTTATGGAATCAAAGCAACAGATTTAATTAAAACTAATGGGAGTAAAAAATAATGAATAAAAAAGCAAGAGGAGCAAATTCATGAGAAACTATTATAATAAAGGTGGGCCAACTTTAACTAAAGCACAAAAGACTTTACCTGCTGCGTTAAAGAAAAAAATTATGGCTTCTAAAATGAAGAAAAAAGAAAAGTCACCAATTGCTAAATTGGTAAGAGAAGCATAATGGCAAAACTTTGTGCAAGAGGAAAAGCAGCAGCTAAAAGAAAATTTAAAGTATATCCATCGGCATATGCTAACATGTACGCTTCTGCAGTTTGCTCAGGCAAAGTAACACCAGGTGGTAAAAGAAAAAAAGCTGCATGCGGTGGACCAATGCAAGCAGGAATGAGTAGAAAAAGAAGAGCGTGTTGTGCGTAGTTATTTTTCAGAAGGAGGCTTAAGAAAATGGGTAGCGGAGAAATGGGTAGACATCGGAGCACCGAAGAAGAACGGGAAGTATCAACCTTGCGGGAGAAGCAAGGGGGAGAAAAGAAAATATCCAAAGTGCGTACCACTTGCAAAAGCCACACGGATGACAAAGTCGCAAAAGGCGAGTGCTGTCAAAAGAAAGCGCCAAGCCCCGAACACTGGCCCTAAGCCAACTAACGTAAAAACATTTGGGAGAAAATAATGTTTAGAAAAAGATTTCAAAAAGGATCACCTGAAATTTTTGATCAATTGGAACAAAATGTTCCTTATCCAAAAGCACATAAAAATGGTGTACTTAGTGCATCGTATCCAAGAGAAAAATTAGCTAGAGGAAGTAAATCTCCTGCATGGCAAAGAAAAGAAGGCAAGTCTGCATCCGGAGGCCTGAACCGAAAAGGCGTTGCATCTTATAGAGCAGCGAATCCGGGATCAAAATTAAAAACAGCAGTTACTACTAAACCATCAAAATTAAAAGCAGGTTCTAAAGCTGCAAAACGTAGAAAGAGTTTTTGTGCGAGAATGTCCGGAATGAAGAAAAGATTGACTTCAGCTAAGACTGCAAGAGACCCTAATTCAAGAATCAATAAGTCACTTAGAAAGTGGAATTGCTAATGTTCGATAAATTTATGTACAAAGTTTTAGGAAAACTTGACTTTCTATTTGATAACATTATACCTAGTACATATGAGAGACTCAAAAAAATTAGAATCTTTTCTAGAAGAAAAAAAACTAAAAGATAAACAATTAGATTTGCTTCGAAACCTTAAAACGGAAGTAGAAACAGGTGCTAATGGTACACAAAAATACGTAATTAAGAAAGGTATAAATAAAGGTAAAATAGCTGATGTTAAATGAAGAACTAACTATATTAAATAAAGTACAAAAACATTTAAAAGAATCTTATCAAAATATTGGAGATGCCATGATTGCTGGTGGTATTGACAATATGGAAAAATACAAGTATATGATGGGACAGGCACATGCCTATTTAAGAATATCACAGGAAATCTCTAACCTGCTAGAACCTAAGGAGCGAAAAAATGATATTGAAAGACCAGAAAACGTCGTCGACTTTGGAAGTCCCAAAAGTTAAATCGGCACTATTAGATAAGTACGAAGATGAACATCAAAAAGAAGTTGATGGTTATGAACGTATAAAGACAAAAGAATCAGATAAATTACCTAAACCAACTGGATGGAGATTAGTTGTACTTCCTTTTAAAATGAAGGAACGAACTAAAGGTGGATTAATTCTAGGACAAGATACTTTAGAAAGACAACAAGTCGGATCGACTTGTGGTTTAGTTCTTGCGATGGGTCCACATTGTTATGACAAAGAAAAATTTCCTGAAGGTCCTTGGTGTAAAAAAGGCGATTGGGTAATTTTTGCAAGATATGCTGGATCAAGAATTCAGATAGATGGTGGGGAAGTAAGAATGCTAAATGATGATGAAGTTTTAGCAACCATCGATAACCCCGAAGATATAGTTCATCAATTTTAACATAGTAACACTAGGAGGAAAACTATGCCTGATATAGAAGAAAATAAAACTGTCGATATCGATACATCTGGTCCAGGTGCTGAAGTTGAATTAGAAAATCAACAAGAAGAAAACACTTCCCCAGAAATAGAAACTGAAGATACAGAACAGGAAAAAGTTGAAGTTGTAGAAACTAAAACTGAAGAAGAACCTGTTGAAAAAAAAGAAGATGAGCTAAAAGAATATTCTGATAGCGTTCAGAAAAGAATAGCCAAGCTTACTAAAAAATGGCGAGAGGCTGAGAGACAAAAAGATGAAGCTCTAACTTATGCTCAAAAAGTTATGGAGGATAAGAAAAGAGTAGATGAAAAAATCTCGAAGCTAGAACCAGGATTCATGAGGTCTACTGAAGAATCTATTAAATCTGGATTAGAATCTGCTAAAGCTCAATTGAGTAAAGCTAGAGAAGCCGGAGATATTGAAGCTGAAGTAGCTGCTCAAACTCAAATTTCTGAATTGGCTTATAAACAAGCTAGATTTTTAGAGACTAAAGCTTCTCAAGAAGAGATTGCTAAATCTAGAGAAACAGAAGTTAAAACACCTGAAATCAATTTAAATAGACAAACAGCGGCACAAGGAACACCGGATCCTAAAGCTGAATCATGGGCTGAAAAGAATTCATGGTTTGGACAAGATACGGCAATGACTTATACTGCTTTTGATCTACATAAAAAATTGACCGAACAGGAAGGTTTTGACCCTTCAAGTGACGAATATTATGTTGAAATTGATAAAAGAATAAGACTTGAATTTCCGCATAAATTTGCTACAACTGAGGTTAAGGAAACGATCAAGCCTGTACAAACTGTTGCTTCGGCAAAAAGAAGTACAAAATCTGGTCGCAGAACTGTGAGGCTCACACCATCACAAGTAGCAATAGCTAAAAAATTAGGTGTGCCACTAGAAGAATATGCGAAACAATTAAATATCACGAAGGAGGTATAGCATATGAGTAATGAAGAAAATAACAGAACTTCCCGTGCGAGTCAGACTAGAGAAAAAACATCTCATAAAAAAGTTTGGACTCCACCATCATCTTTAGATGCACCACCTGCGCCTACAGGTTTTCAACATAGGTGGATAAGAGTAGAATCTATGGGATTCCAGGATACTAAAAATTTAGCTGGAAGACTTAGATCAGGATACGAATTAGTGAGAGCTGATGAATATCCAGACACTGATTATCCAATAGTTGAAGATGGCAAATACGCAGGAGTAATCGGAGTTGGTGGCCTTGTGCTGGCAAGGGTACCCGAAGAGATCGCAAAACAACGTACTGACTATTATGTTAAACAAGGTCAAGACAACGTTGAGGCAGTAGATAACGATCTTATGAAGGAACAGCACCCAAGTATGCCGATCAATATTGATCGACAGACACGTGTAACCTTCGGTGGCTCAAAGAAATCTTAAAAAATTCTTAATCCATCAAAGGATAAACTAAACTAAAATGTCTATAAGGAGGACACAACTATGGCAAATACAGACGCCGCTTTCGGATTGAAAGCAATAGGAAAAGTTGGTCAGAATAGAGACAACCAAGGTTTATCCGAATATTCAATTGCTGCAAGTACAGCAGTTATCTATAACAGTGACCCAGTTGCATTAGATGCAGATGGTGAACTTGTTAGAGGTACAGCTGGTGCAACCAATTATTTATTAGGTAGCCTTAATGGTGTCTATTATACTGACGCATCATCAAGCAAACCGACATGGGCTAATCACTTAGCTGCATCTAACACTGCGACAGACATTGTTGGATTCGTAAGTGACGACCCTTATGAAAGGTTTGAAATACAATCAGCAGGAACAGTTGCCCAAACAAATATTGGTAATTGCGCTGCAGTTGTATTAGGAGCTGGAGTAGCACCTAACTGGGTTTCTAAAGCAGAAATCAATGGGACTATGGCTAATACAGCATCACAATTAAAAATTCTTGGATTAGCTAAGGATGAAGGAAATGAATTTGGAGCAAACGCAAACGTTGTTGTAATCATTTCTCAACATCAGTTAAAACAAGAAGCCGGAATATAATAAATAGAGGAGAATAACTATGGCAATAAGTAGAGGACAACTAGTTAAAGAACTAGAACCAGGTTTGAATGCTCTATTCGGCTTGGAATATAAACGTTATGA
>Ga0255753_1006996_pt1 | contig 10286 bp, 9 predicted proteins | sample 041ome_10_FD_179953 | JGI IMG/M metagenome (GOLD analysis project Ga0255753, IMG submission 179953) | Coastal salt marsh microbial communities from the Groves Creek Marsh, Skidaway Island, Georgia - 041412US metaG (version 2) | ecosystem: Environmental > Aquatic > Marine > Intertidal zone > Salt...
GCCAATAACTAGCAGACAGGAGGCAACCCGCAACCCGCAACCCGCAGTATCAGCTAAGCGCCGAATGTGAAGCCTATTTACGCCTTTTCTTTTCTCTGAGCAGGATCCAAGGTCTTCCCTAAAATGTGCTCGCTCTGCTTAATCAAATGAGAACTACTGCCGACAATAAGCGGGTCAGCGCCCTGACGAATGACCTTTCGATCCTTACCTGGGTAGGGGAGCGAGTTCAGGAAATGCAGCATCGCATTCAATCTGGCGCGTTTCTTATCATTCGATTTAATGATCGTCCACGGTGCATCGGCCGTGTCGGTATAAAAAAACATCGCTTCTTTGGCCTCAGTGTAGTCATCCCACTTATCAATCGACGCTTGATCTACCGGCGACAACTTCCACTGCTTAAGGGGATCCTGCTTGCGACGTGCAAAGCGCGCGGCTTGCTCTTCTTGGCTGACAGAAAACCAATATTTATAGAGGCGAATACCTGAGCGGACCAGCATACGCTCGATTTCAGGGCACTGCCGCATGAACTCGAGATACTCGTTTGGAGAACAAAATTCCATAACGCGCTCAACTCCAGCTCGGTTATACCAAGAACGGTCAAAGAGCACGATTTCACCCCCAGCAGGTAAATGTTTAATATAGCGCTGAAAATACCACTGGCTTTTCTCTGCGTCGGTTGGTTTCTCTAAAGCCACCACTCGGGCTCCGCGTGGGTTCAAATGCTCCATAAAACGTTTAATGGTTCCGCCCTTCCCAGCGGCATCACGCCCCTCGAATAAAATCACAATTTTCTGATCAGTCTCTTTTACCCAACGCTGAACCTTCAAAAGCTCAGTCTGGAGCGCAATTTTATTCTTTTCGTACACCGCTTTTCGTAATTTTGACTTATAGGGGTACTCACCCTGCTCAAAGGCTCTGAGGATAGCCGCTTTCTCATTTTCTGCGGGGCTTGGAGGGTGAAGACTTCCTTCATCACCCAGTGACTCCGCTTGATACTTCAAATCCGCTACGCTCACTTGCAGCCCACCAGACGGGTTATCCGGATTCTCAGAGGATGGGCGCCAACGGGGAGCGAGGTGCCTTCCGTTGGCGCCATTTCGCCCTCAGCCGAGCTTATTTGCGCGCCATTATCCGACAATTTGTCCAAATCAATTTCTCCCAAAATCTTATTGCAAGGCCCTCGATCAAAAAACTACTCGTGCGCGATCAGCCGTACCAGTAATGATGAGCTCAGTATGGAGGGATCACGCTGGGAAGCTTTGATTCACGTTAACGAAAGCGCATATCAAAGCACTCGTCGATCAATTTCATAGCCTTTGTCTTTTCTCACGGCTTTTTTCCCGAGCACGAGCGCAGGTTTATATCACTGCGACTTTACTGTTTTGACAACACGCGAGCCCATAGATACGGATAAAACCCAAACTACAACGTAGCCATATCAATCACGAACCGGTAGTGAACATCATTTTTTTCCAGACGATCATAGGCCTCGTTGATGTAATCCATGGGTATCATTTCAACATCACAAGTCACACCGCTCTCTGCACAAAAATCGAGCATCTTTTGCGTTTCTTCAATACCACCAATTGCAGAGCCCGAGACACTCTTGCGCCCCATCATTAGGAGCCCATTATTTAAGGGTGGGTTTTGCAAGCCAATGGGGCCCGTAAGAACCAAATTCCCATTGCGCTTTAAACAAAGTAAATAATCTTTGAGTTCATGTGGTACTGGCACGGTATCAACGATCAGATCGAGCTGCCCGAAATGTGCTTTCATCTGAGCCCGATCCGTAGACAGGACCACATGGTGAGCCCCCAAACGCTCCGCTTCGGCTTTTTTATTCTCCGATGTCGTAAATTGGGTGACCTCAGCGCCCATCGCCACCGCGAATTTCAGCGCCATGTGTCCTAAACCTCCGAGGCCAATGACACCAACACGCATTCCAGGACCCACCTTGTGATAATTGAGAGGGGAATATGAGGTAATACCCGCGCAGAGCAGTGGAGCAGCAGACGCTGGATCCAAATTTTGAGGCATTTTTAAGACAAAGTGCTCAGTCACAACAATCGCACTCGAATAACCACCCTGTGTGGCTTGTCCATAGCGATCCACTGAACCGTAGGTTCCAGTAGAGCCCCGCTCACAATACTGCTCTTCACCATCATGGCAAGAACCGCAAGTCTGACAGGAATCAACCAGACAACCCACCGCGACCCAATCACCCACGGCGTGTTTACTTACTTCTCGACCTATGGCCTTCACCACACCAACGATCTCATGCCCAGGCACGAGTGGGTACTGGGTTCGCCCCCAATGATTTCGAGCTGTATGAAGGTCGCTGTGACACACACCACAGTAACGGATTTCGATAGCGACATCATTTGGCTGAAGATCTCGACGCTCGAACTCCCACGCAGCGAGAGGCGACGACTCGGAGTGAGCCGCAAAACTTTTTACTACTTCAGACATGTTGTCTCCTGTTTTATTAGTGAGTCCCGTCAGTTATGCGGGCGCATACAGCGGTGTCACCTGTTCTGCGCCCATAAGATAGTGATATTGGCGCCTGAGGCCATCTAAGTCACTAAAATAAATCTTGCCGTATTTCAGCTCGATAAACCCCGCCGTTACCAAAGCCTGCAGTTCTTTGTTGATCGTTTGACGAGACGTGCTCAAAAGCGTGGCCAGTTGCTCCTGAGAGAGCCGTATGTAACGCTCGCCGTGCACATCAAACTCGCCTCGGCTGAAAGCGAGACGATACAAATTTAACGCCAAGCGTTCATTCATATTGGCTAACCCCGACGTTTCTGCCGTCATAAGGTACAGGTATCGCAAACGATGGCACATAATTAACAACATACGCTCTGTAAACTCGGGGCACTCCCGCTTGAGAACGCCAAAATCGCTGAGACTGAGCACTCGCAGAACCGCATCGACACTGACAATCGCATGAGACACTCGGGGTTGCCCATCGATCAGGCCCATTTCTCCAAAACAATCTCCTGCTCGAAATTGCCCTGGGTTAAACTCTCTTCCTGAAACGGAGTAGTTACACAGCTGCACTTCGCCGGATACAAGTTGATACATGGCTTCTGGCACGTCACCTTGACTGTACAGAAGATATCCTTTCGGATAGCTCCTAAGCACACTGATTTCATAAAACTTTTCTTGTATAGCCACAGGCAAATCGCTGATGAAATCGTGCATATGTGGGATTGTTTGCATAGCGCCTATCGCAATAACTTAATAGCTCGAGGATAATAGACGAGCCCCTACCCGTGCAATCTCGGGTGTATCCGATAGCACAAAAAGACGAAACGGTATGACCGAAGAAAACCACTATTTGCGCGGCTCGACAACTCAAGTGTTTTTTCGGACCTCGGTACCGATCATCGTCATGATGCTAGTAAACGGCTCGTTTAATCTGGTGGATGCGTATCTTCTTGGTATGTTCGTAGGTAGTGATGCGTTAGCCGCCGTTACGGCGACATTTCCATTTACAATTTTTTTCGTTGCAATCTCAACCTTAGTCGCCAACGGCTATGCAAGCGTGATGGCCCGCTCATTGGGTGCCCGCGACTTTACCAAGGCGCGTGACGCCTATTCACAAGCAATAACACTCTCGCTTTTGGTTAGCTTTAGCTTGATGGCACTCTTTTTGGGATCCGCCCAACCACTTACCGTAGCGGTTAATAACGGGCACGAGACTCTGGCTACCATGAGCTACCAATATCTAACCATCGTCGCAATGGCGATGCCGATTTCCTTCATGCTGACAGTCAATGGCGATACCCTCAGATGCGAGGGCTACATTCGATTCATGTCTCTGATGTCACTTGCGACGGTTGCTCTGAATGCACTGCTGACGTACTCCCTCATCGTTCATTTTGAATTGGGTGTTGCTGGATCGGCAGCCGGCACGGTGAGTGCGCAGGCATTAGCGCTACTTGGCGTGGTGATATTTCGGCGCAAGAACAAGAGTCACCTAGAGCTTCGCGTTTTTCAATTTTCGCGACACAGTACCTACTGGCGCGACTTTCTGAGCTTGGGGGCACCCGCAAGCTTGCGGTATGTCGGCCTTGCGCTGTCAACCGCGGCCATCTTGTACAACCTTCAAGATTTGCCTGCACAGGAATATCAACTTACGGTCAGTGCCTATGGCATCATCACACGCTTAATGACGTTTGTTTTTTTGCCCCTCCTCGGTCTTAGCCTCGCGTTTCAAAGCATTATGGGCAATACCTTTGGTGCCGGCGCTCTCAATCGATCAAATGACGCCATAAAGGCAGCGCTTGTGATTTCCACCCTCTACGGCTTGATCATCCAACTTTTTGTTTTATGGCAACACGAAAATTTGGGGGCTTGGTTTGTAGACGATATTGACGTCATCCAAAAAGTTGGCGACATACTGCCTGTCTGGACAGCCGCCTTGTTTCTGATGGGCCCCTTGATGATGGTTGGCACAGTATTTCAGAGCATTGGAGACGCGGTTCGCGCAGCGATTATGGGAATTGTTAAAACCTACTTTTTCTCAATTCCGCTGATTTTCTTGCTACCCGCTCTCTGGAACGTTGATTATCTGTGGTTTGCGAGCCCGGGTGCGGAGATCCTAGCGCTTTTTGTTGCGATAATCGTCCTTCTGCAACGATCAAGGTCCGGTGAATACAGCTGGGGACTCTTCTTCAATGAAAGAAATATAGCTAAGTGATGTCTGCAGACACAACATATCCCTAAGATTGTGCGCTATCGAAGCCAAACGTAACGAACCCGTAAGCATAGAAAATGAATTTCGTTATCCCTCTAATCGCCATTGCCGCTGCGCTCTTGCTGCTCCAGCCAAAACTGCAAGGCTCGACATTTTGGCGAGCGACTGTCACACCGCTAGCCTCGATAATCGGGAGCGGCTTTTTGGTTGTTATACCGGTATTGGCGCACTCGGCTGGAAGCTATTCGCTGGCAGCCATGACCGCGGTGGTGGTTTTATCGATATGGCTCGGCAGCGCCCTTCGCTGCAACATCTTAGCGCAGGATCAGACGACAGCGATTACACCTTCACTGGTCCATCTCGAGCGGTTATCCGGCGCTGTTCTAGCCATCGCCTACGTAGTCTCGGTAGCTTTTTACTTAAGATTGATGAGCGGTTTCGTCTTGTCCACCGTCAATAACACACCGGATACGGCGCCGCAGATCATAACCACTGCTGTCTTATGCGTAATTGGTATATATGGCTATCGTAAAGGTCTCTCTGGGCTAGAGAAGCTCGAAATCTATTCTGTGACCGTAAAACTCGCGATCATCTGCGCGCTTTTGAGCGCACTTCTCGTATTCAATTTGCAAGCGAGTAATACCGCACCTTTGCTCCAAACGCCAAAGGCAGACTGGCTGACAATACTGAGGCAACTAGCGGGATTACTCTTAGTCGTTCAAGGCTTTGAAACATCTCTTTATCTTGGTTCCGAGTACTCTGCAAAAGTGCGCGCTCAGTCCATGCTATTCGCGCAGGTTTTGGCCGGAGTCATTTATATAAGCTTTGTAGGGATGTCCTTACCCCTAATGGGCCCGCTAGAAACTGCTGAAATCAGCGAAACCGCCATCATTGAGGTTGTAGGCGTAATAGCGTGGATTCTACCTATGATGCTAGTCATCGCGGCAATCATGAGTCAGTTCAGTGCCGCGATCGCCGACACGATAGGTGCAGCGGGGGTGATTCAAGAGGAGACCAGTGGCCGTATCGACAACCGCTCGGGTTATCTAATGATAACGGGACTGGCTTGCGTGCTTGTCTGGACAAGTAACATATTCGAGATTATCGCCTACGCTTCACGCGCGTTCGCACTTTATTATCTAGCACAAACGCTCATAAGCATGACCCATTGTTGGCACAAGGAAGCTGGCGCTGCACGTTACGTTAAACTGACCTCATACGCCGGCCTCAGCTTGATCCTTTTGTTCATATTGCTGTTCGCTGAACCATTAGAAAGCTGAAGTGAATGCTACTCATGGATTTTGCACTGAGTTTAGCCAACGTACAGCCCTAGCTTGGGTTTCAACTAAGATATTTCTGCTCGTTTGACTCGAACATTCGAATTCATCAAACAAGGGTTCAATATGAGCCGAATCACCAAACACCGCTTGATAATAGCGAACAGATGAAGACAAAGCACCTTCGTCAAGCCCATCGAAGAACTCGCTCATTTTGGCGATAGACGACAGCACATAGTCGACAACTTGATCAGACATACCTTCATTCAAACTGAGCCTCACCCAACCTGGTCGCGCCTCGCTCCCCGCCTCTCTTATCGCTCTGGCGATGCGCTCTGAAAGCGCCGTATCGATAGACAGCAGTTGATGCGCGTATGGACCCGCGCAAGAACATCCGCCCCGAACTTGAATTCCGAAGAGATCACTCAAGAGGGAGACAACGAGAGCGTAATCCACGAGCTGACCTCCTACATGAAAATTGAATGCGCAGGTAGGCAGAAAATCGCCATCTTCGGGCCCATACACAACGGCATTCGGTAAAGCTCCGATTGCATTTCGGATGCGTTGTCCAAGCGCCTTAGAGCGATCAAATATGGGCTGCTCCCCCTTTTCAACTTTCAGCTTCAGCACCGCTCCTGCACGAATGTCGCCTACGATATTCGGTGTGCCGGCCTCATGCCGCCTTGCCAAATTGGACGACAAGTCGCACCGTTGCTCCGACACGAACTGCACCGTGCCGCCGCCGTGATGAAAGGGTTTTGTATTTAACCAATCACGACGCACCACACAGACACCACTTGCGGCGGGCCCGCCTGTGAACTTGTGCGAGGACCACACCATAGCATCGAGTTCTTGGTTTATCAGGCGGCCATCCAGTGGCAAATACGGTGCCGCTGCTGCATAGTCACCAATAAGGTCGGCATCGTGCCTACGACAAACGCGAGCGATTTGATCTATATCGCTTATGAGACCAGTAACATTAGAGACAGCGGCAACACTTACAATATTTTGGGAAGTGGTGGTACCGGAGAGCTCACTGTCTAGCCAAGCGATATCAAGATGCCCCCGCCTATCGAGCGGTATACGTCGAATGGGCCAACCTGTCTCTCGCCATGGCAAGTCGTTGGAATGATGTTCAAACGGCCCCAAAAAAACGGTGCAAGGAGCCTGTGCATAGCGCTGACGGAGAAGATGGGAGAGTAGGTTTAGGCCCGCTGTACTGCCGCTACCCGTGAACAACACCTCATACCCACCCTCGGCACCAAGGAGTTTAGCGATGTATTTGCGAGCCTCTTCACGAAGCCCATTCGTCCAGCGTCCGCTAAAGGAAGACTCGCTGTGCGTATTTGCGTAATAAGGTAATACATGCGATCCGATAAAATCCTCAACCTCCGAACACGGTTGGCCGGAGGCCACATAATCACAATAGATAAGTGGCGTTCTACCTATAGGGGTTTTGAGCCAGCTGTATGACGTCATAAGGCACCTCGAAAAGAAGCATTCATTTTGCCAAGATTGGTCGAAACACAATCCCTATTTGAGTTAGACTTAAAGACTAATTCGTCACAATATTTCGATTATTGATTAAAAAAAGAAACAATATGATTTCTATAAGCTCAAAAGAAAAACAAATACTCAGCATCCTGCAATCAGATGCAACACGGCCGCTACATGAGATCGCCGAGATACTGGCCGTGTCCAAGTCCGCTGTGTGGCGCGCAGTTCGCCGCTTCGAAGACATGGGAATCATCGAGAAACGCGTCACACTTTTGAACCAACGAAAACTCGGGCTGCCGCTTACCGTTTATGTCTCGGTTCGAACAAATCAACACAATGCACAGTGGTCTGCTCGCTTTAAAGAGGTTGTTGAGAGTATCCCTGAAGTTATGGAAGTTCATCGCATGAGCGGCGACTTGGATTATTTAATCAAAGCCGTTGTCAGCGATATTGATGGTTATGACCGCGTCTACCAATCGCTGATCAAAGCAGACTTGTTTGATGTAAGCTCGAGCTTTGTGATGGAGACACTAAAAACCACAACCGAACTGCCGCTACATGTTCGTTAAAAGGCAAAGCTTACAGCCCCAAACGGATGACTATCGCTGGCTCAGACTCGTTCTGGGCACCGTGCCATAGACGCTCTAGAAAGGATTCAGCGTATAGCCCTGTTGTTGCAGTACTGCGTGCGCTGTCATCGCCGATAAGGCCAACTGCACACCCGGCAAAAAATCGGACTTGGACATACCGTAAAAAGCGGCACTTTGGCCACACACAATAAATTCAACGCCCTTGGACATCAGCGCAGCAATCAACGGGGCATTGGCGTTACTCTGCACATTGTTCGCCTCGTAGTAAGCGTCGTTAGCTAGGTCAGCTCCACCGCTGCCGTGCACGACAATGGCTATATTGATGTCGGTTGGATCAACGCCCGCGTCGACGTGCATATTAATAAAGCGCGTCGCAGCCATTATGGTCTTATTGACCGATCCGGGCTCAGTCGCCTTAGCCAAATCAAAAGCCACCTTGAACTGGGTATCTTTTGGGTAGGTCCAGTCCGCTTCGACTCGCACGTACGGTCCATAGCCCTCTATATATCCACTCTTTTGAAACTTAGTGTCTTGAGCATTGACGTGCGAGATGGAAAATAGGATCGACAGAAAAACAAATAAACGAAACAGTGTCATGTGTTGACTCCAAAAGACAGAACATTCACCAAGTAGCATAGACCTGTTGGAAAGGCTCCGCACCTAGTTTGGTTTGCAGGGCTAGTGAAGCGTTGTCGGATCTTATAAAACAGCATACTCAATAAACTTTCCCTGCTTTCATAACGAATGTGGGCGACTGCAAAATAGAGATATCCGCCAAAGGGTCACCCTCTACTGCGACAAAATCAGCGTATTTCCCCACCTCAACAGACCCAAGCGTATCAGCCTGATCCAGCAGAACTGCCGCGTTAATGGTGGCGGACTGAATGGCCTCCATGGGGGGCATGCCGGCCTCAACCATATAAACAAACTCTTTGGCATTCTGGCCGTGCGGTGACACGCCCGTGTCCGTGCCAAAAGCGATCTTGACGCCCTCAGCATAAGCCTTGGCAAATGTACCTTGAATTTGGGGTCCCACTGCCGCCGCCTTGGGCTTTACCACCGCCGGTAACTTACCATCTTGCTCGGCTAGTACCGCAACCCACTTACCCGCTGAAATCGTAGGAACGTACCAAGTGCCTTTTTCTTTCATCAAACGCATGGCTTCATCATCCATGTACGTTCCGTGTTCGACAGAATCAATGCCAGCGCGAATAGCTCGCTTCATACCCTCTGCGCCATGGGCATGTACCGCCACTTTGTAGCCGTAGTCCTTGGCTGCTGCGACCACCGCTTCAAGCTCAGAATCAGTAAATTGAGGGTTGTCGCCGCTCTTGGCAAGTGAAAGAACACCACCCGTTACCGTCAGTTTGATCACATCAGAACCATCCTTGTACCGTTGCCGCACCGCCTTGTAAGCATCATCGGGCCCGTTCACGACCCCTTCTTTCGGGCCTGGATCATGGCGCAAATCGGAACGCACGCCGTTCGTCGGATCCGCATGCCCCCCGGTGGTTGCGAGCGCTTTACCCGCCATAAAGATGCGAGGACCGTCTACCAATCCCTGATTGATCGCGTTGCGCAAGGCACGTATCGCATCAACATCAGAGGTTCCTAAGTCACGTACCGTCGTAAAACCGGCTGCAAGTGTGAGCTTAGCGTAGTGCGTCGACCTAAGCGCAACATCGGCCGAATTCATATAAAAACCCTCACTGTAACTGCCCGGTGGGTTGAGCTCAACATCAAGGTGTACGTGCATATCAATGAATCCGGGCATCAATGTGGCCTTGCGAAGATCGATTCGAGTGGCGCCCTCTTTCTCGATCCAGCCCTCAACGACATCCACAATTTTGTCGCCCTCAACCACGATCGATACGTTTTCGCGCGGCTCGAGTGAGACACCATCAATGAGCTTTCCCACTTGAAGCACGCTAGTATCGGCAGTGCAGGCAAAGCTGATCATAAGTTGCCCAAAAAGGGAGAGACTCACGTTTCTGAATTTCGGTATTTTATTCATATTATCCTCTTGGCTTTGATACAGGCTTATTCACCCACGTACGGTGCGTATCCGCTCGAATCGATTTTGGAAAGCGGCACCCCGCAGTCTAACAAAAAGTGCTTTGTTTGAGCTAAATCGAATTCCAATTAAGAAGCGGTTGGCCTGCTACACACAGGTCAAGTTATACTTCAATTTAAAGCCAAAAGGTACACAATTAAATGCAA
>Ga0255753_1007004_pt1 | contig 10278 bp, 3 predicted proteins | sample 041ome_10_FD_179953 | JGI IMG/M metagenome (GOLD analysis project Ga0255753, IMG submission 179953) | Coastal salt marsh microbial communities from the Groves Creek Marsh, Skidaway Island, Georgia - 041412US metaG (version 2) | ecosystem: Environmental > Aquatic > Marine > Intertidal zone > Salt...
GCTCACCATACCCATCTCCTCTCTTTCCTCCAAATTTTTCTTTCTCACCTCGTTCATCTTTTCTCTCACCACGGTCATCATCTCCGCGTACAGCGCGCCTTTCTCTTCCTCGTTTTTACACTTCCCACAGCGACCTCGGAACTGTTTCATGTCGATGGGTTCACCGACAGTCACGTGGACGCGCTTGCCCCATCGAAAGATGGTCTTACACCCCGAGTACGGTTTTACCTCGTCCATCCCAGAGTGCCAAAACGGCAATATCATCGGTTGTTCTCCGCCCATCTCCTCGACGTCGCACAGAATCTTCCCTAACCCCCACTTCAATCTTTGGTCCAACGGCGTTTGCCCTCGCGGTTCTCTATTGACTTTACCTTCCGGGAAGATTTGTAGCCATCGACCGGAGGCGACTAACTCGGCCATAACTTTCATGCACGGTTGATCGATCCCTCCCCCTCGGTATATCGGAACCCCTTTCCCGCTCAAAATGAAAGATTCCACGAATCTGTTCGCCGTCGCCACCTCCGCCGTGCACAGCGTCCACCGGTTGTTTTGGTGGAACATTTCCGTTAAGAAAAACTTCAACGGCGTCATGTACGCCAACACGCCCGGGTCGTCGAACGTCGAGTGGTGATTCGCCACGGTGATTAACCCTTGTCTCTTCTTCTTCTTGACACCGGCATCTTTTTCTTCCCTTTCGTCGTCGTCTTTATCGTCTGAAGCGACGACGCCGCGATCTTCTCGCGTGACCGCGCGTAAAAACGTCTCGTGATTGCTCACGGTCGTCGAATTGAACATCCCGAGAAGCGCTTTGGAAAACAACGCGACCGCGGAGAGGACGAAGGTGCGACCGATGGTACCCCAGGGAGAAACGGTAGATGGAGCGACGATTTTTATCTCCTGCTTTTCTTTTTTGTTGGTGCTCTCCTCCGCCGCGGAGGATGCGAAAGAGGACATATCGAAGCGCGTTCGTTATATTATTCTTTTTGTGAGGTTTGTTCGTCCAAAGAAGGAGTACGAGGAAAAAAAATCCAGCGCAAAGAAAAGCATCTTTCCGCCGGGGCGTGCATTAACGGTGCTCTGTGTTGCGATAACACATCTCTCTCTGTGTGTGTCGAAACGCGCGTCTCTTTCTCTCTCTCTCTCTTTTCTCACTAAAATCTATCTATAATTTTTATGCCTGTGTATCTCTCTCTCTAACGTGATGTCTCTAATCTATCTGCTTCTATTTTTTTTAACGAATCTGCGTTCGATTCAAGTTCCAGACGGAGTTCTCTTGCACGCCACCTTGACTCCTTTGGCCGGGAAAGACGTTCCAAAATCGCAGCGTTTCGTCGCCGGCGCCGGTGACGATGGTTTGGCCGTCCGGAGAAACCGCCAAATATAACACTCTCAGCGTGTGTCCGGTTAACGTGGCGAGTTTGCTCATGGTTGGGTATCGCCAGACGACGATTTGATTTTGGGAATAGCCGTGCGTGGAGACGATTTCGTTGACGTTTTTCGACCAGGCGAGGTTGCAAACTTGCGAGCCAGTATCGACGCACTGCAGAGGAGTGTTGGTGGTGGTGTTCCAAAAGCGAATGCATCGATCGGCGGTACCGCCACCAGAGGCGAGAAGGCCGTGTTGGTGCGGAGACCATGAGATGGCTTTGACGGCGGCTTGATGTTGAGGCAGCCGCAGCGACGGACCGCCACTAGAGGCGGCGGCGGACCAAATCAAGAGCTGGTTGTCGTTACCACCACTCGCGAGTTCGCGATCGTCGTAGGACCACTTCAAGCCGCACACCTCCGACTTGTGACCTAGAAGTTTCCCCGTGAACTGTTCCGGCGAACGGACGTCTCTTTGCATGATGGATCTGTCGCGCGATCCGGAGGAGAGCATGTTCGAGGACCATGCTAAGGTACCAACTCGCGAACGATGGCCAGTCATCGTCCGAATCAACTTACACTTGTGCGCGTCCCAGATTTGGACGTCGCCGGTGTTTGTACCGACGGCTAAAAACGTGCCCCGTTGCGTCCACGCAACGGAACACACGGAATCTGAAGGTGCTAAATCGCACAGTTTCGTCACTCGCGACGTACACGCGGACCATAAGTATACGCACGACCCTAAACCAACCGCTAAAACGTTATGCGACGACCAATCGACCAAGTTCAAGTAGAAATCGTCCTGTAACGCCGGCGCGTCCAAGACTTTAAACGGCGACCGGGCGATTTTACGCGGCATTCTCCTCGGCGCGGCTAACGCCGTCCCTAAAGGACCGGTTCGACCAATCGGCGATAACGAATACGGCGACGAAGAGTTCGAGCGATGGTGTTCGTAGTATCTCACTCCCGCTGCATTCTCTTCGTTGTTATTTTCGCTCACGCCACCGCGGGACGTTCCTCCTCCTGCTTTTTGATCGTAATACCCGCCCTCGTCTGGATTGTGCTGATATCGTTTCTTCGGACCGCTCGAAGGCGGCGAATCCGTCTTGAACCTCAACGTTTTCTTGTTTCTGTGCGTTTCTTTCAACGGCGACCCGTCGTACGAGAGATGATGACTTTTCCCATCTCCGTGCATCGCGGCTCCTTGACCTCCTCCTTGACTTCCTCCTCCGCCGTCGTCCCCTCTTCTCGCGCCGCCCGAAGCCGTGGGTAATTGCAATTCGCTTCTCAACAATTCGTGGTACGCCGCGGACGTGTCCTCTCGCTCCGTGTTGGCCACGATCATGCGCACGTTCGAATTATTATTAGTATTCGTATTCGTTGTCGCCGCGGTCGGTGCGTTATCGTCGTTATCGTTCGTCGTCCGGTGGTGGTAATGGTGGTGGTAATACGACGCGTCTTCTTCCCCGACGTAAGGTTCAACGACATCCTCGAACGCTCTCAATTCTTCCTCGTCGAAAGAGTGGTTGTTATTGTTCGCGCCGTTTCGCGCGTCTCGCGCTGGAACGAACCGGTCCGAGTAGACGACTTGCGGCGTCGTTTGCGTCGTCGTTTGCGCGTTGTTATCGTTATTGTTTCGCGCGTCTGGAGGTTGCCGAGGGTCAAAGTTCTCCATTTCTCTCTCTCTCGTTGTTTCCAATTCGACCTTCGAGGAGACAAAAAATGGCGGTAAAAGGTACGAAAAGGAAAAATTTTCAACAAGACCCCCCAAAATACGTATATAAATACGCGAACGAACGCGCGTGAATGTCATCACATCGTTACAACAACGCCGCCACTATCGCTACTATTATCGCTACTACTAACACTATCATCATTATCTAAATGCATCCTCAATCGACCAACGACGCCTCGCACGTGCAATTTCCCACACACGACCACGCACTTGACGACGCGACCGGAACCGTCGTTTGCTTCTTTTTCGTCTCGCGCTTCGTTTTTCGTCGGCTCGCCGCGATCGCCGGTGGGTGTTTTCTTCGACGCGAGCATGTACCCGCGCTGACCGGGAGCTTCTCGGAACTCGCCTATGAAATCGTCGTTCGCTTCGGAATCTAAGGCTACGAAGACTTCGACTTTGCGTGCGCCGGTGACTGGTCGCGAGGACTCTTTCGCGTCGACGACTTTTGCTCGCTGGACGAACGGGTCGAATACGATTCGCGCGACTCTTTTGTTTCTCGTTTCGTTCTCGTTACTTTTGGAAGTATCATCAAAATCGTCGTCACCTACGTCATCAAAGTTTTCGGGCGTGTATAAGCGGTTTTGCGCGAGAACAACGCCGAGCTTGGCGCCGACGAGCGATCCGTCGTTGCGTCTGGCAATCTCGTCGAGCATTCGCAACCATCTCGGCTCGAACAAGTTCAACCTTCGAATCTCGTCTCTGCTTTCAAACGGGCGTTTCAACGTGAATACGGGTAATTCATCCAATAAATAACGATCATGATCATCATCATCATCATCATCATCATCATCATCATCTAGAGAAGGAAGGGATGATGATGAAGAAAACGTAAACTGTTTCGAAATCAACTCCTTCTTTCGCAGCCGCTTCGCGATGTCCACGCCTTTCAACACATTCTTCGCTAATACATCGTCTCTATCTTTCAACAACACGTCGGATACCACGGCGACTCCGTACAGCAACACGAACAGCTCGATAAAATTGTGGTCCAGGAGCGCGCACGCGAGCGTAATCGTCAAAACGCTCGCCGTCGGCGCGACGCCAAACGCGCCTTTAAAAGACTCGAGAAAGTACACCAAGCCGCCCGGGAACACGCTGGTGACATTTTCAATGCTCGTAGCTTTACTCAGTAGCATTTCCGGAATCTCTTTCGCTTTCACGTCGCCTAACAGCACGATGGGTTGTTGTTCTTTTTGCGTCTTCGCGGTGGTGCCAGACTTGACCGCGTTCATAAAGTCTTCGCCTGCTTCTCCTTGTTTTTTCTTGAAGCCGTTGTTAAAATTGGAGTTCAGTCGCTCAAAATCCAGCTCGACGACCACGACGTCTGGTTTCTCGTCTTCAATCACTCTGGTGACCTTTTCTGCGTCGGAGGATGAATTGTGATTGGTTCCGAGGACGATGATTTTTGTCGTGAATAATGTGTTCTTTTCTTCTTTTGTATCCAATGTCTTTTCTGATGTCATCAAACGAATTTTAGGCGTTTTTGATGACGAGACAGAAGAATTAAAAGAAGAAGAAGAAGCGATGACGACGCGCAAAGATGATCGCAGCAAATGCATCAACATCGTTGTCCTCCGTTTAATCCGTTTTAATAAAAAGTCGTCTTCTGTCTCCTCGTTTGTTATTTTGTCGTCGTGTTGTTCATCCTCTCTGGCTTTTGTGGAGAGCCGATATTTTTTCACTTGAAACAAGCTAAAAAAACAACAATTTAGAAAGAATCATCCCATCATCATCACCTTCACGATTTTTTTGTTTTAGGGGGACCAGACGATGGACACGATTTAAAAAATTCTTTCAACCAACATCGAATCCTCACAGATTTTATGAAAGGCATCTGAAGCGAAAGTAAACACGCGGGAGTCACTTATGAATGGCTCATCACCGCCCGAGGGCGACGTTTTTGCATCGATAGGAACGCAAGGTGTGTTTTACCACGTTTTTTTGACTTCTTAGAACTTCGCGACGTCCTCGTCGCGCGCGGACGTCGAAAAACGAAATCACACACATGTGATTTCAAATTCAATTATCTTCAAATTCAAAAGATAGGCGTGTCTTCGCTTTTCTTCGTCGCTTCTGATGACTCGAAAGACCACGAAAGACCAAACAAAGACTCGAAGAGATGAAGAAAAGGAATGCGTCGCATTCTTTTGCGCTCTTTGTCGTTGGTTTTCGTCGGTCGCGTCGTCGTCGGGGGCGCATGCGTTTGAAATTTATTTTTTTTCTCCTCACCTGCATGAGAAGAGCTCTCTTTTGGTTTCGTCTCTTATCAAACTTCAAAAAAAAACACAAAGAGTTAGCCAAAAATGTGAACTCAAACCACTAACTTAAATCCGCGCCTTTGGCGGCGTCCACTAACTATGATCGTCTCATCGAACAGATACAGTAGATCAAAGAACGACTACCTTCGTAGAGCCGCGATATGAGACAAATGATTGGAATCTAAGATTAGGTACTGGTGGTATCCTTATCTCACTCTCAACTTTACCGCCACCACCACGGCCCGGAGGAAATCTTGATATTCGTTCTTCGAATCGGTCTTCTTCAAACAAGAAGAGGAAAGGGCGTCGCGAGAACAATAATAATAAGAAGAAGAAGTCCGTCACCGTCGCTGCGACCGCAGCTGCCGAGTTAACGCACTTGCGACCGATAGAACAACAACGCGCGACGAATCAGAGGATGAATAGAAAGGAGCGAGAGGAGGAAGAAAAGGAGGAGATGGAAGGGTACGAGTTTGATGACGAAGAAGAAGAAGAAGAAGAAGAAGAAGAAGAAGAAGGTGAAGATGACGAAGAAGATCGAAGAATTAATAATAGTGACTTCCCGACAGCGATAATCACAAAGGGTGCATACTATGAAAGTATGTACGAGCGCGAGCCGGTTCCGGATGGCCATATCAAGGATAAAGAAGAAGAAGAAATAAAAGGTCTCGCGAAAGTGTCGGAAGAGGTTTTGAGGTTGAATCCAAAAACAGACGTTATTACGGATAAAAGAGCAGCGGGAAAGCAAACCTACGTACAGAGCTTGCAGGTAATCGCGATACGCGCGTACTTAGCAGAATTGGATAAGTCTGACGACGATGAGCAAACGCGCGAAAAGGTGCGCGACGCAGCTCTCAAAGAGATAATCGCGACACGCGCGGACTTAGCAGAATTGGATAAGTCTGACGACGATAAGCAAACGCGCAAAAAGGTGCGCGACGCAGCTCTCAAAGGCTTATTTGTGTATGACGAGCAAATCAAAAGAAACATACCGAGTGTGGAGAAAGTGAAGTTTTTGTACTGTAAGTATGAAGATATCTGGGACGAGGAAATGCGTGAGACGAATCATTCCACGTTCTGGCCGATGTTCGGGGAAAAGGAGCTTGCTTTTGCCAAAGGTAAAATATTCCTCGATGAAGTCGTCATCGGCAGGGGCCATTTGGACTCCGAGGCGAAAGATTCTCTTTTAAGAACCATTGACTCCTCTTTGGCCGAAAATCTTGAACCCGCGTTTGGTACAATGAAACGTAGGGCGGCTGCCGCGGAATTGGTCGCTGAAAGAGTTCTAAAAAAGTTACTCGACGGGACAACTGACTCTTCTTCAGTAATGGACGAAAACAGTTTTATGTGTTTTTCTCCGGCGGCGGAGGATCCAAAAGTACTCGGTACAAAGAAATTTGAAGAGTTCGCAAAACTGGTCGATACTATTTGCGTATTCAACTCTCTTTCGCAGACGGAGAAAAAAGAGTTTGATGAAGGGTACAAAGCGGCGTACCAATCAAAACAGTCGACCATTTTGAATACCACGCGGATGATCTGCACAATAGATGGTGTAGGCGCGGATCATTTCGATACGACCTTCTGCACGCTCATTGGCGCCGACAAGAACGGTGTTCCCAAAAATGTATGTTGCCGTCGCTACACCACGTTCGAAAAAGTGAAGAAGTGTGTGCGTAAAATTTTCGAAGAGAACAAAGAACTCGAAGTTTACTTCTTGAAACGATTATACGTGATCAGTTACGCCGTTGGCAATCAGAGCAGCCGCGCATTTTTCCAGCCTCCCGATGACGAGGAGGAACACGAGGAGGAACAGTTCATCTCGTTCGTTAAACAAATGATTACCGATGAGATTGGTTTCGTCGGAAACGAGAAGCAGTGCGCAACTGGAATGGAAAAGGATGAGATTGAACGGTGCGCGCGTAAGATTTTACCTCTCTACTGGAAGCACGTCGATCGTATGCACAAAGCGACTGAATTGGCGTGGAACAAAATGTTTAGAATTTCGAATAAAAAGCGATGTCTCATTACTTTGCACGTAGAGGCGACGCAGCGTATAGCTCCCGGCGATGCAATAGGCGAACGGGTCATCAAGCAGTACTGCTTGTCCGAAAATAAGCGTAACTTAGCCGATTATTTCGACTTTTGCGCTCGGGCGAAATTCGAGATGGTCGTGGGGTCGAGATGGCTTTTCCGCGACGTCATCATTGGCGGCATGAAAAAGCTCAAAATACAACGAGTTACAAGCAACGAGATGGAACAATCTAACGAAAATGAGTACGCTGAAACGAAGTGGTTGAGCAAAAATCGCTTACATTCTGATGAACAACTCGCGAAGACGTGCTCCTGCGACGTGGACTGGCAAAATCTGTCGGTGGAAAGGTTCCACGTTTCTTCTTCCGCGTCTCCGTCGCAGCACGACGTCGTTCTGGTGACAGTGCATGCGCATTTGTCCCACGCTCACACGAGTGGTGGCTATCGCTTATTCATACAAAGGCAACTGAACGATATCGAGTTCATGTTATGTTCGAAAGGAGGCGAGGTGAAAATGCAGCCACTCGCATCCGAGTTACTGATGGCGATCGCGGAGACTTTGCCGGCGCGCCAACTCGAAGCGCTCGCGGACGACTTTACTGAAATTCTTCGAACTGCGTGCGAGAAAAATAATCAGCTCGCCAAATACTCTGGTATGCGAGTCATTGCGCGTGTCCTCGTCAGTTGTTGGATGAACGTTTCAGCTCTCCCGAAGACGCAAGAGAAGTTCGTTCAACTGCTCGGAGGCGACGAAAGACTCGCACAATTTCAACAGGCGCGAGCGGCGGCGAGCAGTGGAAATAGAAGTGAGTATCGCAAGTTTTTATCCGATCGCGTTGACTCAGAGGTTTTGCCGTCTATTTCGGAAGGACAGGTGATGACGACCATCGAAGGTGCAATAATGAAGTGCTTCGGGCTGTACAACCAACGTTTCGACAGCGCTCGCTCAAAAGACAAAGACACGATTGAGGGTTTGTATTTGCATGCAAACTTACTTTTCGGAGTGCACCGTAAATTGTTGGGCTACGAAATGGGAGGTAAAAACGGAAATTTAGCTCCCGCTCGAAACAAGAAGGCGGCGCCGATGACGACGTCGGACAAAAAGGAGAAAGTATTTTCAAATAGAGCCGACGATAACGATAAAAATAAGCTCCGGGACAAACTGAACGTGCCCCTAGTAACGAATGAAAGTGTTCAGTCGTTAGCCGAAACGTATGGTATCAAGAAAAAAGAGTCTACTGCTAATGGTACGGAAAGTCAACCGTCGCGTATCGCGTATGGTAACGGCAACACCAAATTCTGGGAGGTGGAGAACGTCGAGGAATTATTTGTCGGTGTCGAAACATATATGGAAAAAAAAGCAAACCAAAAACGCAATATAAAGTGGGGTGTAGTCTGGAATACATTGTCGTCGGAGTTTCAACAGAACGTAGAAGATCATATCTCCAACAACTGGTCCTGGGGTGGACCAGTTGATATGAACAACAAGGAAAAAAAATGTATCAAATGTATCAGCGATAAGTACAACAATCTGAGACTGCTCTTCCACGAAAGGAGAGACAAGGGGGAGACGTGCTACGCGAACGTCGGAGAGAAACGATTGAAGGAGCATTACGAGAAAGGAGGCTTTTGGAAAGAATAAAAGATATCATCGCTCAGAAATGGCGCGACATGAAGAGACAGAGAGAGAGACATACATACCACTAAACCACAAGTACGGTAGCTGGCAAGTGGAGACGATGAGATGGAAGAGGAGGATTAGATATCAAAAATATAGATTAAATAGTTGTAATAACAGCGCAGAGAGACGCCGCACGCAAGCCAATGGCGAGCATTCATCAGCCGTTTTGATTATATTCCCATCCCGAATATTCCCCTCCATGATGCGTCGATCGTTAAGTGGTCCACGGTGGTAATACCTACCCATCATTGCGACTAAAGCGGTAATGGAGAATAGCGCCATCATGGGTCTAGGTGTCCACGTTTGGCGTTCGCGCGAGTCCAGAACCCGGACTTTCGGGAGCTGAAAGAGCGCTAGCAAAGATTGAAGAAGCGAGACTCAAGAACTTAACCGATTAAAGGGCGCTCAATCAGCGTGGGAAACTGTTGTTGATATCCTCATCTACTCAGGCAGAATATTTCCGCATGCAGAATAGAAAATTCGGCGCTCAATTTTTGACAACACAAATCCGCATGAATGACGCGGTTACGCTTCTTTGTTGCGATTAAGCGTCCCATCTCGAGTAAACACACTCACGACAGTTCGATTCGTACCAACATCGCGGTCGCTTGCGCCGTATCCGAGACATACCGATCCAGTTTGTCGCGTTGTCGGTTTCGCTTCCGAACAATTTTATAGGCGGAGCGTAAAACAGGCATATCAGATATCCCAGTTGGAGTCGCTCGTTGACGCTGAAACTTTCTACAATTTGCACAGCTTATGTTTAGACGAGAACGATCGCGTCAGATCGTCAAAAGCGCCCGTTCGTGCGCGCGTGTGATCGTGTGAATTTTGCCACATTTTCTCCTCTTTTCTCTCTTGCGACCAAAAACAGTGTCTACGCGCGCGAGGTGAGCCGCATATTCGCATCTCGGCGTTCTGGTAGCCGCCGTTCGGCTCATGGCATGGACGATGTATTGACCGGGATGTAATCGAGTTTCAGCGCGAACCGCGACGGGCGCCGTCGTCCATGGTCGCGAGAGTGTCAGCTTTTTTTCCACGTTTCCGTGTATTTTGTGGGGACCGTGAGGCCTGCTGCGAAGAGAAGAGAGAGACGAAAAAGTAACAAAAACGCGTGTGGTTTTGTAACGCTGCACAACCCTAAATAGCACTACAAAAAGACCGAGAGAAAGGAGAGCGTTATAAGTTCTCCTTTTTCAGTGCGT
>Ga0255753_1007015_pt1 | contig 10268 bp, 12 predicted proteins | sample 041ome_10_FD_179953 | JGI IMG/M metagenome (GOLD analysis project Ga0255753, IMG submission 179953) | Coastal salt marsh microbial communities from the Groves Creek Marsh, Skidaway Island, Georgia - 041412US metaG (version 2) | ecosystem: Environmental > Aquatic > Marine > Intertidal zone > Salt...
AGGGCCTTCTACTAGTTCGCCCTTTTTCCAATTCTTAAAAGCATACATGTCCAAACTATCCATGACACGTTCAATATCCATCATGGTTTCGAGACTGCTCTCGCTCATGTAGATCTGTTTTGTATTTTTGATGATGTCAACAATATCCATTACACTATCCTATCGTATAACATATTTATCCATTCTACATGCGCAGACTCGTGCGGATGAGTTGTGTAAAACTGTTGTTTTGTGCGCTTCGCCCAGTTAAACATGCCTTCATTGTTGATAATCCGATCACTGTATATGCTTGCTCTAAGTGTGGTTAGTGTTGTGTCCATAGGCACGTTGCATGCAAATAAACTGTCGTCCACATACATAAAGCGGAAAGGTATGTTATTTTCTAATAGATAGTTTTGCAGCATTACTATTTCACACCAGCTGGTATACAGTTCCCAATATGGTTCAATAGCAACATTATCTACATAACTTTTAGCAAACGCAGTCATACCTTTTGCTTCTGCATTGGCTCTGTTTGCTTGTTGTGCTGCTAATACTTGATCATCTTTTGTAAAAAAATGTTCTTCAAATTTTTCATCATTGTGTGTCCAGGGATTGATGCTGTACCATGGACTATCTATATGCCCAGTGTCATATGCAAATCTAAACTCGTAACGATTGGGAAAACTCCACATAACAACAACAAACAAGTCCAACTCTATATACTTGTGTACAGCGTTCATTACATTGCGACGGATTGCACTATTACTTGCTGCTGGTCGTGCAGTGTTACAGATGTTCCACCCTTTGCGAGTTGCAAGCAAATTAGCCCAAGCATGTTCTTGACTGGGTAATTCACTTCCATATGTAAAACTATCGCCGCCGGCGATTAGTACTGTCATATTAGATATAATCCTATTAGCATTGGTACTATTATAAAGAATTGTGGGAGAAAGTTCAATATAATTGCTTTCTCATTCATACGCCAACCAGCATAGATCCAACCGCTTGCACCTATCATTTGTGCAAAACTATTCCATGGAGTTATACCAGCAACGTGCAGGACCATCGCTATAAGGATAGTCACTGCACTTGCGTATTTTACTATTGTAACGTGGTTCATACAGACATCACATTGTTGTAAGTGCTGAATAAACGCAATGTATCTTCACTAGCAACACCTGTAACTAATAATGTACAGCGTGGACCGTGTCCTGCATTTGCTGTACAGTGTGGGACATTATACCAATCAAAACTGTATACTTCACCAGCACGATAACCTGTATGCACAAAGTTGCCGTACTGTATAAAGTGTCCTGGTTCCCAATCATTGAGCATTACCATAAAACGATATACACTATGAGGATCGTCCTTGTTCCACTTTTCAAGTTTGTCTATATGCAAGTTCCATATTTGCCCGGGATGCTGCACATGTACACGACTTTGTATTTCTTTTTTGTCGCCGCCTTTAAGATGTAGTGCATCTGTCATACGCCGAAATACAGGAAGCAATTCATATTCAAGATTGGTCAATACCAAATCAGCATCAGCGCCACTGCGAATCAAATCATATTCTTCAGATTCAATCTCAGGACTTGTTCCGTCTTTTGGATTACGATTACGCCAAGTGATTGCTTTGCTGTTTGCTATTGTTTGTGCTAGTTCGTCACTCCAATCTCCTTCAAAACGCCCAACATAGCGCATTGCGTCATATGCTGGGTCATTTTTGAAAGGGTCAAAATGATAGTGAGTTCTAGGCTTCAGTTTGTCCCAATTACTTTCCATTACTTTACTAGGTTTTCCTTATATATACTAGCAAGTCCTAGTGCTTCGCCGTTGAACTTAACTAGATCTTGCAATGCTGTTGAAGTAACAAAGGTTAATAGTTTGTCACGTTGTGCATCACCGTCTTTGCCAATATACCAATCATACTTACCATTCTTTTTAATCAGTGTTGCAACTGCTTTGGGATCTTTACTCATTGCTTCTAGTGCTGCTGCAAGTTTATCACGATTTGGATTTCCCTTGTTTACCCACAATGCTTTTTGCAATCCATCACGGAAACTTTTTACAAGTTTGTATGCATTGTAAAATTCGCCACTAGGTGCTTTGCCCCAACGCTTTTCAAACAGGATTTCTAGTTGTAGTCCTGGATAATTTGGATCGTCTGCATGTGATCCATCTGGCTGTAATAATCCGTGATGGAACCAAAGTTCTGCATTTTCATCTGGCTCAACATGTTTTTTGTAGGTTGCAGGATTTTCTCTTGTACCTGTAAGTTCACCACGCTTAAATGCAAGTCTGCGTTCAGCAGTTTTCATCCCTTTAACCCAGGTCACATTGTCTTTAAAGCAAGCAATATATTCATCTACACTTTTATCTGGACCACAGATAAGCAGTGCAATAGCAAATGCTTCTGGAACCATACCTGAACCTGCAGGGAAACTTGGTTTATCCATGTTTGCCCCTTTGCGTTTACCAGCAATAATGTTTAGGTTCATCATACCAACACTATCATATTCGCGATAGTCATAGTCAACTGCTTCTTGTAGGAAACTAACACCGTTGCCACCATGTGATACCATAACAGTCTTATCATCAAAACGTAATTTGTTATGATACTCGTTAAAGCCAGGAATATCTCTTGCTCCTGGCAACATTTTAATATTGATCTTTTCGCCTAGAAAAGGTTCAAGTTCTTTAGCAATAATTTCTGCCCATACTGTTGTACCTTGTCCTGCACGTTGCGGAACAACAAAAGTATAATCAGCTAATGCTGAAGTAGTAAAGCCTAACACAAGTGCTAGAGAAAGTAAAAGTTTACGCATTGATTTATCTCCTATTATGCATAATCTAACTTGCTACGCTTGGTCAAACCCCAAACTGTAACAACAAGTATTGTTACTATTAGAGTCCAAAAGATAGGACGATCCAATAGTTTATCAAAATTATACAGACCAAACATCTGTATAGTAAGTGCTTCAACTCTGTCTGCCAGAATAAATCCAAACAACAGAGCAGGTCTACTAAACTTGTAGTGTTTTGCTACAATACCAATCACACTACAGATAGCAAGTATTGCATAGTCTTCCCAACCTCCTGTATATTGCGCACACGCGGCTACAATAAACAGTAGTAGAACAGGGAAATAGTATTTGTAAGGCACTTGTGCAATCTTGGCAATATACTTTGTAAGCCATAGACACAATCCACCAACCAATATAGTAGCAAACATAAAGCCATACAACATACTGTCAAAGAATCTTTCATCCATTGCAAGATCAACAGTGCCTAGTTCAAAATCTAGATAAGCAAAAAGCCCAATAATAATTGCGGCAAATGGAGCACCAGGAATACCAAACAGCACAGTGGGAATCATGCTGGTTGCTTTTTGTGCATTGTTAGCACCCTCTGGTCCTATAACACCACGGATGTTTCCCTTGCCAAAAGGCACGTCGGGATCTTTAGTAGTGGCAACTGCTTGACCATATGCCATCCAGTCTGCCATTGCACCGCCCAGTCCCGGTAGCACACCAATAAACGCACCAATAAATCCACCACGTAATGCAAGCCAACGATTTTCCCAAACTGCACGAATACCTTCACGAGTCTGTTTACCATTGCCAGTTGCATCAGTGGTTTGACTGCGGTTGCCTAATCCGCTGATAAGTTCTGGAATAGCAAAAAGTCCTGCAATCATTGGTAGTATTTGTACGCTTGCTGCAAGATATCCCCAACCAAAAGTCCAACGATCAACATTCGTAGTGGGATCTACCCCTATCATACCAACAAATATGCCAAATGCTAGTGCAATTAATCCTCTAATCCACCAACGATTGCTAACAAAAGTAACAGTGGCAAGTGCAAGAACTGTAAATGCCCATAGTTCGGGTACGCCAAAGATTAATATGAGATTTGTATACCAAGGCAATAAGAAAAACACTAGCGCACCCCATAACAGTCCATTAACTGTACTAGTTGTCACTGCGGCACTAATAGCGTATGTTGCTTTTCCTTGTAGTGCTAGTGGAAAACCATCTACCATTGTAGCCGCAGCACTGTTAGCACCTGGTATACCCAGCAACACACCTGTGTATGTGTCTCCTGTTGTGCTTGCTGCTACAACAGCCATAACAAAGATCACTGCTAGATAAGGATCTGGAAACATCATCATAAATGGAAACAAGAATATTAATCCTGTAGTCGCACCTGCACCAGGGATGATGCCTATTAATAGTCCGTATAATGTTCCTGCCACGAGGGCATATATTTCAGCCATAGAGAAATCACAGTCGCGCAAACACGATCTGTGCCTTTTTAATTTATTGGGGGGTATACAACTGAACAGCGCATTGCATTCCGCATAAGAGTGTTAGTTGTAGTATAAGTTTATTTAGTCCGCCACACGAAGTATAACCGATTTTTGTGGCTGTCAGTTCTAATGTCTAGTATTTCTACGCCAAGTTGTTCTGCACAGTTAATAATAAAGTTGCTGTCCCAAGGATAAAAGTAGATCCAATTTGATTCACTCTTGTCGTGCGGTAATCCAGGATTTGCTCTAAAGAACATAACTGCACCTGGATTACACAAACTTACAGCGTGTTCTAGCTCTGCATAAATTTTGTCTGTGCTACCAAAGTTAATACTACCTAGTGCTATCACAGCATCATACTTTTCGTCTGGATGATGATCAAGTAGTTTTACATGCAAATCTGCTGCATCATTGTAAGGATCAATGCCTACAATATTATCAATCTTACCTTTGAACTCGTGATACCCGCAACCAATGTCTAGCACTTTGCGTGGCTTTAAACTGTTGATCTCATCAATAAGCGCAAGTCCACTGTACTTGTACTTTTTCATTTCGCCTTGCCATACGTTACGAAAGTAGTTGTCTAGCACTTTATCGTCAATACGATCAACCAGTTCGCCAATATGTGTGTATTCAACATTGTCAATTTCAATGTCAAATGTGCCTTGAATAGCCTGTTGCAGTGTGCGTGAATTACGCAACAACTGTGGACTAGTGTGGATCATTTGTTCAAGTTTGTGTAAAATTTTGTGATTCATTTAAAAGACGTCCTTTTTCTTCTCCAGTATGTAGATTTAACCACATGTTGTTGTGATATACATTATTTTCATTTATAGTTAAACCAAATATATCAAGCAATGCTTGGCCTTGCGTGTTTACAATATCTTGTAAACAAATTTGGTAATCGGTGAGTTTTGCAATTTTATCTACTTCATGAAATACCTCGAAACCATTAAATTTTGTTGTTTTTGGTTTTTTTATTACTAATTCGCTATGATTAATAATATTCCCCCAGGCATGTTTATTTTTAGCAAGCATCACTTGTGTTTCTATATCAGTGTATAATAAAATTCTCTTATCACAATCTTGTATTATATGTTCCTTTTCAGGATTGCAATTAAAGAATAGTTTATTATTAAAACTGCTGTTTTGTGTCAAATCATTTTGTGGCCACTTTTCTGTAAATTTCCATTTAGTTCTGTCTTTGCTGATATCCCAATGGTTTTTATAAAATATACTATCAATACTTTTAGGACCACTGGTTTTATTTTCTATAACTCTTTTTATCAATTCTTGGTTATTGACATATACTATATCTTGTTGTATCTCTTTTGGAAAGTCATCAATGCATTCCGGAATATCTTGTAATGTTGGCCAACTTACTCCTCGTATAGTGTCATATGCATGATCCCAATGTTCCAAAACACAGCTATAATCTGTTCCTAATAATATATGCCATAAAGCAAAAAACCCGCCGCTTCCGCCAAAATAGCATAACTGAGCATTCATGGTTTTATTTTCCATTGGTTGTAAAAATAGTCTGCGTATACTTTGTTTGTTTCTCGATTCATATGATGCCCGTCTCTGCTTGTATGTATTTTCTGAGATATAAATTCACCAAATTCTGTTGTGAACATTTCCAGATGAGGCTCAGCACCTTGAACAAATTGTTTGAATGTAGGCCAATCGGGTCCTCTTAAAATGTTATAACTTTTTTCACACACAAAAGCTCTTCTATCTATTTCTGGGCAATCAGAAAAGTATAGTAATGAATCAAACCAATATATTTCTAATTCAGACAAAAACTGTTTTTCTTCATTACTATAACATCTTTTTGGTAACGCACATTCGAAAACATTCGGTATACGGTGTTTTAAAAAATGTTTGAAATTTTCGCTGTCATTGTCTACATATTGTATAAACACATTATCAACTAGCCGCCTATGCAAATAACTATACATTACAAAAGTATTCTGCACATCAAATATTTTACATGCTCGCTCGTACACCAATCTTATAGCATCATTGCCGGCGCCATCCATACCTAAATTAAGTGTGGGAATATCAAAATGTAGTGCTAGTTGACTGCACCAACTATGTTCGATAGGACCTCCTACATTAACAGTAAAGCTATCGCCCAGGCATAAGTTTACAGATTTACCCACAAACTGCGCATATTCCGGTCCTCTAAATCCCCAACTGTTAAACTTATAATCAAAGTCTTGTATGGGATATGCATGCCACTCTTTAAACGAACTAGTAGCCTTGTTGGGATGATCTATTCCGCTTGTTGTATTGCAGTAGTTTGCTGATTTTTTAAAATAATTTAAATCATTAATTAACATCTGGTTTATAGGTACCTATAAAAATGTCACTGTGTTTATGATGTTGTAGCCATTGTACACTATGTTTCTGTGCAAAGTCAAGTATTAAGTTGTTCTGTTCTTCAATACGTTTGGTCATCCAATAATCTGTTTCATACCAGTCATAGTTAGGATAGGTAATGTCAAATCCACCTGCTTTTTTCCACCATAAAAAACTTGCCCAATCTGGTCTGTATATTAACTGTATCCAAGCAAGAGGATAAGCATCCTGTATAGCATCAAAGTAGTAGGGCCACTCATGACTCATAAGCAGTTTGCATCCTGCTTTGTCAGTGTAAGGTGCATCTAAGTTATTACGATCTAAACTGCAATCAAACTCCATGCCTGTGCCAAAATAACTGTCCATGTGTCCACTAAAGTCACCATGCTTGTACACACGATGTTCAGCACGATCTGTGGTGTTGTAGCCAGGCTGACTTTTAATTTCCTGTGCAATGCCACTCCAGCGACTGCCAGGAACACCTGTGAAAAATATATATTCAGGTAGCATAAATTTTACTTTCTGTTGATATTACTCGTGCAATATCCTCTTGTGATATCGGCATATGGCTGTTAGTAGTAGATGTCCATTTGTTATAAACTTCAACAGCATCATCAAAATTTACAACACGTTTTTGTTTATCTTGCATGGTGTTCATTTTTACAGGAATTTCATTTGGAAGTTTATCAGGTACCAGTCTTTGTACAAACCTTTTTAATTGTGTTGCGCCTGCTGCTTGCTCTCTATTACATACATATTTTTTGTCTTTAGTTTGCATATACATACTAGCTATATACCTAATAGTGCTATACTCCTGTAAACTAATACCAAATCTATCTTCTACATTATGATCCAATCCTGTTAACTCTTTTATCGTGCTATCTACGTTGCGGTGATTATCGTCATAGTTTACATCTCTGGTAATATTAAAATTATCTTCTGCCCAATATTCATATTCTGAATATTGTTTTAGTTTTCTGTTAAAATATTCTAAATCTAAAGTTTGCTTTATATCCTTGCCATGTACATTTATTCTTTCTTTTACACTGTATACATTAAGTGTTTTGGTATTGTGCCTAATACTCCAACTCAGTGCATATTCAAATGGGTCTCTGGTGCAGTAAAATATCTTATCGAACTTTTTATTACAAGCGTCATATAACTGTTGATAGTTTTCTTTTTTTTCTTTCAAACGTCTAGTAATATGATATTGCGCAATACGAGAAACTAACCTATTGTTTGCAGATTCTAGCAAACCGCATATTTCGGGTATAGTCTGTGAATATTGAAAATTCCAGTCCTTATACAAGTTTCCTTCCGATAATCCCAATCCATTTAGCAGTTCATGAGTATTCCAGTAGTCTAACTCTGCACTATGCAAATACACAGTGAGCGCACGTTGCAGGTAAGTACTGCCAACACCATCAGGTGTTAAAATCAAATAGTTGGGAAGCATAAAATTATTTATCCATTATATACGCACTTAACTAATATAGTATACTATAACTCTATATATAGCAATGTAAGTAATATTGAAAGGGAGGCATATTGGTCTTCATGAAAATCAAGCAACAATGTATGCTTCTCTATAACTTTAGGAGATAGCATATAACATGGCTAGAAAACAACGCAAAGCAAAAGCTCAGCGACGCCAAACACACGCTGAATTTTTAGAATCTAACGTACACTACCTACCTCAAGCACAAAAACAAAAACAAGTTCTTATACAAGGACGCAATCCAAATCAAAAAGAGTATATTCAAAAGCTCTTAGATCCGCAACAAACTATTATTTTCGCAACGGGACCTGCAGGCACAGGCAAAACCATGCTGGCTGTACTAGCGGCTGTGAAAGCACTCAAGGATCAAACGATTGACAGAATTATTGTGACGAGACCAGCAGTGGGTGTTGACGATGAGCGTCATGGTTTTCTACCAGGAAGTTTAGAGGAGAAAATGGAGCCGTGGACCAAGCCTATATTTGATGTTGTTCGCGAATACTACAATGCAAAGCAAATACAAACCATGATTGCAGAGGGGGTCATTGAAATAAGTCCATTAGCATTCATGCGGGGTCGAACTTTTAAAAACGCTTTTGTTATTGCAGATGAAATGCAGAACGCTACACCAGGTCAAATGAAAATGCTGCTAACACGCATTGGCGATGATAGTCGTATGGCTATTACAGGAGACATTGCACAAACAGACCGCAAAGAACATGAAAACGGACTCATGGATTTTCAGAAGTTATACGCACGGTATAGTTCTAGCAAATACATTAGTGTATGCGCTTTTGACCATTTTGACATTGAAAGACACCCTGCAGTTGCAGAAGTGTTAGACATCTACGGCGATAAATAATAAGTTATAACAATTAAGATAAATTTATCTACACGGAGAAAATAAAATGGACTACAAATTTAGACTAAGTGCCTTTCAACATGCTGGCGGCAGCGAAGACGCAAAAATAAAAATTTCAATTGGAGATACCGTCCTAGTAGCAGAAGCAGCAGTTTCAGGGACTAGTGAAGATTCTCCTACAGAAGTTATTTTTGACGTATCTGAATTATCTTCAGTTGGATCAGGTGCAAGTGTTGATATTAAAGTTGAAATAGTAAATGACTATTATGTTGATGAAAATACTTTTAGAAGAATTACAATCAAACAATTAGATTACATTTATAAAGACGAAAGCGATGCCACATATACAGTGCCTGTTAAAACATGGATAGGTACACCTGGTGTAGAAACTGAGGTTGATATGGAGTGGGCGGATAACTTAGATCTGCCGCAGAATTGTCCGGAATGGATTAGAAGTGATTTTGATATTACAGAGGGTGATAATCAAGGCACTTGGTCTGCAGGAACGTATGCAAAAATTTATGATGATTATGTGACACTATCTGCGCCATTAACCACTACTTGGGCAGCCCATTGGGACGAAACGTATACAGGAGAAGATGGCGGGCCAAAATTAGATGGCAGATTAGTTATTACAAAAGAAAAATATCAATCATTAACATCTTAATAAAATAGAAAAAGAGCCTCAGGGCTCTTTTTTTATGACTAGAATTTGGCAGAGGATGTAGGAGTCGAACCCACGCCCGCAGGGTTGGAGCCTGCTGTGCTACCGTAACACTTATCCCCTATATTTGGTACTCGGTGAGGGATTCGAACCCCCGACAAAACGGTTATGAGCCGTTGGTTCTAACCACTGAACTAACCGAGTGTATTGGCGATTCCGGAGAGATTCGAACTCCCACTTAACTGCTTAGAAGGCAGTTGCACTATCCATTATGCTACGGAACCTTAAACTGTTGTGTTGCGTTTACCTAACTTACGAAGTTTACGGAGTCTGCTATACATATTAACTGTGCGCTTAAAAATAGCATCTTTAATCTTACGACGCTTTGTTCTTGCTGCTTCACTTTTTGCTATGCGTTCTGCTTTATTCATGTTCGCCTCCTGGATCGTTTGGATCGAGCTCTACCCGCTTTCCATTAATCCACATGCTCTGTCTTGTTCTACTTACACTGTGGTATCCAGGACGCAGTGAGAAATGTGCATGACTTTGTGCGCCGTTAAAGATTCCATAGGTGTAAACAATAGCAAGA
>Ga0255753_1007021_pt1 | contig 10265 bp, 9 predicted proteins | sample 041ome_10_FD_179953 | JGI IMG/M metagenome (GOLD analysis project Ga0255753, IMG submission 179953) | Coastal salt marsh microbial communities from the Groves Creek Marsh, Skidaway Island, Georgia - 041412US metaG (version 2) | ecosystem: Environmental > Aquatic > Marine > Intertidal zone > Salt...
AAGGATCGCCATGATCATCCCATAATCGGTGCCGATGTTTTCAAACCCACGAAAAATCCCCGTGGGGATGTTGAAAATATCCCCCTGTTCCAGTGTCACTTCACCCGCGTCCCCATTGCGTCCCCAGAAAAAGCGCCAACGGCCTGAAAGGACAAAGAACACCTCGGCTGTGTTGTGATCATGAAGCGAGTTTCGGCATTTCGGGGGCTGACCCGCCGCACCAATGTTGAACCCGTGGGGGATGGAAATATGCACATGTTGATCGGCACTTTCCGACACACCGCCGCCGATAATGGTAAAGTTTTCCTTTTGATCGCTGCCGGGTGTGTGGGCGTCGATGAATGCGGTTTTGCAGGGTTTCAATTCGCCGTAGCGTACGATCCGTTTTTCCATTTCCTGTGTTGTCATCCGCCTTGATCCTTTGTTTTCTCAATCCGTATTTGTGTAAATCCCCCTTCACCCCTGTGGATGTGGGTTAAGCCGCCGCGTGCGCTAAAGGGCGTCGCTCGTGTTTTGTTGATATGAAAAAGCAGCGATCACTTAGTCAGACCCCAACTGCATCAATATTTGCTTCCAAATGGCGATTTCATCAACCAAAGCACACTCACGACGCAGACCCCATGGACCGAATTCAGCATGGGACATGCCCATCACATGAACCCGTTTGCCCGACGGTTTTCCAAAACTACCCCATCCTTCGTGAAGACCATCAAGCGACCATCTAATCGCAGCACGCGGGCTCAACATATCCGCGTCCATGCCAATTTGATGGTGAATACCGAAGGTCGCATGTGGGAACGAAGACCGCAGCCCAAGCCAGAAGGATGTGCTTGCATCCCGCCCCAAAGTCGAAAAGCCGCCCGCATATTCGCCCATCACAGCACGATCATATTCCGCATTAATCGCATCGAAATCATGGTGCATAATACGTGTCAAAATATCCGCGTATTTCTGGCCCCACTCATTTGAATTGCCACGCGCATTATACCCACCATCGATGTCATTTTCGGGAAGGAATACGGGCTTGGCTTTGTCGACACCGCCTTCGGTTTCGATCAAACTTGCGGCAAATTCTGCTGGGTCCAACCCCATTTGGCGAACGATACCACCATAATCCCGCACCAGCCATTCATCGTAAATTGCGTTTTCTTTCGCCGCACAGTCAGCAATTACACGAACAGACCATTTCTTTCCCGTCGCTTTTCCAAATTGGCCATCCTGTGAATGTGTTGCCGTCGTGATCAACTGATGCGAGGATAGCAAACCATATTCAGGATCATCGGACCAAATAACATCTGCTCCGAATAACTGACGATCTGGGAATTCATGACAGGTTGCCATAGTTGATGCGATCACAGATTGATTACCAGTAACAATTCCAATTGGAGAACGCACCACGACCTCTGGCGCATAATAGTGGTTCAGAGTCCCGATGCCGCGGTCTTCCCAAATTTCTTTGGTTATTCCGATGATATAGTCGGGAAAATCGCTAAATTTGTTGCTAAAACCTTTCATCTGTCGTCTCCTATTTTCGCTCTTGCCGGGTCGAGGATCGAATGATCAACGGGCTGTCGATTTGTATCTTTTTGGGGGTCATTTGATTTGGATGTTCGATGTGATCCAAAATTGTTTCAACCGTCTGCTCAACCATCAGATTGGCGCGCTGTCTTACGGTCGTTAAATCATAAGATCGCCATGCAGCAGGGGGCACATCATCGTATCCAACAACGGATATGTCCTCGGGCACCCGCATCCCCAGATCGTGGCGCAAGATATCCATCACGACAAAGGCCATGTGATCATTGGCCACGAAAACGGCATCGGGGCGTTCATTTGCGGGTTTGTCAAACATGGCAAGCGTTGCCATTTTGGTGCGATCCGCATGGAAATCGCCCACCTCACGCGCATAGAGTGTTTTGTTGTGGGCTCTGAGCCCTGCACGGAACCCTGCCTCACGATCCCGTTGGGTCGAGGCCCCTTCCCATCCCGCGATATAGCCAATACGTTCGTGTCCCAGATCACACAGCAGGTGCGCCACCTTGCGCCCCCCTTCAAAATTGTCAGATGTGACCGAGGATATGTCATCCATGTCCTGCGATCTGTTGAACAAGACAACAGGCACGCCCGCCGCCTGACAGCGTGAACCGACTTCGGAACTGAGCGCGACAGAGGCCATGACAATGCCATCCACCTGATAATCCAAGATTTCATCGACAACCGAACTGACGTTGCCCGCGGTTTGCGAGGCCATGAAAATCAAAACGTGATACCCACGTTCCTGCAGGGCGTTGGACAGTTTTTCCAAGGCTTCTGGATAGAAATAGTTTTCCAAATAGGCGACGACCAAACCGATGATCCGACTTTTGCCTGATACCATTGCGCGGGCTAAAACGTTTGGGCGATACCCTAATTCCGCCGCGGCGGTTTTGACCTTTGCGGCGGTCTTGGCTGAAACGGATGCACCGGGGGTATAGACGCGACTGACCGCAGACTGCGATACGCCTGCACGTTTTGCCACCTCAAGTGATGTCACCCGTTCCACCATGCTATAGTTCAGACCTCGTCAATGTTATGCACCCAATCTGGCACATGGGTTCCCGCTTTGTTTTCTGTGTGCACACAGCTCATGTTAGTTTCCCGCCATATGTTTTACGCGTTCCATCAGGTCGATCCCCATCTGCTGAAACAGATGTATCATATCCACAAACACCCAGTTTTCGACAAATTGGGCGTTTTCCTCGCGCCAAAAATCAATTCCATTAACACCGCATCGCGCCTGTGTTGCGCTGTGTCCAAGATAAGGACCAGTGTGGGTCAGCGTGACGCCCGGCATACTGGATGCGCCGACAAATGTGCCCTCGGCGATCAGGTTATCCAAATCACCGACCGTGCGGTCGGGAAATGCAATCAGCCAAGGACCCTGGTGTAAATCTTCAAACTCTTTGAACGACAAACAGGCTCCAATGCCACCCGGTCCATACCATTTCAGATTGGGGTGAAAATAATCAGCCATGCCCATGGATTTCAGATCAGACTGGTCAAATCCGTTTAAGCCTCCAAAAATAAAATCCCGCGCATAATCGCGTAATTTATCCGATTGCTCCGCATCTTGCTCGGTGATCAAACACCCATCGCATCCCGTGGGTGCGGGGTAAACATGCGCCGCCCCTGCGGGTTTGGGAAGGGGGGAGAGGTTGATCTGTTCCAGCCAATCAATCACATCAATGATCGTCTGAATGCGGGTGATTTTACCCGCCTCGTCAAATTCCAAAAATTCGCCCCACCGCAGGCGCAGGGGCATGTTGCGTGCGGGGATAACACCAAGGTCCCCAATTTGTTTTGCATGCAGATACCCTGTGCCCCCAATCCAATGACGGCCATCTGTTCCCCCATCCGCACGTCCATCCGAAACACCGCCCATCACAATATGCGTTTCACGATGGACTTGATCAAAGGCATCGTAAAAGGGGGCGACAAAGGACGTGGCATAATCCGCTGCGGTGCGTGTATCCGCAAAAGGCGCAAAGCCATCCCAACGCAAATCGTCTGCAAGGAACGATTGCATATCCGCAGGCGTTTCAGAAGCCCGATCAAGGGCATCCCAAAACGCGATTGCCGTTTGTTTATTGCGTTGGTTCAACTCACTCACTCTGCGGCCTCACCATAGGGGACATTTTTGCCGCCATATCGACGCACACGCACGTTGCATTGTTCCGCGTGACCCACAAAGCCCTCTAACATACAGAGACGAGACCCGTATTCCCCAACCAATGTTGCAGCCTCATCTGTTTCGATGCGCTGATAGCTGTGGGTTTTTAGGAACTTGCCGACCCAAAGACCCCCTGTGTACCGCCCCGCCTTTTTCGTGGGCAGGGTATGGTTGGTGCCAATCACCTTATCCCCATTGGCGACATTTGTGCGCGGCCCAAGGAACAGCGCACCATAAGAATGCATGTTTTTCAAATACCAATCATCACGGTCTGTCATGATTTGCACGTGCTCATAGGCCATGTCATTAGCTACGGCCAACATCTCTTCATGGCTGTCACATAGGATCATATCGCCATAGTTTTCCCAACTGGCGCGCGCCGTTTCCGATGTGGGCAGAATCGAGAGAATGCGTTCAATTTCCTGTAATGTGGCGCGGGCCAATTTTTCGCTGCAGGTGATCATCGCCGCGGGCGAGTTATATCCATGTTCCGCTTGGCCCAATAGGTCAGTGGCGCAAAGTTCCGCATCAACCGTATCATCCGCAATGATCATGGTTTCTGTTGGTCCCGCAAACAGGTCAATCCCCACACGTCCATAAAGTTGGCGTTTCGCCTCGGCCACAAATGCGTTTCCGGGACCCACCAACATATGCACAGGATCAATGGTTTCTGTGCCAATGGCCATCGCGCCCACCGCCTGAATGCCGCCCATGACATAGATTTCATGTGCGCCACCCATGTGCATTGCGGCAACGATGGCAGGATGTGGTTCGCCGTTCACGGGGGGGGCCGATGCGATGATGCGCGGCACACCTGCAACAGATGCTGTCAGAACCGACATATGTGCCGACGCCACCATTGGGAATTTTCCGCCTGGCACGTAGCATCCAACCGATTGCACGGGAATGTTACGATGGCCCAGAATGACGCCCGGCATTGTTTCAACCTCGACATCGGTCATGGATGCGCGCTGGGCCTCGGCAAAGTTGCGGATTTGTTTTTGCGCAAATTTGATATCCTCCATATCGCGCGTTGAGACGCGCTGCATGGCGGCCTGAATTTCACTTTCGCTTAGGCGGAAAGAGGTTGGAGAATAGTTGTCAAACTTTTCGCTCAGTTCGCGAACAGCGGCATCGCCACGCGCCTCGATATCGCCCAAGGTTGCTTCGACAACAGCGCGCACCTTGGCGTCTTCTGCTGCCTTTTCCGACTCTGGTTTTGACTTATGTAGGTATTGTACTGCCATCTTACTCACCTTTCTGATCTGGACGTGGGGCGGTTTTTTCGCCGCGATCATAGGCCTCCCAGCCCTGTCCATTAAACAAATCCACGCCAAGTTGCGCCGCCACATGGGCGAAATCGACGTTTACCCAATTGTCGACAATCTTGCCATCGACGACTTTCCAAAAATCCATGTAACGGATTTCAATACGTTTGCCCGTGGGTGCAATTCCAATGAACTCGCCGCTATGCGTTGCCTCTTGGCGTCCAAAGGCCGCGGCCCATTCGCCCATATAAAGGCGCGCTTCATCAATACAGACCTTATCCGAAAAGGCCGCTTGAAAAGGGCGTTGCCAGTTGTCCTGAAATTCCTGCAGGCCCGTTTTGGTGCCGCATCCCTGATTTCCCATCCAACGGAAACCTTGGGCGAAAAATTCCCCAATATCGTCGATGCGATGATCGTTCAAACCATCCACCATGGTTTCAATAACTCGGCGTGTTTGGTCCGTTTTGGACATATCCGTATCACGGGTTAAAACCGCCTGTTCTGGGCGTGATCCCTTCATCCTATATCCTCACTTATGAATTCTGCAACCCGATATCCTATCATCATTGAGGGCGCATTGGTGTTAGCTGAGGTTATTGAGGGCATGACAGACGCATCAGCAACCCAAAGACCGGATACGCCTGCTACCGCAAGTCGCGGCGTGACTGGCGCGTTGCCTTCGCCCATGCGCAGCGTTCCGACCGGGTGATAGGCGGTCGCGCCGTGGTCTCTGATATGCTGGCGAATTGCTTCGTTAGAGGAAACAGCCGGTCCTGGAGAGACCTCGGGCGCGCGGTGGTTTCCGAATGCCGCCTTATTCATCAACTCTCGTAGTCGTTTGAGACCGGCAAGCAATGTTTCGACATCATCAGGTTCTTGGAAAAGTCCAAGGTCGATATCCGGGGCGACGTTAGGATCAGCCGAAACAAGGCGCAAGCGTCCACGTGATTTGGGCCGACATACGCAGACATCTGCAAAATATCCAGACCCATGAGTAAAGCGACTGCCTTTCCAATCCAGCATGAATGGAATGAAGTGACATTGCACATCAGGCTCACCCGCTTCGCCGCGTGCGTTGAAAAACGCACCGCCTTCAACCGTGGGCGACGCAAAACGTCCCTTGCGCGTGAAGAAATAGTGAAAAGGGGCCAACATCCACGCTGGAATTTGAGACAGCGTCAGGCCATATCCAGAATGTGGGCCTGCATAGTGAAGACCTGCGGCAGGATGGTCATGAAGGTTTTCGCCAACCTCGTCTGAGCCATGAACGACAGAAATGCCAAGCTCTTGTAAATGGGAGACTGGACCGACGCCCGAACGCATCAAGATTGCAGGAGAGCCAATGGAACCAGCCGAAAGAACAATACCCTTAGCTGCAGTGAGTATAGTACCATCAATAAGAAGAACACGCTTCGCATGTTCGTTCTCAAACTCAAGACGATCCACCTCAGCACCGGTTCTCACCTTCAGGTCGTAGGCCTCTTGCGCCGGTCGCATAAAGGCATCGGCCGCCGACCAGCGGCGCGCGTTTTGCATGTTGAAGCAAAACGTTCCGGCGCTTTCATATTCAGGCGTCGGAGCCTGATCTGCGTTTCCACCAAACAGGCCAGACAGCGCTTGTACCAAAGGATGAACACCTGTCATTTGCTTTGGCTGCAGCTTTGCTTCTACCGCTTCGAAAGCGGGCTCAACATCAAGCCATGCCCAGCCTTTTACACTCCAGCCGTCAAAGTCATCGCGCCGACCGCGGAACCATACCATCGAGTTTATCGAACCTGATCCGCCCAGCATTCGGCCTCGGTGCACATTCAACTGTCGGCCGCCGAGGCCCTTTTGGGGTGCTGATTTGAACCGCCAGTCCCTCTTGCTGCCCATAAGCCATGCCAGACCAAAGGGCATTTTTACAAGCGGGTGGCTGTCCGAAGGACCGGCCTCAAGCAACAACACGCGCCCAGCACCACGCCGCGCCAATTCAGCCGCGGCGATGCAACCCGACGAGCCGGCGCCAACAACGATGAAGTCTGCGTTAGTACTCATGGGCGTTTAACCACCTCTGCAAATACATCATATCCGAGCTGGAGCAACACATGCGGGACATCCACGAATACCCAATTTTCTACCAGCAAATCACCATCGCGCCGCCACCAGTCACAGACGCGCATGAAGACGCGTTCACCGCTGGCGGGCTGCTCCAGAAATGGTTTGATATTCACGCCGGTCAGCGACGGCCAGCCGCCGGAACAGGCGTAGTTGCCTTCACCATAGCGTGTGAAGTGGCGGGTCATGCCATTTCCCTTAGAGCCACCGGACCAGCCTTCGAACGTGCCTTCAAAAGGGACCTGGAATGAGGCGAAATGTTCCACCCCGACAAACGATCCAAAGGCACCAGGACCGTACCACATCATGTTTTCATCCCAATACGGACGCCAGGCTTCATCTTTGGTTGCGAGTTTCAGCAACATATCCGACACGATCTGATAGCTTTTTTCCCCTGCAGCAGGATTTTGTGAAACCGTCATTATGCCATCTTGGGTGGCTGGTCCTTGGATCAGTCCGGTGTAACCACGTTCATGCCCCGGACCGGTGGCGATGGGCCATTGCCCGCAAGCGATCAGCAGTTCCGGGATGTCGAAGAAAATATAGCTTTCCACCGCTTGCCCGTCTTGCATCCGATGGAATTCTCCAAACCGTAAATAAGCAAGCCGCCCTGTCGCGCGAATGCCCAGCCAATCTTGGGCAAAATGACCAACATAATAGCCGGTAGCGCTGATCCACTCGCCATTCTCAAAGCTGCCCGCCATGACAATGTCATCACGGCGATACAGCCCGTTAAAAGCAGCTTGCAGCTGTGCCAACACAGCGTCATGATATCCTGCGCCGTTGCCCGTGTTGTTGAAGGGGTGCACGGCACAAATCTGGGCATTGTCAGCAAAGAACTGAGCGGTGGCTTCTAAAAAATCACCCGGGCGGCGCTGTGCGGCTGAGTATTGAAGGTAGGGAGTGCGGTCGGGGGTGTCCATTTGGGTTTCCTTTCAGAATCGAATTCGTTTTACTTTGGTGCGACCACAGGGGCCTGCACGCACCAAAGTATAACGAATGCGTCCCGGCCGCCGCGCCCGACAGGCTGCCAATCCAAGTTTGGTGACATGCACGAGGGCATAAACGGATTGAGGATTAGCATGTCCCACCGATCACCCTTTGACCGCGCCTGCGGTGAGGCCGCTTACGATTTGGCGTTGGAAGAACATGACCAAAATGAAAAGTGGCGCTGTGGCTGAGACCACGGCAGCGACGGCAAACATGACATTTCCTTCGGTCTGGGTGGTGCCCATGAACGCATTGATTGCTGGCACCATGGTACGGTTGCTTTCTGACAGAAGCATCGCTCCAACTGCAAAATCGTTATAGGCTAGCAGAAATGAGAACAGCCCAGTAGTGATTACACCTGGCCACATCACTGGAATTATGACACGCCGGAATGCCTGGAACTGGTTACATCCGTCTACTTTAGCGCTCTCGTCCAATTCGCTTGGTATGTTCTTGAAAAACGAATGAAGCATCCATAGTGTGAATGGCTGGTTAATCGCAACGAGCACGATTACTGTGGTGGGCAAGATGCCCCAAATATTCCATTCAAAGAATGGAAGCAGATAACCCGCAACCAACGTGATCGGTGGCATCGCGCGAAAGATCAACGCAGCGATCAAAAGCCAAAAGGTATAATTGAAGCTTGACCGAGATAACGCATAGCCACCCAAGGTGCCGATGGTCAGCGAAATCGTCACAACAAAGAAACAAATCAGCCCCGTGTTGATAACGTTGCGCCAGAATTCTTCCTTAATCCATGCACCTTCATAGCCAGTGGTGGTGAAGGGGGATCCGTAAACGGCTTGGGTCCGTTCACCTGTTAGTGCGTTGGTCCAATCCGCGATTGAGAAGAAATCCAATTCGACCTTAAAGGATCCCCAGACCGTCCAAAAGAATGGAAAAGTGGCTAACACGAACCAAAGGATTACAAACAGGGATGTTGCGATCCGCAGACCAGTTGGCATTCGTTGCGCTCGGTTTGCCATGTTACCGTGCTCCTTTAAAGTCGCGCCATGTGCGCACAAGCACAGGCGACAAGAGGATGATGACCCCAATGATCGTCATGACCGAGGTCGCAGCCGCCGATGACAGCTGGCGCGTTTCCCCATGGAGATCGTTATATATAAATGAACTCAACGACTGTGCGTGCGCTGCGGCGTTGAAACCAATGATCGGTTCAAAGACTTTGAAATTGTCCATCAATTGTATCAGCGTGACAAAGGTAACCAAGGGCATCAGATGCGGGATGATGACATATTTTACCCGTTGCCATCGCGTCGCGCCATCGATTTGAGATGCCTCTAATTGATCCTGTGGCAAAGTTTGAAGCCCTGCATAGAAAACGACAAAGGCAAATGGCGCTGCGTGCCAGACCCAATACGCCATGAGCGATACCCACATCAATCCAGTTGAGGCTTTTAAGCTGAAATTGGCATCACCAGATATTCCAATCAACGCATTGCCAATTATGCCCCGACTGTCGATCATCCAGAACAATATTAGTGATCCAACCAAGGGTGTAACGATGAAGGGAAGAAGCGAGAAAAAGATCATCAGCCCTTTGAGGTGACGGTGTAGCGAATTGATCGCCAGCGCGATTGCCATCCCAAAGACCAAAGTAAGCGGTGTCACGATGGCAACAAATGTGAGTGTAAAGGCCATCGCGCGATAAAATGGAAGATTGTTGATCGCGGAAAGGAACCCACCCCAACTCTCATGAGTAGCCCATAGTTCGCCAACCTCTTTTATAGCGAGGTGTCCTCGATCCAAATAAACGCTTAGTCCGACAAAACGACCCAAAGGTTTCTCTTCGCGCAAAGCTGCGGTGGCCTCTTGGTCAATTGTGGTTTCTGTCGTACAGCCAACAAGTGGTGTACAGCTTTCAACTTCAATCAGAACAGCCGGGTGTGGTGCGTAGATCGATTGAATCACCACCGAGACGATTGGCATTGCAATGAACAGAAGCATCGCAAGTCCCGTCGGTAGGAAGAACCAGAGGAAAGTCAGATGGCGCATGGTATATTCCGGTGAAGTCAAAGGTGCGCGAACGGCGTAATCGCCGTCCGCTGATGGTACTTTTTGTTACTGTAAGAAGCCTTTTTCGATCGCAGCAGCGCGATAAGCAGCTTCTACGTCAGCAAGTGCCTGTTCGGCGCTTTCTTTCCCTTGCATGAAGTCAGCCAATTCGTTGCCCAGTGCAC
>Ga0255753_1007040_pt1 | contig 10253 bp, 10 predicted proteins | sample 041ome_10_FD_179953 | JGI IMG/M metagenome (GOLD analysis project Ga0255753, IMG submission 179953) | Coastal salt marsh microbial communities from the Groves Creek Marsh, Skidaway Island, Georgia - 041412US metaG (version 2) | ecosystem: Environmental > Aquatic > Marine > Intertidal zone > Salt...
GCCTTGGGGTGGGCGTCCATCCACTGCCGCATGGCGCCGAGTAACTCAGCCCGCCCGCCGTAATTCACGGCCAGTTGCAGCACCAAACGGTCGCCGCCGGCGGTGGCGCTTTCGGCCCGGGCAATGGCCGCTTGCAGGGGCTCAGAAAATACCGAACGCTCACCAATTACGCGCAGTTGCACGCCATTGCGCTGCATGTCGTCGATCTCGTTTTGTAGGTAGCGCGAAAACAAGGCCATGAGGGCGCCCACTTCGTTGGCGGGCCGCGCCCAGTTTTCGGTGCTAAACGCGTACAACGTAACGACTTCGATGCCACGCTTGGCGCACTGTTCAATCACAGTGCGCACCTGAGCCGCGCCCTTGACGTGACCGGCCGCGCGGGGCAGTCGCCGCTGGCGTGCCCAACGCCCGTTGCCGTCCATGATGAACGCCACGTGGCGGGGTACGGCAACCGGTGCAGACGACATAATGGGGCCGATTGTAAAAGCTTGGTGCAGGCGCTGCTACTGGATGGCACGCAACGCCGCCAAAGCCTCGTCCACGCGCTCCACGGCGATCAGGGTCAGTCCTTCAAGCGAGGCCTCGGCGCGTTTGGGTGCGTTGGCCTTGGGCAGCACGGCGTGCGAAAAGCCCAGCTTGGCCGCTTCGCGTAGGCGCTCAAGGCCGCGCGGCGCGGGCCGAATTTCGCCCGCCAAGCCAACCTCGCCAAAGGCGACCAGTCCTTGCGGCAGGGCTTGCCCGCGCAGGCTGCTTTGAATCGCCAGCAACACCGCCACATCGGCTGCAGGTTCGCTGATGCGCATGCCCCCCACGGCGTTGACAAAGACATCTTGGTCGGCGCACGAAACGCCGCCATGGCGATGCAGCACGGCCAGCAGCATCGCCAACCGATCGCGCTCAAGCCCCACGCTGAGGCGGCGCGGGCTGGCGCCACCGGCGTCAACCAAGGCCTGCACCTCCACCAGCAGCGGCCGAGACCCTTCCAGCGTGGCCAGCACACAAGCCCCTGGCACGGGGTGGGCGTGTTGGCTAAGAAAAATCGCGCTGGGGTTGCTGACACCGCGCAGCCCGCGCTCGGTCATGGCAAACACGCCCAGTTCATTGACCGCGCCAAAGCGGTTTTTGGCGGCGCGCACCAAACGGTGGTTGGAGTGGGTGTCGCCCTCAAAGTACAGCACCGCGTCCACCATGTGCTCAAGCACGCGCGGCCCGGCAAGCGCGCCTTCTTTGGTCACGTGCCCCACCAACACCAAGGTCATGCCAGTGGCCTTGGCCACGCGCGTCAGGTGTGCCGCGCATTCGCGCACCTGCGCCACCGACCCCGGCGCCGACGACAAGGCGTCGGTGTACACCGTTTGAATCGAGTCAATCACCGCGATGCGTGGCGCCTCAACCTCCATGGTCGCCACAATGTGCTCAAGCGATATCTCAGCCATCACGCGCACCTCGCCGTCGGTCAGGCCCAGGCGCTGTGCACGCAGCGCCACTTGCGCGGCTGATTCTTCTCCGGTGACATACAGCGTGGGTTCGTGCCGTGCCATGGCCGACAACGCCTGCAGCAACAACGTTGACTTGCCAATGCCAGGGTCGCCGCCGATCAGCACCACCTCACCGTCAACCCAGCCACCGCCTAAAACGCGGTCGAGTTCGCTTAGGCCGGTGGGGCGCCGTTGCACCTCGTTAAGCGCAATGTCGCGCAGTGCCTGGGCCGGCGCTGCGGCCACCAACCCCGCCATGCGGTGCTTGCCCGCACTGGGTGCGGCGCTTTGCTCCACCAGCGCGTTCCAGGCATCGCAGTCTGGGCACTTACCCAGCCACTTGGGGCTTTGGGCCCCGCATGCTTGACAAACGTACAGCGTTTTGGTTTTGGCCACGGCCAACGGTTGGCGGCGCTTAGGCGCGCTGCAACTGACGCGCCGCGTCGATGGCAAAGTAGGTCAGGATGCCGTCGGCGCCGGCGCGCTTAAAGGCCAGCAGGCTCTCCATCATCACGCCGTCGTGGTCGAGCCAGCCTTGGGCCGCCGCGCCTTTGAGCATGGCGTATTCGCCGCTGACCTGATACGCAAAGGTGGGCACGCCAAACGTGTCTTTCACGCGCCTGACCATATCCAGGTAGGGCATGCCGGGCTTAACCATCACCATGTCCGCGCCCTCGGCCAAGTCCAGCGCCACCTCACGCAACGCCTCGTCGCTGTTGGCGGGGTCCATTTGATAGACCTTTTTGTTGCTCTTGCCCAGGTTGCCAGCCGAGCCCACCGCGTCTCGGAAGGGGCCATAAAAGGCGCTGGCGTATTTGGCGCTGTAGGCCATGATGCGGGTATGAATATGACCGTCGCGCTCCAGTGCCGTGCGAATCGCGCCAATGCGTCCGTCCATCATGTCACTCGGGGCAACCACGTCCACACCGGCTTGCGCTTGAACCAACGCCTGTTGCACCAAAACCTCGGTGGTGGGGTCGTTAAGAATGTAGCCACTGTCGTCCAGCAAGCCGTCTTGGCCGTGGCTGGTAAAGGGGTCGAGTGCAACGTCGGTGAGCACACCAAGGTTGGGGCAGGCCTCTTTTATGGCGCGCACCGTGCGCGGCACCAGGCCGTTGGGGTTGGTGGCTTCGCGCCCGTCGGGGGTTTTCAGCGCCGCGTCTATCACCGGAAACAACGCCATGTACGGAATGCCCAGCGATTCGCAGGTTTTGGCCACTGGTATCAGCAAATCCACACTTAAGCGCTCCACCCCGGGCATGGACGGCACGGCTTGCCGCAGGTTGCTGCCTTCGTGCACAAACACCGGGTAAATCAGATCGTTAACCGACAACGCGTGTTCTTGCACCAGGCGGCGCGTGTAATCGTCGCGCCGCAAACGCCGTGGGCGGCTGGTGGGAAAAGGTGGCGGGGTAAAGCTGGAGTGGGCCATGGTTGCGATTGTGGCGCAAAAAACACGATTTGCCTCATGTGCGCGGAACTGCGTATACTCGAGCCTGAGTGTTGTTGAGAGACGATGCTCCCCGCTTTTCCTCCCTGAGCGGGAGCCTTTTTTCGTGTGACAACGTTAAGGCTTTGCCGCCCGGCCAATTGGCCGGGCTTTTTTTTGGCCGTGGCCACCGTACACTTGGCCCATGCTTTGGCTCAAATCGTTTCACATTTTGTTGGTGGCGAGTTGGTTTGCCGGCTTGTTTTATTTGCCGCGCATCTACGTCAACCTGGCCATGGTTGATGCGGCCAGTCAGGCCGAGCGCGATCGCCTGCTGCTCATGGCGCGCAAGTTGTTGCGTTTCATGCATATTCTGGCGGTGCCGGCGTTGGCCACCGGCGTGGCGCTGTGGTGGGGCTACGGCATTGGCCAAGGCGCGGGCTGGATGCACGCCAAGCTGGCGGTGGTGGCCTTGGCCCTGGCGTATCACGGGCAGTGCGCGCGGCTATACCGGGCGTTTGAGCAAGGTCTTGAGCGCCGCAGTCACGTGTGGTTTCGCTGGTTCAACGAAGCGCCCGTGCTGTTGATGTTTGGCGCCATCGTGTTGGTGGTGCTTAAGCCTTTTTAGGGCGGGGCTGGCATGCATCGCTCGGCCCTAGGCTTGTTGGCAGCGGTGTATGCCGCGTTGGTGGTGTACGCCAGTTTGTACCCTATGGCGCGCTGGCAACCCACCGAGTTGTCGTTGTTGGATTTGCTGTGGTCGCCTTGGCCGCGTTACTGGACTTGGGGTGACGTGGTCGTGAACGTGTTGGGCTATGTGCCGCTGGGCTTGTTGGTGGGTTGGGCCGCTTGGCGCAGTCGCGCCGCCGTGTGGGGGGTGGTGTTGGCGTGGCTGCTGGTATTGGCGGGCGCGTTGCTGTTGGAGTGGATGCAGGCGCACTTGCCGCCCCGCGTGCCATCCATGGCCGATTGGTGGATGAACGCCGCGGGTGCCACGCTCGGGGTATTGGGCAGCACGTGGTTGCACCACTGGTCTTGGACGCGGCGCGCCGAGCGCTGGCAAGAGCGTTGGGTACGGCGTCATAACCCGGCCCTGTTGGCCTGGTTGGCGCTGTGGCCGGTGGCGCTGGTGGGTCCCACCGATTGGCCGTTTGTGCTGGGTCAGCTGCCCGAGTCGGCGCGTGCCTGGGTGCCGTGGAGCCTGGGCTGGGGCGACTTGCCTTTGCATCAGGGGGTAAGGGTTGGCCTGGAGGTCGGCCTGGTAACCGCCGGGTTGCTGTTGCCGTTGCTGATGGCGGGCTTGTTGTGGCGGCCAAAAGCGTCGTGGGCCGTGCCTGCCCTGCCGTTGTTGCTGATGGGCAGCGCCGCGGTTTCGGTGGCCACCGCGCTGGCGCTGGGTGGCGCGCACTGGGCCAGCTGGTGGCAACCCAAAGTGGGCGCGGCCATGGCCGTGGCCTGGCTGGTTGCCGTGTGGTTGCAGCGCTTGCCCGCTTGGTGGCGGGCCCGATTGGCATGGGTGTTGGCCCTGGTGTTGCTGGTGGCTGGGGCGTGGTGGCAGGCCGGGCCCGCGGCTGGCTGGTGGGGTCAAACCGCCTCGATTGCCAAAGGGCGGGTCTTTGGTGTTTTTCCATGGTTGTCGTGGGGGTGGATTGTTGGTGCGGTGTGGTTGGTTACGCGCCAAGCCAAGCGCCCTGGCGCCTACAATTTGGCCCCATGACCGATCAAGCCCCCAACGCCGCCGCCCCCTACTACCAACGGCACATCTTTTTTTGCCTCAATCAGCGCGACAACGGGCAAGCTGCCTGCGCCGAGCATGCCGCCAACGAAGCGTTTGCCCATTGCAAAGCGCAGGTTAAGGCGCTGGGGTTGGCGGGTCAGGGCAAAGTTAGGGTGAACAAAGCCGGTTGTTTGGATCGCTGCGCAGGCGGCCCAGTGGCCGTGGTGTACCCCGAAGGCACGTGGTACACCTATATAGACACGCAAGATATCGACGACATCGTGCAGCAGCACCTGCGCGACGGTCAGGTGGTGCAACGCCTGCTACTGGCCCCAGAGGTCGGTCGCTAGCGCGCCGTGGCCAGCGGCACCGAGTACCCCGTGCTGGTTGGGCCTGCCGGCCCTTTGGCCGTGGCCGTGGACCGCCCAGCCGGTACGTCCCGCGGCGTGGCCCTGGTAACTCACCCGCACCCGCTTTACGGCGGCACCATGGACAACAAAGTGGTGCAAACCTTGGCCCGGGCGCATGTGCTGGCCGGCTGGACCGCCGTGCGCTTCAATTTTCGGGGGGTCGGCCAAAGCGCCGGCAGCTACGACCAAGGGGTTGGCGAAGTCGATGACTTGTTGGCCGTTCAGCGACATGTGGTGGGTGACCAACCGTGGTGCTTGGCGGGGTTTTCGTTTGGCGCCTTTGTGGCGGCACGTGCGTTAACCCAAATAAGTAAAGACTCACTTAACTCATTGGTGTTGGTGGGCCTGGCGGCGAGCCGGTTTGAGGTGCCGTCACTGGCGCCAGAGTTGCAAAGCAAGACCCTTGTGCTGCATGGTGATGCCGATGAAACGGTGCCGCTGCAGGCGGTGCTGGATTGGGCCAAGCCACAAAGCTTGCCGGTGCTGGTGCTGCCCGGCGTGGGCCATTTTTTCCATGGCCAATTGCCTTGGCTGCGCGGTGTGGTGCAGCGCCACTTGCAGTCGCTGGTTTAGCCATGCTAAAATCTTGGGTTTTCCCCGAAGGGCAGAAGCCAAGCGCGGGCCAAGAGGTCATGCGCGCGGCCATTGTTGCGCCGGGGTGCTTGTTTGATTCGGTGCGGCGCACAAGGTGGCGCGCCCTGCCATTAACGGTGTTGTAAACCATGCCAACCATTAACCAACTAGTTCGTCTCGGCCGGGTTGTTGAGAAGGTCAAATCCAAAAGCCCTGCCATGGAGAACTGCCCGCAGCGTCGCGGTGTGTGCACCCGTGTGTACACCACCACGCCCAAAAAGCCTAACTCTGCGCTGCGCAAGGTTGCCAAGGTTCGCCTCACCAACGGCTACGAGGTGATCTCATACATCGGCGGTGAAGGCCACAACCTGCAGGAGCACAGCGTGGTGCTGGTGCGCGGCGGTCGTGTAAAAGATTTGCCCGGTGTGCGCTACCACATTGTGCGCGGCTCGCTCGATTTGCAGGGCGTCAAAGACCGCAAGCAGTCGCGCTCCAAGTACGGCGTCAAGCGCCCCAAGGCCTAAATTTTTTCTTCCCTTGGGCGCGGCTAGGCATGCGGCGCTCGTGGGGTTTTGGGTGAACCAGCAACGTTGTTGCGGGTCACCAGTAAGTGAGGGTTTACATGGCCCTCAAGGCGCCCAGCGCGCCAACTGAAGCAAAGAGGTGAAAACATGCCACGTCGTCGCGAAGTCCCCAAGCGCGAGATTCTGCCCGACCCCAAGTTTGGCAACGTTGAACTGGCCAAGTTCATGAACGTCATCATGCAGCGCGGCAAAAAAGCCGTGGCCGAGCGCATTGTTTACGGCGCTTTGGAGCATATCGAGAAAAAATCCGGCGGCAACCCGCTGGAGCTGTTCCAAACCGCCATGGGCAACGTCAAGCCCATGGTCGAGGTCAAAAGCCGCCGCGTGGGTGGCGCCAACTACCAAGTGCCGGTGGAGGTTCGCCCGGTGCGACGCCAAGCTTTGGCCATGCGCTGGATCAAAGAGGCCGCCAAAAAACGCAGCGAAAAATCCATGGCGCAACGCCTGGCCAACGAGCTGCTGGAGGCCACCGAGGGCCGTGGCGGCGCCATGAAAAAGCGCGACGAAGTGCACCGCATGGCAGAGGCCAACAAGGCCTTCAGCCACTTCCGCTTCTAAGCGGGAGCGCGTCCGCCAAATCCCCTTTCCTCCAAGTCTGTCGTAACCGGCCGACTTGTTTTTCGTTCTGGAGAACCTTTCATGCCACGCAGCACGCCCCTAGAGCGTTACCGCAACATTGGAATTTCCGCGCACATCGACGCCGGCAAAACCACCACCACCGAACGCATTTTGTTTTACACCGGCGTCAACCACAAAATTGGCGAGGTGCACGACGGCGCGGCCACCATGGACTGGATGGAGCAGGAGCAAGAACGCGGCATCACCATCACCTCGGCGGCCACCACCTGCTTTTGGAAGGGCATGGACTTGTCCTACCCTGAGCACCGCATCAACATCATCGACACCCCCGGACACGTGGACTTCACGATTGAAGTGGAGCGCTCCATGCGTGTGCTCGACGGCGCCTGCATGGTGTACTGCGCCGTGGGTGGGGTGCAGCCGCAGTCAGAAACGGTGTGGCGCCAGGCCAACAAGTACAACGTGCCACGCTTGGCATTTGTCAACAAAATGGACCGCACCGGGGCCAACTTCTTTAAGGTCTACGACCAAATGCGTTTGCGCCTTAAGGCCAACCCGGTGCCGATCGTGATTCCGATTGGTGCCGAAGAAAACTTCAGGGGTGTGATCGACCTCACCAAAATGAAGGCCATCATTTGGGACGAAGAAGCCAACGGCACCAAGTTCACCTACGAAGACATTCCCGCTGAGTTGGCCGAATCGGCCAAAGAGTGGCGCGAAAAAATGGTGGAAGTGGCCGCCGAGTCAACCGAAGAGTTGATGAACAAGTACCTCGAAGAAGGCGATTTATCTGAGGCCGAGATTGTGGCGGGGTTGCGCGCGCGCACCATTGCGGGCGAAATTCAACCGATGTTGTGTGGCACGGCGTTCAAAAACAAAGGCGTGCAGCGCATGCTAGACGCCGTCATCGACCTCATGCCGTCGCCGATTGACATCCCACCGGTGGCGGGCGAAAACGACAAAGAAGAGCCTGCCAACCGCAAGGCCGACGATGCCGAGAAATTCTCCGGCTTGGCCTTCAAGCTCATGACCGACCCCTACGTTGGTCAGCTCACCTTTGTTCGCGTGTATTCAGGCGTGATGAAAAAAGGCGACACCGTCTTTAACCCCATCAAGGGCAAAAAAGAGCGTATCGGTCGTATCGTGCAAATGCACGCCAACAACCGCCAAGAAGTCGAAGAAATTCGCGCCGGCGACATCGCCGCCTGTGTGGGCTTAAAAGAAGTCACCACCGGCGAAACGCTGTGCGATCCCTCGGCGGTCATCACCTTGGAGCGCATGCAATTCCCCGAGCCTGTGATTGCTCAGGCGGTGGAGCCCAAAACCAAGAGCGACCAAGAAAAAATGGGCATCGCCTTGCAGCGCTTGGCGCAAGAAGACCCATCGTTTCGCGTGCGCACCGACGAGGAGTCGGGCCAAACCATCATTGCCGGTATGGGCGAGTTGCACCTAGAAATTTTGGTCGACCGCATGAAGCGCGAGTTTGGCGTAGAGGCCAACGTGGGCAAGCCACAAGTGGCGTACCGCGAAACCATCCGCAAGAATGTGGACGAAGCCGAAGGCAAGTTTGTGCGCCAGTCGGGTGGTAAGGGGCAGTACGGTCACGTGGTGTTCAAAATCGAACCCAACGAGGCCGGCAAAGGCTTTGAGTTCGTCGACGCCATCAAAGGCGGAGTGGTGCCGCGCGAATACATTCCTGCGGTACAAAAAGGCGTAGAAGAAGCGCTCACCACCGGCGTGCTCGCTGGCTACCCCGTGGTTGACGTAAAAGTTACCCTGCATTTCGGCTCGTACCACGACGTGGACTCGTCTGAACAGGCCTTCAAGATGGCCGCCATCTTGGGCTTTAAAGACGGTTGTCGCAAAGCCAATCCAGTGATTCTGGAGCCCATGATGTCGGTGGAGGTGGAAACGCCCGAAGATTACGCCGGTAACGTCATGGGCGATTTGTCCTCACGCCGCGGCATGGTGCAAGGCATGGACGACATGGTTGGCGGTGGCAAAGCCATTCGCGCCGAGGTACCGCTGTCTGAAATGTTTGGTTACTCCACCACCTTGCGCTCCATGTCGCAAGGTCGTGCCACGTACACCATGGAATTCAAGCATTACTCAGAGGCGCCGCGCAACGTGGCCGAGGCCATCATGTCGGCGCGCACCAAGTAATACAAACCAGGGGGTAACCCCGCGGTCTACGACCCTGTGCCCAGCGGTGCCCGTGCCGTTGGAAACAGCAACAGGGTGTAGACCTAAAACCCAAACACGGGCTTGTTCTTTTTTTGGAGTGAAGCATCATGGCAAAAGACAAATTTGAGCGTACCAAGCCGCACGTGAACGTGGGGACGATTGGGCACGTGGATCATGGCAAGACGACGCTGACGGCGGCGATCACGACGGTGTTGTCGAGCAAGTTTGGTGGTGAGGCCAAGGGCTACGACCAAATTGACGCGGCGCCGGAGGAGAAGGCGCGCGGGATCACGATCAACACGGCGCACGTGGAATACGAGACGCAAGCGCGGCACTATGCGCACGTGGACTGTCCTGGGCACGCGGACTATGTGAAGAACATGATCACTGGGGCGGCGCAGATGGACGGAGCGATATTGGTGGTATCGGCTGCTGATGGCCCGATGCCGCAAACGCGAGAGCACATCTTGTTGGCGCGTCAGGTGGGTGTGCCGTACATCATCGTCTTTTTGAACAAATGCGACATGGTGGACGACGCTGAACTGCTTGAGCTGGTAGAGATGGAAGTGCGCGAGCTGCTCTCCAAATACGACTTTCCTGGTGATGACACACCGATTGTCAAAGGCTCGGCCAAATTGGCGGTTGAAGGCGACAAAGGTGAGCTGGGTGAGGTGGCGATCATGCAACTGGCCGATGCGCTGGACAGCTACATACCCACGCCTGAGCGGGCGATTGACGGGGCCTTTTTGATGCCTGTGGAAGACGTATTCTCGATCTCGGGTCGTGGTACGGTGGTGACTGGGCGCGTGGAGCGCGGTGTCATCAAAGTGGGCGAAGAAATTGAGATTGTTGGCATCAAAGACACACAAAAAACCACCTGCACCGGGGTGGAGATGTTCAGAAAGCTACTCGACCAAGGTCAAGCCGGCGACAACGTGGGTATTTTGCTGCGCGGCACCAAGCGTGAAGACGTGGAGCGTGGGCAAGTGCTCTCCAAGCCTGCGAGCATCACGCCGCACACGCAATTTACGGCTGAGGTGTACGTGCTGAGCAAAGACGAGGGTGGACGACACACACCGTTTTTTAGCAACTACCGGCCGCAGTTTTACTTTCGCACGACGGACGTGACGGGCTCGATCAAGTTGCCTGAGGGCAAGGAGATGGTGATGCCTGGAGACAACGTGGCGATTGAGGTGACGCTGATTGCCCCGATTGCGATGGAAGAAGGCCTGCGCTTTGCGATCCGCGAAGGCGGACGCACCGTCGGCGCCGGCGTGGTCGCCAAAATCATTGCTTAAG
>Ga0255753_1007047_pt1 | contig 10244 bp, 4 predicted proteins | sample 041ome_10_FD_179953 | JGI IMG/M metagenome (GOLD analysis project Ga0255753, IMG submission 179953) | Coastal salt marsh microbial communities from the Groves Creek Marsh, Skidaway Island, Georgia - 041412US metaG (version 2) | ecosystem: Environmental > Aquatic > Marine > Intertidal zone > Salt...
TTCATCGGTAGTAGTGGTACTTCAGGTACATCTGGTTCATCAGGAAGTAGTGGTACATCTGGTACTTCTGGAACATCGGGTACTTCTGGTACAAGCGGAACTTCTGGTACTTCTGGGACAAGTGGAAGTAGTGGAGCTGATGGTTCAAATGGAACATCTGGTTCATCCGGCTCATCTGGTTCATCTGGTTCATCTGGAAGTGGGGGTTCATCTGGTACATCTGGTAGTAGTGGTTCTTCTGGTAGTGGGGGTTCGTCTGGAACATCTGGCTCATCTGGTTCTTCTGGAACAAGTGGTGAAGATGGTTCCAATGGAACATCTGGTACTTCTGGTACATCTGGTACCTCTGGTACAAGTGGAACAAGCGGAACTTCCGGTACTTCTGGGACAAGTGGAACTTCTGGTTCAACTGGTTCGGCTGGTACATCTGGTACTTCTGGTAGTGGAGGTTCGGCTGGTACAGCTGGTACATCTGGTTCATCAGGTACTTCTGGATTTGGTTCATCTGGTACTTCTGGGACAAGTGGTATAGATGGTACTTCTGGAACATCTGGTACAAGTGGAGAGGCTGGTACCTCTGGTACAAGTGGAAGTAGTGGTACAACAGGTTCAGCTGGTACTTCTGGAAGTAGTGGTTCTTCTGGAACAAGTGGTTCGAATGGTTCATCGGGTACTTCTGGAAGTAGTGGTACTTCGGGAACATCTGGTACATCTGGTACAACGGGTTCTGCTGGTACTTCTGGGACAAGTGGAACTTCAGGTACATCTGGAACAAGTGGTGCACCTGGTTCTTCTGGTACAAGCGGTACGAGTGGAAGTAGTGGTTCAACCGGTACTGCTGGGACAAGTGGAACTTCGGGTACTTCTGGTACAAGTGGTTCTGATGGAACTTCAGGAACTTCTGGTTCTTCTGGGACAAGTGGTGTAGGTACCGATGGTACTTCGGGTAGTAGTGGTTCAGCTGGTACTTCTGGTACATCTGGCCAACCGGGTTCTTCTGGTACATCTGGAACGAGTGGTAGTAGTGGTTCTTCGGGTTCAACTGGAACCGCTGGAACTTCGGGTACATCTGGTACAAGTGGTTCAAACGGAACATCGGGTTCTTCTGGAACATCAGGAACAAGCGGAACTTCGGGTTCAACTGGTACTGCTGGTACGAGTGGTGTGAGTGGAACTTCAGGTACTTCTGGTTCAAACGGAACTTCAGGTTCATCTGGAACAAGTGGAAGTAGTGGTTCAACAGGTACCGCTGGTACGAGTGGTAGTACAGGTAGTGCTGGTTCTTCTGGTACGAGTGGCGTAAACGGAACTTCGGGTACTTCTGGTGAAAATGGTACTTCTGGTACTTCTGGCACTTCTGGTTCAACAGGTTCAGCTGGTACGAGTGGGGTGAGTGGAACATCAGGAACAAGCGGAAGTAATGGTACTTCTGGTACATCGGGTTCAAATGGAACTTCTGGTAGTTCTGGGACGAGTGGTACAACGGGTTCTGATGGTTCTTCTGGTACTTCTGGTAGTGCTGGTACTTCTGGAACAAGTGGTTCAAATGGTTCATCTGGAACAAGTGGTAGTAGTGGAACTTCTGGAACATCTGGTACATCTGGAACTTCTGGACAAGATGGTACATTATTCGGTAGTAGTGGTACTTCAGGAACTAGCGGGTCATCTGGAACAAGTGGTATAAGTGGAACATCTGGAACTTCTGGAACTTCTGGACAAGATGGTACATTATTCGGTAGTTCGGGTACTTCTGGAACATCTGGTTCAGCTGGTACTTCTGGAACAAGTGGAGTTGCTGGTTCGTCTGGTACTTCTGGAACAAGTGGTTTAGATGGTACCTTATTTGGTTCAGCTGGTACCTCTGGTACTTCTGGAACGAGTGGTATAACTGGTACAAGCGGTACTTCTGGTACATCCGGAACATCTGGACAAGATGGTACTTTCTTTGGAAGTAGTGGTACTTCTGGAACAAGCGGTGAAACTGGTACTTCTGGTACAAGCGGTGAAACTGGAACTTCGGGTACTTCTGGTACGAGTGGTGTTGATGGAACCTTCTTTGGAACATCTGGTACTTCTGGTACGAGTGGAAGTAGTGGTACTTCTGGAACAAGTGGTTCAACTGGCTCAGCTGGTACTTCAGGAACATCTGGAACTTCTGGTTTAAATGGTACTCTATTCGGAAGTAGTGGTACTTCTGGAACATCTGGTACGGCTGGTACATCTGGTTCATCAGGTACTTCTGGTACATCTGGTTTAGATGGTACTCTATTCGGAAGTTCGGGTACATCTGGAACTTCTGGAACAAGCGGACAAACTGGAACATCTGGTACTTCTGGTGTGAGTGGAACATCTGGTACTTCTGGTGTTAATGGTACACTATTTGGTTCATCAGGAACATCAGGTACATCTGGGACAAGTGGTGAGGCTGGAACTTCTGGTACGAGTGGTAGTAGTGGTACTTCTGGACAAGATGGTACTCTATTCGGAAGCTCGGGTACAAGCGGTACTTCTGGAACAAGTGGATTTGGTACTTCTGGTACTTCTGGAACTTCTGGAATTGCTGGTACTTCTGGTACATCTGGTACTTCGGGTCTGAATGGTACTTTGTTTGGAAGTTCTGGTACTTCGGGTACAACTGGTACATCTGGTACATCTGGTTTAAGTGGTTCATCAGGTACTTCCGGTACTTCTGGTGTTGATGGAACTTTATTCGGTTCAGCTGGTACATCTGGTACTTCTGGTAGTGCTGGAACTTCTGGTACAACTGGTACATCTGGTACATCCGGTGTAGATGGAACTTTATTTGGTTCAGCTGGTACATCTGGTACTTCTGGTACAACTGGTACTTCTGGTTCAGCTGGTACATCTGGTACTTCTGGTACAACATTTACTGTGATTGGTACAACCGATGGTGGTGTTCTTAGATATGACCAAGCGGCTGGAACCGCTGAAGTAAGTGCTGATATAACTTATGATGGTATTGTATTGGCTGTTGTTGGTGAGGTTAGTGGTTCTGATTCCATTACAACTAAAAACTTCCAAGAAGTTTATAGAGATTATGGTTCTCAAACAACCTCAGTTTCAATAGATTTGGAAACAGCAAACAACTTTGAAATTGTAGCAGAATCCGCATTAAATGTATCATTTGTAAATCCACCATCAACTGGAAACAGAGCATTTGGATTTACATTAGTAGTAACTGATGGTGCTGGTGATGGTGTGGGTAGTTGGACTGTAAGTTGGCCAGGTACAGTGGATTGGGCTGGTGGAGTAGCACCTGCGTTGACATCAAATGGTAAGGATATTTTGGTATTCTATACTTATGATGGAGGGGGAACTTATTATGGATTTATAAGTGCGGCTAATGTAAGTTAACATCTTAATTAAAAAGTTATGAGTATTGCAAGAAGATTAATTTCAGTATCAGGAGGAGAGTTGGAACCATTTCAATTTCAAGTAACGGTAGGTGCTGGGGTATCATATGGATTACCCCTATATTCGGTAGCAGGTGCGCAACCAAATATTTTGGTTGATTGGGGTGATGGTGATACAAATAACATCACAAGCACAACTGATGCCAATAGAATTCATACTTATTCATCAGCGGGTACATATACTGTATCTATAACAGGTTCCCTACCTGGTTTCAGGGTGGATAACGATACTTATCGTTTATTGTATAGTGGAATTGTTCAATGGGGTAATGTTGGTATCCGAAGTTTAAACTTCTATGGATGTTCTAACATAACATCTATACCAAATGGTGAGCAGGGATTGAATAGGATTACTTCTTGGAACAATGGATTTAGGGGAACTGGTATTACATCGATACCTGCAGATTTATTTGATTACTCAACACTAGCAACGGAATTTACCGATACATTTTCATTCACACCTGTAACTTCAGTTCCAACTGGATTATTCGATAATTGTACATCTGCTGTATCGTTTAACTCAACATTTTCAGCTTGTTTATCATTAGTTAGTGTACCTAATGAATTATTTAGATATAATACATCCGTACTATCGTTTTCATCTTGTTTTAGAAATAATAGAGCATTAACAAATATACCAACATTTCAATACAATACTCAAGTGACTGTATTTTCAAACATATTTAATATGAGTTCCACATCAAATGGTTCATCAAATTGGGGAACTGTTGAAACACTTTGGAGTAGAGTACCAGAACCATTGGGTACAAATGCATTTAATAATTGTACTGGTATTACTAATTATGCATCAATACCTTTAAATTGGAAATAGTATGTATTTAAAATTAAAAGACGGAAATATTATTTATCCATATACATTGGATGATTTAAAAAGAGAAAATTCAAATGTAAGTTTTCCAATATCGATAACAAACGATATATTGGAAAACTTTGATGTATATCCTGTACAAAGTGTTAGTGTTGATGATGATTACACTAAAAACATAGTAGAGGGTACACCTATTTTTTCTGGGTCTGTTTATATTCAAACTTGGAATATAACTGATGCAACTGAAGAAGAAATTAATACAAAAAAAGAAGAAAAGTGGATTGAGATTAGAGATATTAGAGATTCTTTATTGGCGCAATCCGATTGGACACAATTCCAAGATTCACCAATTACAGGTTCTAAATTAACCGAATGGCAAACTTATAGACAATCTTTAAGAGATATAACAAATCAATCAAATCCATTTTCTTTAACTTGGCCTGTTAGGCCAGAATAACTAAAAGTTAATTGGTTATATTTATACCTATAAACAATGGATTAGATAGATGAGAATAGACCAACCCAGTTTTTCAGGTTCGATTACACAAGCTCCATCAGCATATGCGGATTTAAGTGGTTCGTTTACTGGGAGTTTTACTGGTTCGTTTACTGGGGATATTACTGTTGAAGTAGCTGAATTTACAATATTATCTGTAAAGGATACTTTAACTGTTGGTGAGGAAAATTCATCTGGAACTTCTTTGATTGTTTCTCAATCGGTTGAGGTGAGTGGTTCAATCAATGTTGGACCTAACGATTCATTTACGGTTGATGGTGTAAGTGTTTTAGATTCAGCAATCGCATTTGCAATTGCATTAGGATAAAGGATAAGATATGGCAAATACATTTAAAAATAGTATTAAAGGACCCGCCGGAACAGGCGGTTTATCAGTTTATACCTGTCCTGCTGCAACTTCTGCAACGGTGATTGGTGTAAATGTGGCAAATATTTTAGCACAAAATATTCAAGTAGATGTTGAAATAACTGATAACTCTGCTGGAGTTACTAAATATTTAGTAAAGGGTGCTACTATTCCAATTGGTTCTTCAACAATTTTGGTTGGGGGAGAACAAAAAGTAGTATTAGAGGCAAATGATTCTATTACTGTAACTTCTTCGGTGAATTCATCGGCGGATGTTGTAGTATCGGTATTAGAAATTACATAAAGAATTAGGTGAATGACGTACATAGGTAAAGACCCAAATGGTATAAATCAGTTAAGTCAATCGTTACTATCGATTGATGTTAATGGAGTAGAGCAAGTAACTATTTCAAATACTGAAATTGGTATTAATACCAAATTATCAGTTGAAGATGGTGTATCTGCTACATCATATACTGGGTCTGTATTTAGTGGTAGTACTTATTATGGAGAAGAATTTAGTGGTTCTTTCTCTGGTTCATTTAGTGGTGATGGTTCGGAACTTTTAAACATTCCACCTGAGGCATTAACACCTGAAGCTCAATCAAAAATATTTTCTGGAGCTGCCAAAGCTGAAATAACTTCAGATAAACTTTCTATAAATGTTAATACTGATATTACTGGTTCATTGTTAGCAACTGGGACAGTATCGGCATCGTTCTTAGTTGGTGATGGTTCTCAAATCACAAACATTTCTGCGGATGCTCTTGGGGATATTGATAGATTAAAATCAGGTTCATCTGAAGCAGTACTTTCTCCAAATAGAGGTTTAGAGGTAAACCAAGGTATTGTAACTGAAAAATACTTAGGGGTTAGTGGTTCTGCTCAAATTGGTGGAAACTTAAATGTAGATGGTGATGCAAGTGTATCAAACTTAAATGTAGCAGGTACGATTACCTCTACTGAATTGATAACAACATATATTTCATCATCAGTACTCTTTTCATCTGGTTCAAACAAATTCGGTGATGAATCATCGGATAGACATGAATTTACAGGTTCATTAAGAGTTAAAGATATTATTCAAATCCCAACATATACTTCAGACCCAGCGTCTGGTGAGGTTGGTGAGATATACTATAATAGTGTAGATACAAACATATATAGATGGACAGGTTCAGAATGGGAACCTGCTGCTGGTACATCTGGTACAAGTGGTACTTCTGGAACCAGCGGTACATCTGGTACTTCTGGAACATCTGGTACTTCTGGGACAAGTGGAACATCTGGTTCTTCTGGTACATCTGGAAGTGGAGGTACATCTGGTACCTCTGGAACTTCTGGGACAAGTGGAAGTAGCGGTACATCTGGCTCATCGGGTACATCAGGAAGTGGTGGTACCTCTGGAACTTCTGGGACAAGTGGTACTTCTGGGACAAGTGGTACTGATGGTACTTCTGGTTCATCTGGTACATCTGGTGTAAGTGGTTCGTCTGGAACATCTGGAAGTGGTGGTTCATCTGGAACCTCCGGTACTTCTGGGACAAGTGGTGTTGATGGAACTTCTGGAACAAGCGGTGAAGCTGGTTCATCTGGTACTTCTGGAACAAGTGGAAGTAGTGGTTCTTCTGGAACCTCAGGAACAAGCGGAATTGATGGAACCTCTGGGACAAGTGGTACCTCAGGAACATCTGGTACTTCTGGGACAAGTGGTATTGATGGTGTTGGTGGTGTAGCTGGTTCATCAGGTACTTCGGGAACTTCTGGGACAAGTGGAACATCTGGTACTTCTGGTACGAGTGGTACTTCAGGTACAAATGCTACTGCTGGTAGTGGTGGTTCTTCTGGAACTAGCGGTACCTCTGGAACAAGTGGAACCTCTGGTGTTGATGGTGTAGGTGGAGCAGGTGGTTCATCTGGTACATCAGGAACATCTGGTACTTCTGGGACAAGTGGAAGTGGTGGTTCATCCGGCACAAGTGGAACATCTGGAACTTCGGGAACTTCTGGTACCTATGGTAGTGGTGGTTCATCTGGTACTTCTGGTACAAGTGGTACTTCTGGAACTTCGGGTACATCTGGTACGAGTGGTAGTAGTGGTTTAACTGGACAGGATGGTTCATCTGGTACATCGGGTACTTCTGGTACGAGTGGAACATCTGGAACATCTGGTGTAAAGGGAGATGATGGTACTTCAGGAACTTCAGGAACAAGCGGAACATCTGGTACGAGTGGAACATCTGGTGTAAAAGGTAATGATGGAACTTCGGGAACATCTGGAACAAGCGGAACTGCTGGTACATCTGGTACATCTGGTACAAGTGGAGATGCTGGTTCATCTGGTACCTCCGGAACTTCTGGTACTTCTGGTACGAGGGGTACATCGGGTTCATCTGGTACATCAGGAACTTCTGGTACTTCTGGGACAAGTGGAAGTGGTGGTACATCTGGAACAAGTGGAGCACTTTCTCTAACAGGTAATACAAACAATGGTGTAATTACTTATGGTGGTAGTGGAAACAATGCTGTTGTAGAAAGTAATCTTACTTTTGATGGAACTACATTGACTGTTACAGGTAATATGACCGTAAGTGGTACAACCACATATATTAATACCACAACTCTTAACATTGGTGATAATATTATCACATTAAATGCAGACATTGGTGGTTCAACTGCACCATCAGAAAATGCTGGTATTGAAGTTAAGAGAGGTAATCAAGCAACTAAAGCATTCATTTGGAATGAGGGTACTGATAGATGGGTAGCGGATTCTACATTAGAATCTACAAACGATATTATAGCGGGTAGTACATCCAAAGGTTCAGATACTGTAATTCGGGCATTAGCTGGTGATTCAAACAAAGCAGGTTTTGAAGCATATGGTAACTCACAAGGTACTGGTTACCTTTATGTAGGACAATCATCAACTTATGGTGGTGGTATTTCTTACAATGGAGATGGTTCACCTGGATTTATTGGTGGTGAAACTGCGGATAGAATTACATTCTTTAATAGAGCGGCTGGTACAAATACTGAAGTATTCAGTTACGCATATAATTCTACTCAGGTAGATTTCAATGGTACAATAACTGCTGCAAATATCAATACTGGGCAAGGTACAACTGAGGTTTATCTAATGAACCAAAATGTTCGTACAACCGATGCAGTAACATTTGCTACTGTAAACACTGGACAAGGTGCGAATGAGTTGTACGCAATGGACCAGAATGTGAGAACATCTGATTCTCCTGCTTTTAGAAACCTTTACCTACAAGGTACAGCAAATCCAACATTATTCTTCAATGGTTCATCTGATGGTGGTATTGATATGGCTATCCAAGCAACACCTGAAGGATTGGATTTCTATGAACCGGAAGATAGTAACAAAATACACTTCAGAATATATGATGATACTGGTGTTGATGCTCCATTTGGATATTCGGTAAATGGTACTCAAATTGTTGATACATCTCGTAACTTAATTAATATTGGTACTATTAATACTGGGCAAGGTGCAACTGAAGTTCATTTAATGAACCAAAATGTTCGTACTTCAGATTCACCTACATTTGCTGGAATGACTTTAAATGGTACTTTAACTCTTGGTTCAAATGTAATTAATGATGTTGAGGACATTTATTTAAGAGACCGGATTTACCACGATGGTGATACCAATACTTACATACAGTTCCACAACCCTGACGAATGGAGAGTAGTAACTGGTGGTTCTGAAAGATTGGAAGTAACTAACTCAGCTGTAACAACCGCAAATGATTTAAATGTTGGTGGTGGGTTAACAATCAATGGTTCACTAAGTAGAGGAACTTATACAACTGTATCAAACTACACAACTGGTGCTGATAACATCGTATTAAAAGGAAACGCAAGTGGTGTAAGTGGTATCTTTTTTGAATCTGAAAAAGATGGAACTAACATCAATCACCCATCTGATTTCGGATACATTCAGTATTATGCATACGGAACTGCCGCAAGTGGTGAAGCAAACGAATTAAGAATTGGTGTATCGAATGATGCCGATGATATGATTATCCTTAACGCACCTGCACAAAATGGTGTGGTATTCAGACAAGGAGCATCTACAACCGAATATCCATTCTTACATTCTAACAACGCACCATATGCTTGGAATATGAATCAGTATGTTCGTACAACTGATAATGTTACCTTTGCTACTGTAAACACTGGACAGGGTGCGAATGAGTTGTACGCAATGGACCAAAATGTTCGTACATCCGATTCTCCAACTTTTGTAAATCTAACTTTAACTGGTGGTAATGCTAATAGTAGACTTGTAACATTGGCAAGTTCTAATGCTGGTATTGAATATTCCGATAATGGTGGTGATTTAAGTTGGGTTGCTGGTGCCGATGATAGAGGTGGTGTTGGTGCTTCTGGACAAAACGCTTTTGTAATAAAATATTTAAGAGGTACTCGATTTAGTACTAACTGGACAAATGAGGGTACTGAAGCTCTTACTATTGATGATAGTGGTAGAGTTGGTATTATGGATTCTACACCATCATACAACTTAGATGTAAATGGTAGTATCAGAGCACAAAGTAATTTATATGTAGGTACTGGCGGTGGATACTTCTACAATGATAGTAGTAGTAGAATTAGAACAAACCAAGATTTCTACACCAACAACTCTAACACTTATTTATACGCTAACAGTCTTTACTTAGGTGCATCATCTGGTGATAATGTTTATGTTAGAGGAAACACAATAAGTGGTAATGCTTGGTCAATTGGTGCTGGAACTGGTACATTTACATCGACAGCTGGAACCGCAGTAGTAATGGATGGTTCATCTTCGGCTCAAGGTATTGAGATGCGGGCAGATTCATCAACTACATATCCTGTATTCCTTCGTTCTCGAAACCCATCTTCTGGTGGTGAAACATCTGCTTGGATTTTCAAAGAAGAAGCAACTCAATGGGGTATTTGGCACAATAATCCAATAAACTCTTTAGATTTTACTCGTTCAACTACATCTGGTATTGCTCAGAATGTGGGTGGTGGTACAAACACCGTAATGATTAGAATGGAAATGGATAGTGGTGATATTGATGCTTATCAATATATGTACGCTCA
>Ga0255753_1007051_pt1 | contig 10240 bp, 10 predicted proteins | sample 041ome_10_FD_179953 | JGI IMG/M metagenome (GOLD analysis project Ga0255753, IMG submission 179953) | Coastal salt marsh microbial communities from the Groves Creek Marsh, Skidaway Island, Georgia - 041412US metaG (version 2) | ecosystem: Environmental > Aquatic > Marine > Intertidal zone > Salt...
AATTGATAGACGCCAAGCGTCATTCCAAGTCTTTGTGCTAGGTAATTTGTAATTATTACTTTGCTGTTCACCGACAAATGAGCTCATTGGGTATATTTTATATAATATATTTATTAAAAATGCCTTTAAATTAAAAAATATATAATTAATAAATATATGACGCTCAATTCAACTGAAAGTTCTCAATTTGTTTCTATATTATCAGAATATTTCAAATCAATTAAAACAAGTCCACTGTGTAGTAAACTAGAGAACAATTTAGATATACTAAATACTGGTTTTAATACGATATTAAATGTTTATAATTATTCAAAAGAACTATTTAAAAACGGAGAAGAATTGGCGTGTTCCCAACAAGCACATTATTTTTATGTGGAATACATAGAACAAATATATAATACGAATTTAAATTATGCACTTAATCATAATGATGCTGTAATATTTGTATATAAAAAAACCCTATTTGATTTGTATACAAAAGCAGAAAATATTTCTGGTTACATAAATACAGGATTACAAACAAATGATATCAAATGTCAAACAGCAAGTATGGTAATGTATTGGGAAAATTTAGGATTAAATATAGAAGATCACGAGCATATATGTAATTATTATATCCCCAAATTTTTAAATATGAATGACGAGCTATTAAAACAGGCGAATCATTGTTTATATATGATAAAATCAAGTATGAGATTAACATACAATGAATATATAGAGTTACTAGATAACATAGTCACCAAATTTGAAAAAAATATATCAAAAAAAACACAGAACTACAATAATGATTTTGAAACACAATTACTACTTTTTTATATGTATAAAAATGACATTGATACGTTATATCAAAAAAATGATTTTGAAAATATTGTTTCCGTGATACATGATAATGTTTTATGTTGTTGATATAAATCCATTTATTTACTTTTTATAGTTTCTATAAAATAATTATAATCAACATTTATTTTCTTTTTTCTTACTTTTGTTATTTCCTTTTTAATGAATTTTTCCTTATTTTTGATACGGATACTGTTATATTCAGTAAATAACATATTGACTATAAAATTATATACAAAACGCAAAATTAATTCGTTACAATTACCTACAATCAAACAGCTACCAGTACGGAATAACATGAACGATATTTCCGAATATTTTTTACTTAACATGATATCATTTGTTGTCATGTTGTTATCATAATTAGATATTCTGCCATCTTGTTCTTCATCTGATTTTTCAATATTGTAGTAATATTTACATTTAACTCCCGGATAACTACATGGATCAAAAGATACATCCAAACCATATTTCGGACTTTTAAGTATATTAAATAAAATATCCCTGTTTATATAAAATCCACAATTGAAATTAGAATTAATTAATACATTATGTTCTACATCTTGATTAATAAAAGCAAGTGGTTTATCAATATATATTTGTAAACGATTTATAATTTCATATTTTACATGATCCAATAATTCGGAATCTACTATACCGGGAATTTCTAATTTTCCGGTATTAAACACTTTTACATGCATTTCTTTATACTCATTTTTAAAGAAACGGAGAGTAATTGCGAAACAATTATAAAACGCATTTTTATTTTTAACCTTTGTTGTAATGATGTCTTTTTTAGATATTCCAATTGTAAGTTTTCGTTCATCCTTGAATTTAATACGTCGCGCTTCCGGATTATTTATCTGTTTAATAATTACTTCATTATAATAACGTTCATTCAATAATTTTCGTTTATATTCTTCATATTCCTCCGGTGTATTAGATACAATTTTTATCTGTTTTTTTAAAATACCGTCGTTTTTATCCATATAATGGATAATTGGTAACTTCCAAAATATCTTATAAATATCAATTGGTTGATTCAAATATAATACCTTTGTATTGGTTGATATGTTTAATTCATCACAGATTGAACGATCAGGTAAAATATCATCCATATTTTTTTCCAATTCATCATTGTTTATATTATCTTCGAAACTACAATCCGGGTTTTGTAAAAACATTTCCCATTCATCGTTTATATCCATTTTAATATATTATTATTTTAATATAAATAAGTCTATAATTTCTTTATATTAATTTTATAATTCAATTTTCATTATCCATTTTCATTACATGTTTCATTATGATAATACTGAATTGTAATATTAAATGTTCGTTTTTAACATTTTGTGTATGCATAATTTCTGAAATATCATTCAATAAATATTTATTAATTAGTTCCGTTTTATATTTTATGATATAATTAAAATATTCTTTAATAAGATCCAAAATATTCGTATTATATAAAATTGACATTTTATAAATAAAACTGATTATATTTTGTGATGAAGCATCTGGTTTACAATCATGATGTTCTAAAAAATAACAATGGATTTTTTCATATGCGGAATCATCTACAATGTTGTAATTATTATTCCAATTGAACTGATTTAATTGAATATAATTAATCATTGAACGAATATCGGAACCAAATTTATATTGTATACGTTGTATTGTATCATCCGTAATTTTCAAATTCTCATTTGTGACAATATCTTTTAAATAATTGTGTATTTTTTCATTTGGCAATTTATTAAAACGAATACATATAAACTCATTTTTAAGAGACACATCTATTTTACTAATATAATTACAAATTAAACAAAAACGTATATTATTGTTTACAAGTTGAAGTAAATGTTTTAATGCTTGTTGAGCGTTTTTCGTCATATAATCAACCTCATCTAATATTACGAATTTATATCCTTTGTTATAAATACCATTTGAACTTACAAACTGTAATATTTGATTACGTATAATATCAATACCGCGATCATCTGATGCGTTTAAATGTATTACTGACGATTTATAATTTTTCATATTATTATTCTTAAAATAATTATCAACCAAATTCATAATGGAAGTGGTTTTACCAGTTCCAGGAGGTCCATAAAAAAGCATATTAGGGAAATGACTGGTTTTCATCACATTTTTAAAAATTGATTCATTTACATCATCTAATATAATATTATCAAAATTTGTTGGTCTGTATTTTTCGACCCAAGGTATTGTTTTAGATATATTCATTAGTTGTATATATCAAAATAATATCATTGTTTTAAGTATATTTAATGAATATTCAAAAACATAAAAATGTCGGGTATTTAGAATTAATATTTGGACCCATGTTTTCTGGTAAAACAACTACATTAATACAACGTTATAAGCAACACAGATTATTAGGACACGAAATTTGTGTTATAAACTATTACAAAGATACGCGTTATCATGACACTAATTTGGTTAATCACGATGGAGTAAATATAGAATGTATTCAAGCGATTAATATACAAGATGTTTTGAATAATTGTAAGGATGACATAAAAAAAGCAGATGTGATTATTATTAATGAAGGACAATTTTTCGATGACATATACGAAACTACTATTAAATTGGTTGAAAAATATAAAAAATGTGTGTATGTATGTGGATTAGATAGTGACTTTAAACGCAATAAATTCGGTAGATTATTGGATCTAATTCCGTTTTGTGATAATATTTTTAAATTGCAATCTTTGTGTATGAATTGTAAAGATGGTACAAAAGCATTATTCTCAAAACGTATTACCAACAATGAATCTCAGATAGTAATTGGTTCTGATAATTATATTCCAGTGTGTCGAAAGTGTTATCTAATGTTTTGAAAAGCAAACAATACAAAATACTCATACGAACATATACTCCATATTTAAATTGTTTGAAATATACACTGCGTTCATTTGTATCATTATAGCATGGTAATTCGTCCATTCTAGGAAATGGATTCATAATAATCGCATTTTTTTTCATTCGCCCAACTATATCATTGGATAAAATATATTTAATATCTATTTGTTTCAACGGATATGGTGTTATATACACAACATCATACAAATGTATATTAGTGTAATCGTTTATATAATGTCGCTTATCGTTTTTATTTGGTTGTGAATATGAATAATACTCCACTTTTACATTTACATATAATTTCAACAGTGTTTCTAGCGAATGAATGGTTTGCGATTTTGTAATGTCACCTACTAATAATATTGTAATGGGTTCTTCTTCAATATTGAAATATTTTGAAATAGTATACAAATCCAATAATGCTTGTGTAGGATGTTCTCCATTCCCGTACCCAATCCCATTCCCAGCATTTATAAATGCTTTTTTTATTATTTTTGATATTTCATATTGTAATGTGCTATCATTATGTTGTAATGTAATGATATCTCCCAATTGTTCTAATAATTTAACTTTATCATATACATTATCATGAGAAGACGTAATCGTATTAATTACTTGTCCTCCTAGTTTATACATTGCGGTTTCAAATGATAACATTGTATAAGAATTAGATTCACTAAAAATATTACATAATATTTTACCTTTACAATCGTCATGTATTTTATCATCATTGTGTAAATAATAGTCTGCTTTATTAAATATAGTATGAATAGACGTTTTTGTAATTTTAGTGCAATTTAATAACTTCATATATTATTGAATAAAATATATATTTAAATAACTTAAATATCATTCTATTTAACTATGTATATCTTACAAACCATTTAAATATGGAAGAACCGCAAATCGCAAAAAAACGCGGAAGAAAAAGAAAAGAGGACAAGCTCAAAGAAGAAAATACAGAAGAACCAATAGCGACGGGACCCAAAAGAAGAGGTCGTAAACCAAAAGGAGGAAAAATTATCACAAAAGTTGAAGACATACACGAACACGCAATTACTAATAGTAATATTATTTTGCATTTAAAATGTAATTCGTTAGATGTTGAGAAAGATATAAATACGAATGAATTGATAAAATATGATCCTAGTGTACCACCAAATATTAAAAGTTATTACGAAGACAATAATGATTACAGTATTTATAATGAAGATAATGTTACAAAAAATAATCCATATAACGATGAAACAGTATGTAGTATTTGTAAAAACAATAGTAGTTCTGTAAATAATAATTTGGATGGAATAAATATAAACGAGGTAAATGAAAAATTAAAAAATTTGAAAATTCAATTGTATAAAAATAATGTTAATAAAAAAAGCGCGTGTTTTTGGTGTACTTGTTCGTTTGATACACCAACATGTTTTGTTCCAAATGTTATTTCAGAGGATGTTATTTCCGGTTATGGTTCATTTTGTAGTCCTCAATGCGCGGTTTCATATTTATTTAAAGAAGATATCGATGACGCAGTTAAATTTGAACGATATAAAATGATAAACGAAATATATGGAAAGGTGTATAATTACACGAAAAATATTAAACCTGCCCCTAATCCATATTATATTTTGGATAAATTTTATGGTTCATTGACAATACAAGAATATCGTAAAATGTTGGGTTCGGAACATTTATTAGTAGTCTTGGATAAACCAATGACGCGTCATTTACCAGAATTACACGAAGATAACGATCATTTTGTAAGTGGTTTATATGGATCCGAAACCAAAGAAGAAAAAAATCATAATACAGGAAAATACAAAGTGAAACGTGAAAGTGAAAAGAAAAAAGGTCCAAGCAAGAAGGAATTAATCAAAGAACATTTCGGATTGTAAATATATTATTGTAATGCGATGTCTAATATTACAATAATATTGGTAATAACATAAATATTATATGGTATTATAATGTATAATGTCTTCAATTATTTCATGTTATATTATGGGTGGTTTAGGGAATCAATTATTTCAAATATTTACGACAATTGCTTATGGTATAGAACATTCCAAGAAAATCGTTTTCCCTTATAACGACATTAGTCCAAGTTCAGTATTACGATATACATTCTGGGATACCTTTTTAAAATCGTTATTGTTGTTTACCACAAATAAAAATAAAAGCATTGAAAATAATTATTTATATAATCTACCGCGTATAAAAGAAAAAGGTTTCTCATATACAAAAATACAAAACGTAAACCAAGATGTCATGTTGTTTGGATATTATCAAAGTTATAAATATTTTGATAGATATTTGCCTACTATATTCAATATGTTAAGAATAAAAAAACAACAAGAAGATGTATATGAAAAATATTCCAATTATTTCAATAATAATATTGGTGAAACGTGCGGTATACATTTCCGTTTAGGTGATTATAAAGACATACAAGATTATCATCCAATTATGCCATATGAATATTATAATAATTCTTTAAAATATTTAACTTCTGTAAAGCATATTACACGAATATTATACTTTTGTCAGAAAGAAGACAACATTATTGTTGATAAAAATATTGAAAGATTACAAAATATTAACCATGATATTGAATTTGTAAAAGTAAGCGATGATATTCCCGACTGGTGTCAGATGCTATTAATGTCTTTATGTGACAATCAAATAATAGCGAATAGTTCATTTAGTTGGTGGGGTGCTTATTTATGCAATAAAGAACGAAATGAAGTATATTATCCGTCTGTTTGGTTTGGACCAAAAAATCAAATGGAAACACATGATCTGTTTCCTAATCATTGGAAAAAAGTGTTTGTGTAAAAATTGATTCTGAAATATTAATCTATAAACAACATAAATACTTTACATATTATTGATATAATGAATCAAACTCTCATTGAAGCATTGGTGAATGATCTACCATTTGTGCGTAATTTACATTCTCGTATTGAAAAATTAGAACAGAAAAACAATAAATTAAAAGAAAAAAGAAATTTATATAAAAAGAAATATAACGCAATTGTATCTATTTTACATGATTATCCTAGTATTATGAAACAGCGCAAACAAGAAGTAATTGATTTGACATTAGATGATTGTGATATAGATGAAGAGATAGATTTGAAAAATAGTATAATTGATTTTACAAATAGTTTAAATATAGTTAAAACAGACATAAATGAGGTAAAGGTAAAATGTGAGTTTGATGAAAATGAGGTTGAATTATGTAAAAATACAGATTGTGTTGCTGAATTAGATGATGAAAATATTGAAAAATGTAATATTTGTGATGGATATTATAAAGACGATGGATTAAATGATATCCTATTTATTGAAGAAGAACCGAATAATACAAAGGGAACTTGTGATCTCTGTAAAAATACAGATAATATCGTCCAAATGAAGAATACCGGGCAATATATTTGCCAAAACGCTTGCGATGAAGAGGAAGACGAACAGGAAGAGGACAGGTTTTGGACTGAAATAGAGAAAGGAGATTTCGTGAAAAAAGAAGAGGAAGCCGAAGTAGAAGCCGAAGAGGAAGCCGAAGAGGAAAAGGAAGCCGAAGAGGAAGAAGAAGTAGAAGTAGAAGCCGAAGAGGAAGCCGAAGAGGAAGAAGAAGTAGAAGTAGAAGCCGAAGAGGAAGCCGAAGAGGAAGCCGAAGAGGAAGCCGAAGAGGAAGTAGAAGAAGCCGAAGAGGAAGAAGAACAAGAGGAAGAGGAAGTAGAAGCCGAAGAGGAAGTGGAGGAGGAGGAAGAGGAAGATGGAGAGGTATTTGATATTATAATTAATGGTAAACATTATTATGTTGATGATGAAATAAACGGAAACGTTTATGAATTTTTGGAAGATGAAGACGTAGGAGACTGCATTGGAAAAATGGTAAAGGGAAAATTAATTCTACAAAAATAAAAAACAAATACAAGATATAACATATTTTTTACACGCACACACATTTATACAGAAAGAATTTTTTGATAATTTTCCATTTTGTCACAATATACGGATATATGCTTTGCTAATATTTTTTTCATTGATTTATATGAAAATCCTTTACATTCACTGTAATAATAATCGCGTAATATACAACGTGTCACAGATATAATTTTATTTTTATAATCATCAATCATTGTTTTATATATATTTATATCATCATTCATTTTATCTTTTGCCTCATATTCAAAAATAATATCGAAACTGTCTATTTTCATATAAGGATTGGATAAGATGTCAAATAAGTCCTCGTCGTCTGTTAGATATTTTTTTATACTATTATTACCAATATTCGCAATAATAGTATTTATATTTTTCTCGATCTCTGTATTAGTAGGTGCCATTATTTAATAATAATTATTGTTATGTATTCATTAGCTATTTAATTCAGATTCAATTTTTTCGTTTTGTTCTTCCTTTTCTGTGGAATCAATCGTCGTGTACGATTTGGATATCCTCCTTTTTTAAAATGATTAAGCATATTTGTATATATAATTTCCATAAATTCATGGATAATTATTTCCTTTTTCAGTGTATTAATACTGTCACGTGATTCAGATGGATTATTTTCTTTATTTATAACCCTTTGTTTATCAGCTTTTATCTTGATTTTTGAATCATCTATTAATTTGGTGATACCAATTCTAATCTCATCTATTTCTGTGTCATCTATATTTTTGGTAAATATTGATAATAAATCCTTATAGTCTGGTTGTTTATGATTCATTTTGAAAAGTGTATTAGCATCATTATTTGCACGTGTTAGTTGATTATATTCTTGTACTTTGTTTTCAGCGTCTTGATTCACAAACTGACTAAAAATATATGTTAAATCACTGGAATTATTTTTATCACGATAACTACTACTACTATCTGTATCAGTCCTTCGTTTATTTTGGTTTTTATCGTCATCATTATTTTGAACTTGAATTGACTTACCAGTTGATTTTGAATATAATGCAGAACGTTTCAATTGTGCGTTCCAATTTTCAGTTCGATCTTTAAATGACTTTGCTATTAATAATTTTTCAAATAATTCGCCCAAATGATTATCAACGTAGTTACAAAAAATTTGTGATTTATTTTTATCATTTATCTCTCCTTCAAAAAAATCAATTAATAGATATATTTCACGGTATGTTGTATTGCCTTCTTGTGATATAGTTGTACCAACATCCAACAATGAATTATAATCATTTATATTTGTGTTGGATTTACCAATAATAAAATGATTATACATAGAATCCATAAAATTAAAAAACTTTTTTATTTCTGCATCTACATGGTCGTCGCCAATATTGCTTACGTTTGAACTACTATACAAATTATTAAATAAATCTTGTAATTCAAAATTACTTGTTTGATATTTTGGATTACTGCGATTTGTTTTACTATATTCTCGTATAATAGAATTCATTGAATTATAATATTCACGAGACACGTTTTGTTTTTTAGCACGCATATATTGTTGTAAATTATTAATATTTAATTTATTATATTTGTCAATATATTTCATATTTTCTTTTATTTCTGTTATTTTTTCATACAAGTCTTTAATCTTTCCAATTAAATTTTTATACATGCCTTCATTAACATAATTTACAGGATGCTCTCCTGACTTTAAACTTAAAAGTTTAATAAAATTAATCTCATAATCCTTATCATCTTTATTTTTAACTGATTCTATTTCATCACGTTTGTGTTTTATTAGTCCAGTTTTTGTTATCCCTTTTGCTTTAGCTTGTTCTAATGCAGCAGCCAAAAAATTATCCAATTCAGCAATTTTTAAATCCATATTTTTTGTATATGTTGCGATTAATCCCCGATTTTCGTTGATATAATTTTCTATAAAATCCTTGATATTTGTATAATCGTTTCGTAGTTTCCAATATGTCGGATTGTTTAATAAATCATTCAACCAAATATTTTTACGAACCGTGTATATTTTTCCACCCGTTTTAACATATGAAAAATTTTTCTTTTGAAGTGGATTTTGAAAAGCGGATAGCATATTTTGTCCTATTCCTCTATTACCAAGAATATAGTAGTTATATGAATCTTTAATATCATTGTTAATAGGGAAATTTGTCGGGAATAATAATTCAATCATCAACATTATATTCTGATATTCATTGTCTTTCAAAGATTTCAAATAAGTTTCGTTCTTTTCGTCTTTACTTATATCCCTAGAACCACTACGCATTAATATATCTACAAAAACTGATTTATTAAAAAAGAATTCATAACGTCTATGCATTTCTAATGCTAATAACATATTTCGTGGGTACAATATTTCTGATGTAAAATAAGGATAAGTATTAAAAGGTTTTGTATTCTTTTCACTATCAGGAAAATATACATTGCTATTCGTAAATTTAAATCCAGTAGTTTTCCCATTAGAATCAGTAATATTACTATCAATTCTTATTATTAATTCTTGAACTTTAAAACTTGCCATTTATGATAATAAGATATATATTGTAATTATATCTTATTTTGAAATATCTAA
>Ga0255753_1007052_pt1 | contig 10238 bp, 2 predicted proteins | sample 041ome_10_FD_179953 | JGI IMG/M metagenome (GOLD analysis project Ga0255753, IMG submission 179953) | Coastal salt marsh microbial communities from the Groves Creek Marsh, Skidaway Island, Georgia - 041412US metaG (version 2) | ecosystem: Environmental > Aquatic > Marine > Intertidal zone > Salt...
ATGATTCGGCGCCTGGAATTACTGGGCCAAGTGGTGGCGCAGGATCGGCGACCTCAGTGATTTCTGTGAACGAAGAGCAAACCGCAGTAACGCAGCTCTCGGCTAGTGAGACGGTGACATGGTCAATTACCGGTGGTACAGACTCAGGTAAGTTCTCAATTGCAACCGATGGCACCATAACCTTTTCAACGGCACCTGATTATGAAAGTCCAACCGACAGTGACACCAACAATACCTATGTATTGATTGTGACTGCGACAGATACTGCAGGAAATACCAGCACGCAAACGATCACCGTTACTGTGCTTGATGTGTCAGAGTCATTGGCGGCCTTAAATCAGATAGAGACCGAAATCAAAGATTCCTTGAAGAAGTTTGCTGTCACCGGCCTTCGTGATGCGGTGCGATTTAACGAGAATGCGTTGTCTGATATCAGTCGTGAGTGTCGACCAGATGCCAATGTACTGTCGCCAGATGTTTCATCCGGTTCGATTGGTCTTAATTATGAGCAAGGATTGTTTGATCGTTGTAAAGACGGCTATCGCCTCAATACGCACTTCGAGTTATCGGCAACTAAAAACAACGCAGATTGGATCAAAAGATTACAAGCAGGCGTCATGTTGGAGCGCAACATCAGCGAGGACTCAGTGCTAGCCATTGGTGCAACAGCAGGCGTCACTATGGATAGTAAATTATCGGGATTTTCTACAAGCGGAATTGATGAGCAGTCCTTAATGATTAATGTGTTTGCTAAGCACTTTGTGGACGAAAAAACATGGATGTCAGGTTATCTGTCATTTGGACGCGCTTGGTATGACTTCGACTTAACTCACAATGGTTTGACTGTAAACGGTGACTTGTCGGGCGATCGCTTGATCTATGGTGCGTCCCTGGCTAGAGATGGTGTCTTCTTGGGGCGTGAATCAAATCTTAAGCTGGATGTATCAAGGGGCGTGGAGCATTTCGACAACATCGAGTTGTCGGCATCTTTAGCTGCGGGCGATAGCGTTTCCGGAGTTAATTGGGGGTTGTCCGATAACGAGATCACTCGAATCAGTTTGCCACTTACAATTAATTTAGAAAAATCTTTAAATCCAGATGATCTGGCGCGCTCTGATTTTATGATGGGTTTGTTGTGCGAAGACTCGAGTACGACATCTACAGATCTTGAGTGTGGCTATCAGTTAGGTTTGAGTTCACTGGGTAAATTTAATAACGGTGATGACTATCGATGGGGCTATGACTTTGAACATGTCGATGACACTAAATCACATAGCGTTTCATTGGATATGACGCATTGGTTAGATTCAAAAACTAGCTTAGCCATTCGTTCAGGGTTGTCGGCAAAACAGTCTGCTGTGGATGAGGCATTGGATTCCCAGGCCTCTTGGTCGATTGGCTTTAATCGTTGGTTAGATGACAGTGAGTCAGCAAGGATCACCGTTGACTTGTCTCCAGTGGGTAGTGAGATATTTAAGAATGGCGTATCGGCTAACATCAATTTAGTTATTTCACCCTGAAAAACACTATAATTTTAATTTAATCGAAATCAGTTTGGCCCCTAGCCCATGTTTAAGAAAACTCTATTTGTTTTATTTTTCTTATCGTCTTCTGCGTTCGCAGACAACACTCTCATTGTGCATAATAATTACAGTGGCGTTCATACAAATGTTAAAACCGCACTTGAAGCTGAAGGCCATACGGTAACTATGTCAAGTAGTGAGGTTTCTGACTTGTCACCTTATGATCAAGTGTGGGACACGCGCTACGATGCTCTTTCCGCAAGCGCAATAACCAATTATGATGCATTCGTTCAGAATGGTGGTTTTTTATATCTAACCACCGAAAACCCCGGTTGCTGTCAAACCAGAAATAATGCGGTTGCGAGCCTTATTTCTGGCATGGGTGGCGGTAGTGGCTTGACTATCGGTGGTAGTGCAGGTTATGCGTCAAATTCTGGTGTAAATGTAAATACTACTTACATGACAGCCTTACCCTCTGGATCTAGCATCACATTTGCTGCAGTTTCTGCAATTACAAATTATGGAAATGGGCAATGGCTTATTTCTGATTCTTCCAATAGAGTTCAGGCAGTTTCATGGATTGGTAACGCTGGAAATTTGAGCTCTGGTTATACCGGTACTGTTGTTACGGTTGCTGACATTAACTGGCTTGATAGCAATTATTATTCTTCAACCAACAGTACTGCATTAAATGACATAATTACCGGGATTGTTGCAGGCACTGTGTCTGGAACAATATCAGCCTCCGGTACTGGTCAAGCGGGCCTGACGATGGGAATTACCGCTGCTGAAGTATCTGATGGTGATAGTTCAACAGATTCATCGCTATCCCTAACATTTACGGCAAGTGAACCTACGTCAGATTTTGCAGAAGCTGATATTACAGTTACAAATGCGACACTAAGTAATTTTGCGGCCACATCCAGCACTGTATACACAGCAACTCTCACTCCAATTGCAGAGGGTGCCGTAACTATAAATGTTGCTGCAAATACATTCACAGACGGCACGGATCAAAATTCAGCAGCGACTGAATTCAACTGGACTTACGATTTGACATCTCCTACGGTGGTTATTACATCTTCTCAGGTGTCTGACGGAGATAGTTCAACTGACACTTCCCTGTCATTAACTTTCACAGTAAGTGAAGCTACCTCTAATTTTGCACTGGCTGATGTTGTAGCAACCAACGGTACTTTGGGTTCCTTTGCTACTACCTCTTCTAGTGTTTACACTGCTACTTTTACGCCCACAACCTATGGGGCTGTGACCATCAATATCGCTGCAGGCACCTTCACTGATGCCGCCGGCAATTCAAATACGATTGCGGATGAGTTTAATTGGACATATCAATCACCCGATTCAACCCCACCGACTATGACGATCACTGCGGCAGAAGTGTCTGATGGTGATTCATCAGATGATGCGACATTATCGCTGACGTTTACTTCAAGCGAAGCGACATCAAACTTTGCATCAGGTGATATTACAGTGACAAACGGATCAATTAGTTCGTTTACTGCTGTTTCAACAGCGGTCTACACCGCCACCTTTACGCCAACTACGGCCGGTGCAACCACGATTGATGTGGCGGCAGGTGCATTTACCGATGCTGCAGGCAATAACAACACTGCTGCTACTCAGTTTAACTGGACTTATGGTGTCGATCCGACGACGAAAGCAGATGTTGTTGGCTTAGTCGATTCATCCGCGAAATCGGTAATTAATTTTGCCGGCACCAGTGGTAAGTTAGTTAGAAATCGACTTGATTGGCTTAAACGTAATGCAGGTAAAACGGACACGTCACGTCAAGGAATTAAACTTTCTTTCACTAATCCTTACCTGAATTCTTACTTTAATTCCAATCTGTCTACAGATGTAAATGCATCTCATGCTGAAGACTCTACATCTGTGGCTTTGGATAATGATCCAACACTCTTAGGTTCTTCTGTTTCAGATGCTTCAATTACTGAGGTTTCGTCTGGTCAGCCAACTCAACCTAAGACTTCATCCAAGAATGAGCAAGCTGTGGCTGATTTACTTGTGCAAGTTGCTTCAAATTCCGAGCGGGCTGGAGAAATACTAGGTGATAAGCCCGTGGAAGTGGTTATGGCGGAGATGAAAGACATCTTTGGCACAACAAATCTCAATCCAACGGCAGGTGCTTTAGTGGGCGATTGGTCGGTTTGGACTGAGGGTCAAGTAACAGTTGGTAGTATTGAGTCATCTACTAATTCTTCTTCGAGGGATTTATCGGCGACAAATCTCGCATTAGGTATGGACCGACTTTATAGTGATATGGGTCTAATTGGCATAGCACTAGTAGCTGGACAGGATGACGTTGATATCGGTTCTGCGGGCACTAATATGAAAAGTGAAAACGTCAGTCTGTCTTTTTACAACTCAAGAGAGCTTGAGGATCTGACTATAGATACGCAGTTTGGTGTTGGTGGAATGCGGATTGACACTACACGAGTTGATGGTACCCAGACCTTGACTGGGTGGCGTGATGCAACGGTTATCTTTGGTTCTATAGAGCTAATAGATAAACCGATTGTCAGCGGCAACGCAACTTTTACACCATATGGAAGAGCTGAATGGGCACGAGCCAAATTGTATGGTTATGGCGAGCGTGGCGGTAATTTAGCTCTTGAATATGATGATCAATATATCAGTAAGGCAATGCTTTTCGTGGGTTCAGATATTGCATATGAAACTCGCATTGCTAACGGTAATCTCAAGCCATTTGCGGCACTTGAGTATGGCTTAGATCTGACTCGAGACTCAGATGTGGTTATGAACTATGCGGGCGATACCACGGCTTACAACACCAAACTTGAAAAGACAGCGACATCAAATCTCATGCTGCGTTTGGGTGCTGATTATGAATCGAAGGACGGTATCACAAGCTCCTTTGCTTATGAGCGTGCAGAAGCGTTAGGTGCTGGCTTCTCTAACAGCCTGCGATTCCAAGTCAACGTGCCGTTGGACTAATTGTCTAACCACTCAACAAGGGCAGCTTCGGCTGCCTTTTTGTTGCTGGCTAGGTTCTTGAGCATAAGGCACAACCATTAGGCTGAATAACCAGCCAGGTCAATTTGCCTTAGGTGCTGATGTTTTTGTTATGATTTCGATGTTCACATTATTGCTTTCTGGCTTTTTAACAATAAATAAATTAATCGTATCTCCAGCACATGTTTAAACCGTCTTTATCAGCGTTTGTTGCAATCCTTGTCAGTTCAGCCTCGTATGCGGCAGAGCCCCCAACAGCAGGACAAATACTTAATCAAATTGAAAAGTCGACTTCGCTTCCAGGCCTGCCTAAAGTCACTGCACCAAAAATAGCGCCAGCGATCGTTGAATCGATCAGTAAGAATGGACAAACGATTCTGTTGAAGGGTGTGCGTTTTACCGGTAACACCAAACTTAACTCAGAGTCGTTATTAGGCGTTATTAAGAAATTCATTAGCCAACAAGTCAGCATTGAAGACCTTGCGTTGATAGCCGATTTGTTAACGCAGCATTATGTGAGATCAGGCTTTCTTGCGAACGTCACATTGCCCGAGCAGGACATTACCAACGGTGTCGTCTTATTTAAAATTACTGAGGCGCGTCTGGGGCGCTTGGTGTTTAACGCTGATCAGATTGCAAAGGCTCGAGTGCCTGAGAGCTTCATGACCCAACTTGTTGAGCAGGCAAGCCCCAAACAAGCATTAATCGAAATGGGGCAGATAGACCGCTCAATGCTGTTGTTAGATGACCTCAGTAGCATCACCGTCGGTGGCGGACTCCAGGCGGGTCAAAAAGAAGGCGAGTCTGATTTAGCAATAAATATTCAAACCGACCCTTTTTTTAGTGGCTCGGTCAATATTGATAATTTTGGCAGTCGTTCGACAGGCCCAAATCGCCTGATTTTAGCCGCTGCTTGGTCAAGTCCGTTCTCCCGGGGCGGTGAGATTGTAGCGACTGCATTGAAGACAGAGGGGACCGACTATGGTCGTGGCGCCTACAGCTTCCCGGTGGGTTATTCAGGCCTGACAGGCACCATTCAGGCTAGCGCGTTGCAATATGACGTTATTACGGAGACTAAAACCTCGGGTGACTCACAAACAATTGGTGCTGAATTTAATTATCCGTACCTACGCAGTTATTCTCAAAATATTTACTTAAAGGGCGGTGTCACACAGAAGTTTTTTAAGAACAAATATGCCGATGGAACCGTGAATAGTGACTATGACTTGACGGTTGCTGAGGCCGAGATTCGTGGTAACAAATATATCGATGGCGTGAACACTGAATACGCCGTTACCTCTAAATTGGGTTATGTTGATTTGCAAGGTTCGCCTAACTACAGTGCTGATCAATCGGGTGATAAAACGCATGGTCGTTTTGCAAAGTTGGCAGCCTCGATCAAATTAAAAATGCCGGTTCAATCTAAGCTCAATCTAACGCTCTATGGTGAAGGTCAACTGGCTAACAAGAATTTAGACTCCTCCGAGAAAATGTATCTTGGCGGGGCTAACGGTGTTCGCGCTTATCCGGAAAGTGAAGGTAGTGGTACAGAAGGTATTCGGGTTGCTGCTGATCTTGAGTACCGTTTAGCAGATAATCTTGTTGGTAGTGTTTTTGTCGATGGTGGTCGTGTCCGTCAAAACAAAACTAACTTAAGTGGTGTCACTGGTCCTAACCTGTATAGCCTTAAAGGTTATGGTTTTAGTGCGACTTACCAAGGTCCGAAGCAAAGTCAAATGCAAGCCATCATCTCAAGGCGAATTGGAAATAACCCTAATCCCACCTCAACCGGTAATGACCAAAGTGGTGATCTCAAAACAACGCGTTTTTGGCTTTCAGTACTTATTCCGTTCTAACGGAACTTAAATTACTTTAATTGTTGATGTAAAGTACTGATTTTATTGTAAATTATTTTTTTCCTTCCTGTTTAAATCGTAAATCTGATCGTGAGATAATCCTTACATGATATTTAATGAAGGTTTGAAGCATTGGGGAGCTTTTTTAAAACCACTGACTTTATTCAAAACCGCGCCACACTTAGCGCGGTTTTGCTTTTACTCGTCTCGAGTTTTTATCTAAGTACTTTATTCGCTGCCCCAGCTAACAATGAAATACCTGTTATCGATAGTGTGGTGGCAGGTGATATTTCGTTATCAACAACCTCTTCATCACTAAACATTAATCAAACATCTTCACGTGCTGTTATCGATTGGCAATCATTTGATGTGGGTCGTGACGCAACCGTTCGTTTCAATCAACCTAATGCAAGTGCTTCAACACTTAACCGAGTTAACGGTAATGCGACACAAATCTTTGGTCGTATCGAAGCGCCTGGTGAAGTCATCTTGGTTAACCCAAACGGTGTTTACTTCTCACCCAGTGCAACCGTTGATGTAGGTGCGCTTATCGCATCGGTTAACAACCTATCTGTTGAAAATTATCTCGCGGGTAATTATGTCTTTGACCGTGATGGTGCAACCGGTTCAATTGTTAATGAAGGAACCTTAAATGCATCGCTAGGTGGTTACATTGCACTACTTGCGCCAGAGGTAAGAAACCATGGCGTGATGCTGGCTCAAATGGGCACCATTGCCCTGGCTTCAGGCGACAGAATAGTCCTAAATTTTGGACTTAATAGCCAGCTAAACAGCTTAACAGCTTCACCATCGACCATCGATGCGCTGATTGAGAACAAAAATGCCGTCAAGGCCCCTGGCGGATTAATTATTTTGTCTGCACGCGGGGTAAGCGAGATCGCTCGCGGTGTCATCAAGCAAGAGGGCACGCTGGATGTCTCTGATGGCGGCCTAGGATTCGTGAATGAGGGTGGTCGTATCCTTATTTCGGGTGATCGTGTGGAGTTGTCGGCGGAACAATCGATCGATGCCTCCATTGATGCCGATGTGGTGGTCAGCACAGAGCCTCAACAGGCTGGAGTCGTTGAGATTGCCGCCACCGAGTCGGTTGTTGTTGCCGGAACAATTAACGCCTCTGCAGATCAGGCCGGTACCGTGTCTATCGTTGCCATCGAACAGGTAGCGTTGGAGCAAGCGGATATCCGTGTTGAAGGCATGTCGCGTGCGGGTGAGATTCATGTTGAGAGTTTCCAGAGCGTTTCAGTCAACAACACCACACTGAGTGTTGATGCGGATGCTGCAGCAGGTGAGGTGTGGGTAGAGGCTGTTAAAGCGCCTACCGACTCATTGATTGCCTTGCTGCTACCAAACACACCGTATAACCCATCGGAAACACCGAGCGATGTGATCCTGAATGGCGTAACCCAAATCCGTGCAAGAAGTCGGTTCGGTGTGGGCGGCAACATCATCCTTCAGGGCGATGAGATTGCACTTAACGACACAACAGATCTGGCAGCAACCGGTGCAACCGGCGGTGGTAACGTGCTTGTCGGTGGCGACTGGCAGGGTGGAGCGAGTGAAGAGTACCGCGTGTTTGATGATCCAGAGGCGCTTTATCAAGCCATCACCGTAAGCATGCAGTCGGGTGTCACCATTGATGCGAGTGCTACCGATAACGGCAATGGTGGCACCGTTGTGTTGTGGTCGGATGTGACTGATTTAAATTCAACTACATCAGCGCATGGTGTTATTCATACCGAAGCAGGTGTTAATGGTGGTGATGGAGGTTTTATTGAAACATCCGGCGCCACATTGGCTCTAAGCGATATTCAAATTTCAACAGCTTCTCTTGCAGGTGAAACAGGCGAGTGGCTGTTAGATCCCACTACTGATCTTCACATCGGAAGTCTTGGCGGTGATACGGATGCAAATATAGAAAATATAATTGAGACAAGCACAATTGTAAGTGCTCTTCAGAATTCAGATGTTCGAGTGTATTCAAATAGTAGTACGTGTTATGTGACTAGTGATATCACCTACACCGGTCAAAATTTCTTAACGATAGATTCAGCCGCTGCTTTGTATATCAGGGCTAATATACAAGCAGGTGGCATTGACTTATTAGCTAATGATGAGCTGTTAATTGATAGTGTGGCTGTAACCCTTACCGCTAACAACTCAGATACTATGGCAGGACGTGTTGTCCTCAGTTCTGATTCAGATGGCGATGCGGATGGAAGTAACAAATTTACTAAAGCCCTAACCATTACCACTCAAGGTGGCTATGTAAATATAGGCGGTGGAAATCGACAGGGAACTTTATACGGTAACTCTACCGATTGGGAAGGTATCGAATTTACAGGCTTAACCATCAACACGAATGGCGGGGACGTCAACATACGGGGTGAGTCTGATAATACTAACGGTCTTCGTTTTGCAGTTGGTACAACAATCAACACCTCTGGTGGTGATGTTTACATGCGAGGTGAAACGGAAAATTACGCAGGTATTTACTTCGCCAGCAATACTGCTATTAATTCCGGCAGCGGTACCATTTATTTAGAGGGTGACAACAGTGGTTCTGGTGCAGACTACGGTATATACACTAATTCTTCATATACACATACATTTGAGTCCTCTAATACAACCGCAAGCGCCATTAAGCTTGTAGGACATAGCGATAATCAACGGGGCCTGCAGCTTACCGGTGATTTAAAAATCTATGCAACAGGAGCTAATGGCGGAATTACTTTGGAAACCAACGGCTCATCATCTTCTGATTACGGCATCTTTTTTTCTGGTGGTGAGGCTGAAATTTTAGCTAAATCAGGGTCTATATTATTTGATGTTCAGCAGGCAACCGGCTCACATGACCTTTGGCTTGATAATAATGTTTATATTGGTTCCAAGTCAGGATCGGCAGTAACCTCTAGCTCTTCTGATATCACTATTAAGGCAAATACATTTAACTTTCAGGGTCGTCAACCAGCAATTGCAACAACAGGTACTTTTACACTAGAGCCTGTCTCGACGAGCACTAGCTTTGGCCAAAATGTATCGACCGAATGGTGGAGCTGGAACCAAAATAGTCACACGTTATCAGGTTTAACTTTTGGCAAGTCAGGCAATACCAGAAATATTACCCATGAGATCAATGCTATTACCGTAAATGGCCCAGTTAATTTTTATGGCGCTAATATTTACAATAACTCGACGCTTACCGTAGCAGGTGATGTAAATTTCATCGCCTCTACTTTGGTTGATGTTAATAGCAACATCACTAAAACATCAGGTGCCGACGCGACCGTCACTCTAAAATCAAATTATCGCGTTTACACAGGCGGCTCCACAATTTCGAGCACATCAAACAAGCTACACACTATTATTTGGGTTGAGGCAGATGGAGGAGGCTCCGGGGGGGCTAATGTTGGTGTTATCTCAACCAACGGAGGTCACTTATGGATTGGGGGTGGTAGTGGAACATCCACATGGAACGGCTTAACTGTAGGGAATGGCCTATCCATGAGTGATGGAACTGCGAACTGGAATGGTTTAGATCTAGAAGGAAATATTACCACCACTGGTGGAGATATTTTTATGGCAGCTGATCGAGGAAACTCTGGTGATAATCCATCCATTGGTGCAATTTATAACCTTGCGATTAATTCTGGTAGTGGGGATATTGCGTTTATCGTCAGAGACCCTGGAGACTTTAGTTACGATAGCAAAACCATCACATTGACTTCAACCGGCACGCTGACATTTGCCCCACCAACTGGTGAAAACTGGGATACCAATTTTATCTGGGATGGCACAGGCACTACAAATCTTACAGGTGCTGATAGTT
>Ga0255753_1007054_pt1 | contig 10236 bp, 10 predicted proteins | sample 041ome_10_FD_179953 | JGI IMG/M metagenome (GOLD analysis project Ga0255753, IMG submission 179953) | Coastal salt marsh microbial communities from the Groves Creek Marsh, Skidaway Island, Georgia - 041412US metaG (version 2) | ecosystem: Environmental > Aquatic > Marine > Intertidal zone > Salt...
GAGTCCGTACGCGCTCATCCCGGGTGGCACAACGTTGAAGTACTCGGTGAAGTTGATTCGTTTGAGCTCGACTGGACCCGATGCGTTGTTTAAGGGAGTGTATAACTGTTCGCTTGGAGGTGCAAACAAGATGACGTCGGGTTGCGGCGCCGTGGAGCCGAGCGAGTAGCGCCGTCGGGTTTGCATGGTGACAATACGATATGTTTTTCGCTCGCTCGCTCGCTCGCTCGCTTTTCATTTTATCAAGTTAATAAGTGTGTATTGCTAAGAAGGCTATGTGTTCAACAAAGGCTATGTACAGTGCGGCTCGACTCGACGACGCGATTTGATGTGCTCGCGGCGCTCGCTCACGTCTCCACCGGCACGCGCACCGTGGGTAATTGTTCGACATTTGCTAATAAACTCGAAAACTCCGCGAATGAAATCCCACGCGAGCGCGTGGAGTCGTCCTTCGTGGTCGATTTCCCGTTACGCAATGTGCGCAACTCTTCGAACGCGCGCTCGAGCAGACGCTCAAACTCATCCTCGCCGATGGAACTCCCCACCAAGTGTCGCACCATGGTTTCTAAATCCGACCGCGAGATTAAGCCATCTCGATCGATGTCGTAGCACGTAAACATGAACCGCAAGCGGTCTTCACGGCTCGCGCGCGGGCTCAACGCCGCGATCATGCGTACGAAATCCTTGAAGTTTTGATTCTGAAACATTTGCACAATCCTCGGCGCGAGCGGCGAGATGGCGAGCTCGGGAATGGCCATGAGTTCATCTTCAGATATGAATCCTTTGTGTTTCTTGTCTAACGCGCGAAATCGTTGGTACAGGGCTTGGATTTCGGCGGATGTGAATTTATCTTCACAGTGTTGTTGCACATCGGCGATGTCGTATTGCGTCAAATTCAGCGACGACGCGGTGAGACCCATGCGTTTAGATGGACCCGAGACGACAGGGTTTATCTCCTCCTCTTATTTTGTGTGCGTCTATGTGCGTATGTGCTATGCGAAACCTGTCGTACGCGCGCCGAGGAGTGGCGCTCGCACGGTGAACGCGTCGTTAGTGTTTCATTTTTCAGTGTTTCGACAACTCCATGGATGAATACGAAGAAGAAATGAGGGATAATTACAATTTACCTACGATGGATTCGATGAAGATTTGCAAAGAATCCGCGTCGCGGCGCTCGGAACCGAGTTTGACGTATCCCGAACGGCCCTTGGGGAAGAGGAGCACGGTTGGGAACGATTCGAGGGACAGATTCTCTTTGGACCACTCCTTCTCATCGCGGTCGGCACGGAATTTCACAAACTTGATTCCTTTAGGGGACAAGTTCTCCGCAGCGTTTTCGTAGCCACCTTGCATGCGCTGGCAAAATTTGCACCACGGCGCGTACAAGACAGCGATGGTAGTTTCGGTGTGCGTAGCTTCATCCTTAAGCTTTTCGATGTCAGCGCGCGTGAGCGCGTGAACTTTGCTGTTTTTGAAAAGGTCTTCTTCCGTTGCTTCACGTGCATCTTGTGCGGCCTTAGCTTCAGCACTCAAGTTACCGCTGTGTAAGCCGCATTCCTTGTCGCTTGCGTCTTCCCACCACCATCGGCCTTCGCGCTCTTGTTGCCCCGGAAGCACTGGACGCGTGCACGGCGCGCAGCCGATGGAAACGTATCCCTTCTCGTGTAATTCATTGACAGGCGTGCCCATGACGCGCAAAAAGTCCCAAACCTCTTGGCTCGTGGCATCGGTGAGTGGATTAAATTTCACCAGGCTTCCGGCGCCACCCTTCGCGCCCTCAAACACCGGGTCTACTTGGCACGCCGGCACTTCGTTTCGCGTCCCAGGGCTTTGATCCTTGCGTTGTCCAGTCACCCACGCCGTGAGTGTACTGAGCTTCGCTCTTAAAGGCTTCACCTTGCGCACGCCGCAGCACTCCTTGTGCCCGTCTTCATAAAATGAAAACAAACCCTTTTCATTCACCAAATCCTTCACAGCTTGCGCCTCCGGGAAGCAATACTCAATCTTAATCCCAAAGTGCTTCTCCACCTTATCGAATAACTCGTATGTCTCAGGATTCAATCGTCCAGTATCTAACGAGAACACACGGTACGGTTTCCCCGTCAACGCCGCGTACTGAATCAACGCCACGTCCTCGGCGCCGCTAAACGCGATCGCCAATCCATCGCCGAATTTCTCAAGCGCCGCATCCATAATCTCAAGCGGAGTTTGCGACGCGAAGTTTTCATTCATAGCGTTAATCTCGCTCGCATTCGCGCGCGTCTCGACCGTTCTCTTCCCCCGAGACGTCGTCACGCGCGCCTGACGCTGCGCACGGTTATCCACATCCTTGCGCGCCGTCACGCGCGCGTTCGCGCGCACCGCACGCGTCGCCGCGTGTGAAATCATACCAAACGTGCTCGTGTCTCTCGATTACGCGCAACCGTCGCGCGCCGTGCGTTCGTCGTCGCGGCGAGCTCTGGCGCCTTCATTGGGCGACGCAATCCATCATGCCGCCGCCGCCGGGTCGCGCGTCGCGCTCGGTCGACGACGTCATCCGCGACGGCTTACACGACGTCCTGGGATACACCGCGAGTGCACTCGAGGCGTTCGTCAAGGCGCAGGCGGCGACATTCGGCGCAGACGTCGACGGTTTGCGTCAGGCGTTGATCGATTCTGGATGCCCGGCGAACGATTCCACGGCGACATTCGCGCGCGAACTCTCCACCGCGGTGCGTGCGGCGTCGCACGCGCATTCGAACGCACCGGATGCACGTTCTCGAGGCGCGAGCGCGGGCGCGAGTGGCAGTGGACGGGCGTTGCGTGAGCTTGAAGCCGAGGCGGCGGCGTTGGCGAGGCGCAACGCGTCGTACGATTTGATTGAAGACGACGACGACGACGGCAACGAGGATGATTCCGAGAGCGACAAGAGGCGCGAGGCGAAGCGTGAGAAAACTGCGTCGTCGTCGAAGCGGAGAGTGCGCAAGAAACGTAGAGATGAGGTGTCGAGTTCGGAGGATGAGGATGCAAAGGAGACGCGGCGGCGGGCGTTGACGGCGGAGCGTTGGAGCGACGAGGATGCCGATAACGGCGAGGATGTCGAAGAGGAGGATGAAGAAACGAAGAAGCAACGCGAAATGGAGGAAGATTTACGCGAGCGCGAAGAGTTTGAGGCTCGATTACGCGCGAGAGATGAAGGAAAGACGAAAAAGTTAACCGAGCGAGACATGACCGAGGCGGAGCGCGCCGAGGCGCAACGTCGAGGCGCGCATTTAGAAAACGATGAAGATCGCATGGATTTACTCCCAGAGTTGCGTAAGGTGTCGAGGCAGGAGTATTTGAAGAAACGTGAGATGCAAAAGCTCGAGGAGTTGAAAGAATCGATTCGGGAAACAGAGTACTTTTACGAGGGCCAAGACGTGACGGAGGAGCAACGGAGGGATTTGGAAAAACGTAAAAAGGTGTACGAATTGGCCATGCAACAGATCAATAGCATTAACGATCAGTTAGAAGAACGGTATTCAATCCCCACGGCGTATGATGATCCGAATAAACCCAAGTCGACGAGTGAGAGATTCGCCGTCGCGCGGCAACGGTACAAAGAACCCGATCCCGAAGATGAGGCGAACCCGTTCAAGGATTCCGATCAGTGGGAGGCGCATCAGCTCAAGCACGCCAGGGCGCAGTACGGCGCAGCTGATAAAAAGTCTGACGTGAAGGAGTATGATTTAGTGTACGATGATCAAATACAATTCATCAAGGATGAAATCATGGCGGGTGACGGTGTGTCTTCGAGTAGCGAAAGCGACAGCGAAAGCGAGGAGGAAATGGATGAAGAGAAGCGCACCAAGCTCGCGTTGGCGGGTAAGCTAGGAAAACGGGCGAAGATTGAGGCGGATAGGAAATCTTTGCCAATTTATCAGTACCGTGAAGATTTGATTAAAGCCGTGGAGGACCACCAGGTTGTTGTCATCGTCGGCGAAACGGGTTCGGGGAAGACGACGCAGATTCCGCAATACATGTGGGAGGCTGGGTTTGCGAAGAAGACGCAAAAGATTGGATGCACACAACCGAGACGAGTCGCGGCGATGTCTGTTGCCACGCGTGTAGCCGACGAAGCTGGCATTAAACTCGGGCATGAGGTTGGATACTCCATTCGTTTTGAGGATTGCACGAGCGACAAGACGGTGGTCAAATACATGACGGATGGTATGCTCCTACGTGAATTCCTAGGCGAGCCTGATTTGGCGTCATATGCAGTGATGATGGTCGACGAAGCACACGAGCGCACGTTACACACGGACGTGCTTTTTGGTTTGGTAAAGGATATCGCTCGATTCCGTCCAGAGATTAAGCTTTTGATTTCTTCGGCGACGCTCGACGCGGAAAAGTTTAGCGAATACTTTGACTTTGCACCAATCTTCAGAATCCCAGGTCGCCGTTTTCCGGTTGATATTTTGTACACAAAGCAACCCGAGGCGGATTACGTCGACGCGACGGTAGTGACGGTGTTACAAATTCACACCACGCAACCCGAAGGAGACATTTTGGTGTTTTGCACCGGGCAAGAGGAGATCGAAAACTGCGAAGAGTTGCTCAAAACGCGCATGAACGAATTGGATAAGAAGCTCCCTGAGCTCATTATTGCCCCGATTTATTCATCGTTACCGAGCGATATGCAAGCAAAAATTTTTGAGGAAACTCCCAAAGGCTCGCGTAAAGTCGTTCTCGCCACGAACATCGCCGAGACGTCGCTTACTATTGACGGTATCAAGTACGTTATCGATCCCGGGTTTTGCAAGCAAAAGAGCTACAACCCGCGAAGTGGTATGGAATCGCTCGTTGTAACGCCGACGTCGCAAGCGAGCGCATTGCAGCGCGCCGGTCGTGCTGGGCGCACATCCGCCGGTAAATGTTTCCGCTTGTACACGGCGTGGAGTTTCCAAAACGAGCTCGATCCAAACACCGTTCCCGAAATCCAGCGCACGAATTTAGGCAACGTCGTGCTCATGCTCAAATCCCTTGGGATCAACGATTTGATGCACTTTGACTTTATGGATCCACCGCCCGCGGAGACATTGCTTCGCGCGCTTGAGCAACTGTACGCGTTGGGGGCGTTGAACGATCGCGGCGAGCTCACCAAGCTCGGACGAAAAATGGCGGAGTTTCCGCTCGACCCGATGCTTTCGAAGACATTGTGTGCGAGCGATAAGTACAAAGTCAGCGACGAAATTATGACGATATGTTGCATGTTGTCGTGCGGAAACACGATTTTCTATCGCCCAAAGGATAAGTTGCAGCTCGCGGACCACGCGCACAAGTCATTTCACATTGGCAACGTTGGCGATCATATTGCGTTGTTAAACGTATACAACACCTGGCGCGATGCAGATTTCAGTGTGCAATGGTGTTATGAGAATTTTGTGCAGCAGCGAACGATGAAGACGGCGCGAGATATTCGAGAGCAGCTTGTCAAACTTCTCGAACGCGTCGAAATCGAGCCGATGAGCAACGTCAATGACATGGATGGCATCAAAAAGTGCATAACGAGCGGATTCTTCTACCATACCGCAAAGCTGCAAAGAAATGGAAGCTATCGCACGGTAAAGAATCCGCAAACAGTAGCCATTCACCCATCGAGTGGATTAGCCAAAGAACTTCCGCGTTGGGTGGTGTATTTCGAGCTCGTGTACACGACAAAGGAATACATGCGTCAAGTGATTGAGATTAAGCCCGAATGGCTGGTTGAAATCGCCCCGCACTACTACAAGGCGAAGGAAATCGAAGGAGACACCATGAAAACCGGAAAAGCGGGTACGGGGAAAGCCTCGGATGTCGTTTTAGCTGGTTAGAAGAGCTTTTTCAATAGTAACACGTAGCACGTAGTCGATAGAATCACACTTCACTCAGCAACCTTAAGTAAGTTAAGTAATGAATGATTGCAAGTTCGGAATATGATGATTAATACTAATTAACCAACAACGACGCCCGCGGCGTCGTTGATGGCACCCGCGACGGAAAACAAGATGGGCGGTAACGCCAAGCAGGCGCCGATGACGCCGGCGCCTACGGCCCATTCTTGCGGTTCCTTCATTTCACCCTTCAACGCCTTGGAGAACGACAAGTCCGCGGCGGCATCAATGGTGTGATCGATCGGCTTCACGATGAACGGAATCGCCGCCAAACCCATCAAAGTCGGCAACAATCGCTCGACGTCCAAGCCTTGCGCCGCGAGCTGGTCAAACGCGCTCACATCCGCCTTGGCGAGCGCCAAGTTCGTCGTCGCCACGACGACGCGAATGAACGACCCAGGCCAGAACACCGACGCAAGCATTTGCCACGTTACCGTGTCTAATGCCACCGTCACCGCTTGCTTGGCTTGGTCCTCTTCGCCCTCAGCCTTTTTCCAACGCTTTAAACCTTTATCCACCGTATCCATCAATACGTACGTCGCCGCGACGCCGTACGTCGCTGGAACCCCCCAAGCGGGCACCCACGCCACAAACGATTCACCAACTTCATTCGCATACCCCATGTATCGCAACGCGCTGTCGCGGAAGATGTCAAACTCCTTCCCGTCGGTTTCGTCGTCGTCCTCCGGCTCGCGCTTGGGCAAGATGCCATCCGCCTTCTCGGCCTCCGTCACCGCGCGCGTCACGAACGACGCCGTCGCGCGCGTCGAAGACGCACCACCGAACGCCTTGACCCGCCCGACGCGCATCGTCGACGCCGCCATCGTCGTCTTCATCGTCACCACCGAGGCGGCTCGAGGCACCATCGCCGCAGCGCATCTTTTCGTCGCCAACATCGTCGACGCGCGCGCCACCGTGCGCGGAACCGCGCTCGACACCGTTGCCATTTTTATCCTCTATCGATCGTGCTCTCAACACTCGCTCGCGCGGACGTCGCTCGTGTCGAACGCGTGCGTCGTGATCTGCCGCGCGGCCGCCGGCGCCGCGCCGTGCGGCGTGGGGCATTTCACGCAGAAATCACCCCCATGCGTCGCCGCTCGAGCACCAAAACGCGCGAAACGACGGGCGAACGGTGTCGGAAAATTCACGCGCATCTTTTACGCGCGATCGCGGTCGCCACGGCGCGCGCGCGGCGACGCAAATCGCGGATAGACGTCGCGCGGCGCTTCGTGGATATTTACATTGGTGGCGTCAAACACGCCGCCGACCGCGCGCGCGCGTCGTTCGCGCCACACCACCGCGCGCGTCGACCGCGGCGTCGGCGTCAGCGCATCGCGCGACGTCCCGCGCGCGCGTGTTCACGTTTTCGCGCGTCTCGCGGGGTGTTCACTTGCGTAGGGCGACGGGGAATTCGCGTCGACGATGGCGTCGCGCGTTCGAGCGCCCAACATCGTGACGGCGGATGAAGACGCGAGGGCGACGGCGCGCGAGCGCGCGGAGGAGGCGCTGATGCGCGCGGCGCAAAGCGATGGTGGTGATCGCGCGCTGGTGATGGAGATTGAGCGCGAACTCGTGGACGGGTTGTTGATGCGGGAGGATGCGCGCGAGGCGACGTGCGCGAGCGCGACGAATGCAAAGCGGCGGAAACTCGCCGGGTATCTGGCGATACAGCACGGCGTGGAGGCGTTGAGCGTGGGGGAAGGTAAAAAAGAGCGCGTGGTGTGGGTCAAGCCGGAAGGGTGGACGATGGAGGCGATGGGGAAGCGGATAGAGGAGTACGCGAGCGACGCGACGTCAGCGACGAGCGGCGACGCGAGCTCGAGCGGCGCGTCAGCGGTGGCGGCGGTGAAATCGCCGACGAAAGTGATTCGAGTCAAGTCCAAGACGACGAATACGTCGCCACCGGGTGATATAGAGGCGCTTTCGCGCGGGATGGGTGCGATGAAGGTGCAGAAAGAGGCGTCGACGCAGACGACGGAGCAACGCGAGGAGGCGTATCGAGTCGCGCGCGAACGAATTTTTGGCGCGCAAGGCGATGGCAACGACAACGCAGAGGACGCGAGTCGATCGAACACACCGCGCGCACAAAGTCCGCGGTTGAGCGAAGCTCAATCGAATGGCGAAGGCGTGGTTGTGTTTGAACGCAACCGCGGCAAGGCGTTGAAGAAGAACGCCAGAGCGGATTCGTTTGATCCCGATTTCGCGCGACCGCGCAATCCGCGTCCAAGCGCACCACCTTTACCACCAGGACAGCCGCTGGCACCGCCGCAGATGCCGGTGCCTATGCCGGTGCCTATGCCGATGCGGCCCGGCGTGTTCTTGGCGCCGGGACCCGGGTTGGTGCCAGTGCATTTTCCGCCGCAATACGGCGCGCTGGGACCCGGGATGGTGCCAATGCAGCATTTCGGTGTGCCACTAGGAATGCCGATGCCACATCCGATTCCTAACGCGCAATTTGCGCCACCTTCCATGAATCCACCTTGGACTCAACCGCAATCGCACGTGATGTACCACCCGCACCAGGGCGGCGACGACGCGCCGCCACACCGAGGTGATTCTTAGACATGAACGAACGACGAAACGTTTCGCAATAAATTGTTTCTGCGACGCGGCATAAACGCGCGCGGTGTATGTTATCCACGTGTACAACTACCGGTATAGGTATATTGAAAATGTAAAGGACAAAGTTTCGATTTGAAAAGCGAAGGTGATGCGCGTATGTTCTCGTATTCATTTTCAAACAACCTCGGCTAAAAAAGAGGCTAAAAACGTCTACCAGCGAACGCGAAATGACGGCTTAAGTGCTAATTTGTTTTGGATTGATACAGTCCACTAACCCTTCCCCTCATCATGGTCGTGGTGGTTTTTCATCGACGACACGGCGCGCGCTCGTCACGTCTCACGGCGCACGTTGACGTGCCCTTCGCGAATCAATTCATCCAAATCTAGCGTCTCCACATCACTCGTGGCGTACAACACCTTAGCGGTGCGGTTACGCTCGTTGAGTGAAATCACCTCGGCGCGGTACCACAAGTTATCATCCGGCCAGAACAACTAGAGGAAAGAAACGACAAAAGTCAGTGTCAATGTCAATGTATACTAAATACCCATACGGGCGACGGTTCAGAAGAGTGACGACGACGCACCTCGATTTGCGCATTCTTTAACGCGTCCAGAGGCTCGTCGACTTGTAAGATGAACCCCGTTGATGGTTTTTTGAATCCTTGTGCATCCGCCTGTGTGCGTGCGAAACGCGAGCGAAAACATGGGTCAGTATATAGTTGGTTGACGTCGAGCGAGACGTCGCGCCGGCGCCAGCCAATATCGTCGTCGAACACGCGCGCAGACGCACCGGATCCGGTTTTTGTCTCTTCGCCCCACCCTTGCCCGCGCCCTTGGCACCGTTCCCACCCGCACCAACTTCAGAGCCACCATTCTTCCCACCCGATTTCCCTGCGCCGGCGCCCTTGCCATCCGCCGCGGACAACGTCTCGTACACCGTCGGCACGCCGTTAATGAGCGCAAACAAGCTCGACCTACATCGAATAATACGAGCACACGAATAAGCAATCGTCAGTCATACATCATCTCGCGTGTCGTGCGCATCTCGCGCACGTACAGGCATACAGACAAAACGCATTCAATGTCTCGCGCGCTCGCGCGGTTCGCGTCCAGACGGGACAGCCCGCGCCCGCTCGACGAGTCGACGAGTCCCATACGCACCTCTTGGACGCATCAAACTTAGCGCCGTAGTAAAACGCCACAGCCATTAACCACGCATCGCTGTGTACCGCCACGAGCGCCAACCAATCCTTACGCTGCGCGAGAATGCAAACACAAAAGTCAACCACCAGTCAGTCGTCTCGCGTCAACGTCTCTCGCGATCGACCAGCCGATCGCCCAAGTCCCTTCGCGTACGCCCCCACGCCCGTCGCCTCGCGCGCATCTCTCTCGCGCCACGCACGCGCGATATTTTCCACGATATTTTCCCACCCCCGCTCCCGCGTTCGCACCACCGCAAACACCGCGAAAGCGCGCGCACACATGTCGCACATGTCGCACCCATCGCGCGCGCACCTGCATGCCATCGCGCGCAAAGTTAATCCCGAGCGCGGGCTCGGGAAGCTCTGGCGGCACCTCCTCCGCGGGTAACTGCACCTCCCACGTGCCATCTGGATTCCCATACAAGCACAGGTTCTCCTTATCCGGGTCGCACTGCGCGTAAAACCGCTCGACGTCTGTGAAAATCGCATTCAAAAGGCATCGTTAATCATCACGAAATCTGTGGTCGCGCATCCGCGCATCATCATCTTCGCGACGCCGACGACGCCGACGCGCGCGTCTA
>Ga0255753_1007062_pt1 | contig 10232 bp, 8 predicted proteins | sample 041ome_10_FD_179953 | JGI IMG/M metagenome (GOLD analysis project Ga0255753, IMG submission 179953) | Coastal salt marsh microbial communities from the Groves Creek Marsh, Skidaway Island, Georgia - 041412US metaG (version 2) | ecosystem: Environmental > Aquatic > Marine > Intertidal zone > Salt...
ATGGAATGATTTGGCCATATGCTCGTTTACCCTCCTCACTATACCACTCAAACTGATCTGCACTGGCGCCTGCCTCTGCTTTCGCTTCGATAAGAGGTTTACCTGTTTCAGTGCTCATTATTTTTGCAATTTCATCAATACGAGATCTGATTAGATCAGCTGTTTGCCGCAAAACAGCTGCACGTGACCAAGCAGAAGTTTTTCTCCATTCTAGACCTGCTTGCTGACAAGAGACTAAAGTTCTTTCAATATCTTCTCTTGTAGCTGCTGGGATAGTCCCTATCTGTTGCTCTGTAACAGGACTCACTACAGATATAATTTCTTGATCGCTAGCTGATTGCCATCTTCCACGGATTAAAAGCCCATAATTTTCGTACATTGGTGTCTCAGGGTAATTAGTGAAGATCAATTTTTTGAAATTTTAGTTTTAATATCATTTCTTGCTCAAACCCTAGCCATAAAACTACTTTCAAAATTCATTAAATCATTGTTTCAATATACTTCTGCTGGACTTCCTCACACCAGTTTCCAACGTTCCAGCTTCCATATGCTCCCATACCTCCAAGTGGGTTAGGCCCATGGTAAACTGGCACATGAATCAAGCTGAGGCCTGGGTGAGCATAGGCTTCAACTAACACCTTTTTCAAATCCTCAAGAGTAGTACCTCCCCAAAACGCTCGAATACCTTTTATCGATTGAGCCATCTTCACATAGTCCACTTCAACCAAATCATTTGTTCGATAAGTACAACCATATTGGGCTTCTTGCAATTGGCTGATTGCTGCCATTCGACGATTATCGAGTAACAAAATAGTTCCATGTACACCATGTTGAATGCCATCAATCAAAATTTGTGGGTTCATCATAAAGGAACCATCTCCTGTCAAAGCTATACCGTAACGACCTTCATCTGCCAGGGCTTGGGAAAGCAATGCAGAAACAGCGAAGCCCATGTAGGATGATCCTGAGTCAGTGAACGTTTCTTCAGGAGAATTATCTTCTACAATTTGGAATCCATTTGCTTGAACGTCACCTGCATCAAAAAACTTTATAGCCCCATGAAGTCGTGCAAAGTCATCGGCAATTTTAATTACCTGAGGCTGAGTTAGCAGAGGAATTTTCCAAAAGTCATCTTCAATAGTAGCTGCATCAAATCGATCTTTCTTAAAAGCTTGCCATTCTTGCTTTTTAGCTAAGCACTTTGACAACCATTCACTTGTAGTTTTCTGTTTGTCTAAGCATCGAGTCAGTTGCTTCAGAACTGAAGCTGCATCCCCTTGCAATGCTAGGGTATTGTTGTAGTGAAGCACATCGTCAAAATCTGTATTGATGTTGATCACATATTTTGCCTTGGGCCAACCCATACCTGAACAGTCACTTTGACAAACTCCTCGGCTACCGACAAAAATAACTAGCTCAGCTTCCTGCATGGCGTAATTACCACTGATGGTACCCTTTGATCCACCGACATGCATGTTTTGTGGATGATCATCTGGTAAAACCCCTGTAGAGCCAGGGCTTAAAACGACTACGGCCCCAGAGGTTTCTGCAAAACAGAGTAATGCTTCTGCAGCTTTGCGAGACCCGCCTCCCACTTTGATTGCAACCTGAGAAGCTTGGGAAATCAATGCTGCCGCTTTTTTGACCAAGGCATCGCTGAGGAGGTAAGGTACAAATGGCTGAGGACGCTCTGGCAAGCTATCTAATCGCAAGGTGACTTTTGCAGGCTGTGTATTGATGGGTAGGTTCAGAAAGAAGGGGCCTGCCTTTGAAGGATGGAAAACCCTTGTGGCTCCCCTTCGAAGCGCTTCACGAAAGGCCTGAGGAGTGTGGAGTGTATATGATGATCCCATAACAGATGTGATTTGCCCGAACATGCCTTGCTCTCTTTTCGGTACCTGCTGCATGTTGTATCCCTCACCATGTGTAGTTTCATCACCATAAATGTGATAGACTCCAACCCCATTTGAAGAAGAAACAATGGATGCTGCCATGGCTTGCAGAGCGCCAGGCCCAATAGAGGTAACCACGGCACATGGTTCATCATACACCCAACGTAATGCCGTAGCGGTGTGGGCCATTTCAACCTCGTTTCGAAACTGAAACCCCCTCACCAAACCTGCAGATTCATAAACTCGAAGAGTTTCTCCAAATTCAGTGGAACCATGTCCCAAGATCATTAGAAATTTGGTAACTCCCTGCCTGATCAGCCCTAGCACCAGTACCTCAGTCAGGCCCATGGAAAATGTATTTGATAATAAGCCTGCCTCAACAACTGCATTCACTCCACCATGACTTTTGAACCACTGTGCTCTTTTAGCTTGGGTTTCTGGGAAATCATGTGATGAGTTCATACCAGTTTCTCCCGCAATCTAATGGATTGCCCTTTTTGGGCTGATTCTTCTGCTGCCAAGGCAAATTTTAATACCTGTCTTCCCTGCCTGGCTGTCAAAATGGGCTCTCCTCCATCTTTTAGCACATTGAGAAAATGGCGAGTTGACTGAATAAAACTCTGCTCCCACCCCATAGCGATATCCCGATATTCAGTGATCTTATCCTTGGAGTAGAGCACTAGTGGAGGAGTTTCACCGATTCGACCATGCCCTCCGTTGATCCAAATGATCCCATGCGTTCCTGTTATTTCCACACGGTCATCCTGCGCATAGTAGTAACCAGAAATTTCAAGTTCGGGAGAATAGACAACCTCCAAGTTGCCAATTTTCCCATTCTGGAAACGAAATGAAATCAATGATGGGGCATCCAAAAAGCCACCGTCTTTGCGTTGTGTATGATGAATGTAAGAGTGCACTTCTTCTGGGTTCCCCATGAAGTACCAGGCCAGTGCAAATTTGTGATGACCATCATCAAACACGAGCGGACCACCTCCAGAGGTCTCTTTATCTTGTCGCCATGCATCAGCACTGCTTGGTATCTCCCAAGCTGTTTTTCCCTTGCCAGAGTTTGACTTAATCCGGATTGATAGTGGTTCGCCAATCGCTCCCTCATCTATCAAAGCTTTGGCCTTCATCACTGGTGGATGAAAGATAAAATTTTCAAATACTTTAAAGGGGTGTGGACTCGCTTCAGCGGCAGCTACCAATTGATCTGCTTCATCTAGATTGATGCACATTGGCTTTTGTAGTGAAATGATTTTCTGTGCTTCAATCGCTTTCAAGGCTATCGGCAGGTGCATATTGTGCGGCAGCAGCAATTCAACCAAGTCCACGTCATCTCGCGCCAATAAGTCTTCATAATTATTTGTAACAGCAGCATCAGCACATCCCCATTTTTCTGCTCGAGCTTTTGCCAGGTCGAGGTCTTGATCACAGAGCGCTGAGATCTGACTGAAGGGGTTTTGTATGTACTCGATAGCATGAAGGTCAGAGATTCGACCTGTGCCGATAATGCCCACACGAATTGCCTGCCTGGTCATGTTACCTATGAAAAATTAAGTTTATTCGCCACATTCTTTAGGATTGTCCCAAATGCCATAAGGTGCTCATGCTGGATACGTACAGAAGGCCCTGAAATTCCAATAGCTGCGATCATACCGCCTCGACCATCAAACAACGGATATGCAGCGCATCGAATTCCCTCTGAAAATTCCTCATTATCAATTGCGAAACCAACACTGCGGGTTTGCAAAAGTTCCCGATGTAGATGAGGTAAATTGACGATTGTTTTACGAGTATAAATCTGTAATTCACTAGGGATTTTGGCATTTCCAAAGGCCAAAAAAGCTTTTCCAAGTGCGGTACAGTGAAGCGGTGATAGAGAACCTATCGGGTGGTCTACTTTTAATGGTCTTAGAGAATCCACTTTATCTATGTACCACACTCGGTCTTCAACCAAGACCGCAAGATGAGCACATTCTCCAGTTGTCTGAACGATTTCTTCCAGTGCAGGACGACAAATTTCCTTACACGCAATCACTTCAGTCAGAGAATGCTGATTTGTGGAGCATGTTTTCTGTGAAACTGCTGAATAGCGGCGCGATGAATTTTGTGATGCATATCCTGCTGCCACCAATGTCTTTAGGATGTGTGAAGCGTTTGATTTATCAACATCCAGTAGCTCAGCAATATGCGTCAGTCTAAGCGGTGCATCAGCTTCTCTTAAAATATCGAGAGCTTTCAGCCCTCTGGTCAAGGATTGTAATAACCTCAAAATCGTCTATTCCTGATCAAGTTTTGTAAGTTTTGCCATTAATTCCGTTTACTTTTATGAACAGCTGTATCTATCAAACTACAAAGAAGTCAAAGCTCAAATTGCAAAAAGGTTTGAATGTGTTGTACAAACTGTTTAACATATGGCAACTATTATGAAAATCTTTATAAACTTTCATTACTTTCGCACACATTTGTTGCCCAGAGCAATAATTTAATTGACAGCACAAAAACTCCCTGCTTAGATAAGCGGCGTGTACCGTTTTTGTTTGACAGAAGACACTTTAACTGAGGAGGAGATCTCATGAAATACATCAATCGCCGTAAACTCCTGGGAACTTTATTCGCACTACCCTTCATTGGCCTGACGACATCAGCCTTAGCACAAAGTGAGGTGACAATAAGTCACTACTTTACTGGTGAGTTAGGGCTGAAGGCTTTCGGTGAGCAAATGGAAAAGTTCGAGGCAGCAACAAGCTATAAAATGAAAAACAGCCCTGTTGGTCACGAAGATTTCAAAACAGATATTCTGGTACGAGCATCTGGAAGCAGCCTGCCTGATGTCTTTAGTTACTGGGCAGGTGCAAGAGTTCAGTTTATTGCGGATTCTGACAGCCTAAAGCCCATTGACCAAATGTGGAACGAAGCTGGATTGGATCAGATTGTTGCCAAAACGGTTGCGGACAGTGCAACTATGTACAATGGCAAAAGGTTTCTGGTACCATTTAACTACCATTACTCAGGAATGTTTTATAACACCAAGGTGATGGCAGATGCAGGAATTACCAAAATGCCTACCGACTGGAATGGATTTCTTGCTCTCTGTAAAGAGTTGCAATCGAAAGGAATCACTCCGATTGCTTTAGGTTCGAAGAATCGGTGGCCAGCTCAGTTTTGGTTTGATTACCTGTTATTACGCAGCGCAGGCCCAGACTATCGAGCTCAATTGATGGCTGGGAAAGCATCCTATGATGATCCTCAAGTCAAACAGGCTATGGGGATGTGGAAGGCGTTGGTCGATGCAGGGTACTTCGTGGAAAATGCGAACGCGAACACATGGACAGATGCCTCAGACCAGGTTGCAAGAGGCGATGCGGCGATGACTTTGATGGGGACATGGATTACAGGTTACTGGAATGGTCTTGGCCTTGTCCCAGGAGCAGATTATGACTTCTTCCCATTCCCTAGCATCATGGCTGGGGTTCCTTCAGCATCAGTGGGCCCTGTAGATGGTTTAGTAATTGGAGCAAACACAACTAATCCGAAGGGTGCAGAGGAATTTTTGAAGTTTATGGTTTCTGATACTGGGGTGCAAGCAGCATGGAGCAAAGCTCAAGGTGCCCTGTCGGCGAATGTCAATGTCGATGCATCAAATTATAATTCTGTAATGTTGAAAGCTTTTGAGACTGTTAAGAACTCAGATGCTTTTGCATTCAACTATGATTTAGCAACACCACCTCCAGTAGCTGAAGTTGGCTTGTCGATGTTTGCCAGATTTATGGATGATCCGTCAGGTGTCGATGAAATCATGAAGCAAACAGCACAAGATGCTGCCGGTGCATTCAACGAATGAGAATAAGCTGAATTAACTCCAACATGCGGGGTCTTTCTTGGACTCCGCTAATCAAAGCTAGCATGGAACGCGATAAACGCTTATGGCGAATCGTCCTCCTTACACCCCCACTTCTCGTTTTTTCTGTCTTAATCGTCGGGCCTCTCCTTAGTTCGTTTTACTATAGTTTTACAAACTGGAACGGCTTCAGTAGTAGCTATCAGTTTGTTGGATTAAGTAATTTTCAAAAGATCTGGACAGATCGTCTGTTTTTTCAGGCCACAGTAAATACCATCATTTGGATGGTTTCGGCACTACTACTACCAACTTTACTAGGTCTTGTACTAGCTCTTTTACTTGACTCAAAAGTTCGTGGTGGAAAATTCTTTAAAACGATCTTTTACCTACCCATCTGCCTTTCAGCTATTGTCGTGGGACAAATCTGGATCTGGATCTATCAACCAAACTGGGGGCTACTGAACACATTAATTGAAGAAATCACTGGTGAGCGTTTCCGGTACGCATGGCTTGCGAAGCCAGATAGTGCTCTATTCTCTGTGATTGTTGCTTGGTCTTGGCAACAGACAGGGTTATCAATGGTCATTTATCTTGCTGGACTCACTGCCATTCCATCTGAAATACTTGAAAGTAGTGCAAGTGAGGGTGCTACGACATGGCAGCGAATATGGTATATAATCATACCTCTACTTATTCCATCAACTGTTGTTGTCATCGCACTCTCTGTTATTAATTCACTGAAGGGTTTTGATATTTTATACATTATGACTGGTGGGGGACCCTTTAATTCATCTGATACATTGGCAATGCATATGTACAATGAAAGTTTTAAAAAATATCTTATTGGATATGGAAGTAGTATCTCAGTTGTTTTATTTGTGATTGCATTGATCATTATCGGAATTTATTTTAGGCAACTTCGGAAGTTTGATCAGATTTATGGTCAGTGAATAATGAAAGTAGTATAATTTAATTTTGAATCAACAAAAAAACTAAATCTCAATTTGAAAACAAATAAATTTTTCTTATAATTTAAATGTTTGGCTATAAAAAAAATAATGATTCAGGTATTCATTCTTGGCCAGTTGTAATATTTATTATTTTATTGATTTTATCAATTCTGTTTTTAGCTCCAACATTTGGAGTTTTATTATCATCAGTAAAAACTACAAGGGATATTGCTCTAGGAGAACTATGGAAGATTCCTAATGAACTTTATTTCGGGAATTATGTTGAAGTTTTAAGCAATCCTGCTGTTGGTCAATATTTTGTAAATACACTTCTAGTGACTGTTCCAGCAACCTTTGCGTCTATCGTACTTGGCAGCTTAGCAGGCTATGTTTTTGCAAAATTACCCTTTCGTGGGAGTGAAATACTTTTTTTGATTCTTGTTTCGGGAATGTTCTTCCCGCCTCAAGTAATATTAATTCCACTGTTTCGACTATTTAACAGTCTTGGTCTGATCGATACACTTTGGCCGATTTTTTTAGTTCATACTGCGTTAGGAATTCCAATATGTAGTTTATTGATGCGCAACTTTTTTTCAACAATACCAGCTGAAGTACGCGAAGCTGCCATACTAGATGGCGCGAATGAATGGCAAATTCTTACAAGAATTGCTTTACCATTAAGTTTGTCAGCGTTGGCTGTTTTAGCCACACTACAATTTACTTGGATTTGGAATGATTTTCTTTGGCCTCTCATCTTTACCCAGTCTGATGAAAAAAGAACAATTATGATTGGAATTGTTAATTTGCGTGGACAGTACACTGTTGCATGGGGAGTCCAAGGAGCTCTCTCATTAATTGCTAGCTTGCCTACGATTCTTATTTTTCTTTTTTTTCAGCGATATTTTATCAAGGGTATGACAATGGGCGCAGTCAAAGGCTAGCAATCAAGATTTTTTTTAATAGAAGGCAATGTTTTCTTGATTGATAGATTTCATTACAGTAATAGTAGTATCATTATATTTAGTAAGCATTTTTTGATTATTTGGGCCTTCGATCAACAACATAATTCTTTGGTAACTTCAATAAATCATTCAAAATTAATTTGTTTTCCTCCATTCACTACTTATTTGCAGTTTTGTTCTGGTAAGAGTTCACATTTCGTTTTCAGTCCAGATGATCTACATGACGAGAGATAATCCTTCTCAACTTCATGCAAAAAATTTGTTGTAACGTACACTTAATAAATTAGATGAAGATCAAATGTATCATCAATAACGTAGAGGTCTGCTCATGTCATCATCAGATATTATCATTGTAGGAGCTGGCATAAATGGTTGTGCGAGTGCCTACCAACTCGCGAGAGAAGGCCATCAAGTCACAGTAATTGAGCGCTTCTCCCCGGCAGCGATGGCCTCAGGCTGGACACTTGCCGGTGTTAGGCAATCTGGTCGTCACCCATCTGAGTTACCCATTGCTATTGAAGCAGTAAAAATGTGGCCTAAATTAAGTGAGGAACTTGGAGCCGCCACCGGCTACAGACAAGATGGAAACCTAAGACTGGCCCGAGACGAAAATGAAGTGGAGACGATCCAAAACCTAGTTAAAACTCAGAGCAAGGCAGGCTTGGATGTAATCTTTTTAAATGGATCAGCAGAGATTCATGAAATTGCCCCAGCGATCTCTCCAAAGGTTCTGGCAGCCTCTTTTTGCAGGACTGACGGGCATGCTGAGCCAAATGCCACGGTCTTGGCTTTCCGGGCAGCAGCTGAGCGTCATGGTACTAGATTCCTCTTGGGTCAGGCGGCGAGTGAGATCTTGGTTGAACGCGATAAATTTGTAGGTATCCGTATTGGAAAAGAACGAATAGTTGGCAGTGTTTGTGTAGTAGCTGCTGGCATACATTCTAACGACTTATTGGCTCCGCTTGGCCTGAGTATCCCCTTGAGCATTCCAATGGTCACTGTCATTCAAACTGAACCATTAGAGCCACTGCTAAAACCAGTTTTTGGGGTAGCCAATGCAAACTGTGCTGGGCGCCAGCAGATTGATGGTCGTCTTCGAGTAACAAGTAGTGCCATGGATTGGCATGGGGATCTTACGCCAGGCCCACCGCCAGCAGTTGCGCCGACCGCTTCAAGTATTGCGCGTACAATTGAGAATGTGTCTGGTGTCCTTCCAGTATTGAGTGAGGCGAAAATTGCAAAAATCTGGGCTGGACTACTTGACCTGACACCTGACGCCTTGCCAGTGATTGAACGTGTTCCAGAAATTGATGGCATTGTTATCGCTGCAGGTTTTTCGGGGCATGGCTTTGGTATCGGACCGATGACCTCTCTACTCGTGCGAGATCTTGTTCTTGGTGATACCCCACGTCTTCCCCTTAACGCTTTCCAACGATCCAGATTCCAAGGTCAAAAAATAAAGCAAAATTCGCTTACCTTGCATGGCTAGTAGGAAATCTACTCCCACTTGCGGACAAAATGGTTGGCCCCAATCTCTATCATTGGTAAAATTTTTGTCGTAAAATCCAAAGGTCTTACTGGACTATTGATTTCCTCAGTCATGAGACCAGTTCGAACCCTTCTTTGGCGAGGATCAGGTACAGGTACTGCGTTCATAAGTTGTTGGGTGTAAGGATGCTTTGGATTCTCAATTACGGCACTCCGAGGCCCAATCTCTACGATTTGTCCAAGATACATGACTGCCACTCTGTGGCTGATGCGCTCAACGACTGCAATATCATGACTAATAAATAGGTAGGACAGCCCCATCTCAGCCTGTAAATCTAGCATCAGGTTAATCACCTGTGCCTTTATGGAAACATCGAGTGCAGACACAGACTCATCTGCCACTAAGATAGTTGGCTTCAAGGCCAGTGATCGGGCGATACAGATTCTTTGACGCTGCCCTCCTGAAAACTCATGGGGAAAGCGAGTGGCATGTTCAGGCTTTAAACCTACTTGTGTTAGCAGGTGTGCAACCTGTTTGTCGGCATCAAATCCTTGTGCAATTCCGTGGACGATGATGGGTTCACGGATCGATGCCCCGATGGTTTTACGAGGATTTAGCGAACCATAAGGATCTTGGAAAATCATTTGTAATTGCTGTCTCACCTGACGCAATTCCAATTGGGTAAGATCCATTAAATCGGTTCCACCCAGTTTAATTGAACCAGCATTTGGCTCAACTAGTCTCAGAATTGACCGCCCAGTCGTTGACTTTCCACAACCACTCTCTCCAACCAAAGCCAAGGTTTCACCAGATCGTAAGCTGAAAGAGACATCCTCAACAGCATGAATATTGCCAACAACCCGATTAAATATACCACCACGAACTGGGAAGCGGGTAGTGAGTCCACTAACCTCAAGAATGGTTTCCCCTCTGTGATCTAACTTTTCAGCTTCTTCTGTCGAAATAGTTTGGGGATTGCTTTTTTTGATGGTTTTTTCAACGCTAGGAAATTTCTGTGGCAGACCGATTCCCCACAGTGATCCGAGTTTTGGTACTGCAGAGAGCAATTGACGTGTGTAAGGGTGTTGTGGTTTG
>Ga0255753_1007068_pt1 | contig 10221 bp, 10 predicted proteins | sample 041ome_10_FD_179953 | JGI IMG/M metagenome (GOLD analysis project Ga0255753, IMG submission 179953) | Coastal salt marsh microbial communities from the Groves Creek Marsh, Skidaway Island, Georgia - 041412US metaG (version 2) | ecosystem: Environmental > Aquatic > Marine > Intertidal zone > Salt...
GTGATGGGCTTTAGTGGTGCGTGGCGGTTGCCCTTAGTTGTCTTACAACAGTAGGGTCTATAGAGGCTAAGCACGCTAAAGCTCTTCTACTTCTTCCTCAACATCGACCTTGTCACACTCTTGTACTTCTTCAGCTGCTAACAATGAATCCCAATAGCCGTCCGTTAGAGTTTCTGTGTCTTGTTCAAAGCATAGCTCTATTGCTGTCTTCAGAGCGTCACTGAACTCCAAACACGTACCCTTAATACCTTTCATATTCAGCTCATTATTGTGTACTGCTGTGTAGCTATCGTTCATTGCCAATATCAATGACTCTGTGTCTCTTACAGAGACTATGAAGCTATCGTGTACGCAGATGATGGGTCTATTTAATTCGTTAACGAATGTGTTAATCACTAGCAGGGCTATGTCGCTGTCTCTGCGCTGCAGCGTTAAACCAATGCCTGTGTTGAAGTGATGGGCTATAGGGCTGTGTAGGTCCTGTATGGCCGCCTCTAGAGCCTCTGCAGTATCAATGTCACAGTCCACTACCTTGCGAATAGTCTTTGCTACAGACTTGTCAGCTCTAAAAGCTTCTTTATTCAGCATTACGTTAAAAGCTACCTTCACAGCATCTCTGTCAAAACCTTCTATGGCGTAAGGGTCATCACCGCTAAACTCTAGGCCTTTTGCGTGATAGAGCATATATGGGTGGATGCTGCTGTAGTCTATTTCTATTGTTGGTTCACCACTGAGGTAGAAGTACTTCCTAGTCTGCTTAGTGTAGTTCTGTATTGGTGCAAAGAGACGACCACCAAGATCAAACGAGCCTTTGCTGAAGATGCGTGTTAGAGACAACTGCGAGGGATGAACAGGAGTGGAGCCTATCGATGTAGCTACAGTAGCCATGAAGTCTTCATAGGCTGACAATGTCTGATTTGTAGCTTCCAACACCGTACTGTGTAGCTCCAGTTGCCCATCAGTAGGCTTGATAGCAAATTTCTTCTTCTTACCTCTGACGTACTCAGTGTCACGGAGCAGCCAATACTCCACTAGAGGGTTTCTGTGTATCAGGCTTGGGTCTGACAGAGGAGATGTAGCAATTTCTGCTAACCATTTTGATGATAGCTTGTAGGCGAAGGGTAGCCAGTGGCGCTCGTCACTCCCGTCCTTCTTTGGCCGCGTTAGCCCTGCTGCTTTCTCTAAGCAGCCTTCTGAAATGAGCCACTTCAGCGCATCACGTATTTCTGTAGTGTATGTGGCATTGCGCTTATCCTTTCCAGAGAATAAATTGTTGTCAGTTGGAATCTGCAGACACCAACCATCGTAGGCTTGATACACCTCAACATTGGTTAGGATAACGTTAAAGGCTACTTCGAAGTCACGGCTGTTTTTCCTCAGTTGCTGATTTGCTGCACGATACTGAGTCGCTAACAGCTCAGCTTGAGCGATCAACTTTGGGTCAGAGGAAAATTGACGATAGTTTAGATAATGAGTTTTGAGCACAGCTAATCTCGCGAGTAGGCTAGTCCCTGATCAACAAACTCAGGCTCAAAAAATAGCAAAAAAGTGCATTGACGCTGACTATTAGGATTGCGAATAATCAAACTACTAACAGCAATAACCTTGCTTCGCTTTGCTGTTACTGCGAATGTTTACATTTAGAGCTTCTCAGGGGAACTTAAGGCATGAATGCAACTGAACTATTAGAATTAACCTTAACCCTTAAAATAGTCTTATGGATAGAGTTTTTAATCTATATGGGTATTGGCTTATATGAAATATTTGATTCATTTGCCGACGCTAAGCCCTGGGTCATAAAGAATGGTAAATCTAATAGCTTCTTATTTATGAAAGAGACTGTTAGCCATAAAATGCATGCTTCAGTGTGTTTTTTATTGGGTTTTATAGCATTGAATGGCATTTTAGAGGGAGCAGTAACGAGATTTGAACTTGAATTAATTTTTGTTAGTCTAGCATTAATTATGATGTTGCTTTGGATGACGATACTTCCAGGCAGACTTGGCTTTAATGTTCTGTTTCTAACTAAACCAGAAACCACGCTTCAAATTGTTATGTTCATCTTTTTTTGGAATTTAATAAGACCTGAAATTTTAGTACTTTGTATATCTCTTAATTTATGGGGGTTTATTGTTTATTTCTTCCATACTCGAAAAAAAGCTCTTTTCCCTTATACGTATGAAACCATAAGAACCGATGCAAAAGATGCTGGAGTTAATTGGAAAACTCTCGCCGTGTTTGACAAACTAGCAGGGAAATAAGTTGTGCTTACAGAAGCAGGAAACCGCCCTTGGTTAAACCGTATACATGACCGTGCAGAGACATAGCTTCTTGGGAGTTACACTTGATGTTGCTGCGAGCTTAAGAGACTCTGCAGGTGCTTTAGCACTAGCATGTACACTCAGCGCTGTAGCAGTCATGCAAGACAACGCAAACTGGGCAAAGGAGGCTATGCTGCGAGCATGGTTTGAACATGCTAACACTGGTGGCGGAGTGGCTAGGTCTAGGGTTAAGGCGGACTATTCTGATTTTTCTAGTAAGTTAGTGCTATGGTCAAAATTCTCTAACTAAGGTCAACTAATTATGAATCTACGTCGAAAATTAATGCAGTTGTTAGCAGCCGGTCCGTTTCTAGCTCAGTCTACTGTTACCGCGCAGAGCAATAGTGATGCAGCGTCAGATGAGCCTTCGGCCAGACTGAGGTGGGGTCATATAAACATCAATGTCAGCGACCTTGATGCCTCTATTAATTTCTATGAGAAGCTAGGTTTTGGCGTTTACATACCTTCTATTCCCTACATTGGTTTAACAGCGGAGACAAAATCTAATTCAATTGATGAGGGTAGCAGTACCGCTTTAGGGTTGCCCCGAGAAACCCGCGGTCGAGCGTGTATCATGCAGCTAGATAATGGCTATCCGAAATTAGATTTGACGCAGCTCAATGACATGCCTCCTTCAACTCCATTAAATAACACTAATTTGGGCTTAGTACGTATGTGCCTCGCGACTGTGAATTTAGAGGCAGATTACAAAAGGCTAATAGACCTTGGTGTCGACTTCATTAGCCCACCCATGACTGCAAAAGATGGCATGGCAGAAATTGCGGTTTGTATCGATCCAGATGGAACTCTTATAGAGCTTATTCAGGTTCATCTTGATAAATGGCGCGTTTAGGTTGATCTGAATTAATTTAGTCAGCGGAACTTAGGCTCGCAGACTGCACCTAAGGGATTCCTGTGAGGCTAGATAGAGCGACCACTTATCTTTTTCAAAATTCAAATCAGTCTAAGAAGTATCTCTGCAGGTACGGTAATAATCTGCAGAGTCCTAAACAGACCCCCGCCCTTGGTATGAAGCCACCCTTGGTTAAACCGTATCTGTTTGAAGCTATGCGAATGAAAAGAGCAAAAAAGAAAATGAGATCGATATTCCTACAATCACACTCGTTAAATAACCGAGATTCAGCGGATCCTTATTCTCTATGACAGTTGGTTTTGCGAGTTTAATTAAGACTGAAGCGATATTCGAGTAGAGCAGTGACAGACAAGCGAACGCCAGTGCAGGCCCTATCGCCTTTGGATCAGACACATTACCTAGCACACCAATCACGCCCATGAGAAAGCCGATTAAACCTACGTAAGGGAGGTAGTGCGCGAGTGCCTCGGAGATGGTTTCGCTCTTAGTCGCTTTCAGAATTGCATAAAGAATTGTCAGACTTCCTGTTAGTAAAATAATGCTCGGCATGTCGACAAATGCAAACAGATTATTTCCGATAGCCCACGCTAGAGCAACTAGAAATACTGCGCAAGCTATGGCCCTTCTGTACGGAGGATGGCTGCTGACAGGGGCATCGGGTTTAGCGCTCAGTAATGCCGAAGATAGACCATAAACGATAGTTCCGTATAACAGGACTAATAGCATTACAGCGAAAGCCGGACCTAATGAATCAGGGTCGCTCATGTTCCCAAGCATGATGACAAGTCCTATCAACATGCCTATAACGCTTACTTGGGCAATAATGTGCCGTACTAGATGCACACCGTGGATGCTAATCCCTCCACTTACTATTGCTGCGATAATCGGTAGAAGGATGAAAATAAAAGAAGCAGAATCTACGTAATTCATGGAATGAACCTTTGTTTTTTCTAAAGTTAACTTTTAGTAGCATATATAACGTGTTTTTCACAAGATGGATTTTAGTAAAGTAATTGTCAAGCACAGAAACCGCGAAAGATTTCAGAGGCTATTCTTAAATCAGCCTATTAAATGTTTGCGCAGGTACGGTAACAATTTCCACAGCCCTGAACAGACCCCGGGGGTGTAATTAGGACCGCCCTTGGTTGAATTTACCTAATCGAGTGATGACAAAGGGGGAATGCAGACAAGTGGCTTACAGAGGTGTGTGGTTTCTGGAGATGTCGAAGTGCGAACAATTGTAGTCTGTGCGTAGTCTAGATCTGTTTGAGGCGATCAAGGGAGTGAGTAATTCTCCCTAAGTCATTGATTTAAATGGTGGGCCCACCTGGATTCGAACCAGGGACAAACGGATTATGAGTCCCTCGCTTACTAATTCTCCCAACTCACCACAACTGCTTGCGATAATTAAGCCCCTGAATAATAGCGCTTTATTTAAGATCGTCAATTGTCAGTTGTTGTGTCGAGTTGGCTGGCAGTGTCCCATGAGTGTCCCATGAACGAGTAGGGGCTTAGTTGGTCTTGCGGTAAAACTCACGCCTCTAACCTTCCCAATAATCACGGAGTCGCTCCTTAACCAGCCCTCGCTCAGTCCTGTTCACGTGAATCACATAGCAACCCAGATCAGCAGGCTTAAACCGGGTAGGGCGCTCGTCTTCTACTGCGACTACTAGCTCACCACCAGAATGCTCCACAAACGCATAGGAGCGCCCCTGAGCGTCGAACACTCTATCGTCAGCAAACACCTCTCGATCGTCCAGTAACCGCTTGATCTGCATATTCAGGCCCTCTGAGTAATGTTAACGCTTATATTGTAAACCCACGTGTCAAGCGGACTCAGACACCACCCCCTAAAACCTCAAAATGGCCCTATCCAGACCCCACCCTAGGGGGAGCCCCACTTGCTCAGAAAGGTTCCCTATTATGTTAGTACATACTATTCTAGGCGAGCGAATAGGTATTTATAGAGGTTGATTTAAAGTGAAAATTTCTCAAGTGATCACTGTCTCTTTTCTTTTACTGTGGACATTTCAAACAACGGCTCAAGGAGTTGACTCTGACGGAGACGGCACTCCTGACGTAACAGACTACTATCCCTTTAATCCATTCAAAAACATAGACGATTGGGGTCAGAATGTCGAAAGTTACCCCGAGGTATTTGTAGCCAGTGATGTTTCTGAACTTAATAAACAAGGTTTGGAAAGAGATTTAAAACTTGCGGCGAACTATTTTGGTAAATATGAAATGGAATGGTGGGGGGTCGGTAAAGATGTCGACGCAATGTTAGAGCTAGCAGGACAATGGTGTGATCGGCGAATAGAACGCGGGCAACTATTTTATTTTGAAGGAGAACGAAATAATTTGAAAAGACTCAAGTCAATCTGTTTAACTGAGGTAGCGCACCCCCATGCCAGTCTAGACTGGTCGACAGGCGGCGACTACTATTTTACAGGTGATATTAGTAACTATTCAGGTTGGATGGAATATTATCGACTGATCAGCCTTGAAACACCGAGCGGCTCCACAAACGCAGGTGGTCGTCGAGATATGGGTTATACAGCCAGCCAATCTACTTGGCCGTGGGTATTCGATCCAACCACAAATCTGTCTGAGTGGATGCTTACAGAGAAAGAAAATGCTGTTCTCGTGTTTCATGAGTATTACCATATCCTTCAAGGTCAGAATGTATTTTCAAATGTTTTTATTACTGATGAAACTGGAAATACAGTCAGACCGGAATATGGCCCAACCGCTTTTTCTGAGGGGTCAGCTAACTACATAAGCGAATACTCAATTAGAAAATTGTCAAAACAAGGCACTTATCAAGGTTCGGTTTTCGATCAATCATTAAAAAGCCTGATGAGGCAACAAATGGAAAGCATACAAAGCATGCTGCCTAGTTGCCCTGACTTTCAAATTGAACAGCTAAACTATGGCAACCCATGTGATCCCTACACGTTTGGAATGTGGGCGACGGCCTATTTGACTAACAAGGTTGATAATATCAACGCGTTTCATGAAGTGTTTTGGCCAAAAATTAATGAGCTGACATACATCGGTGCCTTCGAAGATACATTTGGCCTCAGCTATGAACAATTCAATGCCGCATTTCGGGAGTTCTTATCCTTACCGGTTGAACAACAACTAGCGATAATTCCAGAAGTCAATTTCGTCAATCCTGATCTAATCGAACGTGACCCAGCAACATTCTCCGTGGACACTCTTTTGATTCCTTCCGTAATAGTCGATACACAGGCTTACTCAATAGACTTAAAGCTTATTCAAAACGCTGCATCTGGAATAATTTTTCAGGTTGGCTCAACGGAAGTTATCGACTATCCCGAAGTCCCCAGTTCAATTTATTATGGCAAGGTCGGAGTGCTTGATATCCCCGAGGTGAAGGTAGAATCTGAGACGTACACAGTTTCGCTCGAGTTAGACAATCCAGCTGACTTGAGTTTCAGACTTATCTCAGCCGAAGCGGTTGAATGATTGGCCCCGAAAAACCAACATAAATACAGTGGTATAGTGCTTTGGTTCCGCAGTGTATTGTGGTTGGTTGTCAGATCGCGATTTGGTTTGCCAGGGAGTGGGAATCGAAAAGCGTCGCAACCAGATCAGAGGGAGGGAGCTGAATAGCTATACGATATCATTGGCTTTTTGTGTGGTTTTGTTGGTTTTATTAGGGTCGGAGTAGCCTTTATCATGCCTATCTATTTGGCTTTCGACCAGCCGTTTTAGGACCGCTGATTAGTCCTATTTGTCGTCCTAGCAGCTCTAGTTCATATAGCTCCAGTAGCTTTTGACTGTGTCTCTTCCGCGACTCACGAGTATCTGTCCCTGTTTTTGTGCGTGCAAGGGCGCACCGGCGTCTTCCGTCCTCTGTTAACTGACCTCGGCCAGCGGGCCTGTGATTTGCGCATAAGGTAGTACCCCTGACAGCTGGGCACCGGCATCTCTGGCCTGTTTTTGAGGCAATTGCATGGCAACGCTCACACAGCGCTCTACCGCCCAATGTTCGATATTTAGCCACTACATACCTCGTTGATTTCTGTAATGTGAGGGTGGCGGGGCAGATGACTTTTTGATTTAACACAGCTCTTGGAGCGACTTGCCCCAGCTTTAACTAACTACCCACACTCTAAAACCCGACTAACTGGAATAACTGCGCAAACTGGATATCTGGAATAACTGGATATCTGGAATAGATCGAGTGGTGAAGAGGGTGATGTACCTTCTAGCTCTTGGGTCGTTAAATGCCGGGAACCCGCATGACAGCTGAGTTAGCCAGTTATTCCAGATATCCAGTTATCCTAGATATCTAGTTAGTTAAGATTTAGAGGGGGGGGTAGTTAGCGAATAACTGAACTTGTTATGCTCACCAGCTTTATATGCCCACCTTTGACCCTCTTGATATTTATCACCCGTCCAGCGCTCTAGTACGTTTTTGACGCGCGTCTTACTCGCGTCTGCTTCAGCCATGGCCGCTTTTATTAACTCGCTCTTGGTTATGACGCCCTTCGATATACAACTCAATATAGCGCGAATAATCTCTTCATCTTGCGCCAGTAATACGTTTCTTTCAGTGGCCTTCTTGATCGCATCAACCTCAGCGTTCCCTATCCTCTTCACAGACCCCAGTAATGCGCTATACGGCTCTCCAGTGCGTTTCACATAGGTATACATCGCTGTCGAGGAAACGTCGCCACGTGCCTTTTTGTTAGTAAATTCGACGGTATGGGCTTTAGAGACATCATTACCCTCGGCACTAAGCTTATCGATTACGAACATACAATCAGAGTCGTCCACGATGTCGCTGGTCCCGCTATAAATACCTTTGCCGTCTGCGTCTTTATGCTTGTTGGTATGTGCTAGGCATATCAGGGTACCCCCAGCCGCTATAAACTCTCTCGCAGTCACGCCGAACGCCGTTGCAGCGGTCTTATCCATGAGGTCTGTAAATTTCTTTAGTGTATCTAGCACCAATACCACCCCTCTGGCTTCTCCGGCATTGGCGAGTTTCTCCATGATTGCGGGTATCAAGCTGGCCTTAAAGTCGTTATGCCCCGGCACAAGCATATGCATTCCCCATTTCTCTGCGAGTTCGATCTTATGGACCGCCCCGCGGTAGGTGTCGTCCGCATTTACGTAGTAGACTTTTCCACCATCAATTATTCCTGCGCTTATCTGCTCTTCAAGTAGCCATAGAGCTAAAAGTGTCTTGCCCGTATTCGGAGCCGCATATAGCGTTGTCCACTGGCCTAGAATGGCTATGCCTTCCATAGCAAAGACGTCTGCTAGCATTTGCTTTTTCATCTGTGCGCTGCTCCCGGTTAAAGAAAATCTATTAAGAATAGCTAGTGGGCTTGCAGTAGGGTCGGGTGTCGCTGGTTTTTTTGTGCTGGTATCAGTCACGCTATGACCAAATTTTTCGGCCAGCTTAAAGACCGACCGAATGCTAATTGGGTTGCGGTAATGGGGATCGTAAGAGTTCCAAGCAGCTTCGAATCCGTCCTCTGTGAACCTATTGCTGCCTTGTGACCATTTTCGAGCGATTTCCTTACCGATTTTCCACTGCAAGTCCGCAAGTGCCCATATAACGCCTAGCCAGTAGTCTGTTGGCTTATCTTCGCTCAGTTCGATATTTCCTTTACCTCGTGATACGTCCGGCGAAATCTTTTTAAGAGCACCTATGACTCTTTCAGCTTCTGCGCGGCATTCCTTCGGTTTGATCTTGCCTAGCGCGTTGTTATCTTTCTCTAGTTTAGAAATCAGTTCACTGTTGTTTATTGCGGCTAAAGAAATTTCTAGGTCTCTAAGCATTTGCTCTGTGACTGCAAGACTATTCATAAACTACCGCCTGTCTAAATGGCCTATCCGGCGCTTCCTGTCCTTTACGCATTATCGTGCCTGGCACCTTGGTGATTCTGCTAGCGTTGTAAACCACGGTATCGATATTTACATCGGAGTTGTCAAATCGTTTGGCTAACTGCTTGAGAACCCGTTTGATTAGCTCCGTCGTATCGTTGTCGTTACTTAGCCTGTCTAGCTTGTAATATAGATGCCAACCATTACCTGACATTACTTGAGTTGGTTTTGGCCAACCTTTTTCTGCAAGATATTTCATGATTTCTTTTGCAAGGCTTTTTGCAGCTTCAATATCTGCATCGGTTGCCGGGTCCTTCGTCACACCTGCGCGGTCAATATCTATCAACAAAAGGCAGCGGTAGAGGATGTCCTTATCCCTAGCAGAACTGCTTTGCAACTCAGAATTTACGGGATTAATCGTTACGTAAATGTTGTACCCCTTGCCGTTTAAATCTAATGCTAGCGCTTCAAATGCCAGTTTCATCGAGTCAACCGACTCGAAATCTACTGGATTAAAAACCCTGCTTATGACCTTGCTTTTTCCGGTAAAGTGAAATGCCCTTAACTCAATAGCGGACCCGGCCACAACGTCTATAATTCCCCAAACTTGACTAATCGAAGAGGCCACTGCTTTCCTCCTCAAGATTTTTCTGTCGACCTTCAGTGTGGTTTATGAATGAATAGTCTGGATATTTCGACTTCCAAGTGTTAAGTGTATTTATGACCCAGTCGGCAAGCTCCAAGCATTCGTCATTGAAACAGTCGAGTAGACAGCGTCCAGTTCCAAGTAGCTTAGAAACACGCTTCCATTCGGTCCGTGTCTCTTGTCGTGCGCTTTCACCTAAAGCAAGGAGGCTTGGGATTCGGTTTTGAACTTTTGCTCTAATTTCATCAATCACTTCTTGTGAGACTCCGCAACAGGATTGAGCGTGTAAAACGCCGACCAAATCTTTACCTAAGATCAGACTGTTGTATGCAGAAATACTCTTTGTCCATGTCGCTTTGTCTTCATATGTACAATGTAAAAATCCATATCTTAAGGATTTGTCTCCTCGCACATATCTACCGATTCTATCGAACTCCTCTTTTGTGCTAGCCAAATCGCCTCGGCATTTAGAAATTTCATAAATTGAGAAATACTTAGTAAAGAACTGACCA